>Ga0210050_1000041_pt1 | contig 165689 bp, 152 predicted proteins | sample CryGey132114_all_FD_185463 | JGI IMG/M metagenome (GOLD analysis project Ga0210050, IMG submission 185463) | Groundwater microbial communities from aquifer - Crystal Geyser CG22_combo_CG10-13_8/21/14_all (SPAdes) (version 2) | ecosystem: Environmental > Aquatic > Deep subsurface > Groundwater ... | reverse complement strand
TCTGGGTCGATTTGTTCGCAAAACGCTTTCATTCTCAAAAACTCAACATATGCACGAAATCTGCCTGAAGATCTTCATTTACGAGTATAACCTTTCCCTTAAATCATTCGAGTCGTAAGCATTACCAAGAACTGATTAAGCGCATAGAGAAGCATTATATAATAACTAACGAGAAAATAAGTAGTGAATACATGCTCCACAGCGTAGAATGGCCTGAAGATTTAAAAGAATTCGAAGATCTCAGCGGGCATTCATTCCATTTCTTGGAAGCTTATTTTAAGAACAGAGACAAATATGCCAAGGATGACAAAATGCTTCTAAAATATTATATTTCCATGACCTTAGCTCGTAAAAACGGAACGTCCATGCTAGACCTCAAAGTTGAGGAATTGAAGATTTAATGGGCTTATGGGTGGGGAGCCCTGAGCGAGCTTCATTTTCCTATTATAAACCAGACACTCTTTCTTCAGAGCACAAGCTTGCAATTGAATGGGCTAATCCATTAGGATATTACTCCCTGAACCTTAAATGAGTTTATTATAAGACGCGTTAAGATTTCCTAAAAATGGCGCATTTTGAATTTCATTCTCCCTATCTGTTATGGCTGCTGCTCCTGTTGCCCCTGCTTTTCTTGTTGCGTGGGCGAAAGGGGAGGGCTCCCGCGTTAATCTTTTCCAGCACCTCGATTGCTAAAGAAGTTTCGCGCCTGCACAGGGTGAAAGCGGGTAATATATTATTTTTCTTTAGAATTATTGCACTCACACTCCTGTTGATGGCATTGGCTAGGCCGCAGTTAGGTAAAGGCTTTTCGGAGGTAGAATCATCCGGGGTGGATATCATGCTCGCTGTGGATATTTCCTCCTCCATGCTAGCGCTAGACTTTTCTACGAGTAATCGACCTGTCACTCGTATCGATGTTTCCAAATCGGTATTAGATGACTTTATACGCCGTAGGCGAAATGACCGCATCGGGTTAATCGCGTTTGCCGGAAATCCTTATCTGGTGAGCCCCCTGACCCTTAACCACGATTGGATAGAGCAAAATATGGAGCGCCTACAGCCTGGTTTGATCGAAGATGGTACCGCGATTGGTAGTGCAATCGCTATGTGCGTGAACCGTATGCGGGATCTACGATCCAAGAGCCGCCTGGTTATTTTGTTAACAGACGGTGCGAATAACTCCGGTAAAATAAGCCCCATAACCGCCGCAGAGGCAGCAGCCTCCTTTAATACGAAAGTTTATACGATCGCGATCGGCAAAGAAGGGGTTGTGCCTTCCTATTTTCTGGATCAAAATGGGCAGATCGCAAAAAACCCGTTTGGCGAACCTTATATTGCGGAAGCTACGTTCCCTGTGGATATGGAGATGCTCGATAACATTGCCAAAATCACCAACGCCCAGGCCTATCGTGCCGAAGATCTGGATCAATTGAAAAAGATTTATGATGATATTGACCAACTGGAAAAAACAGAGGTCAAACTCCAACGTTACTCCGAGTACGTAGAGCTTTACCCCTGGTTTGTCATTGCTGGTTTATTGTTACTGGGAACTGAACTTATTTTAGCCAATACAAGATTGAGACAAGTGCCATGACTTTTGCTTCGCCCTATTGGATTTATAGCCTGCCGGTAGTAATACTGCTCCTTTTGTTTTTCTTTTATAAAGCAAATAAAGGTAGGCTGGTGTTATTAGATGCCTTTGTATCCAAAGACCTACGCGAAAAATTATTAACCTCCTTTAGCCAAAAAAAACACACTTTTAAACAACTCTTGGTTGTTTTGGGAATAGCTTTTCTCTTTGTAGCATTGGCCAGGCCGCAGTGGGGTTTTGAGTTTAGAGAGAAACATTCACGGGGCATCAATGTGCTCATCGCCTTGGATGTTTCTAGAAGTATGTTGGCAGAGGATGTAAAACCAAATCGCCTTGAGCGCGCCAAGCTCGGTATACTCGATATCCTGAAAAAACTTTCCGGTAATCAGGTGGGGTTGATCGCGTTCGCGGGGGAAGCCTTTTTGCAATGCCCGTTAACGTTAGACTATGATGCCTTTCAACAAACGTTAGAGAGTATCGATACGGATACGATTGCGCGTGGGGGTACGGACATCGCTTCTGCTATAAGGGTTGCCGCTAAAGCGCTCAGAAATGATAAAAACCATAAGATTCTGGTGCTCATTACGGACGGGGAGGACTTGGAGGAATCCGGTATCAAGGAAGCGCAAAGAGCCGCCGGCGAGGGTATAACGATTTATACGGTTGGTATAGGAACGAAGCAAGGCGAGCTCATTCCTATACGTACTAAAAGCGGCGGTACGGATTATTTACGGGACTCCGCTGGCAAGTTAGTGAAAACAACGTTGGATGAATCTACCTTGCGTAAGATTGCGGAGGAGACGAATGGTTTTTATGTGCCCTTTGGTATTGGGGGCGAGGGGTTGGAGCAAGTCTATGAGGCTGGTCTGGCCTTAATACCGGAGCAGGATTTAGCCAGTAAAATGGAGCGTGTCGCGATTGATCGCTTTCAGTGGCCGCTTGGATTAGCCATTTATTGTTTGATGTTGGAGGCCATTATGGGCACGCGAAAACGTAATTTCTTTAAACGAAAATCCATTGCGCCCGCTGCGGTAGTGGTTTTGCTGTTATTTGTCCTTTTTCCTAAGCATTTGGAGGCTTCGGCCTATGAGGCTTATAAGGCCTATGAAGAGAAGGATTACGCTAAATCATCCCAACTTTATGCCGAGGCTTTACATAAGGATAAAGAAAATGCGTTGTTGAGTTATAATCTGGGAACGAGCTTGTATCGAGAAGGAGAATATGAAAAAGCGAATAAGGCTTTTGAGGATGCTTTACATACCGATAATACGGAATTGCAAAAAAGAGCCTTTTTTAACATGGGGGACGCGAAATATCGCCAGGGCGAGCGTTTGTTAAAAGATAAGCAGGAGGAGACGGTTAAGCTCTGGGAAGAATCGTTAAAGGACTATGAAAACGTTATGGGGCTGGACAAGGAGCACTCCCAGGCAAAAGAAAATTATGAATTTGTGAAACGAAAGTTAGATGAGTTGAAAAAGAAAATAGAGCAAGAAAAGCAACAACAGCAACAGAAGCAAGATCAGCAGAATAAGGAGGACAAAAAAAACAAGGACGATTCACAGAATCAACAGCAGCAATCTGATCAACAAAAAGATCAAGAGGATAAACAGGATCAAAATAAGGATAATCAGTCTGATCAGCAGAGGGATGAGGATCAAAAGCAATCTGATCAAAAAGATGAAAAACCTGGAGATCAGCAGCAGCCTCAAGAACAGAAGCCTGAGGAAAAAGAGGGCGAGGGTAAGCCAGAGGAATCACAACGGGATAAAGAAGAGGGTCAAGAGAATGAATCGGAACAATTGTCTCGAGATGAGGCTAGGCAGTTGCTAAACGCGCTGCGCGATTCCGAGAAAAAATTACCCACGTCTAACGAGTCCGGTAACACTTTTCAATCAACCAATAGCCAATATAAAGACTGGTAAGTTATGAAATATAGTTTAAGAATGCCCGCAATAGTTTTGCTTTCCATCGTAATGTCGCCCTTGTGCTTGATGGCAGCGGATATTGCGGTGAAAATGAATTTTGAGCCGGAGGAGATCTGCCTGAACCAGAAAACCTACTTAAAGGTTGTCGTGGAAGGGTCTCAGGCCACCCCGAAGATCGATTTTAGAAGTTTGCCAAAGGGCCTGAAGGCTAAGAATACCCCTGCCAGCGCGCAGTCAAATATACAATTGGTTAATGGTAAAATGAACGTGCAGGGTGTCTATTACTACCTTATGGAACCAGAGGAGCCCGGAGATTATAAGGTTGCTGACTTGAAGATCATGGTGAGTGGGCAGGAGATCGGCACGGAAGGAGCTACATTGCGTGTTCTCGGTGAAGGGGAAAAGCCTAAGCTGGCGGCTACACAAGCGTCTGATAAATTATTTATCATGGATCTGAATATACCACGTGAGCGAATTTACTTGGGAGAGTCTATGCCGGCTTCTGTTACGTTGTTTGTGGATAGTCGTGTGCGTGGCAGTATTATTACGCCTTATCCCATGCAGGTGGGAGATGGTTTTGCAGGTAGCCCGTTTAACCCGGAGCCCCGACGCGGCTCCATTACCTATGCCGGCAACCTCTATAATACATTTACCTGGGAAACGACTATCACGCCGGTGAAATCAGGCGTTCAAGACATTACGTTTCACTTGGATGTCGTGGTGGAAAAACCCCGCCAAACCAGTGGCTTCATGAATAGTACGTTTGATAATTTCTTTAACGATCTTTTTACCGAAAACGAGCAAATCCATGTCACAACGGGTGATAGAAGGCTTGAAATTGTTATGTTACCTCAATTAGGCAAGCCGAATAAATTCACGGGAGCGGTAGGCGATTTTAAAGTACGCGCGCCGGAACTGTCGTCTAAAGAGATTAGTGTGGGGGAGCCCCTTACGTTGCGTGTTGAGATGACGGGTGAGGGTAATTTTGCCGCGGCACCTGCTCCTACAGTAAATAAGGTGAAGGGTTGGAAGATCTATGAGCCTAAGAGCCAGTTTTTCCCGGATGATAAATTTGGCTATAAAGGGAAGAAGACATTCGAGTATATCATGATTCCCGAAAACGACCGCATCGTCCAAACGCCTTCGCTGGATTATAATTTCTTTGATCCCGTAATCGGGCGCTATGTTGAAAATAACCTGCCCTCGATGCCGCTCAATGTCCGTGCGGTCGAAGGCCAGGTGGCCGCTCCTGTAGTAAAGAAGAAAGTGAAGCAAGAAGAAGCGCCCAAAGAACAAGAACTCTTGCCTATAAAGTTGACCAGCGGAAAGTGGGTTACTTCTGATAAACCCGTATTTTATTCGCCTCTTTTCCTGACGGGGCAGCTTGTTCCTTTAATCCTTATTTTAGGGGTATACTTTATTCGCAAGCGCCAGTTAAGGTTAAAGGATGATACCGACTATTTGCGTAATAAGGCTGCTGAAGCAGATATCCATAATCGTTTTCACACGGTTCGCAAAGCAAAGGATGCGGAAGCGTTTTATCTAGCTGCTCAAAAACTAACGTGCGCGGTGATCGCGAAAAAAGAAGGCAATCGTTCCGAAGTGCTCACGTGGGCCGAAGTGGCTACGTTCTTGCGCTCCCATGGCGCGGATGAATCGTTGTTAGACGATTTACGCCGTTTCTTTGATGAAGCAGATAGGGTGCGCTTTAGCGGTGGCGCTTCTCTACAGAAAAAAGTAGGGCAGGAGGAGCATAAGACTTTTGAGAAATTGTATGTTAAACTTGAGGAGTTATTAAATTTATGAAAACCATTTTAATTCTGATAACCGGCCTGTTATGCGGTACTTGCTATCTAATAGCTGAATCGCCCGAACAATTTTTTATTCAAGGCAACGAGGCGTACCAACAAGATGACTACACAGCATCGATTGATCAATATACCCAAGCGCTTCAAGAACAGGCATCCGTGGCTTTGTTGTATAATCTCGGTAACGCTTATTTTAAAAATAATCAACCCGGCTATGCTGTTTTATCCTATTCCCAAGCCCTCTTTTTAGATCCCATGGATGCGGACGCACGAGCTAACTTAGCCTTTGTGCGTGAAGCAGAGGGTCTAAAAGCGCCTCCTGTCTCTCAGCTTCGTGAGTATTCCCAAAAACTCAATATAAATACCTGGGCTTGGCTATTAACGGCCAGCTTTTGGATCATGGTGTTTTTATTTGTTTTTCAAAACTTGTTTTCATGGCAAGGCATGGTGTCTTATTCTTTGATAACGCTTTTTGCCCTCTGCATCTGCCTGAGCTTTGTCGGCTTGTGGGGATACCATCTTGATCGTAATCTAGGCGTTGTGCTCGGAAAAGAATCCCCCTTAAAAGTGGCTCCAACAGATAAAAGCCCGGTGATCACTTATCTTTTCCCGGGTACGATTGCGGTAGCCCTTAAAAGCGCGGAAGACTTTCTTCTTGTTAAAACGGCTGAAGGCCGAGAGGGATGGATAGACAAAGATGGTTTCGCAAAAATCTACGATCCCAGTTGATTCCTGTTTTACCTAAGAAAAGATAGGTAGGAAAATCATATCCCTTACAAAATTAAAGTAAGCGTTAATATCCGTTTTGAGGAGAATGAAATAAATCACAGCCGCACACGAAAGCCAGGGGCCGAAAGGAATTCTGATATCAGGCGTATTCTTGGCAATAGCCGTTGATTCAGCCAATGTCTTTAATTCTTCCAGTTCTTCCTCAGATGCAAAAGGCACCTTCGTCCACGGCGCTATCGTTTCCTTTTCAATCAATTGCTTGGGATTAGATAGGCCCATTTTTTGAGAAATCAATACCGGTAGGGTAAATAATGCCCCCAGTAAAGCGCCGCCAAAGATAGCAAACAAAGCGCCTTGCCAGCCACAAAAAGCGCCTATGCAGCCCAGTAGCTTGATGTCCCCAAAGCCCATGGCATCCTTGTCCAGAATCGTTTCTGCTATAATCGCAATCCATAGCAATATACCGGATCCAAATATAACGCCGGCTACGGCCAATAACATCGAGCGTAGCCCGTTGATTAAATAAGGGTCTGGGTTGTTCTGCCCATGAAGGATAGGAAACGCAAATGAAAGGACGACTCCTAAGAACATGCCTCCGACCGAGAGTGAATCGGGTATGATCAAGTGGTCAAAATCAATAAAAGCCACACAGATCATGATGGCGGTAAAAGCAAACCCCACGAACACCATTTCACCATCCAAAGACATCCAGCTTAATACAAATAGAACAGCCGTGAGCACTTCAATAAAAACATAACGAAACGCTATGGGCGCTCCACACTGCCGGCATTTTCCTCTCAACACGAACCAGCTGATGATCGGTATATTATCAAACCAAGCAATTGTTTTCCCGCAACTACGACAACGCGATCTTGGTTTTACGATAGATGTTCCTTCCGCAATACGGTAAATACATACATTTAGAAAACTCCCTATAATAGCTCCAAGGATAAAAACATAGAATGCCATCAGTAGGGGATATTCGGCGGAAAATCGTGATGCGAGGCTAAACATTTGCTGTAACGATACTTGTATTAGTAAGCCTTAAGGCACTGAAAATCAATAACTAAATTAAAGTAAGCAACGCTCGATTGCCGCCATCATTGTCCGAACGGGCGCTATAGCACCTGTCCATAATTCTAAGGCTAAGGCTCCTTGTTGGACGAGCATGGTTAGGCCGTTCGCGTAAGGAACTTCTAATACTTGCGCTTGTCTTAACAAAGGGGTTAGTGGAGGGGAGTAGATCATATCATACACGTAAATATTGTTACTAAACGTGTTCAGGCCTATCGGAGCAGGGTCCCCAGGAGACATGCCAACTGATGTTGCGTTAATAACGATTCCTTCTTTGGGCAATGCTTCCGGCAATTGGTTGATTGGAAATCCGTGTATGTTATCTCGTTGAGTAAACTGTTTTAAATCATCAAGCAGCTTCTGCAAGCGCTGTTGATCCCGGTTCCCTATCCATAACGATTCGCAACCCGATTGGATTGCTTGAACAGCGGCCGCTCTGGCTGCTCCTCCAGCGCCGAGCAATATAACATTATTGCCACGAAACGAAACCAGGAAAGCTTGTTCGATGGCTTTCTCTATTCCGGGCGCGTCCGTATTAAAGGCCATAAAACTCCCGGGTGCCCAGGTTAATGTATTTGCCGCACCTATTCGTTTTGCTAATGGGTCAATTTGGGTGACAAGATCCATCACCAGTGTTTTGTGAGGGATGGTTAAGTTAATCCCTCGAAAACCATGCGTATACATTAACTCGATTGCTTCTTTTAAATCAGCAGGCACGATATCAAATTTATAATAATGCCAGTCCTTGATCGCGGTATTGTAGAGTGCTATATCTGCCAGCGCCGCGTTATGCATAACGGGGCTTAAGGAATGTTCAATCGGGTGGCCGATTACAGCCAGGCTTTTCCCGGGTTGCGTCCATTTCTTAAGGTCTTCCAGTGTGTAAATTCTTTCCGAGAAATCCATAGTATGTTACAACCCAAAGTCCACTTGATAACCCACAAGCTTTCTTATTAAGTGATCTATCAAGCGCTAACGCTTTTGTCAACTGTCCCCGGCCTATCGCTACAAATCTTTCTCCTTAGAATCTAGGATAATGGTTACCGGGCCATCGTTTTGAGCCTTTATATCCATATGGGCTGCAAAAACCCCCTGAGGGATTGGTTTATTTAACAAAGTTTCTAATTTTTTAGAGGCAGCTTCATAGAGCGGAATGGCCACTTCCGGTATCGCGGATTTGTTAAAAGAGGGTCGAGACCCTTTACGCATGTTGCCAAAAAGCGTAAATTGGCTGATCAGTAAAATCTCCCCCGCTATATCTACAACAGATCGGTTCATTTTGCCTTCATCGTCCCCAAAAATGCGCATAGCTGTTATCTTGCCGCACATCCAGTCAACATCCGTGATGCCGTCATCGCGATGCACCGCTAAAAAGACCAATAACCCCCTGCCTATAGATCCCGTTACGCTGCCATCAACTGCAACAGATGCCTCGCTCACTCTTTGTATAACCGCTCTCATTCTGCTAAAATAGTATATATTTATGCCCCATTCTAGCACTTTAATATATTTAATATAAAAAAAAGTGGTTTTTCTCTTGTCATAGCAATTTATGATTTCTAAACTATGTTTAATAACCCCCCCCTATAGATTATGGCCCAAGTATTAGAAAAAAAATCTAGCCCCAAAACAAAAAAGAAGCCAGCACCTGCGAACGGTAAACCTGCTAGCAAAATGGCAGCACCAATAGTTTCCAAGGCTAAAAGTACGGCGAAAACATTTGAGTCCGTTATCCGCGCTCATGTTGATATCGGATGGGGTAACACCCTCTATATCCGTGGCGAAGGTGGTGGATTGAATTGGAAACAAGGCATCCCCATGCAAAACAAGACGGGTGATGAATGGATTTATAAGGCCCAGAGCCCGACCCAGGGTATCACATTCAAACTTCTCATTAATGATAATGAGGATTGCTGGTGTGATGGCGAGAATATGCGTGTTGCGGCCGGTAAGGCAACGGACGTTTATCCTAACTTCTAAGGCTAAATATCCTTCGTCATCTTTAACAACGCTTCCCGGAGCATTTGGTGATCTAAAGGCTTCTCGGGAAAGCTGTTTTCTATTTTCACAGCTTCGATCGTGATTTTTGAAAATGGCTTGGGTATATAAAACCTATCCCAGCTTTTTAAGCGCCACGCTTTTTCAAAATTGCAAGCACAGAGCCATATAGGAGCACCCGTTTTCTCTGCTAATAATGCAGGGCCTTCCTTGAAAGCATAACAAGGGCCGCGAGGGCCATCTGGTGTAATGGCGACATCATGCCCGGCTTCAAGGACATTTATTAATTCTTTGATCGCTCTGGAGCCCCTCCAGCTGCTGGATCCTCGAATAGCGCCAATGCCTAGTAGTTGAAAAAGAGCTGCCAGCCAGCTGCCATCTTTGCTTGCGCTGACTAAGCCGAAAATCTTTTTCTTCCAGCCTAATCGCCGGTAGCCTTCCGCCACCACGAATAGCCTATTATGCCAAAATACAAAGATTGCGGGCTCGCGGTCGCTGCTCTGTATATAGGTTAATAATTCAGGAGGCGCGGAAAACCGAAGCGTTCGGTTCCATAAGCGTAGTAACATACTCAACGGCCATAGCGCAAGTAATCGCCATCCGGAAAGTCGGTTCACTTTCCGTCCGAGGTTGATATATCCTAATGCGCTCATGCCTCGTACAGCATGTCTGTATTTGTCTCAACTTTCAATAATCAATGTTCAATATTATCCTATATTGCCTTAATTTTTCTTTCACTTCTTTTGCAATATCTTGTATACATATTGTAAGTGAATTGCGTGCGTGTAGTGTATTATGTTAAGTAGCCATTTGGAGAAAATTTTGGGGCGGTTGGATGATTTGGATTCCGTTAACCTGACTATCCTTGTTCAGCGGCTGGCTCGTGAGCGTGAGCTTCTGGAAACCGTTTTTAATACGATTAATGAGGGTATCCTCGTCATCAGCGCAACGGGTTTGATTGAGTACTCTAACCACACGGCTAAAAATTTAATAGGCCTAAAGGATAAAGATGTTGGTTCCGCGACTTTGTGGAAATTAGTGCCGGAGCTCGCGCAATCTATGCGGGTACAGGGTGCCTTGTTGTCTGCTTCCGTTGTTTCTCGTGAAATGGAGATCGCGTATCCGGAGCATCGTGTTCTGAGAATGCACATGGTGCCGTTTACGATCTCAACGGCTAATGAGGAGGTCGATACCCACAAGTTTACGGTTATTTTAACGGACATCACTGAGGAAAAGCTTTCAACGGAGGAACGTATTGAAAACGAGCGGGTCTCTTCCATTTTCATGCTGGCGGCGGGGGTCGCGCACGAACTGGGTAACCCGCTCAATGCCATCAATATTCACCTTTCTTTGATTAAGCGGAAATTGAAGCAATTGGAAAATATTCCGGAAACTGAGAAGATTGCTGATTCCGTACAGGTCTGTATGAGCGAGGTGGAGCGTCTTGATGGCATCATTAACCACTTTCTAAACGCGATTCGTCCTCAAAATCCGGATCTATTAGCTGTTTCTCCTTTAAAGGTGCTCGATGAGGTCTTGGCTACCCAAGCCCATGAGCTCGAAAATTTCGGTATTCGAGTAGAGGTAGAGCTTTCTCAAGAGGTTCCTTACATTCTCGCGGATAAAAATCAACTCAAGCAGGTCTTCTTTAATGTCATTAAGAATGGTATGGAGGCTATGTCGCGTGGCGGTGTCCTTACAATCACGCCAAGCGCGGATAACGAGTGGGTATATATTCGCGTAAAGGATAATGGCTCTGGTATAGGTCAGCAGGATCTTTCAAAGATTTTTCAGCCTTATTTTACAACGAAAAAGGAGGGGCATGGCCTGGGTATGATGATTGTCCAACGCATCATGCGTGAACACGGCGGGCGCATCGGTATTGATTCTCAGGAAGGGCAGGGCACTGAAGTTATTCTGCAATTCCCTATTAAGGCCAAGCGATTGAGGATGCTCGAAAGTTAAGACTCGTGGTGCTCTTCTTTACGGGCTTTCCATAGCCCGCGCTCTTTAATCATACTGGCAACAAGGGGAGGGACAGTCTCTTCCCATGTGCTGTCTCTGTTTTGTATGCGTTTGAGCACGTCTCTGGAAAAGATATCCAGATAACTGGGGTTGTAGCCGGAGATGGCTTCAATAAAATGATTCTCGCGTAGGAACATAAACAGATGCCGCAAATTCGGTTTCACTTGTATGTTCTCCGCCGTAATTAAGACGTCTTGTACAACGCTGACGACTTCGTGTTCGGGCGAAAAGCTGGCGTGGGAATACGAACCTTTGGTGTCTAATTGCGCGTACTGGTTGAAGGCATTTGCTTTCATCGGGTAAACGTAAAGTTTCACGTTTTCTTTAAATAAGCGTCCTGAAGCTTCCAGTATACCCCCATCGAGCTTTTGATAATAGGCTTCGTTGAAAATGGCCAATAAGTGGTTTATGCCCAGCACAATACCGATCATCTTTTGGGTATAGCGTCTAAAATACGCGCTTAATCGGAAATATTCCGGGTAGTTCGATATCAAAACATTGTACCCTAGGGAGGATATGATATCCACGCGCGCTAAAAAGTCGTCCAGGTCAACTCCCGTAGCGAGTAAATTGTTCATGGTGATTTCAAGTAAGACCATCACTTGCTCGCCTTGTACGCGTGGTTCTTGTATAAACTGGGCTCCCGCGCACTCAAACATATCTATGTTGACGTTTGTCACGGGGCGGAAGGATCCTCTTTCCACTAAAAGCGCTTTTTTGTACAATGCTTCAGAGGGTTGTAAAACTGTATTGTCCGGGCCAAACATCACAGCGTTTGTGAGGCCTTGCTCGACTAACTGTAAGCTCAGTACACGGTTGTCTACATGGTCGAATGTGGGGCCATAAAAGCCAATCATATCGACTTCTATACGATCTGTCCCCAGGTTGTCTGCCAGGGATTCTACAAACGTTTTGCTGTCGTTGTAATAGATAAACGCAGCGTACATTAAGTTAACGCCGATAACGCCTAATGAGTCTTGCTGTAATTGCGCTGAAGTGTCTAACATGCGCACATGCACAATAATCTCATCCGGCAAGCTATTCGGTTTTAACTGAAAGCGTAACCCCATCCAGCCATGGCATTCGTTATTGCCTTTATAGCTGCGGGTGGCAACGGTGTCCGCAAATACGAAAAAACAAGTGTCATCGCCCCTGGCCTCGCCTAGCCGTTCTTCTAATAAATTATACTCGTGGTCGAGCATCATCTGCAGGCGTTCCCTCGAGACGTACCGCGTGGCTTTCCCGTAAATTTCATCGCTGAACTTCATGTCATAGGCAGACATGCTCTTGGCAATCGTTCCCGCGGCACCACCGGCTTTAAAGAAGTAGCGTGCTACTTCTTGTCCTGCCCCAATCTCAGCAATGGTTCCGTATATTTGTGGGTCAAGGTTGATAGTCAACGCTTTGCGATTTGTCGTCAGGTCTTGGGGCTTCATAACGAATAATTCGGGAATAGTATTGTTTAGTTTAGTCCCTTTAATTGCATTATACGCATTCTCTCATTTTTTCCAATAAAATAAACGTCTTCGTTTTAACTGTAATACTTTCTGATGAACACTATTAATGGAGAAAAAGCGCTATTAGATACAAGTTGACAACGTTTGCGTGGTTAATTTTAATGTAACTATTATGGAAAAGCTACAGACAAATAAGCCTTATTATAATTACAGATACATACCGGGGGAAATGCCTGGGGTAAAATCATTTTCTGAACTTTATCGTAGCGTGTCTGATTTCACTTTTCCTAAAGCAGGGGAAAAGGAACCGGGCTACTTCTGTAAAACGGTTCTTTTCACATCCTTCCTTAATGTTATCGATGGTATCAGTAACCTCTGGTATGGAGCTATCGATAAAAAAGACATAGAAGGCTTAAAGCAAAAAGAATATAACACTTTTTGGTACAAAGAGGTTTCTAGAAGAACGGTTTATGCCCTGGAAGGAACAGCGCGTTTCATTGCCGGTTTTTTAGCAGGTCAATACATAGGCAAATATATAGATGCTTCCATGAATCAAAAGAACACTGCTGCGCCCATTTCTTTTGAAGAGATTTTAGGGAATTTTGGTCGTACGGTTGCGCTTCTTATTAGCCCTACGAGTGTGGAGAATATCGGCAAGTTGTGTTTAAATCTCGCATGCATGATGGTTGCGAACTATGCCGGCAAACAACTCGTGTTGATTCCTTTATTGGCAAAATTTTCCGTGAACGCGGCCTCAACGTTATCCGCGGCGCTTACGGGCATAATAGATCGTTACAGCCGTATGTATTCTAATGGTGAATACAAGCGCGTCTTGCAATCTTTTGTCTGTACGGTTGTTGTTCTAGGAGCTCTTGCGTTAAGGGGTAATTTCTCCTTTTTCTATTTAGACAAAGTCGGTACTGGCTTTGGGGATATTTTCTCAGATCTCGAACACTGGATGGCTCCGTTTGTTGATCCTATATTGTCACAGTTAAGCAATGATTGTAGCGGCTACTGGCTTTCATTCTTTATGTGCATTTTCCCTTATTGTTATGACGTTTCTCCTATCGTTCTCCCAGAGGAGAATAAAGCCGAAAAGCTAAAAACGGAATAATCCTGGCATTCAGCCGCTTTAATTTTCAAAAGATCTTCTTCATCCGAGGGTCTTTTTTTTGTTTTTTAAACAAACGCCTTATAGTGAAATAATCTGAGGCGAGAGCTGGTTTAATAGCTTGCTGTGAAACTCATACGCCGGATCCAACTTTGCCAACGCTTGCTTAAACTTTGGTCCGTGGTTCATTTGAAGCAAATGGGCTAACTCATGTTGAATCACCGCGTCATGCAAATGCTTTGGCAATAAAATTAACCGCCAGTTTAGGGAAATTGTCCCCAATGAGGTGCAAGACCCCCAACGCGTCCGCTGGTTACGAACCGTCACGCGGCGCAATTTATCTTCTATACCGGCTCGCTTCGCCAAATTGATCGTATGCTCCGGGAGCGTGTTTTTAGAAAAGGAAACCAATAGTGCTCTTATTTCCCGTAAACAGGGCGTCGTTTGAGACAAATTTAAAACCAAAAGATTCTCCGTTTCATCATATGCCCAGGAAATCTTTTTTTGCCCTAACCGATACATCACGCGCGTATCAGGTATAAACCCAACAATCTGCCCGTTCTCAATGAGGTTGAGTAAACACTTCCCTTTGTTTTTATTCAGTAATTGCGGGCGCTGTAGATGTTTTAATACCCAGTCTGCTTTCGTTTGTAAAAATTTTAAACCGTCTTTCTCCTGAGCTCTTTTAGGGATGGCAATCCTTACCCAGCAGTTGTCTTTTATGGTCAACGATATATTTCTCGCTTTGCTTGAAGCGTAGCATTTGTAAAAGATGGTGGCAACTTCTCCTCCCGAAGCATTCACTGTGATCGAATCCAACAACTCGTAATCCATATCTTTTCTCTTATTTAAAGAAAGTTACTCCTGATTTGTTTGCTCAAATTGATCGAGTAATTGGTTTACCATCCGTCTTAATATCATCTCTGGATCCAATCCTTTTTCTGTGCAAATCATAACCGGTATAAGCAATTGTAATGCCAAACTTTGCTCGGTTGCTTGCTCACTCATCGCCTTTAAACTTCCACCGGTTTGTGCGGATAAAAATGTCATTAAATCACTTCCGCTTTGGGACATTTCTTCAAACGCTTTTTTTGCGTAGAGTAACGCGGGCAGGCCTTTGGGGAATTTTTTAGAGCTCGTTACCACACGCCCTTTTTCTTGATTCTCCTGAGCTTTGATCGATTCCCATTGCTCCTTGAGCTCTTCCATCGTTTCTACTTTACTATCGCCGAACACATGCGGGTGCCTGCGTACCAATTTCGCTTCCGCTCCCTTCACCACGTCTGCAAATGAAAATATACCGCGCTCACTCGCCATCTGCGCATGCATGAGAATTCCGATTAATAAATCTCCCAACTCTTCTCTCAAATTGTCCATGTCGTCACGATCAACCGCGTCTAATATCTCGGCCGTCTCTTCCACTAAATGTTTTCCAAGAGAGGAGTGAGTCTGCTGCAGGTCCCATGGGCAGCCGGTTTCCGGGTCTCGTAACGTTGCTATTGTTTGCACTAAATCTTCTATTGCTTTCATGAACTTCTTAATGCTCTTTTGTAGAGGGAAAGCATATTCAATTTCTGCTCAATAATAAAGTAGATTCTACGGCGTAGCAGAAAGCGGTTTCTGTTTTATGCTTGTTTACCGAATTCATATCAGTAATTATATTATGTAATTAGACCCCTCTGGTTTTTTATTGTAAATATGTTTGCTTCCTCAAAGGCGTTTTCCTTTAAGCTTTTTTTTGCTCTATTGGCAATCCCGTTTACCTGGGCATTGGCAAGCTGGTTGGGTTGGCTCACGTATCTGGAATACGAATCTCTGGACTGGCGTTTCCGCGTACGAGGCGAATTAGACAACCCCGTTAAACTCATTTATGTAAACTTGGATTCCGAAGCCATCGAGCTCATGGGCGAGCGGCCTCTCCCGCGTGTCTTTTTTGCGGAGACCGTAGACGCGCTTTTTAAATTCGGTAAGGTGAAGGTCGTAGGCATTGATGCTGTTTTTTCAGACTCCGCACACTCCATCCTCGTCGACCCCAGTAAGGTAAAGCTAGACAACGAAGCCTTTAAGCGCGTGATTGATCGAGAGCCTGGGATCGTCCTCGCCGCTACCTATACTTCCCAGTTTGATCCTCTTGGTAAGGGTGAATACTCGCTTAAAGAATTTCCTTTTATCTACAAGGGCTACATCAACCCTAATCTCAATTCTTTGCCGGAACAACCAAGCGCCACGCTCATCGGCACCGATGGGGGTAATCTCGGTCTCATTAATGTTAATGATCAGTATAGCCCGGGCAATACGCCTCGTTGGGTGCCGATGTTTGCCTATACGCCTGGTCCCACATACCTTACGCTCGGGCTTGATATGGCCAGAATATTTTTAGGCATCGATAAAAAAGATGTTGTTATTGAGGATGACTATATCTATCTCAATGACAAACAGGGTGAATCCCTCATGACAATTCCGCTCACCGATAATCAAATGGTCGAAGTGAATTGGTTTTCCCCCTGGGCATCAGATAAAAATATTCACTACAGTATGAAGACGGTTCTCGGCGCGGCTGCTTGGCTCAAACAGGGTTCCGCTGAGCAAAAACAAGAAGCCGAGGAATTTTTTAAGGCGTTTAATAATGCCATGGTGCTAATCGGCCCGGTCGACCCTCTGCTGCATGATCTCGCCCCTTCTCCTTTTGAAAATGAACCGGTTCCTAAGGTGGGTGTTCATGGAAACCTTATAAAAACTATGTTCGCGGACGCATTCTTAAAGCGTTTTCCGTTTGAGGTAAATATCACTATCCTCTTCGTCTTAACGATTCTTATGGTAGCGCTTGGTATCTGGAGTGGCGTTCATAGCGGTATCACTAAGATGGCATCTCTCTTGGTCCTTATTCTCTACGTAGCCGGTGTCTTCTTTTTGTTTGATACCCTTAACTGGGTATTGCCTTTTGTTACCCCAGTGGGTGCCGCTTGTAGTACTACATTCGTAGGGGTCGTCTTCCAGCTCATTGTTTCTGAAAAACAAAAAAGTCGCATCAAGGGTCTCTTCGGTACCTATGTTTCGCCTGAGCTCGTTAATAAAATGGTGGAGTCCGGAGAAGAACCTCAATTAGGGGGTGTTGAGGAAAAAATCACCGCTTTCTTCAGTGATGTTGAAAACTTTTCCACGTTCTCGGAAATCCTTAGCCCTAGCCAGTTAGTTGACTTAATGAACGACTATCTAACGGGTATGACAGACGCTCTCCAGCAAGAGGGCGGCACTCTCGATAAATACATTGGAGATGCCATCGTAGCCATGTTCGGCGCCCCTCTTTACATGAAGGATCATGCGCTTGCCGCTTGTCGTGCCGCTTGCCGCGTTCAAGAAATTCAAAAGGAATTGTGCGCGAAATGGCAGCGGGATAAGGGCGCAAATTGGCCCAATCTCGTTTTCTTCATGCGTACTCGTGTAGGGCTCAATACCGGCTTGGCTACTGTGGGTAACATGGGTTCCTCAACTCGTTTTAATTACACGATGATGGGGGATACCGTTAACCTCGCCGCCCGCTGTGAAAGTGGCGCCAAGGCCTACGGCGTTTATGGCATGGTCACCGAGGATACAAGGATGCTTGCCCAGGAGCAGGATACGAGTATCTTTTTCCGTTTTCTCGATTACATTGTCGTGAAAGGGCGTTCAAAACCTGTCCGCATGTACGAACTCATGGGATTCAAGGATAACCTGGGAGGTAGATTACTGGAATGCGCGGAGATCTATGAAGAGGCCATGCAGCACTACCTCAACCAAAATTGGCAAGAGGCTATGCGTCTATTCGAAAAGGCTTCTACCCTCGAGCGTTTTCAGCCTGCACGAGATGGGGTTCTGATTAACCCATCCCTAGTTTTCCTCAAGCGCTGCTCAATTATGCAAAAAGAACAACCCGATCCAAACTGGAACGGCGTGTTTACGATGAAGGGAAAATAAATCTATAATCGGAAAATCATTTTATCCGATAAAATATTCAGGCGCATTGCCCGGCTTCCACTTAATATTACAGCCTATACTCGGTAGTTGTTCCTCCTCCGGTACGTTTTCTCCTGCCAGTGTGGCATCTAAAGCCTTCTTTAAATCCTCACCGGTTGCGGCCAAACCGTTATTGGGGCGGCTTTTGTCAAACTGGCCTCGGTAAACCAGCTTTTTGTCCTTATCAAATAAATAAAAATCGGGTGTGCAGGCTGCATGATACAATTTTGCCACTTCTTGGGTCTTATCATACAGATAGGGGAAAACATAACCCGCTTGTGCGGCCTCAATACCCATCCTCTCCGGGCTGTCTTCCGGGTAACGGTCTACATCGTTGCTGCTGATTGCTATAAACTCGATTCCCTTTCCTTGGTATTCCTGCGTAACCTCTGTTAACTTCTTTTGTATATGCTTTACAAAGGGGCAATGATTACACAAAAACATAATACAATATCCTTTCGCTCCCGTAAGGCTTTCTAGCGAAAACTGCTTTTCAGATGGGTCTGGCAGCGTGAATTCAGGGGCTTTTGTGCCAATCGCTAGCATTGTAGAGGGTACGGCAACCATAATATTATTGTATCGTTATTTGAGGTTATTTGGTGATTCTTCAAATAACTTAGGGCATCTTTATCAAAATTACAAGATTTTGATACAAAGAGGGTGGTGGTTAGTATCGCTAACTATAATGCTCTCAAAACTGTCTGGGAAATGTGAAGCACAAAACCACCTTATTCAGGTAGATTACACAATCTTATGAGCCTATTCTGCTTGATTTGTGAGTATTTTATCGGCATGATTAATAATGTAACGTAAACCAGTATCGAGCTTGCATTATGCCGACAAATTTTAAACCTGTATATACAATTAATCCAGCGATTGCTAAGCATCTCATGAGGATTGAAGCTGCTAAGGAAAAAGTAGCAATGTTGCCGGTGAATCCAACTGTGCTCGCATCTTTGCGTGAAACAGCAAAATTATATACCACACACTATTCTACCATGATAGAAGGTAATCAACTCAAGCCTGATGAAATACAGGAAGTCATTCAACTTGATGGTCATTTTCCCGGTAGAGAAAGAGATGAGCACGAGGTCAAAGGTTATTACGCAGCATTAGCCCAGTCTGAACACTATGCGGCGCAAAACATTTCAGTCACTGAAAAAGTAATACAAACACTACATGCGCTTGTTATGAGCCATGGTGGGACGCGCGTTAAGCCGACTCCTTATCGTGATGGACAAAATGTCATTAAAGATAGCGGCTCAGGAACAATTGTCTACATGCCTCCGGAATCTAAGGATGTTGCGGGTCTCATGCGAAATTTAGTTTCGTGGATCAAAGAAAATGATGAGCTTCCCTGTCCTATTGTTGCCGGTATTGCGCATTATCAGTTTGCAACAATCCACCCTTATTACGATGGTAATGGTCGAACTGCTAGATTGCTGACAACACTGATTCTGCATCTTGGTGGCTATGGCTTGAAGGGCCTTTATTCCCTCGAAGAGTATTATGCTAAAAATTTACTAGGCTATTATAGAGCAATGAGTGTTGGGTCTTCTCATAATTACTATTTTGGGCGTGCTGAAGCGGACATTACCAATTGGGTGGAATATTTCACCGAAGGTATGGCTTTTGCCTTTGAAAAAGTTGTTATCCAGATGATGGCAAGTAATGAAAAAGGTGAAAAAGATCATTCTGACCTCATGCGTACATTAGATCCCAAGCAGCGCAAAGCGTTAGAACTATTCAGGGAATACGATGTCGTTACGAGCAAGCAAATTGGTGATTTGTTTGGCTTTCAACCGCGAACAAATGCAGCACTTTGCAAAAAATGGGTTGAAGGAGGTTTCTTGAAAATTGTTGATCACAGTTTTAAATCAAGAAAATATAGCTTGGCTAAGAAATATAAAGAATTACTGGATATTTGATTACGCCTTGTAACAGGCATTGCTTCTCTCGCTTTTGTGATCAAATCTACTTTTATTGAACAAGTTCTTTTTCATAGGGGCATCCCTATCGAATTTAAGCCCATGCCAATGGGAGAACAATAACCATGCTATCCTCCAAATAACTTAGGGCATCTTTATCAAAATGACAAGATTTTGATAAAAAAGATGGTGGTGAGGGAGGGATTCGAACCCCCGAAGGGCTAAACCCGACAGATTTACAGTCTGCATCCTTTGGCCGCTTGGTTACCTCACCGCCAGGTGATATACACTTTAATGGTTAAACAAATTTTTCCAAGCTTTTTTTTCGTTTTTTTTGCATACGCCGAGCTCGGAATCACGTTTAGGCTTTTATGTTTTTCTCAAGGCGTTGGCTTTCATACAGGCTCAATAATGTTTCACGCAAGGAAGCACTATTAGGGATTTTCATAGAAGTGGCTTTTTTCTTCCGGTTCCTTCACTTTCCTTTCTTTCTTTTTACCTAGTGTTGCACTTCGAGTTTGAAATCGGCAATAATTACCCTTAAAGGGTTCAAGTCAAAAGCTCCTGCAGGATACTGAACTTAAGTTCACTAATAAGGTCCGGGTTTGTTTCAGGTGAAACAAACCCCGCCTTTTATGTCTAATAAATGTAGCGTAAATGGCTAGGGAATGACTATTTTATATCGTTTTAGATTGTAATTCGTTTCTATAAATGCCCAAAAAATAAACAGCAAAAGATTGTTCATAAACCGTTTTCCGGGAGGGCTGGCAAGGGTCAGTTTGGTGAAAACTCGCAGGAAAATATTATGTTTGCGGAAATTTTCCATTAAAAAACGGGGCTGCTAACCCAGGTTGCAGAGGACATAATTGCGGCATAATGGGTGTATTTTTGAGCACTATTTTTACCCATGTTTGTTTCAGGTGAAACAAACCCCGCCTTTTATGTCTAATGAATGTAGCGTAAATCGCTAGGAAATGGCTGTTTTATGTTGTATTAATTTGTAGTTCATTCCAGCTAATAGTTAAGAAATAAACAGAAAAAGACTATTCATAAACCTTTTCAGGGGGGCACACTCAGGGGTTGTTTCGTAAACTATCTCAGGGATTTTTCTTTTTTCGAGGGAATGGTTCCTGGCTAACTAATGGGGTGGATGGCTTGTAGTTTAATGCTATACCGGTTTCTAGGTGGAACCCTCTTAGGAAGTCTGATGCAGAAAGCATCTTACCGCCTGGTCGCTGGATTTTTTTAATTAAAATAGCTCCGGAAGCGGTCTGTATGGCGATTCCTTTTTCGGATGCTTCCAGGATTGTTCCGCACTCTGCAGGCTGCTCTGCTATTGTATCAGTGGCGCAATCTCCCACTTTTAGGACAATATTATCATACTCGAAAAAGCTTCCTGGCCAGGGCTGAAGGGCTCTGTGTCGATTGACTAATTCCTCGGCCGTTAGCCCGAAATCTAGCTGTCCATCTTCTTTTTTCAGTTTTCTGGTATAGCTCGCTTGCGTCTTATCCTGCTCTGTTTTTGAATATTTCACGCTCAGTAATGCGCTTAAAGTCCTTTCTAGTAAAGGGATGCAAGCGTCAGCTATCTTTTCTGTTATTTCTATGGCGGTTTCTGCCGGTTTTATTGGCACTATTTCCTGATCGATAATAGCCCCTGCGTCCATCTCGGGAACGATCTCCATCAGGGTAACGCCTGTTGCTTCCTCTCCGCTCGCAATCGCACCTACAATCGGCGATGCACCACGGTACTTAGGCAATAATGAGGAGTGCAAATTAACGACCCCCAGCGGCGGCACTGCTAACAGATCCGGTTTAAGGATATGGCCATAAGCCATTACTACAATGAGATCCACGGCTGCCTCTCTCAACCACGCTACCTCCCCAGCGCTCAAGCGCTCTGGTCTCAATAAAGTGATGTCATTTTCTAACGCCCACGCAGCCACAGGATTGGCATGCAAATGCTTCCCTCGACCGGAAGGCCTATCTGGCTGGCTAAAAACGCCAACAACCTCACAAACCGCCTTCTGCTCCTGCAAAAACCGCACAGCCGGCAACGCAATGGCATCGGACCCCATAAAGACTATTCTTTTCTTCCTCAAGCCCCTCTACCTTCGCACAGGGGCGATTCCACCTCAAGCTTAATTCTCCTCTATGCGTACGTCTTTCTTTTCATCAATAAGATTATTTTCTAAAACAATTTTATCCTTAACTGGCAATGCAGGCGGCGTACGGCGTTTACTCTTCTTGGGGAGAATATCCCTTAGTTCATCCAAGTTATTCACCTTCAGATTTTTAAGATCCTCTCCATACTTCTTTTCAAGGTGTAAGAAGGTCTCCATGCTAACATAGTCATTGAAAAAGGCTTTAATTTCCTCAAGTGAGAGTTTAGAAAAAACGATTATATTAACGAGCTCTCTATTTAAGTCATTAGAGCAGAAGAACATCTGTTCGATATAGAAAGATAGTGCTCCGTTGTTTTCCTCCATATAGTTGATCGTTTCAAAATGAGCTTCTTTGTCTTTAATTAAGTCAGTAATAGAATTTACACTGTTGTCTTCTATCTTTTCCCAATCCTTCCCGCCGTACATTGTGTCAAGTGCTCCAAAAATAATGCTTAGATTATCATCAACTTCATGAGGCCTTGTATAACCTTCTTTATAGAGTTCATTTACAAAGTTTTCTTGCCCTTCTTTTGTTAGAAACGGGCAACGCAATTTCACAACTTCTCCGAAAGCTGCCTTAATCTCAATTTCCTTTTCCTTCGCAACTTCACCATTTTTAATAGTTATTTCATTAACTTCTTTTGTGCTAAACTCTTTGGAGACTACCTCCTCCATGATCCAATTCTCCCCTTCTAGGTTCACGCTCTCTTCTTTTAGTATCTTGTTATTATAGAGCTCTTCGAAGCTGACTTTCCCATTTAGTTTTTCATCAGAACACATTTTTTTTGAGCAAAATTTACTAATATCTTCATTTGCAAACTGATTATCTACAAAATATTTTACAGCGTCCATTTTGCCTTCTGGAGACAGTATTTTGATTTTATTTGCTTGATCGAAAATATTAGTTAAGGCCTTGTCAGTGATGGCGTTCTTTGTTGCGAGTTGCTTTATTGTTCTATAATTTTCAATAGATATCGTTTTGCCATCGATTTTAAAGCTTTGGTGTTCTAGGTAATTATGTAAATAATTAAATGAGTTAAGAAGGTCTTTATCTGTTATGTGCTTTAGATCAGACTGGTCTTTTGATGCATTAAAGCAGGCTAACAAATCAGCCATTTCCCACAAATCGTTAATATTTTCTTTAATATATAATTTATTAAAAGGAATCTTGGCTGTTTTGTTAAATATACTTTCTTTAGTGAGTGTTGCGCTTGTTTGGCCTGGGCATAAGTAATTGATATATTTTTCTTTGCGCCCTTTTTCATCAACGCCTGCAAACCATTTTATAGTACGCCCGAAGCCACCGTTTTGCCAGAAGCCTTCCCCTGTCTTGTAGTTCGTAGTGAATTTCCCATCTTTGATATGGGGGCAATCTTTAATATACTTTTCGCTGGGTTTTTGATTTGTGGTAATTGTTTTTATGTTGTTCATGATAGTTTTTCCTTTGTGGCTTGATTTCGATTTTTAAGTTCGATGCTTTTTGGTGGCTTTTATTAATTAACTATCTATTTATTATGTATAATTTTTAACTAAATGTCAATTATATTTTAATTATAACTTATTTGGTATTAGTGTGTGAATGGAGGACTTGACATTGTTGGGGAAAAGGGCAGAGTAATGCTTTTGATTATGAATCGTTGTAAGAGAGTGATTTTATGTTGGCTTTTGGTGGGAGTGGTTACTGAGGGCTTATCTGTAAGGGCTGGAGCGGAGACGGTGCAGTGGCCAACGCCGAATAATGCGTTTGTGGAGGGGAAGGCTGTGGAGGAGTTTATTCAGCCTGCGGCTTCTGGGAAAGTGGAATCGGGGATGTTTGGGTGTGTGCGTAATAATGGGAGCCGCTTTCATGAGGGAATTGATATAAAGGCGACTTCGTGGACTAAGAAGCGGGAGCCTAAGGATAGTGTTTATGCGGCTTTAAGCGGAAAAGTGGCTTATGTTAATAGGCGGGCAGGGCGTAGTAGCTATGGGAAGTATGTGGTGCTGGTGCACCCGAATGCATCGTTGCCGATATATACGCTTTATGCGCACTTAAGCGAGATCAGTACTGGGTTGGCTGCTGGGCAAGAGGTGGAGCGGGGGGCGCAGATAGGCGTGATGGGTAGGACTGCAGCGGGCTACACGATTCCTAAGGAGCGGGCTCACTTGCATTTCGAGATGGGATTACAGCTTACAGACCGCTTCCAGAGCTGGTATAATAAGCAGAAGTTTGCGACCAAGAATTACTTTGGGAATTATAATGGGATGAACCTGGTTGGGGTGGATCCTTTGGGTTATTTCGAGGGGGTAAAGTCTGATTCTCAATTGTCTGTAAGACAGTATCTATGCGGCTTGCCGACTGCTTTAGAGGTTCGTGTTTATACGAAAAAGATACCTGATTTTATAAGGCGCTACCCGCATTTATTACTGAAACCGATTGAAAAAAACAAGGTAGGCGGCTGGGAGATCGAGTTTACGTGGTTTGGGTTACCTAAGGGCTGGAGGCCGCTCCCAGTAAGGGAATTCAAGCCCAATGTGGAAGGTGATGTCAGTATATTGGCCTATAGCCCAGAGCTGTTGAAGGAGAATCGTTGCCGACAGTTGATTCAGAAGCTGCCAAATGGTGAGATCGTTACTGGTAAAGGGTTGCAGCGTGAATTGCAAAAGATTTTCGGTTATTGAGGCCGAGTTCAAACTCGAAGTGCAACACATGCGGAATTAAAGTTAAAGAGTTTTACGGAACAGGAAGAAAAAAGCAAGAAAGATTCCATGGGCGATAAGTAGTGGAGGGATTTCCTTGGAGTGTGGTTGATTCTAGCCATGAAGGTCTGAACTTGGGTGGCAGTGACATCATTTTCGGTAAAATGTTTAGGAATATAACGGCCTCTGAGCAAGCCATTGGCATTTTCGACACCGCCTTTTTGCCAAGGGCTGTAAGGGTCGCAAAAATAAGTGGCGATCCCAAATTTTTCTTTCAACAAGCGGTAATTATAAAATTCGAGGCCGTTGTCAAAGGTGATAGATTTTAAGGCGTTTTCAGGGAGCTTTTCCAGAATGGTCACCAGATTATCGATGGTTTCGGTTGAGCTTCTGCTATGTAGTTTGGCGCCCAAAAGCAATTTGCTTTTACGCTCATAGAGGGTCAGTACAGCGCCGCTACGCCCGGCGAAGTGAAGCGTATCGGCCTCCCAATGCCCAAATTCTTCACGGATGGTTGCCGGCCTTTCGTGAACGGATACCCGATCGGGTATCCGTTCACGAGGAGCTTTCAGACAAGGTCTTCTTCCACGCCTTCGTTTTCTTCTGTAGAGATAGCGATAGAGGGCTCTTTCGTAAGCCACGCCATAGATCCATTTATAGATGGACTCGTGGCTGATGGCATGGCAAGATCCTTCTTGCTTCAGGCGATTGGCAATAGCGTCCGGAGACATTTCCATTGCAAGCATGTCTTCGATCAGTGTTTGCAGATCCCTGGAGCGTTCTATTTTTGAGCACGGGGCGGGTTTTCTTTCAAGCCGTAACTTTTCCGCGTTACAGGAAGAGTATTCGTCTGTTTCAGCGCATTTATTGCGTTTGATTTCCCGACTGATTGTTGAGACAGCTACTTCCAGCATGCGGGCAATAGCCCGCATGCTGGCTCTCTCACGGAGCATGAGTTGAATTAGGTGTCGTTTTTCTAAGGTTAAGTGCTTATATCGTTTTTCCATTGCAACAGTATTTTACCACACTGTTGCACTTCGAGTTTGAGATGGGGGAGAAAGCTTTGAAATGCTAATGATATTATAGGCTTTTTGTGATTTTATTTTGTTACAAATTGCTTTTTATTACATTCCAGTTGTTTGTTTTTTGGCCTTTTCTTGACTGTTAATTCCTTATTTTTTAGCCATAAAAACGGCTGTTTGTTTCACCTGAAACAAACATAGGCCTGGCCGGTGAACATGGGTTCAGTGACCTGCGGGAGCTTTTATTCAAAACTTGAACCCTTAAAGGTAATTAGTGTCCGTAATTAATTTTAATTTAAAATATTGACAACTTTGCATTTTTATTACATACATAGATTTAGTTTTAAATTTTCAGTTAGTTTTGGAATGTTAATAGGTTTACTGAATGCATAAAATAATTAAAATCAAAAAAATATGAATGGGAATACGTTAATAAAGAGAAGTGGATCGTTTGATTCAGGTTATAATAATAACAGCCAGATGGTTAAAATCGATATGCCATCTGAATATAGGGATGTAATCCGAGAAGGATTGAGCCAGTCCGTTAAGAATAATTTTAAATCAATTGCGACTCCGCATAGCCCTAACACGGTTGCAAGGAAGTGCCAGGAATTGTTGGAAAATTATACAGAAAACAAGACGAAAGATTTGAACTATCAAATTAGCTACGATGATATTAAAGAGCTATACGATATTCTATCTCATAAGAATACTGAATTGCAAAATTATGAATATGTCAGTACCTCTGATCGAGCACGTGCTAATATTTTGACGGTATTGGGCCTTTTTGAGAAGGAAATAAATTCAAATAAGGATAGTCAGTATGCTGACACGCAGAGCGTCCTCAATCTGAAAAAAGATGTTACGGAGCTACTCAGTAAAAATACATGGAGTGAGGTGGGTTATCATGTTAAAGATCTTACTTCGACAAGCCTAAGGTTTGGTGCAATTCCAGGTAGTCTAGGTTTTATACTTGGGCTGTCGGCACAGCAAGTAGGAGCTTCGTTTATATTAGGGGAGCTTTGTTGCGGCTTAGGCACGGTGATAACTTTCGTGTTTGCTAGCTTCTCTAGCGAGACACCAGTAGAAACCAGTATAAAGAAGATAAACGAACGTTTCGTTGAGAATAAAAAGGATCTGTAAATATATCGTGTAAGATGACGATTTTGTCGCACCCCGTTTTAACGTTGTTAGGCGGGGTGTTTTTTTATGTCTGTGTAACCCGATAATCGCTTGAGATGGATTGTTTGAGTGAAGAGAAGGGGGATCATATGTGTTGTATTATGGCGTTGACCCGGGTAGGGATATAAACCTATACTTTGTAAGATTATTGAACCAAGAATTTTGCACGTGCGCACCATTATTTCCATTATATTATTAGTTATCGTAAATGTTGTTCCGTTGGGACAGTTTGCCCGTGCAGAGCTTTACCAGCAGCCCGTTCGGCAGACCCAGGCAACTAGTGACCCTCGGTTGGCAGGGTTGGTGCAAGATGTAGAAGAGCTACGCTACCGTGTGGGGCAAATGCGCTTAGACAACGAGTCCTTAAAGAAAGATATAGCAGAGCTTAAGCGGAGCCTGGTGTTTGTGCAAAATGAGCAGAAAAAGCTTGTTGTTACGATTAAAGAGATGGAGAAGGAGTGGAAGGCGTTAAACGAGGCCCAACGAAAAGATATTATTACGCAAGTGAGCCAGCAGATACAGAAGTTGGCAGCACAGACGCAGGCTGCGATTGACGGGTTATCTCAACAAGTTTCCAAAAAGAGTGACCGTAAGGGAGGAATGGCAGCGACCTACGCAAAAGAAGGCTTTGAGTATACGGTGCAGCCCGGCGATACCCTTTCCAAGATAGCGGATAAGTATAATTCAAACGTGAATGAGCTGCAGGTCGCTAATGAAATAGGCAATCCGAGGGGTTTACGCTCTGGGGAGAAGATTTTTATACCACAAAAAAATTGATACAATGGCATCTAAAAAGGTAACGAAAAGTCGTTTAGGACGAGGTTTAGGGAATTTAATCGCCGGAGGCATGTCCGGTGCGACCACTAAAGGAGACACCAAGAAGAAGGCACAAGCTGCCAAGAGACCTCCCGTGGCGAAAAAGCCCGTTAAGCAGGCTCCTGTAAACAAGCCGAAGCAAGCGAAGAAGAAGCCTGCCCGTACGCCTAAGGTAGAAGAGACGATTATAGAGAAAGCCATTTCGACACCCGAGATGATTGAAAAGACGGTTATTGTGGAACAAGAAGAGCCCCGGGAGATTTTTTTAGAGTTATCGCTTTCCCTGATAGAGCGTAACCCGTACCAGCCCAGAAAAGCATTTAGTGATGAAACGATCCATGATCTCGCGGAAAGCATACGCTCTGAAGGCCTTTTGCAGCCGATAATTGTTCGCAAGCAAGGGGACAAGTACAGCCTGATTGCAGGAGAGAGGCGCATGCGGGCGTTTGAGTATTTACGACTCCCCCGTATACCGGCCCGTATTATTGAAGCAGGGGATGCGTCTACGGCGGTGATGGCATTGATTGAAAATTTACAGCGGGAGGATCTGAACCCGATAGATGAGTCCTTCGGTTACGCCAGCCTGATGAATGATTTTAATTTAACGCAAGAAGCGGTAGCGGAACGTGTCGGTAAAGGACGTGCCTCTGTGGCGAATGCGTTACGATTGCTTAATTTAGACAAAGAGATACAAGGGTATTTGGGAAAAGGGATCCTATCTGTCGGCCACGCGAAAGTGATCTTAAGTTTAGCGGAATCCGAGCACCGTGTTTTGTTAGCGAGAAAAATTATTGAGCAAGGGATGAGCGTTCGGGAAGCTGAGCGAACCGTAAAGACTTATAAAAGTACATCTCCTGCAAAAAATGATTTTAAAGGAAACCGCCAAGCGCAACACGAGACAGCAGTTAGGGATCTTGAGCAACAACTTGCCAAATTTTTATCCACGAAAGTGGAAGTAAAAGCCAAAGGAAGCAAAGGTAAACTTGTGATACAGTACAAGAGCCATGAAGAATTGGAGCGCATTTTGTCCAACATTGGAATGACGGTTTCCTGATAAGAGCGGGATCTTTTTTCATCAAACGAGGGTAATAGCTATCTCTCGAATGATTTGATATTGGCGATTCGGCCCGGCCTACGCCAAGGCTTTGGTGGACACGTTTAGCGACTCCTCTCGTTACGAGCACACCGCCCGTATCTCGAAGCGGTAAGGTGGGGATAAGGAGGAAATTTTATTTAGCTAGCGTATAATCCTTTATTGGGACATGCTGCAAGCATTTTTTGGCAATAAAGGATTATACGCTAGCTAAATCGGAAAAGTCAAGTAAAATAAGTAACGAATTTAAGTATAGTTTTGGTGATGTTCACCTGTTTGAAAAAGCATTTGAGGTGTGATCATCACCAAAACGAGAATCGTTTCTAAAAGTTTGAAATTTGGGAAAAAGACGTTATTCTCAGGAATAGATTCCCATAGCTTTGAAACCCCCATTAATATTAGTTGTAGATGATGAACCCGTGAGCTTGCAGGTATTAGAGAAATACCTGACGTTTGAAGGGTTTACCGTAGAGACAGCTATGACAGGCGCTGCCGGTGTGGAAAAAGCGCTTCAATTGAAACCGAACTTGATTCTATTGGATGTAATGATGCCCGACTGTGATGGGCTGGAAATCTGTAAACAGTTACAGGCACATGAAGAAACGGCAACTACGCCAATTATTTTTATAACGGCTAAACAATCCAAAGAACACAAGCTTGAAGGCCTGAGTGTGGGCGCGGTGGACTATATTACGAAACCGATAGAATTCCAGGAAGCACTGGCGCGTATTAAGACACAGTTAAAGCTACAAAAGGTTTATAAAGAGAATATTAATTTACAAAAAGAACTCGGTGAAGCGCGCCGCAATGTGGCCATTGGCTCTATTACGGAAGGGATAGCGCACAATATTAATAATTTGCTCGGCGGGATAAAAGGGCACCTAGACCTCTTGCGCATTTTAAATACGCAAGAAGAGAAATCGATTTACCACATGGAAAAGATGGATGAAGCGATCCACCGGATGGTGGAGATTGTGAATAAATTGCGGACGATATCGATCACGCAAAATTATATGACTTCGGATATCCTGTTGGCGAAATTGGTAAAAATGGGCGTACAGTATTTTATGGAAGAGCACTCCAACGCTACGGAAATTCCTATTAATAGTAAAGGAACGGCCGGAGTAATGATCAATAGCTGCCCGGAGCTGGTGCAGAACGCGATCAGTAACCTATTGATCAATGCCTGGGAGTCCTATGGGGACGAAGTTGCTGATGAAGCCCGAAGAGTAGAAATAGATTTAGAGCAAGAAGATGGGTTTGCGCAGATAAAGATTAACGACTGGGGAAAAGGTATCTCTACGGAGTTATTGGACACCTTATACGAACCCTTTTCGACAAGGCACGCAGGGGTGGGCCGTGGGCTCGGTTTGACACTAGCAAAACATTTTATCAAAAACGTAGGCGGGACGCTGGAACTTCATCCACGAGAAGAAGGCGGCACATGCGCTACCATTAAATTACCATTAAACAAAGAAGCATTATGAAAAGAGAAAAAATTGGAATTATTGGTGCTGGAAATATGGCAAGCGCCCTTGTTAAAGGAATGCTTACAAGCGAAGAGAATAAGCCGGAAGATATTGTTTGTATCAGTAAGCACCATGAAAGCGAAAGAATGTTGGCGAAAGCGACGGGGATAGAGACCGCAAAAAATTTAGAAGAATTTGCAGAGAAAGTGGATGTCATCATACTCGCCTGCAAACCTAAAGATCTAGAAGGCCTGGCGGGAGAGCTAGCGCCACTTGTGAAAGATCACCTACTTGTTTCTATGCTAGCAGGCGTTACCCTGGCAGAATTGGCTAAGTTTTTCTCAAGCGCGAGAGGGATTATACGCATTATGCCCAATATACTAGCTGAAGTAGGAGCCAGTATAACAACCTTTTGCTTTGAGAAAGAACCCAAAGCGGTGGATCAAAAACCCTTTAGACGAATTGTTATGCCCAGTGGGACAGCACTACAAGTGAAAGAAGAACAGATGGATTCCTTTACAATATTATTCGGTAGCGGACCTGGCATCTTTATGGAGTTTTTAGATTCGTATATAAAAGCGGCTAAAAAACTCGGGCTTGATCCTGAAATGGCACTGCCCGCGCTGGATCACCTTGTGTTAGGGACAGGTATGTTGTTAGCGCAATCCGGAAAGACACTGGAGCAGTTAAGAGATAGTGTTACCTCTGCGGGTGGGTGTACGGAAGTAGCCCTCAAGAAAATGAGAGAAAGAGGCTTGCAGGACATTATGGAAGAGACCATGATATCTGCTCTTGAGCGTTTGCAAAAGTAAGAAGACACATTCATTATGCATGATATTACAAAAGGAGCTGTCCTCGTAACAGGCGGGGCGGGATTTATTGGTAGCGCCCTGATATGGGCATTAAACCAGCGCGGCATTGAAAATATTTACGTGACCGATTTTCTTGGGCACGATGAAAAATTTAAGAACCTGGTGCCCCTGCGCTATCGGGATTATTTAGAAGGAGACCAGTTTATGGCCATGCTTTCGCATGCCTCCGGCAATCTCTTTAGGGATGTGACTACGGTATTCCACCTAGGGGCATGTTCAAGCACAACGGAAAAGAACTGCCGGTACTTGATCGAAAATAATTTCGAGTACACAAAAAATTTGGCCAGTTGGGCAATGGGAAACAAGGCGCGCTTTGTGTATGCATCCTCAGCCGCGACTTATGGGGACGGCGCGCAAGGCATGGACGATAGAGATGAAGACATCAGCAAGCTACGCCCCTTGAATATGTATGGTTATTCCAAGCATATGTTTGATTTGTTTGCGTGGAAGCACCAGATGTTAAACCAGATGGTGGGGCTAAAATATTTTAATGTTTACGGACCAAACGAAGGGCATAAAGAAGATATGCGCAGCGTAGTGCACAAAGCGTTTGGCCAGATAGAAGAAACAGGAATCATAAAACTCTTTAAAAGCTATTTACCCGAGTACAAAGACGGGGAGCAGATGCGCGATTTTCTATACGTGAAAGATGCCGTGGAGATGACGATTCATCTTGCCGAAAACAATAAAGCGAACGGTCTCTTTAACCTGGGATCCGGAAAAGCTCATACCTGGCTTGATCTTGCAAGCGCGATCTTCAAAGCCTTGAATAAAAAAATGAACATTGAGTTTATCGACATGCCAGAGACACTGCGCTCCAAGTACCAGTATTATACCTGTGCGGACATCAGTAAACTGAGAGCAACCGGTTATGATAAAGAAATTTACCCATTAGAAGAAGCGGTGCGTGATTATGTACAGAATTATCTCATGACGGGAAAACCGCTGGGAGATGAGTTAATAACTGCGAATCTGGCAGGGGTTAATTAATCTGGCTGAGGAGAGTTATTCGTCTTTAGCGTGCTTCTGTGAGATGTGTTTTTTTCTGAAAATGGAGAAAATGTTTCTTAAGACACGCCAAGTGATCCAGTTAGCTGCTTGGATAGCTTGATAAATGGCGTGGATGTGTTCTTGACCATTTTCAGCCGAGTGACAGCCGTGCAAATCTGAGTAAGCGTAGACACCCGGCGGAATCTTAGAAATCAGATTATGCCATTCCTTGGGGAGCTCTAGCAGTTGAGATTCCGTTCTAGGCAAGATACCAACCAGACGCATCTTTCCTAACCAGACGTATTTTAGCCAGTGACGCCGAGCAAGCCAAAGGGAACCATCGTATTCGATATAATTAAGGCCATTGATGCCTTTCCATTCGTGCCGTTCCTTACGTTTGGCGAAAAGCGCCATGAAACGGAACAAGAAATAGAGGAATAAGGCACCGAAACGCTCGATAAGAATCGGTTTGTCCTTAGCTCGCTCTAAAGGGTTAGCGATACGAGGATCGATGTTTTCAATACAGGCTTTGTATTTGAGATTAATCAACATGCAACCGATTAAGAAAGCGTGGTTGAGTTCGGTGTTACCCGTTAGATAGGTTTGCTGACTGATGACCGCGTATTTTATAGAACTGGGACCCTCGAGGATGCTCCCCTCACCAATGCTGGCATAGGGGCCGATGATGCAGCCCGGGCCGATGGACACGTAGTCGCCTATCCAGATCGGCATGCGCAGTCTGGCCGTTGGGTGAATTGAGCAAAAGCGACCGATTGCCAGAGTGCCCAGCTCGGATTTTTCATCATTAAAAACATAATCAAACCATTCTTTATAAGTGAAGAACCAGTGGTCTAGTAAATCCCACTCGCTATTGATGGTAGGATTTGGGTTTTTTGAATAAGGCAAGCTGGCGACCCAAAGACTATCCTTTTCCCTGTAGTCTGCGGGAATAGATTTGATATGAAATTTAATAGGCCAGAGAGTAGCCTTCTCCATATACTCTTTGACGAAACCGGGACGATCATAGCATAAAATAATAACCCTTGTGGCGCCTTGGTTCACGGCGTAATCCAGCCAGTGGTAGAGGAGAGGTTGGTCTCCCACCTGCCATAAGGCGTAAGGAAGCTCTGATTTGACGAGCGTATCAAACCGAGACCAATCGGGGAGCGTGAGGGTAAGAGTATCCATGCTAGCAGGTAACGTTTTGTACAATAGCAAAGAAAGCTATAGGAATCAATAGGAACCACGACCGAATAAGACGGCAGGGATGGTTTTAATCAAAATCTTTATATCAGTCCAGATGGTTTGAGAAGAGATGTATTGCAGGTCTAGACGCACTTGGCCCTCGAAGTCAATATTGCCACGTCCCTGTATTTGCCAGAGACAAGTGATGCCAGGTTTGACCTGAAGACGTCTCAACTGGGAAGCCTTATAGGCAGTAACTTCGCTGAGTATGGGAGGACGTGGGCCTACGAGTGACATGTCCCCTAATAAAACATTAATGAATTGGGGAATTTCATCGACGGAATACTTGCGAATGAATTTGCCGATTTTTGTGATACGCGGATCATCCTTCATTTTAAACGTTATTTGACTTTGTTTGTGAACATTGTGTTTATCTAATTCTTGCCTTAGTTTTTCTGCGTTTATGATCATTGAGCGAAATTTCCAAATATGGAATATTTTGCCACCCTTACCGACGCGAGGTTGTTTGAAGAAGACGGGGCCGCGATCCTCGAGTTTTATGAGAATAGAGAATATGATAAAGATAGGAGTAGAAGCGACTAAGGCGCCGGCAGATATGATAATATCGAGCAAACGCTTAATGGTCTCCGCGCCGCCAAAGGTGATGCGCCAGATTATGCGTTTGAAGAAAAGGTGTTTTCGCCAGCGTGCGAGTTTGGTTTCGCCCATAGCGCCCTCCCAGTATTCTCCGGGTTCGGGGAAAGGGGAAGTGGTATCATGAACGGGTGTTCTGTTTGGGAAAGGGGTATCCTTATGTCTGCTCACGGTTTAATCGATTTTGTATAATAACATTATTACACACTTTTTTTTAGAATCCAAGCCTGATGAAAGTTGGGCTTTTTTTATGTACGAGAGGAGTATAGAATGGTGAGTTAATTATATGAAGGGTGTGTTAGAACATAATTGTAGCAATTGCCCCGTGTTAGTAAAACAGAGCGGTGTGCGGGTTGTTGCGTTAGTAGGAGCGCCGAATGTAGGGAAGTCGACTTTGTTTAATACGTTGACCGGTTTGCGCCAACATACGGGGAATTGGCCAGGCAAGACATCCTCGAGCTATGCTGGGCTGTGTTCCCTTAATGGCCAAGATGTACGTATTGTGGATTTGCCAGGAGTGTATACCCTGCGATCTACGTCACTAGATGAGAGTGCTACAGAACGTTATTTAAAAGAAGAAGAGATTGATTTGGCTATTGTTGTGATGGATCCTATGAGACTCGGCAGAAGCTTGAATCTACTGACGCAAGTGATGGCATTGAGACAAGGGAAACCCGTTATGGCCGTTGTTAACCTGATGGATGAAGCGGAGAAGCATGGTGTGACGATTGACTTTCGGGGATTGAGCACCGAGCTTAGGGTACCTATTTTGCCCTTAATTGCACGCGAAAAGAAAGGTATTCCCGAGCTTAAAAGGACTATAGGAGCGATTTTGGGAGGTTTATTGGAAGCAGATGGGGTGTTATTTGATTTTGAACCCTTAGATCATAAGACGGATAATCTGGAATGTTTGTATCGATTTTCAGCGGAATTGCAGGGGAGATATGTTTTGCGGGAAGAGACAACGCAATCGAGCAAAGTTTTATGGCAGCAGAAGCTGGACGGTTGGCTGACTTCTAAATGGACGGGCATACCCATCATGCTCGTCATTTTAGCAGGCGTGTTTTGGATAACAATAATAGGGGCAAACTACCCATCGGACTTTCTGCATTATGGGTTGATTGATGTGCTTTATGGCAAACTCAGTGCCGTTCGCTTTCAGAACAGCTTTATGAGCGGCCTGTGGAGTTTTCTAGTTGATGGACTATATCTTTCCACAGCCTGGGTTGTGGCGGTGATGCTGCCCCCGATATTGATCTTTTTCCCATTATTTACCCTATTAGAAGACTTTGGATATTTGCCCCGCGTGGCGTTTAACATGGACGCGCTGTTTAAAAAGGCCGGTGGGAACGGGAAACAGGCACTGACGATGGCCATGGGCTATGGGTGCAATGCCGCGGGCGTGATAGCGGCACGGATCATAGAATCTCCACGAGAACGCTTGTTGGCAATTATTACCAACAATTTTGCTATTTGTAACGGGCGATGGCCCCTACAGATATTGCTGGCGACTATTTTTATAGGCGCGCTATTTCCCTCCGGAATAGCCAGTTTTGTGGCTGCGGGCGCTATTTTGGCCATTGTTTCGCTCGGGCTTTTCTTAACATTGTTGAGCGGCATGATGTTATCTAAAACGGTTTTAAAAGGAAAAAGCACCTTTTTTGTTCTGGAATTGCCTCCCTATAGAAGACCAAAAATAGGGAGCGTGATCTATCGTTCGATGATAGACCGTACGCTATTTGTATTGTTGAGAGCTATATTATTTGCGCTCCCAGCCGGGGCGGTTACCTGGCTACTAGTCCATATAACGGTGAGCGGAGACCCGATAGCTGGTATGGTGGCTACTTTCTTGAATCCCTTTGGCGCGGCGATGGGGTTAAGTGGGATTATTTTGCTAGCATATGTTATTGCTATTCCGGCAAATGAACTCGTCATCCCTGCGATTTTGATGCTGACCGTATTGCTGAATCCAGAGCTAGGCATTGTGCCCGAAAACGGCGTACTATTTGAATTTACTAACCAAGAAAACCTGCGCGGTTTTCTAAAGAATGCCGGTTGGACTGCTCTGACGGCTGTGTGTTTGATGGTTTTTAGCCTAAGCCATAACCCTTGCTCCACGACTTTGTACACGATTTACAAAGAAACAAAGAGCATAAGGTGGACGGCGGTATCCGCCTTGCTACCCCTGTTTTATGGTGTAATTTTGTGCATAGGTTTGAAGTTTACCTTTGCTTGAAAACGTAACTATTTTGCCGGTTTGGCTTTTTTTTGTTCAAAAGAGGGGCCAATTGGCGGTACAATGCATTATGCCCAACGTAAAAACGATTGATGATGTTGATCTCGCTGGTAAAAAAGTACTTGTGCGAGTTGATTTTAACGTTCCTTTAGATGAGAAAGGTAATGTTGCCGATAACACAAGAATTGTAGCAGCGTTACCGACCATTCAAAAGCTGGTGGATCAGGGAGCTAAAGTGATTCTATGTAGTCACTTAGGGCGACCCAAAGGGGAGCGAAATATGAAATATTCATTAAAGCCCGTGGCTGCGGAACTCTCCAAACTGATCAAACGGCCCGTCACTTTTGTTGACGAGTGTATTGGAGAAGCGGCAAAGAAAACGATAGACGATATGCATGCCGGTGATATTGCGCTTCTAGAAAACCTGCGTTTCCATAAAGAGGAAGAGGCTAATGATGAACACTTTTCCAAAGCACTGGCGCAATTAGCGGAAGCCTATGTGAATGACGCCTTTGGGACGGCGCACCGCGCACATGCCTCAACCGTTGGAGTGACCCATTTTTTACCCATAGCCGTTGCCGGAAAACTGATGGCGAAGGAGTTAGATTACTTGGGCGGAGAGTTAAATAACCCGGAGAAACCATTTGTGGTTATACTAGGAGGGGCAAAGGTCAGTGATAAGATAAACGTGATTAACGCGCTTTTAGACAAAGCGAGCTGTATGTTGATTGGGGGCGCTATGGCGTATACCTTTGCGTTGGCAGAAGGACGAAAAGTCGGCAATAGCCCGGTAGAGCAAGACAAAGTAGATATCGCCTTAGAAGCCATGGATAAGGCAAAGAGAAAAGGAGTACGTATGCTGTTGCCCCTGGATAATTTAATAACAGACGATATTAACTTTAAAGAACGCAAACTAGGCACAACGGAGTACATTATCAGTAATATACCGAACGGCTGGGAAGGGATAGATATTGGACCCAAGACTGTGAAAGCCTTTTCTGAGGAAATAGCAAAAGCGAAGACGATTTTGTGGAACGGACCTATGGGCCTTTTTGAAATTGAAAAAAGCGCGCAAGGGACACGAGAAATCGCTAAGGCAGTAGCGGCAAACGCGTCCGCAGTTTCTATTATAGGCGGAGGTGATTCCGTAAAAGCTATAAATGAAAGCGGATACGCGGATAAAGTTTCGTTTATGAGTACCGGCGGTGGAGCTAGCCTGGAGTTGCTCGAAGGTAAAGAACTCCCCGGAGTAGCTGCGTTAAATAAAAATTTAGTAAAATTATGACAAAAAGTAATATAAAATATACGATCGCAGGTAACTGGAAGATGAACAAGAATACGGCCGAGGCGATAGCGCTGGCTGAGCAAATCGTCTTGGAGTATAACGATGAGACAACGGTGAACGTTGTCCTATGCCCGCCCTTTACCGCGTTATCCTCGGTGAGCAAGTTATTGGAGAATTCAAATGTTTCGTTAGGCGCTCAAAATATGCATTACGAAGCCAGAGGCGCTTTTACAGGCGAGATATCGGCTGAAATGCTAAGAGACTTCTTTGTCTCATATGTCATATTAGGGCACAGTGAGCGACGCCAGTATTTTGCCGAGACGGACGATTTTATTAATAAAAAAGTAAAAGCGGCATTAGAATCTAACATGCGGCCGATCCTATGCGTGGGTGAGACAGGAGAAGAACGCGATAATAACCAAACACTAAACGTCATACACCAGCAGCTAGAAGGCGGCTTAGCCTGGATTTCCGAAAAGCAGATGGATCGCTTGATGATTGCTTATGAACCCGTTTGGGCGATTGGAACAGGAGTGACGGCAACACCTGAGATGGCGCAAGAAGTGCATGCGGCTATCAGGCAAAAGATTGCTGATCTATATAGCCCATCTATTGCCAAGAAAGTACCCATACTATATGGTGGCTCAATGAAAGCGAGCAACGCACCAGCCCTATTGGAGCAACCCGATATTAACGGCGGCTTGATTGGAGGAGCTGCATTAGACGCACGTTCTTTTATAGAGCTTGTAGAATGCGCCAAGAACGCTGAAAAACGCTGCACGAACTCCTCAGTGGACGCAGCGCTTTAATACCCTTTTGATGAAGAAAATCGTAGCAAGTTTATTGAGATTTTATAGAATCTTGTTGCTTGCTGTGGTTTTAGGATATGCGGGATTGATTGCATTCGCATATTTTTTCGCGAATGCGATGATTTTTCCCGTACCGACCTCGAGCTATGTGGACGATGCGAGTATTCGTAAGCTAGCACTCCCTTCGGGAGAAAAAATTTCCATAAAATATGTTCCTGTACAGAACCCTTATTTTACGATTTTGTATAGCCACGGAAATAGAGAAGACCTTGGGACAATTTCAGATGTGGTTTCGGCTTTTAATCAAGAAGGCTATTCCATGCTTGCGTATGAATATCCTGGATACGGAACCAGTACAGGGCAGCCTACGGAGAAGAACGCCTATGCATCAATACAGAGTGTTTATGAATACGCGATTAATGAGCTCAAGATTCCCGGCGAGCGCATTATATTGTATGGGCGTTCTTTAGGTGGTGGACCAGCGGTTGAATTGGCTTTGAAGTATGATGTAGGAGGCGTGATCCTTGAAGGAGCTTTTGTAAGCGCGTTTCGAGTGGTAACTGTTTATCCGCTCCTCTTTTGGGATAATTTTAACAACATCGATAAAATAAAAGAGATCAACGCGCCGATGCTCATGATACACGGAACGGAAGATAGCGTAGTTCCCTTCTGGCATGGAGAGAAATTATATGAAGCAGCATTGCGCCCAAAGAGAAAATTTTGGGTAAACGGCGCGGGCCACAACAACCTGGTGGAAAAAGACCCTGCAGGCTATTGGGTAGCTGTGAATTCCTTTCTGAAAACAATCAAAAAAGAACAACTAAATAGAGAAAAACGATATGAGTGAACAATCAGTATTAGTCGTGATAACAGATGGAACAGAAGAATTAGAAGCCGTGGCGCCGATCGATATTTTGCGCCGAGGTGGTTTGGCGGTAACGGTAGCATCCCTGACCGATCACAGAAAAGCACGTGGTGCAAACGGATTGCTCATAGAGGCTGATTGCACTTTAAGTGACGCTGTGGATGAAGTCTATGATTGTGTGATGATTCCAGGAGGGGCAGGAGTGGCTACCTTTAGGAAATCGTCCAGTTTGATTGATTTCCTGCAAGGTACAGCGCACTCTGACAGATGGGTAGCAGCGATTTGTGCCGGACCACTTGTCTTAGACGATGCCGGTTTATTGGAAGGAAAGAAGCATACCTGCCATTTTTCCGTGAAAGAAGAACTTCCGAAAGCAACCTTTGATAAAAAAGTTGTCATCGATGGTAAAGTAATTACCTCACAAGGACCCGGAACAGCGGTTGACTTCGGCCTGGCCATTTTGGAGCAGCTGGCTGGCAAAGCAAAAGCGGACGAAGTGGCTAAAAATATTTGCCTTCACGCTTAAAAAGTCGGATAATGTTGTCCTGAAATTCGCCGCCTTGAGATATGATTGATGATATGACGTTGAAGGAAGTTGATAAGAAGATACACTCTCTGCGAGCAGAAATTGCCCGCCATGATGAATTGTATTATCGAAAAGCAGCGCCTGAGATTTCTGATTTTGAGTATGATCGATTAGTACAAGAGCTAGAAGCGCTGGAAGCACGTTATCCGGAATTCGCAGAAGCGAAAAAAGTAGGCGACGATCGAATTGAGTCCTTTCAATCATATACTCACCGCGAACCCATGTTGAGTATTGATAATAGCTACAGCATGGGCGAAGTCGTTGAATTCGAAAAACGAATACACAGGGTTTTGAGAGAAGAGCCCCTTGAGTATGTTGTGGAACCAAAAATTGACGGCGTAGCGGTATCTCTGACATACGAAAAAGGAAAGCTGGTACGTGCGCTGACACGCGGTAATGGTGTGGAAGGAGATGATATTACCCACAATATACGTACAATACACGGGCTGCCCCATGCTCTCAAAGGGAAAAACGTGCCCGAGGTGATTGAGATACGCGGCGAAGTCTATATGACAGAAGATGCATTTACCCTCGTCAACAAAGAACGCGAAGAACAAGACCTTCCCCCGTACGCAAACCCCCGTAATCTGGCTGCCGGTACGGTAAAACTACTCGATGCCGCAGAAGCCAGAAGACGCAAGCTCAGCATAGTTCTCTTTGGGTTTGGCTATTGCGAGCCCAAGCGATTTGAAAACGATGCAGATTTTTTTGATCAGCTAAAAGACTGGGGATTACCCACGCTTGAGAAATATTGGGTTGCTAAAGGGATTGAAGATGTTTGCAAAAGTATTGAAGAAATAGATACATTGAGACATGAATTTAAATACGGAACCGATGGCGCTGTTGTTAAAGTAAATAATATAGCGCTGCGTAAACGGTTAGGACAGACAGCAAAAGCGCCGAGATGGGCCGTGGCCTACAAGTTTTCAGCCGAGCAAGCGGAAACTGTTTTAGGCGATATAACGATACAAGTAGGACGAACAGGAGTGTTGACCCCTGTTGCTGAATTAAGACCCGTTAGTTTAGCAGGCTCTACGATTTCACGCGCTACCCTGCATAACGAAGATGAAATTAAACGAAAAGATATTCGTATAGGCGATACCGTTATTATCGAAAAAGCAGGTGAGGTGATTCCTGCCGTGGTACGCGTGGTAGTTGAGAAGCGTAAAGCAGATAGTAAACCCTATACGTTTCCGAAAACATGCCCTGAGTGTGGCGCGGAGGCGATTCGTTTACCCGAGGAAGCTGCTTGGCGCTGCCCGAACGTGAGTTGCCCGCCTCAAGTGAGACGCCGGATTTTGCACTTTGGATCAAGGCAAGCCATGGATATAGAGAACCTAGGCAAAGCGGTGGTTGACCAACTTGTTGATAAATCGCTATGCGCTAATATGGCCGATTTGTATGAACTCAACGAAAAAGACTTACTCGCCCTAGAAGGGTTTGCTGAAAAGTCGTCTAAAAATCTGGTACAAGCGATTGAAAACAGTAAGCAACAGGAGCTGTGGCGGTTACTCCATGGACTTGGGATACCGCAAGTGGGGGCGCAATCGGCAAAAGATCTAGCAAAAGCGTTTAAGAGCCTAGAGGCATTGATGAACGCCAAGGAAGTAGACTTGCTAGAAGTAGACGGTGTTGGGAAGATTGTGGCAGAGAGTATTATCAAGTTTTTTAAGACCGAAGAGAATGCTAAGATCATTCAACGGTTGATCGATTATGGTTTAAATACAAAAGACCATAGAGGCCAACAGGCACAGGGTTACCAGAACTCTGATCTAGCGGATAAGACGTTTGTCCTAACAGGGACATTGCCGAGTATGACGCGTGATGAAGCAAAAACTCTTATAGAAAACGCCGGCGGCAAAGTGACTTCTAGCGTGAGTAAAAAGACAGATTATGTGTTGGCCGGGGCGGATCCGGGCTCAAAGCTTAAAAAAGCGGAAGAGCTTGGTGTTGCTATTATCGATGAAGCTGTGTTTAGAAAAATGTTGGGTGACTAGCCCTATATTTTATAATCCGCGTTGGAAGGATTTGCAAAATAGTGTAGCAGCTTCCCTGTTCGAATCTGGCAGGATTTCCAGCTGTCTACGTTAAATGTAATCGTAACTGCTTCTGAAGTGCGCAATCCGACGGATCGTTCTCCAATGTATTGGCATGCGAGATCTGAGATGCCTGGGTTGTGCCCAAAGACGAATAAATGATTTACGCTATCATCTGTGCGTTGAATGATTCGTAACATCATGCCGGCTGGGGCGTTGTAGAGCTCGTTGATGACTTGAATATTAGTTTCCGGGTAGTCGAGCTCCTTAGCAACAAGTTGTGCGGTGGTAAAAGCACGCAGAGCTGAGCTGGAAATTATTAAGTCTGGGGAATGTTCTTTATTATGAAGAACTTTTCCCATGATAGGAGCCTCTTTTTGGCCACGTTCATTGAGCGGACGATCAAAGTCTTTGATATCATTGTTTCCCCAATCTGATTTGGCGTGTCGAAAAAGGGTGAGCGTTTTCATAGAGATTTACGGGCTAGTTGGGGTGAGTAAATCTTCGATCACTCGACTGAGTTCAGCGGAAGATATTTTACCCTTGTAAAAACGTACGATATTACCGTTTTGGTCAATTAAAAAAGTCATAGGCAAGGAGTCAAAGACGCCAAATTTTTCGATCATATCGGTGTCGCTTACGAGGTTGGGGTAGGGGAGCAGAGATTTTTCCTTAAAGTTAGCGAGTTTTTCGTTATCAATTTGGTCAATGGAAACCCCTAGAATGGTGACATCATTGTTTTTGAATTTTTCCTGTAAATCGATCAAGGCAGGGAATTCATCTAGCGACTTCGTGCTCCAGGTTGCCCAGAAATTGATTAATACGACCTGACCCTTTAAGTTTTCTGAAGAATAAGTTTTTCCTTCAGTATCCTTTAAACTCCATTGAGGGGAAGGGAAACGGCTTGAGCTTGGGATATATTCGCTGGCAAAGTAGCGCTTATAGAAATAACCAATTCCACCTTGGTTAAGTTGGTAGTATTCCATGAAAATGAGCAAAACGAGCATCAGGATGAGAAACAACCAGAAACGCAGTCTTGCGCGCATGTATATATTAGTGTGGGGGCTCACATTCGGGGCAATTTACAAATTAATAAGTAACAGAAAGAAAGATTATTGTAAACGTTCTAGTTTTAATAAGTCGCCGGTTATTTCTGCGAGTGAAAGACTTTTCCACGCTTCTTTGTACATAGGGAACTCCGACAAGCCGCTAAAGGCAGTCATTAGTTTTTCATAAAAGAAGGCTCCACCTCCTGCAAATGAAGGGAATAAAGCTGATCCGAGATAAGAATTTTCAGGTATGAAGCGAAAACCATCTTTTCCTTCGACTATTTTGCCAATGGTTACAAAATTTACCTTTAATTTTTGTTTACCACCTACTTTGAGCTGTAAAGGAAAGATTATTTGCAGTTTGCCGTCGTATAGGTGGAAGTTAGGGGTCAAGGGGAGAAGCTCCAGCTTGCTTTGAGAAGGCACGGGCTTGTAGCCACGGTATAAATTCTTGACCCACAAGTTTAGGGAAGCTTCGTTTACTGTAAGGCGAACTTGCTGTGGGCTTAAAAAAGCTTTTTGAAGGGCGTACCAATTACTTCCACCTGTATTTTTACCCAGTACGATGTAGGCATTATTTTTTTCTGAGTTCTTTGGGGGAGTATAACCCATCGGAATAGGTTTTGCGACTAGTACCCCAAATGCGATTAAGAAGCCCAAAGTACAACCTAATATTCCACTGATGATTATGCCAACAGTGCTTTTAGGGCGAAAATTTCTGGGTTTCATTATTGGGGTATATGACTAAAACGTTGACTGGGGAGGTGAAAACGATTTCGGGGGTTGCGCGAGTTATTCCACGTTAATTACCGCAACCGCAGTTCGTAGAGCAGTTTTTGCTCGTTGAGCTCTCTTTAGGCTCCGAACTTGTGCTGGGGCTTTTTTTGTAATCCGTTTCGTAAAAACCGCTGCCTTTGAATATAATACCAGCACCTGAGCTAATCTTACGCTCTAGACCTTCTTTCTTGCAGCTTGGGCACATTTTTTTAGGTGCTTCGCTTATGGAGTGAAAGATTTCAAACGTTTCAGAACACAATTTGCAGGAATAATCGTAGGTTGGCATATTTTTATCTTACTATTTCTTCGTTGAACTCTTCTTCACTGTTTGGGCAGAAGAAGAATATACGCCGTAATAATAAGGTAAAATCAAGAGCATGCCAAGGAAAAAAGCTAGCCCGAAGAGAGGCGCGCCGATGAAGAACAAGCCTACGAGCGCAATTGAAGGGATTGCTAAATGTCGTTTGTAAGGGGTCGTTATTAAGTTGGCAATTTCCTTTAAGTCTAGCAAACTCTCCCATGAACCGGTTTTTTGGAAGTGGTATAACGCGGCGTATTTAAGTGCCGGTACAATTAAAAAGGCGATGCTGATGGGGAAAAAGGGGATTGGGCCTAACATTTTCATCGTGATCGTGTTAAGGAAAATACTGATCACCCAAGCGAGTGCCATGGGAACTCCCGCATAAAGTATGCTGATAACAACCAATTTCAGCCCGTCTATAAACAAGGCTGGCCAGTTATTCCATTCCGGCAGGCTGAATTTACCACTGTTCCTGAGCATGTTGGTACCGGCTCTAAATATGTAGCCGAGGGCAAAAATGTTGACTATAGGGATAAACATAAGTATCCCTCCTATTAGTAATTTTTGGAGGTGATTATTCTCTTCAAGAACATTATCAATGGTTTTTTCTAGGGTTGGCATGGGCATAATGAATTCTTAGGTTAACAATTTAATAATAGCAATTTTATGGAATTTAAAGCAAGGCTAAATAACGATCTCAAGATGATTAATGAGGCGATCACTCGATGGGTACCCTCGTCAACGGAAGATCCCAAATTATTGCACGAAGCAATGCATTATTCACTATTTGCGGGAGGGAAACGATTGCGGCCTATTCTACTGCTAGCAAGCCATGCCATTAAGCCTGCATCGATAGATCCTATGCCGGCTGCAGTTGCTTTAGAATGTGTGCATACCTATAGCTTAATTCATGACGATTTGCCCTGTATGGACGATAGCGATTATAGAAGAGGCCTATTATCCTGCCATAAGAAATTTGATGAAGCTACGGCAGTTCTTGCCGGAGATGCCTTAATCCCCTTAGCCTTTGAGTTATTAGCCGATCATTATAAAGCGCATCCCTCCCTATGTGTTCAGTTGGTAAAAGAAGTCAGTAATGCCGCCGGTTCCCAAAAGTTAGTTGGCGGGCAAGTTTTAGATATTTTAAATGATTACGAGCAATCCAAAGTGCCTACTGAATCAGATATCGAAGCTATTTACGCGCGGAAAACAGCAGCTCTCATGCAAGCAGCAATTGTTATGGGTCTACAGATTGCTGGTCAGGATGCATCTGTGGTTACTTTAGGGCGCGATTTGGGTTACCACCTTGGCATGGCCTATCAGATAATAGATGATATATTGGATATGACTTCTAGCCAGGAGGAACTCGGTAAACCGGCTGGTATAGATAGCAGTAACAATAAATGCACTTATCCTTCCATTTTTGGCCTCGAATTTGCTTTAGAGAAGATGATGAATCATTCCGATAAAGCAATCCATGTTTGTAGGGCTATTGGCAATGATAACTCATTTTTTATTGAACTAATCGACTATTTGCGAAATCGGCTGAACTAGATAGATCTTGCCCACAGGCGAAACAAGGGTCAGCCGACAGTATGAAATTTCAGTCTGTTGTAACCACCGTTATCATATGCTTGTGAAAGAAGAGAGGGCACTGTTTTCAAAACTCGGTCAAAATTTAACCGAGCCAGTGGTAACGCAGTTAATGACAAAAGCCCTAGAGCACCCCGATGTGCTTTCTTTAGCAGTCGGCTTTACTGATAATGCCCGCATGCCCAAGGAAATCATTTATCGGGCCGTGGACGCTGTTCTTTCCCAAGAAGGAGATGCGGAGTATTTGCAATATGGCATGAACCAAGGCAGACCAGGCCTGCGCGCAGCGACGGCGGATTTTTTAAAACAATACCCTAACGAGAAAGCGGATCTCTGGAAGCCGGAAAATTTCATCATTTCCAATGGTTCCCAACAAGCCCTGTACTTAGCAATGCAGGTGTTGTGTGATCCTGGGGATTATGTGTTCGTGGAAGGACCCAGCTATTTTGTTTTTCTGGAATTGCTAAACGGCTTAGGCATCAACCCAATAACACTGCGGTGCTTAACTGATGGTGGGATAGATTTCGATGCCCTACGCCAGCAATTAGATAAGATAAGAAAAGAAGGAAACCTGAATCGCATTAAGGCCTTTTATTTAATGGGCTATTTCGGGAATCCCTCATGCCGCTGTATTTCGTGGGAGGATAAACGGGCTTTGGGGCGATTAATCAAGGAATACAAACTAGATAGTGCTGTTTTAGAAGATTCCGCTTACCGTGAACTTTATTTTAATGAACCCTACCCGGTACCCAGTATTCTAAGTGTGGAGGAAATGGCAGATATCCCTCGCTTGTACTTGGGAACCTATACTAAGCCCTTTTCTTGTGGAATGAAGATTGGTTATGGTTGCTGTTCAGATCGAGAATGGCTCCAGAAGATGCTTTATGTAAAAGGGCATCATGATTTTGGATCCGCCAATTTTTCTCAAGCCATCATAGAAAAAGTGATTACAAATAATTGGTATAGCAAGTGGTTAAACGATATTCACGCCTGGTATGGACGAAAGGCAGATGTTTTGCAGGAGACCCTAGAGAACGAACAATTATCAACCATAGGCTGGAGCTGGAAAAAACCTGAAGGTGGATTAATGGCGTGGTTGAAAGGTCCGGAAGGGTTAGATACATCATTAGAATCGGCATTTTGTAAAGCATGCTTAGGGAATAACGTTCTTTATGTGCCCGGAGACTTATGCTTTGCGGAGCGCAGCCCTCGTAATTACGTGAGAATTAGCTTCGGAAGCCTAGATGAAGATCGATTAAAGATGGGTATCAAACGCTTTTCTGAAGTGGCGAAACGCTTTTCCAAATAGATTTTCATTTTGAAGATTAAGTTCGGTCTTACGATCGTATTATTTAAACACAGTGAAAACACGGCTTGTTTTGCACTTACAAGCTAGTATAGTATATCTTTGTGCAAAAAAGGTACTATACTCTCTTGTAATTAAATGCCCCAGATGACGATGATTGCCGATCAAGATACAAAACATGACTTATGGATAGCCGAGCTTGCGGATTTTTTGCACCGCGAAAAAAATATCGAAGCTATCCTGGTAAACGCTGAAGATAAAAAAATTTCCTTTGCGACATTGGAGGAAGTGGATCAACTAGCCCTGGAGACATTTATTCAAAAAACGATTCTAGAAATTGAAAATCGGATTATAAAAGGCAAAGGAGAAAACCATACCGTGCCTGAAGGCGTTTTCGTTACCCAGAAAGAAAATGATCTGCTTTTAAAAAAGGATGAAAATGAAGGCAGCTATCTGCACTGGAAATGGCGTGATATACCGTGGCCAAAGCGCCTCAAAGACCATGAGGAAGGCGAGGGACACTGGAAATTTACCGGTTTAATGGCTGGGCTTTGCGGAGTTGCTGGTCTATTGGGTTATTTTTTAACAGGAACTTCCTCTGCTTATCCCTGGCTAGGCCTAGTGTTTTATACGTTTGCGATTATTGCCGGTGCCTGGGAGCCTATGTTAGCCGTAGTCAAAAAATTGCCCAAGGGAGAGCTGGATATGCACTTCCTCATGCTAGCGGTTGCCTTTGGAGCAGTTAGTATCGGTGCTTGGGCAGAGGGGGCACTCTTGCTGTTTCTCTTTACGTTTGCCGAAGCGCTCGAGGAGTATGCTATGAGCCGTACTAGAAGCGCTATTGACGGTCTATTTAAATTGGCGCCTAAAATGGCAATTGCTGTAGACGAAGAGGGAAATGAGTTTGAAAAGCCAGTTGATCTTGTTAAACCCGGCGATATTATAAAAGTTCGCCCTGGAGATCTCTTTCCGGTTGATGGAGAAATTATTGAAGGGACAACATCAGCGGATGAATCTAATATTACAGGAGAATCGCTTCCGGTAGACAAAGGCATAGGCGATGAAACATTTAGCGGGACGATTAATTTATGGGGAGTTGTTAAAACCCGTGTGGTGCGTTCTGCTCAGAAAAGTTCATTACAAACGATTATTCAGTTAATACAAGAAGCTCAGCACCTGAAGGCTCCTAGCCAACGCTTTACGGACAAGTTCGGAACAAAGTATACGTATCTTATCCTAAGCGTTACCACCTTTATGTTCCTTTTCTGGTGGCTAGTTTTGGGGATAGCGCCGATTGAAAACACATCTGCGGGCTATTCAGCTTTCTATCGTGCGATGACTCTGCTAGTCGTGGCTAGCCCTTGCGCCTTAGTGCTTTCCATTCCTTCGGCCATATTGGCAGCTATTGCTTGGGGAGCCCGCCATGGTGTTTTATTTAAAGGAGGTGCTGCAATTGAAAAGCTTTCCGAAATTAATCTAGTTGCGCTCGATAAAACCGGTACCCTCACCACCGGAGAACTCGTGGTTAATTCCGTAGAGAGTTTTCCAAAAGGCAGGGAAGGAGAAGTGCTGGAGCTTGCGTTTGCATTAGAAAAAAATTCAACTCACCCGATTGCCCGTGCGATTACAATGTATTGCAAAAAAGCAGGAGTTGCCGAAAAAGTAATTAATGAATTTGAATCACTCACCGGAAGTGGCGTGCAGGCGGCAGTAGATGGTGCGGTATGCGTACTAGGTCGCAGAGAGCTTTTAGAGCAAGGTCCATTACGGGAGTGGGCAGATAAATTACCCCAGCCATCTGAGGCGTTTACGGAAGTTTGGGTGATCTATAAAGACTTGATTGGTTGTATTCTGCTAAAAGATAAAATAAGAAAAGAGTCCAAGCCCTTCCTGGCAGCCCTAAAAAAAATGCACGTATTTACCGTGATGTTAACCGGTGACCGCAGAGAGACTGCCGAAGCAGTCGGCAGAGAAATTGGTCTTCAAGAAGTACGTTATGGCCTTAAGCCAGAGGATAAAGTGGCAGCATTGCAAGAGTACCGCAAGCAAGGTAAGAAAATCGCAATGGTGGGCGATGGTGTTAATGATGCGCCTAGCCTTGCCGTAGCTGATGTGCCTGTTGCAATGGGGGCGCGTGGTAGTGATGCTGCTCTGGAACAAAGTGAAGTTATTTTGATGAATGATAAGATCGAAAGCTTTCTAGATGCATATTCCATTAGCATAAAGGCAAGACGCATTATACGCCAAAATTTGACGATAGCGCTGGGTACTATTTCGCTGATGGTGTTAGCGGCTGTGTTTGGCTTGATCCCTTTATATGTGGGGGTTTTTGCTCATGAAGGCTCCACGGCATTTGTTTGTCTGAATAGCTTAAGATTGCTCATTGCCCGGCGAGAGAATCAAAAGCTATTTTAGGCATTTTTGGCTTTTTATTTGAGGCATTGTCAGCACGGGTCTTTTTCTGTTATAGTTCGAGTATTAGATGAATAATGTTATATCGGTTACTTTAACGATTAATTATTTAGTCAAAACGAAAGGCGCATCATGTTTAATTTTTTCGGAATTGGCGGAAGCAAGAGTACTGAAAAGAAAGATCCCAAAGAGGAAAGTAATGTAGAGAATTCCAAAGGGGAGAAAAAAGATTACCAAAAGGAAGAAGTGTTTTTGGAGAAAAAAAACGTTTGGCTAAATATTGAGGTAGATAATGAAAGTGGTGATAGTTCGGACGAGGAAAAAACGCAAACGTTTACAACAGTAGTGATTCAGGAGGATTTTTTTAATTCATCTGCACTGGAAAAAACAGCTAAAGCGAATAAAGAATTAGTTGATCGACTTAAAAGGGCATGCACAACCTTGTCTTGTTTGGGTGGTAAAATAGTTCCAGAAGATGAATTAGTTCGTTATTTTGGAAAAGATTATGAGAGCGAGTATATCACCGAAATTAATGAGAAAGAGATAGGTAGGGGGCGATTACTAGGCGAAAATGATAATTTTATGGATTATCTGAAAAGCTTGGAAAAGAGCATTGAATGCTTTATCCCGTTTTACGAAGGGATGGATTCTAATTTAAAAGACGTGATTAAAGATGATAATGCCCGCAGGGATACAACCCAAGAATTTTTTCAAGCAGCTTTAGGGGAGGTTGTTTATGGAGAAATTATTTCCGGAAAGCTTGATCACAATAAGTATGAGGAAATTACAATCGCTATGGAGAAGTTGCTAAATCTTTGTCAGTTTGCGACCGTGTTCTTCCGTCCGTTAAACGATCCGTTGAAAAGCCATTTGGATAAAGATTTTATGGATCACGATGAAGGTATCTTTGAAATGAATAAAAGTGATTTAAAACGATTGGATGTTTTTAGCAAAGCTATTTGTAATTGGAATGTTGATACCTTTTTTAAAAATAAACGTGGACAATCGATTAAGAAGCTATACCCATGTCCAGAGGATGCTTTATCATTCTTTAAAAATCTTATTGAGGATAAATTGGTTTTAAAAAATATCTTGAAAGATGGTAGAATTGCCTTTAATTACTGCATCAGGAACTTGGTGGAACCTGAAAACTTGGACATTAATATGAAGATTATTTCTTGCTATATTAATACCATACGTGGCGTTTTAGAGAGAAATGATAAATTTAAATATTTTTTCAATTCAAAGAAGTTTATCGATAATTCCTTGGATGCAATTCTTGGCGAAGATTATTTCTTGAATTATATCTACTTAAGACCTCGAAAAATAAAGAAAAAGCAGTTGTTGTGCTTGGGTAATGTGCTTTTTAATACTCTTTTATGGGAATGTTTTTTAAACAAAGCTGAAAATAAATCTTTTCAGCTCTTGTCTAAAAAATTGAGTGAGGAGGATGATGAAACGCAACAAGTATTGAAGAAGTTGATACCTGAAAATAGTGATGATAATTTCTTGAACCATTCACATGAGTTGATTGATCTACCAGAAATAATTATCTTCTTTGATTTGCTTAAACTTTCTGCTCAGGAAATCAGAAATATGATTTTTGCTTTTAGCAAAAAGGTTAACAAAGAAGATGTTAAACAACCTTCCTTTAGTATTCCCGAATTAAATAACGAGCAATGGAAGACCTTCTTTGAGAGGGGGTTAAGAAGAGTTCCGCTTAAAGATTTTATGCAGTTCGTTTAGTTAGGGTCGTGTTGATCGCCGCCGTAAAGAGTGGCTAGGATATTCAGACCGTTGGGCAACACGAACCCACTATATCCACCCATTAGTGTAATTGCTATCTTTCTAATAAGAGATTCTCCAGTTGATTGATCTATGCTCTTGTTCTTGATCATATAGGCAACGAGGAGTAAGCCAATGACAGCCCCAATAAAGTTCGGCTTCAGAGAAAGGTCATTAGCTTCATCATTATCAAATCTGATTGGCCTATGAATTTCTTTTATGAAAGTAATGAGATAGGAAAGTATATTTAGCAAATCCTTGCCGTGGCGGGAAAGAATATTGGGCGTCATGTAGCCAGCATACAGAAAGAGGATCATCTGAGGCACAAAACGTTTTAAGAACGACACGCTGGATTCGTTTGATCTGGATTTAACAATGGTGCTTCCTCCCACTAATCCAAAGAACATCAGTGAAATACCATTGTACGTTGTAAGATATTCATCGAGGATGCCAGCATCGTTTGGGTCTTCATATTTTAAGTCCCTCGTTTCCAGGGGAATCGGTTTATGAATATCTATTATGTATTTCACAATAGCATTCATCTCCTTAGTTTTTTTGCTAGTAACGTCCTTGCCACCCAATTTACCCGTTTCATCTTTGGGTAAATTGTTGTTTTGAGTGGTTGATTTTTTGGTAACTTTCTTATCAGACATGAGGCAATGTTATTGGGGTTAACGATCGCACTCTCCCATAACAAAGTCTAAGCTGCCGAGCAGTACAGTTAAATCCGTAAGCATGTGGCCAGGGACAATTTTAGGAAGAATGGAAAGTGAGCAAAAACTAGGACCCCGAATTTTTAATCGATAAGGTACGCCCCCGCCTTTGGATACGACGTAAAAACCAAGTGCGCCTTTTGGGTTTTCTGCTTCAAAATAAACTTCTCCAGCCGGCATTTGTGGCCCTTCTGTGACGATCATGAAGTGCTGTATTAATTCCTCCATGCTAGAAAGTACCTTGCCTTTGGGCGGGGGAAATATTTTTTTGGCATCTTCAGCAAACCAAGGTCCTTCCGGCATTAGTTCAATTGCCTGGCGTATAATGCGCATGCTTTGCTTCATTTCTTCCATTCTGACTAAGTAACGATCGTAACAATCTCCCTTGCTACCAACTGGGATATTGAAGTCGTATTGTTCGTATCCGGAATAAGGGCAATCGCGGCGAAGATCCGTTTCAAGCCCGGAGGCCCTTGCGTTTGGGCCGGTTAGGCCATAGGCTAGCGCGTCTTCTTTTGAAATAGTGCCAATGCCCACTGTCCGCTCAACAAAAATTCTGTTTCTTGTCAGCAGGGTATTGACTTCGTCAACTGTTGGTAGGAATTGGTTTAGGAAATTATTCACTCGCCCTAGCCACCCATCTGGGATGTCACGAGCCAAGCCACCTATACGGGTGTAGCTGGTTGTTAATCGAGCTCCGGTGAGTTCTTCAAAGAGTGTGTATAACTTTTCCCGTTGTGTAAACGTGTATAGAAAGACGGTCATTGCGCCGCAGTCCATTGCGTAGACACCGATGCCCAGCAAGTGGGAAGATATACGCGCCAATTCGCTGATGATCACCCGTATGACCTGGCAACGCGGAGGGACTTCCAGTTTGGCTAGTTTTTCGACAGCAATAGCATAAGCCACGTTATTGGCTAGAGGAGCCAAGTAATCGAGCCGATCGGTATAAGGTACAAACTGGTTGTACGTCATGTTTTCGGCAATTTTCTCATCTCCCCGGTGAAGATAACCGATGACAGGGTCGCACTTGGTGATAAAGTCTCCATTGAGCTCTAGAAGTAACCTCAGTACGCCATGAGTTGCTGGGTGGGAAGGGCCCACGTTCAGGATCATTTTTTCTTGGACTAATGCTTCATCAGCATCACTCACTCGGCCAGCTGTATCGCTTGTGAATATTTCTGTTTGCATGGAAATTTAATGAGAAGGCTTGGGTGCTTTTTCAGACCAACTTTGATCTGCACCTGATGGCTCGTTTTGCCGCATTGTTGTGGTTGTTTTCGGGCAGAATGGCCCACCGGCCATTGGAGCTGCGATTACTCGAGCACTCGTTTGTTCCTGGACTTCTTCAGAGGGAATCTCCGTATCAATACCAGCCAATGGGAAATCTTTGCGTAGCGGATAGTACGCATAATCATCCCACATTAAAATACGCCTTAAATCCGGGTGCCCCAAGAAGCATATTCCAAACATATCAAATGCTTCGCGCTCATGCCAATTCGCAGCTGGCCATAGGTCAACTAAACTGGGAACAGATGGTTTTTCAGCGCTATCACAATCGCAGGCAACGCGCAGATAGGAGTGATTGTCAGGATTGTAAAAGTGATAGACAGTCGTGAATCGTGGCTCACTGTCTACACCCCAATCAACTGCGGTTAGATCTGCAAGGTGTACAAATCCCATTTCGTCTCTCACAAAAAAGCACAGTTCGTGCAAATATGTGTGTGGGACATTTACTGCTGGGTAGTCCAAGCTTTCCCTTTTGGAGAGATAGGAAAACTTTTCTAATAATATGCTTAAAGTTGTTTTATTCATGCAGGTCCGGAAGAAGCGTATTTTTTAGGTTTCAGCAAATTGCGGGCAGAACGCTCTGTTCCAATCAAGTCCTGTAGACGCATCATGCCGTCAAGTAAAGCCTCCGGGCGAGGCGGGCAACCACTTATGTATATGTCCACGGGTACAATTCGATCAACGCCCTGAAGGGTAGCGTAAGAGCGGTACATGCCGCCCGTTGAGGCACATGCTCCCATGGCAACAACCCACTTCGGCTCGGCCATTTGGTCATAGATACGTCTCAATGCTCCGGCCATTTTGTAGGTAACCGTTCCCGCTACGATCATGCAATCCGCTTGACGTGGCGAAAAACGCATCACTTCCATTCCGAAGCGACTGATATCAAATCTAGATGCACCGGTAGCCATCAGCTCGATCGCGCAGCAAGCAAGCCCCATCGGCATTGGCCATATAGAGTGCTTTCGCACCCAATTAATAACAGCATCTGCGCGGGTAACAACGACGTTGCCTTCTACCTTGCTATTATACCCATATTCGGTGTTTGAGGAACTCATGCGGTCTAAATAATAAAGCTATAATTGACTCATTCTCATTTAACAAAAGATAGCGCTGTCGAGCAAGCTGTAAATCTAACGGACTTCTTTCTGTTTGGCACGAAAGCACTTACGCTGTACGAGATCCAAACAGCCCTGAGCCGACGCGCACCATTGTACTACCTTCACGTATTGCTTCTTGTAAATCTGCCGTCATTCCCATAGAGAGTTCAGGTAAGGCTATGCCAAATTCCGTTACTAACTGATCTCTGATTTTTCTTAAATTTGAAAACGCTTCGCGCGCGACTGAAAGATCCTCATCTAGCGGCGCAATGGTCATCAAGCCCTCTATTTTAAGGTGTCGGAAGGTGAGCGCTTCCTGAAAAAAAGGTTTGGTATCCCTAATTGATAACCCAAATTTAGCCGGATCCTTTCCTGCATTCACTTGCACTAAGATACGGATTGTTTTGCCCTCGAGTTCAGCTGCGTGGTTTATTTTAGAAAGCAGTTTTAGGCTGTCAACCGATTGTATTCGGTCAAATAGACTCACGGCGGCATTCACTTTGTTACTTTGTAAATGGCCGATCAGTTCCCATTCTATCGAAGCATTACAGCCCTCTTTCTTTGCAATGGCCTCTTGAACTCTATTTTCACCAATTGAAAGGAAGCCGGCTTTATAAGCATACTCAACAGCCTCAACAGGAAACGTTTTGGTAACCGGCAATATGCGTACAGAGCTTGCCTCTCGGCCACAGGCTGCACAAGCATCTACTATCTGTTGATTGAGATCTTTTAAATTTTCCTGAAATTCTGTGTATGAAATCATCTGCTATAAGCGTTTCTAAAATATAATTTGACGGATGATAAGCTATGTTTATACAATAGACCGTGCATATAGAAAATCTAAAAGTTTTTTGCGATCTTGTAGAGAGCGAAAGCTTTTCTAAGGCGGCAAAACTTCACTCGATTACGCAATCAGCAGTGAGCCAACAGCTTAGGTCCATTGAAAAGCATTTTAACATCTTAGTCGTAGATCGTAACCAAAAAAACTTTAAGCTGACATCTGAGGGCAAAAAGCTCTACGAAGCTTCTCAGGAAATTTTGCACCGGTATGAGCACTTGGTGGCCGAATTGCAAGAGATGCAAAAGATTATTAGCGGCTCAATTCATATTTCCACTATTTACAGCATTGGACTGCACGAGCTTCATCCCTATGTGAAGCAATTTATGCAGGAATATCCTTCGGTTAACATCCGTATAGAATTCCGCCGATCTAACCTCGTTTATGAGGATATTTTAAGCCAATCGGCTGATATTGGCCTTGTTGCTTATCCTGTGAAAAATCGTTTACTGGAAACCATACCATTTTCAGAAGATAAACTTATAGTGGTCTGCAGCCCGGAACATCCGCTGGCAAATTGTGTTTGTGCCGAAGTTGAGGATTTATACGAATACCCGATTGTTGCCTTTGATAAAGATATCCCCACACGAAAGGCTACGGATGAATTGTTTAGCGAGCATGGCTTGGATATCCAGCCGGTTATGGAATTTGATAACGTTGAGACCGTTAAACGAGCTGTTGAGATCAACGCCGGTATAGCATTTATTCCCGAGAAAACAGCTGAACAGGAAATTAATCAAGGGCAGTTAGTGAAAATCCAAATCAAAGATGAAAAGCTCACTCGCCCACTCGCCATTATTTACAAAAAGGGGAGGGTATTAAGCCCATCTATGAAACGATTCGTTGATATGCTGATTGCGAAAAAATCAGAGATAAACCCTCAGCTCACTCTTTCTGCATAGACAATTTCAGCAACCTTATCTATTCGTGAAAAGCGCATTACTTTAAGGATAGAAGGACTAGAAACAAATATTTTTAGGATAACGCTTTTCTCGGCAAGAATTTTTGCGAGGCTAACGAGCATATTAAGGCCCACAGAATCCAGTATCTCAGCGGAATTCAGGTCGACAGCCACAGCCTTATATCCTATTTCTTCATCAAGTGTTCTTTTGATATAAGTACCATAGGTCTTTACATTTGTGCTTAATAAGTCGCCATCTATTGTGATACACAGGTGCTGAGATTCGGGGATAATTTTGCTTTGTATCATATACTCTTGTTTAGGTGTTTTGGTGGAGTAAATCGAGTTGAAATTCCATTTTAATTGAGGCGTAAGCTTCTTCGATAGAACAAGTTGAAAATTCCATTAACGAAGCAATTGCCTTGCGTTTTGCCTCAATACGCTCTGCTCTTTTAGCCTGATCCGTTATTTGGGCATCGGGATCACGTACATAAACTGTAATATTATTTAAGGCTTCGCAGTAAACCATTTGGAGGCTACAAAGCTTCGTCTGTAGTTTCTCGCAGGAAAGGGTTAGGGATAAGAGAGCAGCTTCCCGTGCGCCGTGCAGTATATCATCTAACTTTGCGCCTAACCTGTCTTCAAAAATCAGCTTCAGGCTTTTTTCCCACTTCTCTTGATAAAAATCAATAATTTGAAATTCATTACCCGGTATCACCTCATAGACTAACGGAAAGTAACGTTCTGTTTTCGTGAGTTCTGGCGCTAGTTGAAATTTAAAGATCAACACATCATCCGTAGAAACTTTCAAAATACTGTTAGCCTTTTCTGAGGAATGATTCAGGAGGTAGTAGGATAAACTCATGAAGTTGAGCTGCAGATTATTGGCCAATTCTATTAAGCCATCCGTTGCTGCTAGTAAGTACGCAAGGGGGTGTATGTCTACACTCGCTTCTTTATAAGACTCTCCCTCGATCCAGCCAAGGGGGGGGTAGCCTACCTTAAAGGGTTGTATTAGCCCGTTTTTGTCGATAAAAAAAGGCTCTGGAAAGCCACAATTAAGTATTTGTAGCGTGTTTGCCTCAAAATCTACTGTGGAAGCTAATATGCAAAGAGATGCCGATAGCGGAAAAGTACTGGGGAGATCCTGGTCAGCACTGTTTGCCCACTCTCGGTTTAATATCGTGTTAAAATAGGATACAATCTCTTCAATAGATGCAGACTTCTTTAACAGTCCGCGTGCTAGGCCCTGAAAGTAAGCGGACACAAAGGCAGCCCGTATATCATGCCCGGATACATCTCCTGCGAGAATCAAAAACTTTTTTTCTGCTATTTTTAGCACATTGATAAAGTCCCCGCCCACATCGGATAAGGGGTGAAAAAAATACTTCAGAAGATGTTCAACTTCCCTCGCCCGTATCGCCTTGAATATCTGGTCATACTGCCCGGCTTCTTTTACTCCCTGGGTTATATTGGCCGTGGCTCGCTTCTTTCGCGTGGTTTCAATCGCATTAGAAATAGCTTCTTGAAGTGCTTTGCGGTTAATTGGCTTTTCCAAAAAATCTAGGGCTCCTCCACGTAGAGAACGCTGTACCAAATCTTTTTCCCCTTCCGCAGTAATAATGATAGTAGATAGCGCGGGGTCTGTTAACTGTACCCATTCCAGTAAATCAAGCCCACTTTCTTCCGGCATGCGAAAATCGGTTAACACACACTCAAAGGTATGTATTCCAGATTTTTCTATGATCTTTTTAGCTTCTTTTACGCTACAGGCTTTACTCACATCAAGCCCAAGCATTTCCAGGCTGATGGACATAAATTCCAAGCCTGCAAAATCATCATCAACAACAATTATTCTAGCTTTATTGGCTTTCAAGGGGATATTAAAAGGATCTATCTTTTAACCTACTGCATGGAATGGAGTAGATCAAGATAAATGGTGGAGACGATCGGGATCGAACCGACGACCTCCACAATGCCATTGTGGCGCTCTTCCAACTGAGCTACGTCCCCATTTCGAATTGCCTATTCTTGCGTATTAAAAGAAAACGTCAACCAAAAAAGCTGGAGCCTTTTCATATTCCTATTCACCTCTTTTGTGGGAGTCCAATTGCGTATTTATTCCTGTTGACACTTGGTGATTGTTTGGTTTTAATTTAATATTAATTGCAAATAAAATATATTATATGGTTATTGGTGGTATTAGTGTTAGGAGTGTTAGTTTGAGTCTGTTTTCATATTGTTGTGGAAGTAGAAGTAGGGAAAGGGGAGAATCAACACGAAGATTGCTTGCTTCTGGCAGTTTGCGAAACAACGAAAAGTCAGAAATGAAAAGTATGTCGAGTAGGAATGTTTCCTTAAGTGCTTCTGGATTTGATGCTTCAGCTGAGGAGTTGTCGGATCTGCAATTGAATGTAGATGTTTCGCCGGTGAATGTTTTAAAAGAGAAAAAAGAAGAAACATATTCCTCTTGCAGTACAGATTTTTATACAGGTATTTACGATGACGATAGTTCATTTTTTGCAGATTCCGAAGAAGACGATGCTGATTTGAGCTTTGTGGTGAATTATTTTGCTAAAAAGGTTAAAGGGGGTTTAACGGCCGAAGAATGGGCTAAGTCGCGTGTGAGCCAAGAAATTTGTACTGCCACGGGTTTGGATGGTGAAGATGCTGGTAAAATAGCGGACAACGCACTGCAACGTTTTAATTCAGACTATATTTTCGGGTTTTTGCAGGGAACAGTGAGTATGCAAGATTTTCTAAAGAGGGTGGTTTCTTGCGAGGAAGATGAAACTGATTTTGGTGCGAGCTTATTGGGTAAAATGATAGATGATTGATCGTTGTTGGTTTGTTTTAGCTCATTTTTAAGACTTAAGAATCTATTTGATAAGATGCTTGACAAACGACGAAATTCTGTTGTTATAGGTATTTTCATTTGTTAAATAAGATTTATAGAAAGTTATGAAACCGACATATAATCCATCAAAGCTAAGGCGCGCACGTAAATGTGGGTTCCGTAAGTATTTAAAGACAAGCGCTGGGCGCAAGATATTGGCTAATAAGCGTCGTAAGGGACGTGCTCGTTTAGCAGCATCTCCTGTTTGATCCAATCGCGGTTCCGCGGTAAGTTAATGCGATTTAGGCATTGCCAACATATTCGGCGTGCACTTGATTTCGTAAGCCTGAAAAGTTCAGGAAAACGGATCAATTGTGGGTCTTTTGTTGTTTTGTGGCAATTGAGGCCCGAAGAAACGGGGTTGCCACGGTTGGGGCTGGTTGCGTCTTCCCGAGTTGGGAATGCTGTTGTCAGAAATCGAGCAAAACGGATTTTTAGGGAGATCTTTCGTTTAAACCAGGAAAAGTTGCCTAAGCATTGTGATCTCTTGGTGATTGCTAGATCCGGGGTGACGGAGTCTGCCTACAGCGAAGTTGAAGGGCGTTTTTTAAAAGCGTGTGACCGCATCAGTAAAGAAGCATCGCAGATGAAGCCAAATGATGAGGATATGCCTTCATGATTCGCAAGCCAATGGCATTTATAATGGTGCTGTTGTTGCGGGGGTACCAGTACGTGCTTTCTCCTGCTATTGTGGCTGTATTTGGGGCTTCTGTGAGATGTCGTTTCACTCCCACTTGTTCCACCTATGCGATTGAGGCATATAAGGCGCATGGTTTCTTAAAAGGCACGTGGCTAATGGTGGCACGGTTATCAAAATGCCAGCCATTTCATGAAGGAGGAGAGGATCCGGTACCTAAAACCTTTACATTTTTAAAAAAAAGAAGTTAACTAGTCACTTTATTGAATATTATGGACAAAAAGAATGGTTTAATTGGGGCAGTGTTGCTGGTAGCAGCATTTGGACTCATGTTTTGGCAGAGCAAAGTAACAACCGAACGTGCAGAGCAGTCTCGCGCATTGGTAAGCCAAGAACAAGAGATAAAGACATATACTGAGACGGACAAGGAGCCGAAGTTAACCGGAGAAGGAAAACGGTTTACGAAAATCAGCCAACCAACAGACGAAGAAAACGGCTTGTTTAGGGTGGTTTCGGAAGAAAAGGAGCTTGCAAAAGAGTTCCCCGAGGTTGCAGAGCAGGTTTATAGTTTAGAGAATGATTTTATAAATGTACGCTTCACAACGAGAGGTGGCGGCATTAAGGATATTGCGCTTAAGAAATACCCTGAAGCACAGGGGGATCCGGATCCGTATGTATTTAATAAATACAGTAAGAAAGCGGCTTTGGCCTTAGCTTACCTAGGAAGTGACGGTAGTTTAAAAGATTACGCGCCGCAGTTTGAATTGATTAGTCAAGGCAACGATAAGATACTATTTGGCGCAAAAACCCCGGAAGGCATAGAGATTTATCGCGGGTATAGCATTACTGATAACGAGGACAAAAATGATCCTTATATTGTGTCGCACGAGACGCGTTTTGTTAATAAAAGCTCTGACGATATTGATTTGAAGAGTTTATTTGTTGCGATTGGTGCTTACCCTCCAACGGAAGGGGATACCTTTGGTGAGTATTTGAATTTTGGTTATTATAACGGCCATGATGCGGAATTTGTCAAAATAGGTACTTTTCATGATTCAAAAGGGTTTTTTGGAATTGGAAAGAAATCTGCTGCAACGGAAGTTTATAAATCCGTTCGTCCGGTGATTTGGGGCTCCATTAAAAACCAGTTCTTTACGAGTGTATTGACACCTGAGATACCAGCGAATGGTATCTATGTAAGCACAATCGACCTTGGTAAGGATTCTTATGAAGAAGGATTGATGGGAAGTTTAGAATTTAGCATCGGGCAGATAGAGTCTGGCAAAGACCGCTTGATAGGCATGGAATATTATGTAGGGCCTAAGGAGTATACAAGACTTGAGGCGATGGGGCAGAAGCAAGACCTGATTATGCAGTTTGGTTTCTTCCGCTATATAAGCCAGATATTGCTTGTGATGATGAAGTGGGTACATAGCATTGTGCCAAACTGGGGCTTAACGATCATTTTCGTAACCGTCATCATTAAATTAATTTTGTGGCCGTTGACTGCTATACAAGTGCGCTCTGCGAGCCGGATGGCAAAGATACAAAAGCCTTTGCAAGAGCTTAAGGAGAAGTATAAGGATAACCCTCAGAAAATACAGACGGAGACGATGCGTCTCTTCAAAGAGAATAAAGTGAACCCTGCAGCGGGCTGTTTACCATTATTGGTGCAGTTGCCGATCTTCTTGGGCTTGTATTTTATGTTACGTACCTCTTCAGAACTTCGTTTTGCGAACTTCCTGTGGATACATGACCTTTCTGTACCTGATACCGTTGGCTTTGTATCGGGCTTCCCTGTAAATATACTGCCGTTTATTATGGCGTTGTCTATGTTCTGGCAGATGCGTTCGACGCCTACGCCTACAACGGACAATATGCAGAAGAAGATATTCCAGCTTATGCCGTTTATTTTCCTAATTTTCTGTTATAATTTCCCTTCAGGTTTGGTGTTGTATTGGACGGTTCAAAACTTGTTGACTATCCTACAGCAGAGCCTGATGAAAAAGATGAAGGATCCTGTCGTAGTAGCTCCTGTGGTGCTTGATACAAAGTCTCAGAGGAAAAATTCGAAGACAAAAGGTCTGAAGTCAAAGAAAAAGTAATTCTTTTAACGTATTAAAATATATGTCTGGTCATAGTAAGTGGGCGACGACAAAACGTCATAAGGCAGCAATAGACGCGAAAAGGGGGAAACTCTTTAGCATATACGGCAAGGAAATCACCATAGCAGCGCGTGCCGGCGGGGGCGACCCCGAGTTCAACTCGCGCTTGCGTACGGTGATTAACAATGCCAAGGCCGCGAATATGCCTGCAGATAATATTGAACGTGCTATTAAAAAAGGAACTGGGGAGCTAGGAGGCGTTGAGATTCTGCAGCTCCTTTATGAGGGTTATGGCCCGGGCGGTGTGGGTTTTATTGTTGAAGTGACGACTGACAATAAGAATCGCAGCGCTTCCGAAGTTCGCAGCACATTTTCCAAGGCTGGGGGTAACCTTGCCGGAGCGGGGGCGTTGGCTTATAATTTTCAACACAAGGGCCAATTTTTAATTGATGCCGAAAAGGTCAATGAAGAGCGCTTGTTTGAAGTGGCTTTGTTAGGGGGTGCTGAGGATATTCAAGTTGAAGAAGATCACTTTGAAGTGCTGTGCGCCGTGAATGATTTTGATAAAATAGCAAAGGCTTTTGAAGATAATAAAATAAGCTGTGAGGCTGCTGAGTTAGTCTATATACCCAATACTACAGTTGCGGTAACGGACCCCGAGATGGCGAAAAAAGTGTTACAACTTTTTCAAAAGCTTGAGGACTTAGAGGATGTCAAAAGTGTACACACAAACTTTGATATTGATCCAAGTTTGCTAACTGAGGAATAGTATTCGTTTATAAGTCTTGGACCTTTTGAAGGAGGAAGGCTTTAATCGCTAGCAACTTTGGTACTGCGGGAAGAGCTTCAAATGGTTTGAGGCTCGCTTCCGCGGTTTCTAATTCTTGTGATAATGACTGGACAACGGCATCCTTAATCTGATGCTTGTCCATGAGGGCCTTCACGTGCTCGAAACAATTTTCCTGGGATGCAAGAAGGGTTTGGAGTTGCTTGCGGTCTTCGGGAGCGACGTTCTCCATTAACAAAATAACGGGAAGTGTGTAGCGGCGTTCATTGAGGTCGGTGCCGAGAGTTTTACCGATCGTATCTTCTTCACCAAAGAAGTCGATTAAGTCATCATAAATTTGGTAGGCAATACCGAGTGAGCGGCCGAAGTTAGCGGCAGCTTCATGAAAGGCTTGATTATCGGATGAAAAAGTAGCTCCCAGAGCGCAGGCTACGCGAAAGAGCTCAGCTGTTTTGAGATCGATGATACGGTAGTATTGGGTGAGAGAAATGGGTGTGTTGTTTTTAAAAAACGTTTGGGCTATTTCGCCGGCACAAACGCGGCGAGTGGCTTCTGCGATGGATCGACAGACGAGGGTTGTGGGGAAATCGGACGCTATTTTGAGCGAGTGTGAGAACAGAGCGTCTCCGAACAATATGGCTTCATTATTGCCAAATTTTTGAGACAGTGTTGCTTTGTTCCTTCGGATGAAGGCCTTATCTAAAATATCATCATGGACAAGAGTTGCCAAGTGGACTAATTCGATTATGGCCGCAATATGGACGAGATCACTGGATACAATATTATCTGAAGTCCAACCACTTAGAAAAACTAAAGAGGCGCGTATACGCTTACCGGACAGGTTGATGCAGTATTGAGCAAGTTCATGAAGCTCGGGCTCAATTTCATTTGTCTGTGCGGAGAGAAAATGATCGAGTGCTTTAAAATGAGGTTCAATCGAGCCTATAATATCCGTAAAGCTTAATTTGGTGGGTGAATTTGCTACGAGAGATGCGTTTGCCATGTTTTGTTAAAGTAAACATTTACGATGGCTGAATGGGATGAGAATTGCGATAAAAAATGAAAGGGGGGATTGTAATATGGGATGTTACCTTTTATTATTGTTGCAAAGAATCGAGTTTGAGATGGGGGAATGTTAACAAAGATTTCGATGAGAATGTTAAGAAGGTAAGCCATGAAATCAAAGGAACTGTTAAGAAGTTTGTTGACCTGCTTAAATCCCCTGTAGGACAACAAAATGCAACAGAGGGAAATAATTAGGCTCTTTCATAAGAACAAAAAAGATCATGGTATATACCATGATCTTTTTTGTTGTTGGTAATGATGTGAAAACCTAGCGACTGCGACTTCTGCGAGAACGGCTTGACGTGGATGTTTCCGCGGTTTGGTCTGCGCTTGTGCTGTCAGTGCCGGAGACGGTTTGCGATTTGTTTTTCTTATTGCGAGCCTCTCGTGAGCGTTTTTTATCTTTTTCGTTTTTCACTTTCTTCATTTCAGAAGCAAAAGCTTGTTTTTCACGAATCAGATTTGTTTCCAGTTGAAGTCTAGCTTTTTCATCCGATTCTTTATTACGCTCTTTTTGAAGGTCTTCGATCAACTTGCGTTCTGCGGGAGACATGCGCTCTAGACCGGGAACTTGATTATCAAAGGCATAGCCGGGTACATCGCTAGCATTGAGCTTTAAAGCGTTGAAGAGGCGAGGATCAATAATGTCCTTATACGTAGCACCTTCCGGGCTCAATGTTCGGGCGGTGATGAACATAATTAAGTTACGCTTATTATGTACTTTGGCTTTTGAGGAAAAGAGTTTTCCTAATCCAGGAATGTCACCAAAAATAGGAACTTTGTTAACGACATCTTGGATATCACGACGGATGAAACCGCTCAGGGCAGCTGTGTAACCGTTGCGAACACTTATCCAGGTATCAAATTGTCGAGCTTCTTCAATCGGATAAGTCACGCCTAAAGAAACAACGTCTGCTCCTTTTCGGCTCACTTTTGGCTTAAGGTGGAGGGTAATCAAGTCCGCACCCATGTTAACAAATGGTGTGACCTCTAGTGTCAACCCCAGATCGAGAATAATCGGGTCACTAGCTTCGTAGGTACCTGTTTGGCTATTGAAACGGGTTGTGATGACCGGGTATTTATCCGCAACCAACATGGTGGCCGTTTGGTTATTAAGGGTGATAATAGTTGGGTTAGAGACGAGCTTACTGTCCGTTTTTGTTTCTATGGCATTGAGTAGGACGTTAAATTGGTTCGCGTTAAAGAAAGCGATGTGTGCGCGTGTGCCACTGGGTTGTGGAATCGGGGTGGTGATCAGAGAATTCGGAATAGCATTCGTTGTTGTTCTTGAGCCAACATTAACCGGTTCGTAGAGGTAATCAAAACCTGTTTTGAAGACATCTAGAGCGGCAAGAGAACTCCAGTCAAAGCCCAGGGCTCCGTCATCGTTATCGTTCATTTCAACAAGCTTAGTTTCGATTAACACTTGTTCGCGTGGCTTATCGAGAGGGGAAGTTGCGAGCAGTTGTTCAATCTCGGCCAAGGTTGAAGGACGGTCACGAATGATTATGGAATTGGAGCGTTTATCGACTTGAATTTGGCCACCGCCACCGCCACCTTCAATAAGAGGCCTGAGTGAAGTGGCAACCTCTTCTGCGGTAGCATATTTAATACTGTAAGTGCGCAGAGCCATGGGCTCCTGATTTAACTCATCGAGGGAAACGATATAAATAATGTTTCTATCCTCAGTGAACGTGAAGCCAACGGGTTTCAGGACGATTTTAAAGATTTGGCGCCAGGTGACGTTACGCAGTTTTATGGAAGTACTGCCGATGAGGCTGTCTGGGATGATTACGTTGAGTTCGTAAAGGTCTGAGACATTACGGATGATGGTACGAATTTCCTCTTCAGGAAAGTCAACGGAAATCAATTCATCATCTGATATAGAAGTTGGTTCTTGAGTCGTGGTATCTGATGGGAATTCTAGAGTGACGCCACTTGTGCTCGTGGGTTGAGGAAAGAGCTCTGGGATGTTTTGAAAATTTGTTTTCGACTCTAGGGGAGCTTGATTTTCGGAAGAAAAATCGATCACTGAAGGGGAGATTTCCGGTTGTGCTTCTTCATCGCTTTGCAATCCCTGGCCGAGCAGAGGAAGCGTTAAGACAAAAAGTGCCAGAGAGGGGATGAGTTTTCGCATAAAGGTCATTAAGGCTTAGAAATTTCGGGTTGGTCGGGCTCGGGTTTTGGCTCGGGAGGGGTAGTTGCTTCTGTTGAGGTATTATTATTTTCCGGTTTAGCTCTTTTGATATAAGGGTTATCAAAGTTTATGTTAACATCATGGGTATCTTCACTAGACAGACGAACTGTACCCTGGGTTGCGGGGCCGAGCTTTTTTGAAATAGTGGCTTTATTTAAACGTAAAATATAATTTGATTTGTTGATTGATTCAACAACAATAATGTAGGGGCGGAAGTTTACGGTTGCGATGAAAGATTCTCCTTCCGCTACTTTGTTTTTATCAAAAATGAGAACTTTATAATCGCCACGAATCATGTAACCGGTTGGGTTGACCAGGCTAATAATGGTTTTGAGGATTTCATCATCCGGCGGGCCTTGTTTACCGGGTGTCATATCCTTTGGCTGAGTTTGCGATTGGTTTTTTTTATAACGAACCGCTTCAAAGACAAACGGGTTTGGGTATAGTGCGAAGTCAGGGTAGGGTTGAAGGTCTTGCAAATTAATATTTCGATTTCCTTCAGCAAGCATAGCCTCTCTTTCTTTAATGCTGATCACCTTTTCAAACCCCGCGGCATCAAACGGGATTGCGGCGGCTTGCATGCTTAAGAAAGGCAGTAGCAGAATGGTTAACGTGACTGAGAGATGAAATCGCATGGGTATTAGTTTGCGCTTTTGCTAAAGAAGCCGATGTTTAATTGTATTTTGAGTTTACTAGGATCGGCTGAGGAGTCTGGAGATATAACGCAACGGGTAATTCTTGCGAAGAAGTAGCCAACCTGAAGTTGATAAATAAGCTCCAAAAGTTCAGGGAAAGTACCCGAGGCTTCGATGTAATAGTTGCTCACAAAAGCTTGTTCTTTGTTGTCCTTCTTATTTTTCTTCTTTTTGCTAGCGGGAGTAACAAAAGGCTCTACAAGCTCTTGCCGAGGATCCTTTAGTTTTACCTTAGTAGCTTGCTCGAGACTAAAGAAATAATGGTAGTTACGAGCCCGATCTGAAGGATTGAGCATACGTTCGTTGATATTTATCAAGATCGTATTTAATTTTTGGAGGTCTGCTTCCAAACCTTGTGAATTGATCTTATTTGAATCCAGGATCGTATTTTGGCGTTTTAGATAATCGTAACGTTGTTCTAGCTCAGGGACACTATCCGAGCGAAAGTAAATCAATAGAATTATGATAAGAGAAAGCAGCCCGGCTCCAATGGCGAAAGGGTATTGTTTTGCTTTTAAAATGAGTTGCTGAGTGTTCATGCGGAAATGCTCGAATCTTTTGTGCTTTCAGGCTCCTGTTTCTCTGATTTGAGCGGAGGAAGCGAAGGATCCAGAATCAATTTCAATGAATAGTTAAATAATTCGGAAGCAGCATCACGTTGTAGGGAGACCACTTCTATGCTCACAAGATATTCCATTAAACCAGGTTGAAGTTTTAACATATCAGTGTAGCGGTTCATGGCTTCCAGGGCTTCATCAAACGCACCCTTTACGGCACCTGTTATATTAACTGTGTAGACGCGATTAATCTCTTTATCGGTGACCAGCTGATCTTCGAGAATTGCAATAGAATCATACACGATATCGCTTGGCTTTGTTTCAGAAAGCTCCATTAATAGCGCGAGAGGGTCAAGAGATGGGTGAAAGAAGTATTGAAGCTCTTGCGTGAGGATGGCATCTTGTTTAAATTCGCTACTGGTCTTAAGGAAACGCCTATTTGTGAAAGAGAGAGACTGAATTCTTGTTTCCAAAAGTTCATTTTCATTGCGAATAACACCTGCTTGTATTTCTTCAAAAATATAGAAGCCAAGGAGGAGCAGTGCGATTGTGATTGCGAATATGTTAACCAGAAATTCAGTGCGTATGACCTTTGTATCCGGGAGCGTTTCAGTATCTCGGAAATTCGGGTGCCAGGGGACGCTGGAAAACGGGTTACTTTTATTTCTTTTTTGCACTAGTTTTTTCTGAAATAACAGGAGGAGGCGTGATGGAAGTTAGCAGGCTTACGGGACCAAACCAATGGTAGTCTAGTTTGCTTAAGTCGACATGCTCACTTGCTGTAATTTGAAAGGAAGCGAGCCATTTTGCGATATTGGGCGAAAAGACATTCATGCCCAGAAATTGGACAAGCGTTTGGTTGATCCAGTCAAGGTTAGGAGGCAAGGGGGATAAGAAAAAGGTTTCTAGAGTCTGGCCAGTTTGTACCTCATAAAAACCGATAGACGCTTGAAGTTCTCGGATGAGTTTATTTAAAAGTACGGGGCCTTTTTCGGTAAAGTCGAACGTATTTGCGTAAAGGAGCTTTTGCGCGGAAGATTCATCTTTAAGCCCAAGTTGCTTTTGGATTAAAGGAACCATGCTATTCAGACCATAGGCTAATGGGCGAGAGAGGTCTAGGTGATCATCCTTAACAATGTAAACGGACGCACTGTTGGGCGTAATTTCCAAGGCCAGGGTTGGACTTTTGTCGATGGTACTATAGCGGGTGAGCCCACCGAGTATTGAAAGCGAAGCGATCTCAACGCGCTCTGGGTAAACCCCATAGGATAGTAATTGATTTTGCAGGTCGGAGAGTTCGTGACTCAATGCTCCGCAAAAAATCAAATCTTTTTGAATTATGCCAGCCGGGTTATACATTTCACCATTCTTGGCGTTAAGAATAGCGATTTTATAATTTGACGGGTCGATTTGGAGTTGCTCGCGAATATAATTAGGAAAGAAATTGGGTTCCTTCGCTCTAAGCGCATTTTCTAAAGTGACTTTTCTAACAAAGCGACTTGGGGGGTAGATACAGCAGAGGGCCCGGGAAAACTGACCCTTTTTGGTCCCCATCATAGCGTGAATAAATTCTTTAGCCTCGGCTTCGTTACTAGGGTCGTACTCGCAGATCTCTTCAATCACTATGGGTGGGGTAAACGAGTTCGTCCGGATCACCTTTATGGAGTGGCCGGAGAGTTCCAGGAAGAGGCCGCTGGATTTATTTTTAATCATTCAGGATAGTGGCAACTATGTACGGCGAAAAAATAGGGTTGAAAACCGGTTGTTTTTGGGGATGACAATTGAAATCGTTCCTAATTATACAACCGTAAGCATGGCTAAATTACAAGTAAAAAACGCTATTAAAAACCTTTCACTTGCCTTGTTTGCTCTCTTCTGCCTCTTTTGCACCTGATTTTTGGAAACTTCAAAAGTATAAATCGATTGACATATTTAGCAAAGTCGTTAATGACTTTTTAGTGAGTCTAGGTTTTGAATAAGGCAGCCGATGCCGTTCAAATCTGTAATATATTATGAATTTGAGTAATAAGAAATAATGAAGATTACAAATTATATTAAATGGATTTTGCTAACACTGGGTAGCTTTGTATTTATTCTGGTTGCTTGTCATGGTGAGGAAGTGAACCCACAAACAATAGAATTTCCATTGCATATTCATAGTTATGGTGATGCCCAAATTACGGGCTTGTGGAATATACTAAAACACCGCGTGGAAGTGAGCCCCTTTAACTTAATTGCGACATTGATTTTTTTCTGTGCTATTATTCATACCTTTATGGCAACGCGATTTGAGCGACTAGCGGGTTTTTTTAAAAAGAAACATAAAGAGATGCTGATTGCTAGTGGTCGTGAGAATGAAGCTAATACCAGTGTTTGCTTCAAATCAGAGCTATGTCATTTTTTTGGTGAGATTGAGGCTATCTTTGCTATTTGGCTCGTTCCCTTAGTTATTGTTATTATATACTTTTTTGGATGGAAAAGTCTTGTCGGCTACATTGATGGCAAAGTGAATTATACTGAGCCCATGTTTGTGGTGGTGATTATGGCGATTGCTTCAACTCGCCCGATTTTGAAATTGGCAGAAAACTGTTTGAAGATCTTTGCCAAAATGGGGAAGTGTTCCTCAGGGGCTTGGTGGTTATCCATACTAATAATAGCACCTCTTTTGGGTTCATTTATTACAGAGCCTGCTGCTATGACGATTGCTGCTCTTCTCTTGGCTCGCCAATTTTATAACTTAAAGCCGCCGGCACATTTTTGCTACGCAACCTTGGGTTTGCTATTTGTTAATATTTCAGTGGGGGGGACATTAACCCATTTTGCGGCACCTCCTGTTTTAATGGTGGCTAATGTCTGGAATTGGGATACCCCCTTTATGTTTCTTCATTTTGGAGATAGAGCTGTTACCGGCATCATAATCGCGACTGTGGTTTACTATTTTGTATTTCGTAAGGAATTTAGAGAATTAGATAAAAAGGTAAGACACCAGCGAGACACAAATGCCCCTTTTGTGGAAGGAGAGAGCGTTCATAAAAAGGAAGTGCCAGTACCCATGTTCATTTCTTTTGTTCACGTTATTTTCTTGGCATGGACCGTTTTTACCCTACATCACCCTCCGTTGTTTATTGGTGGGTTTTTGTTCTTCCTCGCGTTTACGCAAGTGACGATGAACCATCAGAATCAATTGCACATTCGTGGCCCGTTGTTAGTAGGTTTGTTCCTTGCGGGTCTCGTCACTCATGGTGGCCTTCAGCAATGGTGGATCCAGCCTGTTTTGCATGGGTTGAGTGAGTTGCCGCTATTTATTGGAGCAACTGTCTTAACGGCCTTTAATGACAACGCAGCTATTACGTTTTTAGCCACATTGGTGCCGAGTTTTGAAGGCAATATTGTATTACAGAAAGCGATTGTGGCTGGCGCTGTTACCGGTGGTGGTTTAACGGTGATTGCTAACGCCCCAAACCCTGCTGGTCAGTCAATTTTAAGTCATTATTTTAAGGGAGGTGTTTCTCCGTTAAAGTTGCTTTTGAGCGCATTGTTTCCAACGGTTGTCATGGCACTTTCTTTTATGCTTTTTTAGGGGAGAAATCGTTTGATTATTCTTTGGGAGCAGTGGCATTCTGATTAGCTTCCTTTTGATCCCTATGCTCTTTCCACTGGTCAAGTACTGTGTGCGCGGACATAGGGATTCTTAACAAATAGGCAGTTCTGCCGATTAGGTGCGCCGCAACGGGCGTTGTCAGGAAGATAAAAAAGATGATGGCAAAGGCTCTTGTTGTAATTCCGATTTCCGAAAAATGAATAGCGGCGGCTACTAACAGTAGACTAGCGCCGAGCGAAGGGGCTTTGGTCGCCGCATGCATGCGCGTGAAAAAGTCCGGCATTCTCAAAAGGCCTATTGCAGCCAGTAACATAAAGCTGGCGCCCAGGAGGAATAGTATTTCAACGATCAGTGTCTTCATTTTGAAATTTTTCTGGCGAGATAACGAGCAAAGGCAACAGTGCTCAAAAATGAGATTAAGGCTATGGAAATAGCAACATCGATAAACATCGCTTGATTAGCGCCAATGGCATAAACGACAAATGTGCCTAGCGTGAGGGTTGCGAGTACGTCTAACGCAATAATTCTATCTGGCACGCTTGGCCCCTTTATGAGCCGAGTGAGAGCTAGTAGCATGCCGAGAAAGAGGATGCCCAGGGCGATTTGAACGGGTGTTGAAATCGTAAATACGTCGTTCATAGGTTTATTGTAATACGGTTAATACACGCTTTTCTAATGATTTTTGGATAGATTGAATTGATTTTTCAACACTTTCAATATGCACAACATGTAGATAAAGGTATTTTTTATCTTCGGAAACATCTAGGCTAATTTCACCAGGAGCCATGGTAATGAGATTGGCTACGAGTGTGATCTCTGTGTTTGTTTTTGCTGTCAGGGGAAAAGCAATGATGCCGGGGTTGAGTTTCTTACGTGGGGTAAGTATATCAATCGCGATGCTAAAGTTGGATAGAACAAGCTCTACGACATAGAAAATAAAGAAAAGAAACACATGAATCACTTTTTTAAAGTAGGAACTCTCTCGCTTTCTGGAATACACAACCAAGAGGATTAGGTAAGAAAATATGAAGCCAGCGGTGAAGTTTACAAAACTGATTTCACCGGTAAGCCCAGTCCATATAATGGCCAGGAGGATGTTGATAAGGAAAAGAATCATTATTGTTTCTGAAGAATTGTTTGGATGTAAACTTCTGGGTGCATGAGTTGGTTACCAGCTTTCATGGCGTAGGCAAAACAGGGTTCGCTGAAAATAATAATCAGGACAATAAAGGTAGTAAGGGTCAGAGAAGGCAAATAGGCAAAAAAGAGGTGCGTTTTGGGCTGAAAAATAGGGAAAGGTTCTTTCGTAGGGTTGTCGGGCAGGGTGGGCTTATTTTTCCAAAAAGCTTCTGCCCAAATCTTACCGATCGAATAAATTGTCAACAAACTAACGAGAAGGGAGATTGCTATTATAGCGTATTGCTTAACATCAAAACCGGCTTGTACGAGCGCTATTTTACCAAAGAATCCAGGAAAAGGAGGAATGCCGGCTAGTGATAGCGCAGGAATCAGGAATAGGCACGCAAGACCAGGTGCGTTTCGATAAATGCCGCCCATGTGGTTTAAATCGTAGGTGCGTTTCATTAAGAAGACCAAGCCGAAAATCAAGAAGAGGTCTACCTTGATAAATATATTTTGTACGATGTAAAACACGGTAGCGCCGAGTGCGAATGGTGTATAGAGCCCGAGCCCCATGACGATGTACCCGATATGGCTAATAATTAAGAATGAAAGTAATCGACGTACATCAAATTGCACAATGGCGCCTAGTATGCCACTGAGCATGGTCAATGCAGCAAGGATTAATATAACGGTGTGTAAGTAAGTAGCGTCTTGAATAAAGGGAAATACGAGCGTAAAGACGCGTATGATAGCATAGGCACCTACTTTTGTTAGTATGCCGGCAAATAGGGCAATTACGGGAATGGGCGGTGTATGATAAGAAGCGGGTAGCCAGAAATACAAGGGGAAGAGACCGGCTTTTATGCCAAAACCTATTAAAAACAATAATGCTGAGATGGAAGCCATGCCAGACGGGAGCTTTCCTTCGCTTAGTTTTAGCGCGATGTCTGCCATGTTCAGTGTGCCAACTTTGCCGTAAAGGATGCCAAGGGCTGTTAAAAACAAGGCAGAGGAAAGTAAATTGAGCGTAACGTATTTGACCGCTCCTTCCATTTGCGGCCGTTCTCCTCCAAAGGCCATCAGGACGAATGAGGCAATGAGCATGACCTCGAACCAGACGTATAGGTTGAATAAATCAGCTGTCAAAAATGCTCCGTAAACGCCTAAGAGCATGATTTGCATCATGGGGTGGAAGCCGAATGATTCCCTGTTTATGTCCAGCATGCTGATGGAGTATATGACAATAAGAAGGGCTACAATCGCTGTTGCCAGAATCATCACGGCACTAAAACGATCGACCATCAAACTGATGCCAAAGGGGCTTTGCCATTTGCCTACGGCCAATGAGAAGAGCTCATGTTCGTTTACCCAAAATACAAGAAGTATCGAAACTATTAATACGCCAGTTGTTGAAATAAGGGCTAGGGCTCTTTGCGCGCGTATTTTATTCCATGTAAAAAACATCAGAATGGCGCTGAATAAGGGAATCAGTATGGGCAGTACAATTAAAGTGTTCATGAGTCTGTTGATTTCATCCGGTCTAAGTCGTCTGTACCGACTGTTTTATAGACTTGCTGAAGCATGACGAGCGTAAATGCAACGACCCCGAAGCCGATGACAATCGCTGTCAAAATAAGCGCTTGAGGAAGGGGATCTGCATAATCGCCCGTGAGGACTAGCTGACCATCGGGTATGAAAGCCGGCTTCCCGCGAGTGAGGCCGCCAACTGTCAGAATCAGTAAGTTTGTTCCCTGGCTTATAAGGGCAAGCCCTAAGACGAGCTTTACTATACTTCTGCGCAAGAGAAGATAAACCCCTGAAGCGTATAAACAACCGATTACAAATGCTAAGAGCAGTTCCATTATTCTTGAGCGATAGAAAAGATGATCATTAAAACAATTCCAGTTACTGTTAAATATACTCCGACATCGAATAGCAAGGGCGTTCCCAGTCTTCCTATGGCAGGAATATAGACCGGTAACCATATTGCATATAAGAATGTGTTTCCAATAATCATCCCGAGCGTACCTGCGATCGCCAGAAGGGAGAGCCCGACAGCGGTCAAGGTAATGGGGTGAATGGTCAACATGCTTTGAGCTGCTTTCATATCAAATGCCAAGCCATATAGCGTAAAAGAAGCGGCGGCAACAAGCCCCCCTGTAAAGCCTCCTCCGGGTTCGTTATGTCCTCTGAAAAGCAAGAAAAATGAGAACAAAAGCAGGATTGAGAAGATAAAACGGGTTGCGGTGGAAAAGATAATCGAATTCATGGCTGGTTTTTGTTTTTGATATGAAGTCGAGTCATAGCGAATATGCCAAGTGCTGCGATCGCCAGCACAATGCTTTCTCCGAGGGTGTCTAAAGAACGAAAATCTACGAGGATTACGTTGACCACATTTTGACCATAACCGAGCACGAGACTGTAGTCGGCAAAGTAAGTTGAAATGGGCTCATGCCAATATTGATCCACCGTAATTAAAACAAGCAAAGTAACAATACAGCCTGTGAGGATTGCGAAAAAGCTATGGCGTATTACAGAGCGGCGTTGTGCGAAGTGGTCAAAGCGAGGCAAATTATAGAATGCAAAAACGAAGAGGATGACGGTTAATGTTTCGACTAAAATTTGCGTGATGGCGAGATCTACTGCGCCAAAGAGAAGATAAACCAAAGATACGCCGTAACCGACTACCCCGAGGCCTATGATCGAAGTCAACCTGGATTTGGATACAATAGCCAACAATGCGCCCCCTAAAATAATGACTGCCAGCGCCCATTCATGAGGTAGGATTTCCCTCAACCGATTCCAGTCCACATTGATGCTGTAAGTTAATAGCGGATACAGGAGCACAACCGCGATTGTTCCCAGGATGGTCATTATATAATAACGCAAGTACCCATTTTGTACTTTTCTGGTCTGCCAGCTGGCAATGCGTATGAAACCACTGAGTAAGCGATGGTAATTTTTATCCGGCCCGGCTTGTCTCAGAAATTGAAAATAATGGATCCAAGAAGCCACACGGCTATAATTCAAGAAACCGAGATAACCCAATGTGAACGTGACAATTGTTAGATAAAACGGCATTGTATAGCCATGCCATAGTGCTAAATCCGAGGAAATATGTATTTGCCTCACTGAGTAGATTGCGGAGTTAACTACCCATTTTTCAATGGCTTCCGGATAAAATCCAAAGACAAGGCCGGAAATTCCCAGGATAAACGCACCAATCCACAAAGGCCAATTACCTTCATGAGGTTCATTAGGGTACGCTGGCGCTTTCGTGAAAAAAGGTTTGATTACTAAGGTAAATGCTAAAATAAAAACAATAATGAAAGAAAGTACCGAAGCCGCGGGGATGTATTGTATAAATAAGGATTGTGCTAAGGATGTTTCGAATAAAAGTTCTTTTCCAATAAAGCTGAGGGCGGGTGGAATGCCTGCCATGGAAAGGCCCGCTAGGATGGCTGTAACGAGAGTGATCGGCATGCGTTTGTAGAGGCCGCCTAAACCGTCTATGCTTCGTATTCCCGTGCCATGGGTAATGTTCCCGACAACCATAAAGAAGGCTCCTTTATAGAGAGCGTGCGCAATTAGATATACGATTGCGGCCTTTATGGCGAGATTTGTTCCTAGACCAATCAAAAGTGTTAAGGTGCCTAGCGCACTGACTGTTGTGTAGGCCAGTATTTTTTTCATGTCTGATTGCCCGAGCGCAATACAGGCTCCGGTAACCATTGTAATGGTGCCGATAAGGGTTACAGTAACAGTCCACAGCGGTGTTCCACCGAGGGTAGGCGACATGCGCGCTAAGAGAAAAATGCCGGCTTTGACCATAGTCGCCGAATGCAGATACGCGCTAACCGGTGTGGGTGCGACCATTGCATTGGGTAACCAAAAGTGAAACGGCACTTGGGCGGATTTCGTAAAGGCGCCGACTAGTACTAGTAAAAGAATGGGTGTATATAAATGACTGTGGCGTACGATATCTCCTTTCGCAAGAAGTTCAGATACCGTAGTTGTCCCTGAGACGGAAGCTAGTAAGATGAAGCCAGCCAACATTGCTAACCCGCCGGTTGCAGTCACAAGAAGGGCTTGCAGTGCAGCAGAACGACTTTTTTCATGCTCATGATTAAACCCAATGAGAAAATAGGATGTCAGGCTAGTGAGTTCCCAAAAAACAAACAGAGTAAACAAGTTGTTTGAAACAACAATCCCCAGCATGGATCCCATAAACAAGAACAGCCAAAAGTAAAAGCGGTCTAAATGCCGATTTCCCTCCATATAGCTTCCGGCAAACAACACAACAAAGAACCCGATGCCTGTAATCAGGAGCGCGAACAGTAGACTTAACCCATCTATATAAAAAGATATATTAATCCCTAGCGTAGGAATCCACTCGATTGCCTCCGTTACAATACTATTGTGATTGATGATAGGGATGAGGCTGCACAGGTAGAAAAACGCGCCTAACGGAACAATCCCCAGTACATACTTGCAAGCTTTAGGGGCTTTGGGGCAAATGAGGAGGGAGAGGAGTGCAAAAATTAGTATACTGGATAATATCAAACTGATATCCATAAAAAAAGACTAGTACAATGCTAGCTATAGCAAAATTAGTCATTACAATCAAGAAATGAATATTTGTGGACATTTTCCTTGAGGTCCGCTTCCCAAGCATTAAAATGATTTAATCCCAAATAACCCACTCCCGATTGTAAGTGTTTCTGGTTTGTTTGAAATAGTATTTATTAATCCGTGTTAAAAAAAGATAACCAAGGTTTTGCTCTCCTCATAGCCATTAGTTTTATGGCGATTGCGATGGTGAGTATCGTGGCGATCGCCAGTTTCTCTAAAATGGAAGGTCGGCTTGCATCATTACGATTTCATGAGGGTATTGCGCGCCAGAATGCTCGGATGGGACTAACGATTGCGTTTTCGGAGATTCAAGCCTCACTGGGCTCTGATTTTCGAAGTACACGTTTTGTTAATAAACATATTGAAATTTTAGATACAAAATCTCTCTCAACGCTTCATCTCCCTACGCTTGATGAAAAAATATTTTCGGGAGAAGTACCGAGTGATGATAGCGCACGTTACCCAAACAAAGGCCATTTTTCCTATTCTATTATTGAAGAAGAAGATTGGTTAGTTGATAAGAGAGGGGTTCTTGTAGACACGGTTCTTGGCTGTTTTAAGGAAAATTTATCCACGTTTCTGGCGGAAAATAGCACGGCGGAAAATACCAAAACGATTTTCATTCCTCATCTTAAACTTCTTGAACTTTCTAAAATACCGCGTTGGAGTATCTTAAAAAGTTTTAAAGAACTTTGTGAAGAAGCGATGAAGGGGCGTGTAGCGCCCCATGCCCAAGATTACCCGAATAATCATGGTGTTGGCCCGGTGCTGTTAGGGTTTTCGTGTCATTATGATGTTCTATTGGATACAACAAAAAATACCCTCACTATTATACCTCAAGGACGCTGTGTGCTCTGGAATCCTTATGATACATCGTTGGATGAATCTACTTATACGGTTCAATTGGCTTCCCTTTTAACAAGGCCGCTTATCGATGTTATTGCCTTGGGCGGTATTGACCAAAATGTGTTCGTGCAATATGAGCTTGGTTTAGCCAAGCGATCGACTAAAGAGGGCACGGTGCTTTTTGAGAGTAATTACAGAAGTTCATTTTTTCCTGGGGAAGTTAAAGAAACTAAATTTACGGGAGAGCCATACATAATGCCGCTTAGTCAAAAAGATATGCAGGAGTTCTTGTTTTCTGGTATAAAGCTTCGGTATGATTTTAATTTTGCAGACCTCGTGCTGCGTTTACTAGATACTGCGGGCAAGCCTTATCAGTTTATTACGAACATAAAGCCACTTCAAAAACCATTAGATAGCCGTCAGATAACGTTTAAGGGAAAGAAATTTGAACATAGAAATGTATTGAAATTTGATCTCGTTGCTAATGATTTTTTAGATTCTAATATCAGGGCTATCGAGCATCTGTGTTTACCGGAAAAACCCGCTATGCGTTCTCGGTTTGAAATTAACAAGGAGTCACAGGCAGATACGAGTTTAGCTAATAAGCGCTATACATGGAAACGATTTTGGACCGCTCCCGTTGATGAATCTTTGTCACATGATTCTCTAACCATCCCATTCAAAAATAAAATAGAATTTCATTTGCCACACCCCGAAAAGGTGGTGAGTTCAGTCGCATTTTTTCAGCAAGCCAACTTGGCTCCCATGGGCTATGATCCTTCCCGTGCGCTTGGGGAATCCGGTAAGCACGATTTACTAAAGGTGGGTGAATTCTTTAAAGCAGATGAAAAATACCCTGTGGTTGATTATGCTTATTTCTTAAATGAAGCGCTTTGGGATCGTTTTTATTTTTATAATGAAAAGGGGGTGGGTGAAATGTATGAGAAAATAGAATACAAAAATCGGGAATCGCTATTAGCGGAGAAAGGAGATTTTGCTAAAACTCACTTTATTAAAAATGCATTTAATGTAAACTCCGCTTCTGAGAAAGAATGGTATGAGTTGTTGACTCGTGTCCCTCAATTGGCGACCCCTGAAAAGACACTGCTCGCAAAAAACATAACGCAGGCATTAAGTAAGAGGGAAAGACCATTTGCTTCGTTGGCTGAATTTGTGAATCGAGATGCTGCTTCTGTTAAGGGCTTTTTGCAACAGGCATTAGATTCATCTAGCATAGATCGGGTTACGCAAGGTCAGTTATTAGAGGAGATTGCAGGAAGGCTTACGGTGCGGGCCGATACATTGCTTGTGCGCGCTTATGGAGATTCGCTAAACGATGCAGGGGGCGTTATTGCGCAAATTGAGTGCGAGGCTGTTGTTCAACGCTTTCCGAAAGAGCTTCCGGGGAATAGCGGCAGGTGCTTTAAGATAACAGCTTTTCGTTGGCTAAATTAATTAGCCTTTCGGAGTCCGAGTAAAAATTCCCGATTCCCATCTGCGCCCTTAATAGGAGAAGGGATGTCACCAATGTGTTGCGCGTGTGTTAAATGAGCTAATGCAAATTGCCGAATATCTTGTAGAATTGCTTCTTGTATGGCTTCGTCTCGTATTACCCCTCGGCCTTGGTCTACGGTCTTTTTATCTGCCTCGAACTGCGGCTTTACTAAGGCGATTAAATAGCCTCCGGGTTTTAGCAGACTCCAGATATTGCCTAAAACTTTTTTGAGAGATATGAAAGAAAGATCCATACAGATTAAGTCATAGGCCTGCTTGGGGAGGTTTTCCGCTTTCATATGCCGGGCATTTACTTTTTCAAGATTCGTTACCCGTTCATCAATACGCAGTTTATGGTGTAGCTGACCATGCCCTACGTCTACGCATACAGCGGAAGCAGCCCCGTGTTGCAATAAGCAATCGGTAAAACCCCCTGTAGACGCACCCACATCCAGAATATCAAAACCGGTTACATCAATCGGGAAGGCTGCCAGGAATCCCTCCATCTTTTCTCCACCACGGCTGACGAAGCGAGGGGAAGCGGTTATTTGCAGTTCTATATCTTCAGGCACCGTTTTTCCCGGCTTGTCTACAATTTGATCTTTTATGCGAACCTTGCCTGCCATAATGATGGCTTTGCCTTGGGTTTTACTTTCACACAGCTTGCGTTGTACGAGTAAATCATCCAGACGAACTTTGTTTACTTTGCTACTCTTTTGGCCATCCGTTTTCATAGGCTATTTTGCACTCCATACGCGTAACGACTGCAATAAGAAATCTTCCAGCGCCACGCATTCGTTCAGGTTGACATCGAGAAGCTGGGTTACATTTTCCAGGCACCGGTTAATAGTAATGAGTTTCGTGATATAGGCATCATCGTTTGCTTGTAGAGCAAAATTGCGTGTCGTTTCTGCTATATTGCGAAAAATTTGCTGGCGTATATCTTTTTGAAAACCCGTTTTCTCAGCAATGGATTCTTCATCGCTTAAATGTTTAGAATCTTCCTCCAAGGCTTCCCAGCGGCGATCTGATATTTTTTCCAAAAGCATACTGAACTGGGCAATCAACGCGTAGAGCTGAATGATGAGCACAGATCGTTCGGTAGCAGACTTGGCTTTATTTGCCGCGCCTTGCATCCAGGTATTATAACTTTCTTTCCAGCCCTCCCATTCTGGTTCATTAATGTCATCGGGTTTGGAGAGAAAATTAAAGTGCAGGCAACGACTGCGAATCGTATCTAATATATTATAGGGACGGGTGCTTAAGAGAATAAGCGTGGTGTTCGCAGGCGGTTCTTCCAGGGTTTTTAAAAAAGCGTTGGCGGAGGAAATGTGCATTCTGTCCGCTTCATAGATAACAGCGACTTTACGCTCTGCCTGGTTTGGCGAATGCTGGATATCGAAAATGAGTTTCCTGGTGTTTTCCGCGCTGATCTGGCGCATCTTGTTCGCGGGGCGTAAGGAAAAAAAGTCCGGGTGTTGCTTGACATCTCCGTTGGGCGCGTCTAACAGCTTTTTTGCAATGGTAAGCGCTGTCTCTTCTAGAGGACTTTTGTTATGCCCGTAAAGAAGAACGGCATGCGCTAGGCGACCTGTTATTAGAGACTGCTCAATCGCTTCTGCTGGATCAAACGCTTTGTTCATGATTTAAAAAAACGGTCGCTTACTTTCTCGTATATTTCCTTTTCTATAACAGAGGGATCTCGAGAGCCGTCTATCACAAGAAATCGTTTCGGCATAGATTTTGCCAACAGTAAATAACCTTCGCGCACGCGTTGGTAGAAATCAATGCTCTCTTGTTCTAAACGATCGGGGAGGGCTGAGGTGCGTTGTTTGATGCGCTCTAGTCCGAGTTCTGCGGGGATATCCATGACGATTGTTAGGTCAGGCATCAAATCTCCAACGGCAAATTTGTTGATGGATTGTACGGGATCCGCGGAAAGTTCCCTAGCCACGCCTTGATAGACCGTGGTGGAATCTAGAAAACGATCGCAGAGCACGACCTTTCCGTCAAGGAGGGCTGGCGCAATCACTTCGCGGACGAGTTGGGCTCGGCTTGCGGCAAAGAGTAATAATTCTGTTTCGGGACACATGTTTTCAGCTGCAGAAGCGTGTTTCAGAAGATGACGTATTTCTTCTCCTATATCTGTACCTCCGGGTTCTCGAGTTGCTACTACCTCCAGGTTTGCTTTTTGAAGCCTATCTGCCAAGCGATTGATCTGGGTTGTTTTTCCACACCCCTCAGAGCCTTCAAAAGAAATAAAAATGCCGTGATTATCGTTTTTGTTCATGATTAAAATTAATGTGTTATGCCAGTTGATTAAGGAACTGCGTCAATTCGCTCAACGTTGGGGGCCTCATATTACGCACATAATATCCGGAAGCACCGTTGCCCAAGTTCAGGCAATGAATCGGCGCTAATTGTAATAATTGTCCGAGCATAAATCCAGCGTTAAAAACATCCCCACAGCCAGTAGAGATTTTTGGTTTCTCTACATAGGCATTTTCCGCGTAAACGGTTTCCTGCTTTTGCGCGCAGGCTGCTCCCCTGGGATGGCGTACGACAACATTTGTCACCTCCAGGGCTTGCTGGATCTCTGTGGCCGTGTGGACGCAGAATGCTTCATCGTTTTCTGTTTCATGTGGGTGATTGAATAGAACATTATAGACCTGGAAAGCTTCCTTTTTGTTTAAGCAAAGCGTAACACCGCCATGAGCCTGAAAGCGTTTAATGATATTGAGTACCCCGCTTAAATCCTCTGCGGAGCGTTTTTGAGGGTCGGCCAGATCAAATAGAATGACTCGATCTGCGTGTGGGCCAATAGCCGGGAATACGTAATCCAGCAAATTGTTTAAAATAGAAGACATGTGCGGCAACATGGTCCAATTGACCAATCCGATTAGATCAGCCCTAGAAAAGTGGTCTAACAGCATACCTTCGCCTATTTTCTCTACGATCGCTTCGTAGGTAATTTTTTCCAGATTTTCTGTTTTACCTAGCATGATTTTACCATCGTCAAATTCCAGAGCTGCTGTGTAGCTAGGTTCAGCAATTGAGCAAACATCAGCTTTTTTGCAAAACTCCTCAAAAACAGGGTTAATAGTAGGGTAACCTAAGGAACCTATATAGCGTGTCTTGATATTAAACGTCATTAACGCATTGGCCATAATGGGCCCATTGCCCCCTATTTTTCTCAATAGTGTTACGAGCTCAAAGTTTGTGCCCTTGCCTGCTGCATTTTTAATATGATCACCAAACGTATCGATTGTATTGATGGGCGAGTAGGCCTCTCCTGGTCCGAATCGTTGGTCGACAACGCGTGTAATAGCATCAATAAAGCCATCAAAACCGACTAGAGCTTTTTTCTGGGATAGGGTACCGACTTTCTTGTTTAAATGATCCAGGGTTTCTTTTAGGTGACGCATATTATCTGTCAGTTTGAATCGTTTATGCGGATAAGAAAAACTTATTTTCAGGAAACGTATGTTTTTTTTATTATTTTTCGTTTAAAGGGTAATTTGTCGTTACTGGCAAACTGCCCGTGGCAGTTCTTTCCAATTGGTGGTATAGCGAGGTGTCTTTGTGCTCGTCTTGGGGTGCCAACTCGTGGAAACCCCGCGAGCCGCGAAAAAACAACCTTCTTTACCCCAGCGCTGCCGAAGGGTATCGAATATTTTCATAAGGTTAGCCTGTCTGGCGTATTCTTGGGGAGTTTTAAAGAGCGATAGCGTTGCGGTTTCTTTTGGCATAAGCCCGGTAAGGAATATGCCTGTTTTTTTGTATTCATAGTTCGGCTTGTAGATAATAGTGAGAGCCTCCGTTGCTTTGTGTATGAGGTCAGGCGTATAGTCTGTGGGGTCATCAAACGAAAGTACAAGGCTGTTGCTGTATTGTGGCTTATACGCATAGGGGCTCGTTCGTATAAATACACCAATTCCGGATGCCACGAGCCCTTCCCTCCTTAGACGGTCTCCGGCGGAGGTAGCGTGTGCGGCCAGGCTTTCTGCCAAGCTTGCTTTATCTGTAACTGGCTGCCCAAAGGAGCGGGAACGCAGTAAGCTTTTTTGAGCTTCATGCTCTTCACCTAGATGAAAGCAGTTCGATAATCCCTGCAGCTCCATCTGTAAACGTAATCCCAGTATGGACATGTGCCGTTTTACCCAGCTTTGCGGGATCTCTGTAAAATCCAGTGCTGTGTGGATGCCTCGGCTTGTAAGGAATTCGGAATAACGCCGGCCGATTCCCCATACTTTGCTGATAGGTGTTTTTTGCAAAGTATGTAGCCGATCGGGCTCCGTGCCAATTAAGCATATTCCGTTGTAATGCGAGTTGTTTTTTGCCTGGTAGCACGCAATTTTTGTTAAGACCTTTGTTGTTGCAATGCCTATTGATATAGGAATTCCCAGACATTGCTGGATCGTATTTAGCGTTTTTATGGCACTATTCTTGGCTTTTAGCGGATTTCTGTGCGAAAAGCGGATAAAGGCCTCATCTACAGAATAGCGGTCTACACTTGGGTATTCTCGTTGCAATAATCGCATTACTCGGTTGGAGAGGTCTCCATACAAGGAAAAATTAGAGGAAAGGGTAACAACTTCGTGCTCTCGTACAATTTCTTGAAACTCGTGTAAGGGAGCCCCCATGCGTATACCCAGCTTTTTAGCCTCATTGGAGCGGGATACAGCGCAACCGTCATTACTGGAAAGAATAACAAGCGGTACGCGCTTCAACTTCGGCTGAAATACGCGTTCACAAGAGACGAAGAAGTTATCACAGTCCACTAGGCCAATAAAGGGAATGGTGGGAGTGATTTGTTGTTTTTGGTATAAGTTGCTATCCATCGATGAGTTCACTTTTTATGCGTTTGGGTAAACATTATGAATGGCAAAGGTAACGACTCCCCAGATTTGGGCTGGGTTATCACCATTGATCTCAATAGCCGGGAAACTGGCGTTCTCTGGCTTCAAGAACCACTTTTGTTTATGGAAAACAAGCCGTTTGACGGTAAATTCATCATTAATAATAGCAATTACGATATTTCCAGAAGTAGCCGAAAGGGAACGATCTACGATTAAAATATCATCAGGGTAAATGCCTGCATCGCGCATGGATTCTCCGCTCACGCGCACGAAGAAGGTTGCTTCAGGGTGTTTGATCGTGAGTTCGTGTAAATCCAGCGCCTGCTCGTAATGGTCACTTGCTGGGGATGAGAAACCTGCTTGCACGCAGCTTAGCATGAAAGGGATTTTGCTGGAAGAAGATGATGTTGAAACAACCGAAGGTAAAGCTCTCATTAGTGAACATTTGATCACTTATTCTTGGAGAGTCAAGCGGGATTCTTTAAAAATTCTTCTGCAGAAATTCTTGTTTCCAAAAATAGCTATCTAAGAGGGCGGGATCGTCTTGCCCCAGCAGTTTTTTAGCGGCATAGAGAGCCTCGATGGAAGCCAGGCCACGGTGTGGGTCTTGGCTAGTCTTGCTTATTCTTGGATAAGCTGTTTGAAGATTCTCTGGGAGGGATCGCTTGATAGGATTTCCCGTTAAACAACCCTCCAGTTGAGGAAGAAGCCTCCATGTGCTGTCCAATAAAAGCAACGGGTGGATGGCATCGTCTTCGGATAGAGGCTGGCCATCTAATGTCAACAAGATGAAACCTGTGGCATCAAAGGTTATTCCAGGCTTAAACTCGATAAAAGTAATACCTTCGCAGTCTTTGAGAGGTTGTAGACTGCATTTACTTTTACGCTCCTTGTGGTGGCGTATGATCGTGATAGGAATCGCGCCTGACATGGGTTATGAGCCTAGAAGGTTTATTTTCCTTGTTGTTGCAGGACAGATTCTAGCGTTAGTCCTGTTAGTTTCTTAATGCCAGCGAAGAGCATCCAGAGGGCAATGAACATGATAATGGTACAAGGGAGTGCTATAACCGGAAAACTAAGAGCGGTCATTTTCCCAAGTTCTTGAGTAAAGGCTTCCGTTCCGGTATCGCTTTGTATAATAATCCTAGCAAGGGCAAAATTAAGTACTGCACTTAAAAGGAAGGAAAAGGACAACAGGTAGGTACAACGAAGCAAAAGCTTATTAAAAGCTGTTTGATTATTGTTCTCTTCAAGGGCGGATTCTACTTTAGGTACATCGATAATTTTTTTATTAAAGAGCAATGTACGCACTAAAGGGTATCTCGTCTTTAATGAGACAAGGACTGCAATCCCTATCAATAAAGGAATGGCAGCTTCTTTGATAGCAATCCACTCTTTGGGAAGGTGTAAGAGACCGATCCCTCCGGTAAGAAGTATACTGATAAAGCCTAGAATGGAGAGGACATTATACTTTCTGCGGCATATAAGATCATAGATACCGTAGCTAATAGGGAAGGCCAAGGCGATTGCAAGCGCTGCTGTAGGTGATAGGCCAAACCATTGCCCTCCTTTCATCATAAGCAGAACGGGTGCAATAATATTGAGTAGGAGGTTAAGAAAACTATTTTCTTTTTTATCTTTGTGGCCTTTTTCCATTTTTAATAAGTTAATTATAAGGGATAATATCAAAGATGGCAAGGCAACATTGCTAGGGAGTGCTTTGGAACAGCTCCTTTACCGTAATTAACCTAACCTTATTCAGCTTCCCTTGTAATGGCAAAAGGAGGATGCGTGCTGACGAATTCCTTGTAGCGGCTGATGGCACGGGCAAATTTCTCTGGCGTTTCGATATGGAGGTTATGACCACCGTCTTTAAACGTCATGAGGGCAGATCGGGGAAAATGCTTTTTAATCGCTTCTTTGTCTTCATCTAAAACATAGCCGGAGGATTCGCCTCGAATAAAAAAGGCGTGGCCGTGGAAGACCTCGTTTTCTTTTATAGGAGATTTCATGAGAGGGGCAAGGTTTGCCAGAAGGCCTTGTAGATTGGGGTTCCATTTCCAGGAATCTCCCTCTCGAGCGAGGTTTGTTAAAAGAAACTGCCGCATGGCCCAGTCTGGTACGGTTGTTTCGATTGCCTTTTCGGCTTCGTGGCGCGATTTTAAATGTGTCAAGTCAATGCTCAACATCGCTAAGAGGTAATCGGCGAAATGTATATGGTATTCCTTCGGGGCGATATCTTCTATAATAAGCCCGCGAATCTTCTGAGGATATTTCATGGCGTAGGCCATAGCAACTTTGCCGCCTAGACTATGCCCTAGCAGGAAAAAATGTTTAGAAACTGCATGGGCGCTTATCCATTCATGTAAATCTTCAACCATGTTATCAAAAGTCATAGAATCTCGGTGAGGGGAGACACCATGGTTGATGAGATCTAGCGCATAAACATCAAAATGTTCCGCCAAAAGCTTGCCTACAGAAGCCCAATTTCTGGAAGAGCCCAATAATCCGTGTAGGATGATGAGGTAAGGTTTACCTTGGGTACCAAAAGATCTGTCTGCTAGCATGGTGGATTTTATAACATGGTGTTCGGTGAGAATCAATGCTGGAAGTATTTTCCCTAAGCCTCCCACGTCACTAAATGATCCCGATGGATCACTTCCAGTTTCTTGTGTTTTGGAAAGAGGGGTTGTATTTCGCTGGACTTCATGCCCTTGATGGCATCAATTTGTTCCTGGCTAAATTGCGTAATCCCGCGTGCGATAGGATTACCCGCTGGGTGCTCTATATTGACAACATCGTTTTTAGCAAAACTACTATTCGTAGAAATAATTCCCTTGGCTAAAAGGCTAGCGCCTCGGTTTATAAGAGCATCTGCCGCGCCGGCATCTATTTGTATACTACCTCTAGGGTGTTCAAAAAAAGCGATCCAGCGTTTTTTAGATTGTAAGGATTGTTTTTTCGGAACAAAGAAAGTGCCTTCAGGCTCGCCTTCAAGCAGGTGTTGAATGGGGTGAGGTTTAAGGCCGCTAGTGATAAAAACACCACAGCCTGATTGAGTTGAAATTTTAGCAGCCATCAATTTACTGACCATTCCCCCTGTGCCCGTTACATCTGTAGTATTGCCGGCGAGAGATTCGATGTCTTTGGTGATACTGGGAACAACCGGTATGATATTATTTGTCTTATCTAATAGACCAGGAGCGGAAGAGAAGATAACCAGCAGTTGTGCTTTCACAATGCTGGCTACAAGAGAGGCTAGGATGTCATTGTCTCCAAATTTCAACTCGTTTGCGCTGATAGCATCATTTTCATTTAAAATAGGAATAATGCCGTGAGAAAGAATTTTATGGAGGCTATTTTTGACGGCTACGTGGCGGTTGCGTAGTCGAAGGTCATCTCTTGTGAGAAGTAATTGAGCAACATTTATGCCGTGGGGCGCAAACCCATTTTGCCAGGTTTCGGTGAGAAGACTTTGGCCAACTGCAGCGCAAATTTGTTGGGTTGTGATATCTTTAGGGCGCTTATCAAAACCAAGTCGCCCCATGCCAAGCCCGACAGCACCGGAACTGACAATAATGATGGATAGACCCATGTTTTTAAGCACAGCAATATCGTGACAGACAGAGCGAATCAGATCTGTTTTCAGAATACCGACACCCTGCGTTAAAACACGCGTACCGAGCTTGATGACAACGAGTTGTCCCTTATGTAGGAACATAAATGGAGGGTTAAATGTGCTTCAACTCTTGCTCTTTTTTAACAAGGTGCGTTGCAATTTCGTTGTTATGCTTATCGGTGATATGCTGGATTTCCTTTTCGTAGCGGACAAGGTCATCTTCGGAAATGGAGCCTGCCTTTTGCTCTTTTTTAAGCGTGTCAATGGCATCCCGTCTGGCTGATCGAATAGCAATGCGGCCATCTTCTGCCATTGTGTGCGTTACCTTGATTAAATCGCTTCTACGTTCTCCGCTGAGTTCCGGAATGGGGCAGCGTATGTGGGCGCCGTCTATGACAGGGTTTAAGCCTACATTTGCTTTTTGGATCGCTTTTGAAATTTCTTGCAACATGCTTTTATCCCATGGCTGAATAGTGATACAGCGCGGATCAGGTGTCATGATTGCCGCGATTTCTTTCATTCGCATAGCAGAGCCATAAGCGTCTACCATGACATTTTCTACCATAGCAGGGGATGCTTTGCCGGTATGAATCGTACTAAATTCTTTCAAGACGTGATCTACGCAATTGTTCATTTTTTGGGTCATGTCTTTGACTATTTTGGTGGCATCAATAGAAGCGTTCATAAGAATAGATGGTTTAGTTGTTTAAATATTGAAAAAAAAGATTAATGCACAAGAGTGCCAATGCTGGCACCAAGGATGGCATCACGTATACTGCCTTCTTTATTCATGTTAAAGACGAGTACGGGTACGTGGTTATCCAGACAAAGGGAGAAAGCGGTGGCATCCATTACCTTGATGCGTTTTTGCAGAGCTTCCAGAAAAGAAAGTTCGGTATATTTTTTTGCATCTGGGAATTTTTTAGGATCTTTATCGTAGATACCGTCAACTTTTGTGGCTTTCAGAATGATCTGGGCACCTATTTCGTTAGCGCGAAGGGCAGCCGTAGTGTCTGTTGAGAAATAAGGATTACCGATCCCTGCGGCGAAAATAACAAGACGCCCCTTTTCCATGTGACGGATGGCGCGGCGTAGGATAAACGGTTCGGCAACGGCACTCATGGGGATTGCGCTTTGAAGGCGGGCATCGACACCCATCTTTTCTAATGCATCCATAATAGCCATGCCATTGATGACAGTGGCGAGCATACCCATATAATCACCAGTAGTACGGTCTACACCACGATTGCTGGCACCATTTAGACCACGGAAAATATTACCACCACCCACAACGAGGCCGACTTGGACTCCCATATCGTGAACATCTTTGAGCTGTTTACCAATGTTTTGAAGCACTTCAGCATCAATGGTCTCCCCGTTTTCTTGATTCCGAAGGACTTCACCACTGATCTTCAGGATAATGCGTTGATATTTAGGTTTAGGATTCAAGGCCGGTTGTTCTTTATACATGACTCTTCTTGTAAGATGCGTAGATTGTTAAGAGCTGTCAATATTGTAACGTTAGTTCACTAGAAGAACTTTAGTCTACGTAATGGAGGTCAATCGGTAGGGGCCAATAAGTGGTAACTGTTTGTTGCTCAATGAAATTGTGCGATTTTTGATGAACGGATTTTTCTTGATAGGAAGGTTGGATTGCCATGTCATGAGCGTACTTCGTTTGAAATTGCTGGATGAAGGAGAGAATGGGATTTAGGATTTCATGGATAGTGCTTGTTTGACAATTATTGCACTCAAAACCGGAGAGATTCACAATAGCCATATCGAATTTGCCAAAAAGAGTCTTACCTAACCTAGCATTTGTATAGAATTGGTTGTAAATTTCGTTATGATATTTTGAGTCAATTCTCTCGTGTAGGTTAGTAAATAAATTGATTAGATTTTGTTTTACTGCGGGTAATTTAGGATCTGCGCCGAAATGGTAATGTGTATTATTTTGGCTACATTTTAGGTTATCGAGAAAATAGACGTACTGAATGTAGGTAGAAAGCTGCTTATAGAAGGTAATTCCAAGTTTTGATTCCACGGTATTAAAGTAGTGAACTGATGGAATGAATGCATTCGAGGGGCTATCTGAAAAGACTCCCGGATTACCCATTGTCGCAGGTAGCAAAGCAATAAATGCAAATAGGATGGCGATGTAAGCTTTTGTGGGATTGTTTGGGATCATGACAGGTAATTTTGGTGTTGATGGTAAGTTGTTTGGATTTTTTTTGTGGCATGAATGCAGCTATTGGTGCTGTCTGCAAAGAAGGCTACAATAAAAAATGTGAATCAAGGGTTGAACTCAAGTCGGATCTTTGTTATGGTGTAAAATTTACATCAAATATAATAAAATCAAATAAAAACTATAAGAAAGGGTAACAGAGGTAAAAACTAGAGATGTCAAAATTTAAAGAGAGTACGCTTTATGCGTACAGACACGGGCTAACATTTGCGTTTTTCAATGGGATAACATGGACGATTGTCCTAGGTAACCCTATTATATTGCTGGCTAATTATTTAGAAGCAACAACTTTTCAAGTAGGCTTGCTTACATCATTTCAATTTTTGATGTTGCCGCTGCAGGTATTGGCGACCGCGCTTATACCCCATTTGGGCTATAAGCGGCAGATGATATCATCCTGGGTGGCCAGAACATTCTTGCTAACCGTTCCTATACTGATGGCCTTGGCTGCACGGAATGGGGCTCATTCTTGGATGGCAGATGCTTTAGTTTGGAGCATTTTTGGCTTTTGCATATTTCGAGCTGTTGGCTACGCCGCATTTTATCCCTGGCTATACGATCTTGTCCCGGAAGATTTGAAGGGGAAGTATTTCGCAACTGATCAGTCCTTTATTTACTTGGCCTCACTGGGAGCACTTTTGGGCTGCTTTGTATTGTTTGGAACGCTTGAAGAGTACATGGCGTATGTACTGGTGTACGGAATGACGGTTGTTACCTCGATTGCTTCGATTGGGGCATTGGGGAGATTGAAGGGGGTGAAGAAGGTGAGGGCGGGGAGTTTTCGGGATATGTTTAAACATACTCCGGAGTTGCTGTTTAAAGCGAGCCCGTTTAGGCTTTACTTGGTGATAACGGTGCTGTGGACGTTGGCCGGGCATTCGTTTATTCCGTTTTCGGTTAATTATTTAAAAGTAGAAACGGGTTTAACGGATAATGTAATTATATTGTATACTGTAATACAGTTTATGGGTAGTATTATGGCAGGGTTAATGATACGTGGGGTTATTGATCAGGCAGGTGTTAAGCCTATGTTTATCGTGGCTATGGTGTGTTTCTTGGGAGCGACGGTTTATTGGATCTTGTTTGTAGGGGGGCTCGTGGGCTTGGGGATACTGATGCCGGTGAGCTTTTTTGTGCTAGGAGTAGGTAATTTGATGTGGTACACCTCCCACTACAAGTATATTGATGAAGTGTCTCCCCAGAAGAATAAGGCGTTAGGGGTGGCTTTGCAGACGGCCTTTTTTGGGCTTGCGGGAGGAGTTTCGCCGATCGTTATGGGCTATGCTTTTATGCCTGAGGCTGGTGATGGCGGTATGAATTCAGGCGCGTTTCTAATGTACTTGATTGCCTCTGCGGTTGTCATGGCTTTGCTGATATTTCCATTACTGAAGATAGGCGGAGAAGGGCGTGTGTCTGAGGACGGGGTGCCCGAAGGGGTGCGTCAGAAAGGGTAGTAGGGTTTATAGGTATATCATTAACCCTTTATAGAAGCTGTATCCTTTTGTTTTGAAATTTATTGACAAGCGGTTTTGGCAGTGCTCTAATAATAGTCTCAAAATAAACGTTAACCCTAGATTAAGGACAATAAAATGAAATTGTATAAGAGATTTATATTATCAACCGTAGTTGCTGCGGCAGCCTTTAATGTTGGATTTGGCGCCATAGACGGTGTTTACTTTACCTCAGAAGTATATAACAATACGGATAAAGCTTTGGTGTTTGAGTATAATACGAGCAACCAATGCAAAAGCAAAGATAATAAGGCTTACGCAGGTAAGGTGGTGCTTAACCCTAAAGAGCCGATGCAGACTGTTTTGGATAAGATTCCAGGAGGCGAAGCCTGTGACGGTTATTTGAAGTTGGTAGCTGTGAAGATTGACGGTAAAGAGATTCCTGTTGTGACTTATTCTAACCCTAATGATTTAGAGTTTAAATTTTATGGCGAAGGCGCAAATGTGATGCGTGGTAAAGTTGATGGGCGCGAATTTATTGTTAACTATTTTAGCAGTAATCGTAAAGACGTGATTGCGGTTAAGAATCAACAGGGCGTAGAGGTTAATATGGATCACAAGATTTTTACAACTACTATTACTGAGCAGAATATTATTACGCTGGCAGCCGGTGGTATTATGGGCCTTGGGGGTCATAACGCTTTGAATGCGGCTAATTTTGTAGCTAATACCGGAGTTGCTATTAAGGAGTTGACCTATGATTTGTGTGGTAAAGCCAAAGACAGTGCCTATCATTATGCCGGTAAGGCAAGTGACTGGTGGAATAAGAAGTAAGCTTATTTACCCCGATTAATTATATTTTGGGAGCGCTCTTGCGAAGGAGCGCTCGTTTTATTTTTGAGTGATTGTGGGCGGCAGGTTGAGTTTTGCTCCAGGGGCGATGTTGTTCTTGGAGAAGAAGCCTTCATTGACCTCCAGGGCGTAAAGTACTTGCGGGCTGCTAGAAGTCATAGCTGTTTTGTTAAATGGCTCGAGGGAATGGATTTCCAGGAGGATACCATCGGCATCAAAGAAAGCAATGTCGAGCGGAATGGAAGTATTTTTCATCCAGAAACTTACTTTTTGGGGTGAGGGAAAGATAAAAAGCATGCCGTGGTTTGAAGCGAGCGATTTGCGGAACATAAGGCCTTGGGCGCGTTCCTGAGGTGTTTTTGCGATTTGGACCGATAGTGAGGTATCTTCGATCTTTATAGGAACCCATGGGCGGGGTTGATCGGACGGATAGCCTGCCATGAGGGTGGTTTTGGTGAAGATTAAAATGAAGAGAAATGAGGGAATGAAGTTCTGGTGCATGATTGAGGGAGGGGGGAACAATTATGATAGGAGTATGTTTGAAGCGTGCTCAGAAATCAATGGGGAAAGCAATTTTTTGGGGTTTGATTTTTTTAATTAATTTATGTATATCGACTGAAGGGTCCAGTTCGGTAGTTTGATTTTATGGCTCTTATTGAGTTTTTTTTATCTATTTTTTGATATTTATTAATCTCCGATCGATCGCCATTTAATGTTTATTTGTCCATTTTTTATGCATTAACTCGTCGTAGGAATGGACGTTTGTTTCACCTGAAACAAAAAACGGGCTTTTTGGTGATCAAATGTTTACCTGTATTGCGGACGGTTATATTTTGGATTCAGATAACATTGCGGGTAACGGTTGCCTTTCGAATGATTTTTTATTTCGAAATATAAGTTTGCATTTTTGTGCAATGAATATATAATAAAATAATTCGCCTTATGTAAACAGTGCTTAATGGTAAGAAGATTATAATAAACTTAAAATAATATGAATATAAATAATTCTACAGGAGAAAACATTGGCGATAAGGGGGCTCGGATCGGTAAATCGGGAGGTGAAGGCGTTGGTAAGCTTGGTGGCAAGGAGGTTGAAATCGCTAAGAAGTCCGGGCGGCGTAGTGAGTCGAATGATGAAGCCCCTGATATTAAGGAGTTTAATAAGTGGAACATTGAAAAGAAGGACTGGAAGCCAAAATTTAGCATTCGAACCCCTGATGAGGCAAAAAATGAGAAGATTGATTTGAGTTTAGAAGGAGCACTTGAAGATCTTTATGAATTGGAGAATGCTTCTGAGGAAGAGAAGCAGGTATTACTCAAGTATCTCAAGGCATTTGACGAGATTAAAGAGTATTCATATTCTAATAAAGGTGAGCATTGGAGTGCAAAGGACGTAAACAAGATCATTCGTGGGGTGTTTACCGATGAGAAAGGAATAATCAATGAGGATGCCAATAGTTGGGTGAATTTTCAGGGTGCGGATGGATCGACGTTTTTGCTAGAGGCATTTAAGCATGGGGATATGGAGAGTTGTCAGGCTCTGCTTTTTTTAGGGGCAGATCCTTGGATCGAAAATCATAATGGAGAAAGTGTTATTTCCTTGCTGGATAAATCGGATCGGGAGTTTCGAGATGAGCTCATTAAATATGAATTGTCTCGTGATTTTGATTCAGATTTTTCGAAGAATATAATTGAGAGCTACGGGCTCACCAGTGACCCGAATGAGAAAGGTAGCGGGAAGCTGGCAATAAGTTATATTAGGCGGTTTGAGATTGTGAGCGCGTTGAGAGAAGGAGCATCGGAAAATGAAATTATTGAAACGTATATTCCTGAATTTAAGGAAATATACGAGGAGTTTGATCACAAAAAATCGATAGAGCTCCTGAATAAATTACTTAAAGAGCCTGAAGTAAGTGTGTTTCTACAAGAAGCAAAGTATAGCTTTAGACTTGGTGTGCTGTACGATTTCATGGATCGAATTCGAGGAATAAGCAAAGAATCTGATGAGAAGCAGGATAAGATGCAGCTAAACTTGTTTGAAGAAAAATTGCCTAGGGCATTGAAGAACTGTTTGCCCCTTATAAAATTTGATCGCAATCACGTGATGGATTGTGAGCGGCTAATGAAAGATCCGAGTTCGCTGACGATTGAAAAGAAAAAGCAGCGTTTAGAGACGGACAAAAAGTCCACGGCATTAATATTGGGTTCTGCGCTTTGCCACAGCTCAATACCTGAGATGTGGAAGAATGGAGGTTTTGGAAGGTTTTTTGAGCAGTTGTCTGAAAGCGAACAAGAGCTTTTTATGGGGCTACTTAAGGAAAGGGACAATTTGGGGAATCCTGTGGTCGTGCAGCTTTTTAAAGATGCCAAACTGCTCGAGGCATTCTTTGGGGGCTTAAAGACAGAAGAGGAACGGCTTGCAGCTTTGGAGCTCTTTAAGGAAAAGGACAATAAGGGGAATCCTGTGATCGTGCAGGTTATTTATGATGCCAAACGGCTCGAGGCATTCTTTGGGGGTTTAAAGACAGAAAAGGAATGGCTTGCAGCTTTGGAGCTGTTTAAGGAGAAGACCTATCTGGGGAATCCTCTGTTTAGTTGGGTTATTGCTGATGACAAACTGTTCGAGGCGTTCATTGGGTGTTTAAAGACAGAAAAGGAACGGCTTGCAGCTTTGGAGCTATTTAAGGAAAAGGGCAAAGATGGGGATCCTCTGTTTCGCCGGTTTGTTGTTTATCCCGAACTGCTCGAGGCCTTATTTGGGTATTTAATGAGCGACAAGGAAGAGCTTGCGACTTTGGAGCTATCTAAGGGAATTACCGAGTACCTAGATAAAAATCTTGAAGATGGAATAAATGTTGTCTTCAAGAAAAAACAGCAGCAGTATGAAAAAAGCTCTTACTTCAATCAGTATATACTAGGAAGTAAACCCAAGAAAGTATCACACTTTTTGGTTAATGAAGGCAGTGACATGAGAGAGGCGCTCAGTCAGATCGTTGGCGAAAACGTGATTAATGCTCTTAATGATAAAAATAAGCAGCTGAATTTAATTGTAGCGAATATTTTAGGCCTTTACCTACATTTTAAGAGAGCTCTCGAAAACCCGGAAGCGTATAAGAATCTAGTGGATAAATTGTATGTGACAAAGCCGGTAATGTCTGTGGGATATACACCGCTTGAAGAGATTGATTATGGGACATTCAATGACGAGTTTAAGAAGTTTCTGAATGGAGAGATAGATATTGAGACTTTGTGCGGGTAAAAGAAGGTGATTTCAAAGCCCGAAGGGCACACGAGGTGAACGGAAAGATAAGACGTTGAAGGAGACGGAAGCGGGGGGGTATTTCATGAAAATGAGCTTGGTCGAGTAGATGGAGTTGCGAGCTTGTTGTGTTTTTTTGACATTTTGCCCGTAATGAGAGGAGTATTTGGGCTGTTTTTTCATAAAAACATGTGCGCTAAAGGGATTGCCCATGCATGAGGGATTAACCCTAGTACATTTACGGTTAATAAATGTTTAGCACATTCCTTAAATAGTGTTCAGATGCTTATGCTTACCTATCTCAAGCTCGAAGTAGTGGTGATCTCAAACTCGAAGTGCAACAGTATTTTACCACACTGTTGCACTTCGAGTTTGAGATCACCACTACAGCTACCACGTCTAAATAAGGTGTTACCACTAAAAGACCCTATGTTCATACAGTAATATAGCATGGTTTGTAAAAAAACCAAGAATCGGCTTAATTTAAGCGGATTATTTTTATGGTCAAGGCAACTTAATTAACCTTTTTACTCAACTAAGTTGTCTTGACCCATTGATTTTTGTATGAGCATCTATCATCAGGGATGCTTATGGATATTAAAAAGTACAAAATGTTTTTAGTTCAGGTAATGAAGGGAAGGATAGGAATGCTTGTAGTGAAATTGTGGACGAGGAAGTGAAATAGGCAGGTAATGCTTTATTTAGTGATAATCTAATTATATTTTTTTATTAATGTTTTATGTTAATTTGACAAATTAATGAAAAGACGATAAAGTAAATAATTATGGATGATAATGTTTCGAAGTTAAATAAGCACAGAAGAACCCCTTCCGAGGAAAAAAAGTTCCTCTCTGAGGAAAAGCGTGTAACAAAAGGGGAGCCATCCCAAAAGCGCATAAGCAACGATGAGCAAGTTCATGGAAAAGATCTAGTTAATCGGGACATAACAAAAATCAATAAGGAGGATGCGAGCAAGGGATTTGACATATTGATGAATTATGGAATGATCGACGACCCTACTACGGACGAAAAACAAGAGGCCGAGGATGCTTTGATTAAGTATTTCAATAATTCCGATCGTTTAGAGGAAAAAGACGTCGAGGGAAATAACGCTTTCCACTGGGCAGTTAAAATCGGATCTATCAAAGCTTGGAAAACCTTCCATGACATTTTAGATAACAATAATAAGAATAACAACCCCGACCTCTTAACCGAGCGTAATGTAAATGGCATAGGCGAAACCCCTTGGGAGCTTGTATTTGAGGCTCAGGATGGAGATTTTATAAAAAATGTGCTTCTTGATGAATCTAAGCGGTGCGACAACTCTCCTATCATTGGAGGATTGAAGGAAAAATATAAAGATAACATTGAAGGATATAAGAATGACAGTGAATTTATTACTCAGTATGCGAAGTTGCAGGAAAAGGTAAATAGAACTATCAGTGATGGAGTAATTGAAGTAGCGTATAAAAGCTGAAAAAATACTCAGGATAATAAGTCGGATACCTCCGTTAAGGCCTTTATGCGGACTGAAACCTATTTTGAAATAGTGAATCCTATACTGAAAGCGGGCAATTCCAGGATCATCAAACACGTAAACAATTTTGACCCTAAATACGGCATCAAAGCGCTACTGCAGGAACTTTTCGATTCAACCCCATCGCGAGAAAAATCGATGATCGTCAGTATTTTTTCGAACAACGATCCTTACGGGCTTTTCACTCTACTGGGTTACAAAAAAGAAGATCTGAAGCAATTTGCACAGGCTAAGTATGCGGGCACTTTAACACAAAAGGGCTGTTTGCATTATTTGATCTATACCCTGAACGATGCCAAGATTGACTTCAAGGACATCCTTTTAGTCAAGGGCTTGGGGGATGGAAAAATACTGCTTTATGCGGCAGAAGAGGGCTATTTGGAAAAGGTATTGACGGCGCTGGATGCCACTAATATCGACTTCAAGGACATTAAAGAGGTCCTTTTAGTAAAGAATCAGAATAAGATGAACCTACTGCATTATGCGGCACAAGAAGGCTGTTTGGATAAGGCATTGAAGGTTTTGTTTAAGGCCAAGGTAGATTTTAAGGTCATTAAAGAGCTCCTGTTAGCTGAGGGCCTTTTTGGGTAATAACGTAGTGGGTCTTGCGGCAAAAAATGGCCATTTAAAGAAGGCATTGGAGGTTTTGTTTAAGGCCAAGGTAGATTTTAAGGTCATTAAGGAGCTCCTGTTATCTGAGGACCTTTTGGGTCATAGCGTAGTGGGTCTTGCGGCAAAAAATGGCCATTTAAAGAAGGCATTGGAGGCTCTGTTTGAGGCCAAAGTAGACTTCGAAGACATCAAAGCATTCCTTTTTGCCAAGAACACGAATGATAAAAACCTACTGCATTATGCGGCAGAATGGGGCCGTTTGGGTAAGGCATTGGAGGCTCTGTTTGAGGCCAAAGTAGACTTCGAAGACATTAAAAAGCTCCTTTTTGCCAAGAACACGAGCGGGGAACCCCCAATCTATTATGCGGCCGGAAAAGGCGGTTGGGTTAAGGCATTGGAGGTTTTGTTTAAGGCCAATGTAGGCATCAAAGACATTAAAGAGATCCTGTTAGCTAAGGACAGCGCTGGTGATACCCTACTGCATAGTTGTGTAGCAGACCAAACTCTTCTCGGGGTAGTGGAGGTTTTATTTAAGGCCAAGATAGACATCAAGGACATTAAAGAGCTGCTGTTAGCCAAGGGCGAGTTTGGTAACGCCGTAATGCATCAAGTGATTTCAAACAATGGTTCGGAAAAGATAATGGAGATCCTGATCAAGGCCAAGATAGACATCAAGGACATTATGGATCTTCTTTTGGTCGAGAACGAGAAAGGTTTCACCCCACTGCATTTTGCGGCAACAAAGACGGATTTTGACAAGTTAGTGAACGATTTAGTGGCTGCGGGTGCAAGCCCTGTTAAGCTCAAAAGGGTTCTTCTTTCAAAGAATTCGGACAACGAAGAGTATCAGGCGAGAATCAATAAATTATTCGAAAACTTAATGACTGAAGATGAATTTATTGTCGTGGTTCCAGAACCAGAGCCAGAGAAAAAAACCTTTTTTCAAAAAGCTTTCAAATTCTTTGGTTATAAATAGCGATTTTAGTTTAACTTTAATAAAGCAAAAGGTACCCCATTCGCAAATCGGTACCTTTTTGCTGTTTGGGGTGCTGTAATAGTCTTAAATGAGGCAACGCAAGCTAAAATTCATAAAGAAAAAAGCAGGAGTACTTTAGTTGGCCGGTAAACAGGGAAGCGTAAGGCATGCCTATCGGGTAGGGTGGGGATTTTAGAGACTGGATTCTACTGATTTAATGAGCAGTGTTGCACTTCGAGTTTGAGATGGGGGGATAATTACCTAAAACTCTCGTAAGTTTTACCTATATTACTTGATTTTAAATAAAAGCAATGCTATCTTATCAATAGGAATGATTGAACTATATGGAAGGTGTAAATAGAAACAATATATCACTCAATGAAGGCAATAAAGAAGAACTTAATAAAGAAGTAGGTTCCCTGGGCGATAAAAAGGTGGAAAGCCCGAGATCGTTTGATACAAAGAATATTTCCAAAGAAAACTCATTAAATAATGAAGGAATTCTATCAGATATTACAAACAGAGATATATCTCAAACAGAAATCAACGAGAATGAAGATTTGTCTAACTTGCTTTTAGATTATGAAATGTCAGAAAACCCTTCTCAGGAAAAAAGACAAGAGGCCGTTGAAGCATTAATTAAGTATTTCCATAATGCCGATCGTTTAAGAGAAACAGATTTTCGGGACAATACCGCCTTCCACTGGGCCGCCAAGCTCGATTCCTTCGAAGCCTGGAATGCGTTTCGCAATATTCTCAAAAATGATAATATAGATAAAGAAGGTGAATCGGATCCGCTAACATCTAGGAACACAAGAGGCGAAGGTGATACTCCCTGGGAACTTGTGCTACAATCACAGGATCACGAGTTTGTCGGAAATGTCCTTCTGGATGAATGGAGTCGCAATCAGAACTCATCAACCATCGATATATTAATCAAAGACTACGGCTCGGATATAAAGAAATACACAGATTATAACAACAAAGAGGAATTCGTTTTTAAATACATAGAGCACCGTAAACTCCTAGCCGGAGACAAGCAAACCATAAAAAAAACCATAACAGAATCTCACCAGACATGGAAAACGGAAAAGGAAAACACGGCCACAAGTATTGAAGTTTTTTTTAACAGTGAGGAATATACCGCCCATGTTAGCTCCTATAGGAAAAACACAAGCAAAGAACTTCAAGAGGCCGGCTACTCGCAAAAAATCTTGCATAAAGCCCTATCAGACAAGGACTACCAAATAGAGAACAACGAAATTCTGTCGAACTATTTAACCGACACGCGAAATGAATACCAAGATTGGCAAGATTATAAAAAAAACCAGATACAAGAGGACTTGAAAATCGAATATTTCATGCACACGCCCAGATATCTTTCGATTGCGCAAACGGTACTCAGCGGTGGCAGTTCCGAAGGCCTTAATTGTTTGGATAAAGTCAGCTCCCGCTATTCGCTAAAATCACTTCTGCAGGATCCCTATGTGGATCAGCTACAAAAAGAAGCCTGCATAGTCTCCCTATTTAAGCAAAAGGACTGCCATCGTGTTTTTAAAAGCTTGGGATACACACCGCAAGAGGCAATTGAACTGGCAGAAAAACATGTGTTCTCTATAGCAGAATCAGGCGGTCTGCCAAACGCGCTTTCCCTCCTTTCTAATCCCAGTCAAATCAAGAAATTCCTGTCTGTTGAGAATGAGGACGACGAAACGCGCCTGCATACAGCTGCACGGAAAGGCCACTTGCCAGCGATAATAAAAGCGTTAATTGACAGCGGTTTCTCCAAGGAAGACATTACGCAATTCCTGTCTATTGAGAATGAGGACGATGAAACGCCCCTGCATACAGCGGCAGGGGAAGGCAACTTGCCGGCGATAATAAAAGCGTTAATTGACAGCGGTTTCTCTAAGGAAGACATCACGCAATTACTGTCTAACAAGGATTATTACGGTAAAACGTCCCTGCATACAGCTGCATGGAAAGGCCACTTCCCAGCGCTGATAAAAGCGTTAATTGACAGCGGTTTCTCCCTAGAAGACATCATAAACCCCCTGTCTATTACGGATGAGTACGACAACACGCTCCTGCTTACAGCGGCAGTGCCTGGCCACTTGCCAGTGCTGATAAAAGCGTTAATTGACAGCGGTTTCTCCCTAGAAGACATCACGAAATTACTGTCCATCACAGGTAAGGAGGGCAAAACGCCCCTGCATATAGCAGCATGGAGAGGCCACTTGCCAGCGACGCTAAAAGCGTTAATTGACAGCGATTTCTCCCTAGAAGACATCACGAAACTCCTATCCATCGCAAATAAGGACGGCGAAACGCCCTTATTCGGCCATGAAGACAATGAAGATTTAATCAAAACCTTAGAGGAGGTAGGGCTTAAGAAAGACGATCTCAAGCCATTATATCTGAGATGGAAAGGGATTGAAAAGTCGAATTGAAACATTTGTTGAAAAAAAATTTTTTGGGTCAGGACAACTTAAGGGGATGATTTCTGGTGATTTTCAATAGTAAAGGATAGGGATCTTGATGTCGATAATTAAACCTGAATTCGGATTCTTTTAGATGGAGATAGAAGGTTCTTTCAGGCAAACCTTTGAACTTAGCCAAGCGAGTTTTGGCAAAAGCCCAAAAGCTTTCAATGCCGTTAATGTGTGATACTTGAGAAGCAAACTCATTGCGTGAATGATTGACCCTAATAACCTTTCCATCCATCTGAATGTATAACGCTTTCAATATCCACTTTCCCTCGAATAACCGCTTGTAAAGTCGCTTTCAAGCAATCATCTATAACTTCAGTATATACTTTCCCCTGCCTTTTAAGCAAACCAAACACAGGTAACTTTCCAGACGCTCCTCTGCCTCTTAATCCCTTTATTCTTCGCCCGCCAAAGTAACTTTCGTCCACTTCTATTTCTCCTTTAAAAGGAGATTCCATCTCACAAAACTCAGCGATTCGTTCTCTGATTGCCAATACAATTTTATTGATTGTGTTGCGGCTTAATCGAGTTAATTTTGCTATCTTCGTTGCCTCAATATCCAGGGCAAAATACCTCACGATTTCACGGAATTTTCCCTCCGAAATTCGCCCACGAACTATGTATTTGTTTCTCATTGATCAGTAATGACTTAATTGATTTATCCAATCAATTAAGTTGTCCTGACCCTTGAAGTTTTATTACTATAATCACTACAGCCCCCATGTCTAAATAAGGTGTTACCACTAAAAGACCCTATGTTCATAGAATAATATAGCATGGTTTGTAAAAAAACCAAGAATCGGTTAGATTTAAGTGGATTATTTTTAGTATTAACAAGTGAAGGAGGCGGAAAATGGGGGGGGGGATGAGCTTGGTCAAGTGGCTGTCGTTGCGAGCTAGTTATGGTTTTTGACATTTTGCCCATTAAGAGCGGAATATACATCGTGTTGAATAAGTTTGCGCAGTATTTGAGAAGCCGTTTTTATAAAAGAGATGACGCAAGTTAGAAAAGTTAAAAACAAGACAGGCGTATTGTTGTACGGTGATTCTGAAAGGGATGCAGATTTGTTGTATTTGGGAAAACTTTTTGTGCCGGATTCATTTTTGGCGTGCCAAGTGGAAGGTAAGCGACGCGTGTGCTTTTTGAATCAATTGGAATATGCTCGAGGCGTTAAAGAATCTGATTTTGACGTGGTGTATTCTTTGGAAGATTCATTGAAAGAGACGAGCAGGTTATTTCGGAAGCAAAAAGTTGGGCTAGTGGATCTTGTGAAGTATTTGGCGCACGTGGAAGGGATAAAAGAGTTTGTTGTGCCAGAGCGCTTCCCGGCCGGATTGTATGCGGACTTAAGACGAGCTCGGGTGGCTGTAAGCATTGTCGATGGGGCGATTTTTCCGAAAAGAGCCGTGAAAAACGAGGCGGAGGCAGCCCTGATAAGAGAAGGGAATAAAGCCAGTGAGGCGGGTTTTGCGGTTGTTGAAGAGATTTTGCGCGCCTCTAAAGTAAAAGGCAGAACCGTTTACTACAAAGGGAAAGCACTGACTGCTGAGTATTTAAAATATAGAATAGAAGTGGCTTGCCTGGAACGAGGAGCAGTATCTAGCCATACGATTGTGGCCTGTGGTGATCAAGGCTGTGATCCGCATTGCAGGGGGAGTGGACCAATTTACGCGAACGAGCTGATCGTTGTGGATATATTTCCACGCGTGACCCATACGGGGTATTATGGGGATATGACGAGAACCTTTTTAAAAGGAAAAGCAAATGACGGGCAGAAGAAATTAGTACACACCGTTTTAGAAGCTCAGAAATCCGCCATTGCCCTTCTAAAAGCCGGTGTTAGCGGGAAAAAAGTACATGAGGCCGTTGTGCAGTATTTTGAAAAAGCAGGGTATAAGACCGGGGTTATAGACGGTGTACCACAAGGATTTATACACAGTACAGGGCATGGGCTTGGGCTAGATGTGCATGAGGAGCCACGCTTAGGAAAGACAGGTGGGAAGTTAAAAGCGGGGAATGTCGTGACTGTGGAGCCCGGATTGTATTACCCCGGGTTAGGCGCTTGCCGGATTGAAGACGTTGTATGGGTTAAGAAAGCAGGTATTGAATTGTTATCCGACTTCCATTACAATTGGAGCATTATTTAATGAAAGATTTATTAGCCAAGATAGAAGGTGTGAGCGCCTTAGTGGTAGGGGACCCGATGCTGGATCATTATATATGGGGGGATTCTGAGCGTATTTCCCCGGAAGCGCCGGTGCCTGTGATTGACGTGAGCATGGATACCTATGTGGCTGGTGGAGCGGCGAATGTGGCGCTTAATGTTGCGGCACTCAGTAAAAAAACACAGATGGCCGGATATATTGGGCGAGACGATGCCGGGCTTCGGCTAAGAAGTATTTTGCAAGAGTTTGATGTACGTTATCATCATTGTTATGAAGAAGATCGCCAAGCCTCTACTATCTTAAAGACCCGTGTAGTGGTGCGCAACCAGCAACTATGCCGATTGGATCGGGAGAGCTCGCCGGCGGAGTATATTATTAATGAAGCGGGGTATGAGAAGTATGTTTTACCCTGTTTGGATAATGTTGATGTTGTGATACTGTCTGACTACGCCAAGGGAGTGATCTCTGAGGTGTTTGTGAAAAGACTTATTAAAGACGCGAAAAGTAAAGGCGTATTTGTAGCAATGGACCCTAAGCCGAAGAGACAGATTGATTTTAGTGGTGTGAGCTTGTTAACCCCTAATCGGGCGGAATCGCTGCAATTGGCGGACATTCATTTGAGTAGACATGAATCCTACCCGTATGAGCAAGTATGTAAAAAAATATGGGAGAAATACCACCCCGAGAACCTGATTGTGACCCTGGGGGCAGAAGGGATGATGACGAGCCGTGAAGGGAAAGTGATTGATGTCATTCCTACGAAAGTGCGCGAAGTGTTTGATGTTTCCGGTGCGGGTGATACGGTGATTGCGACACTAGCCTTAGCCTTGGCAGCGGAAGCGGTTCTTGAAGACGCGGCTAATTTGGCAAACGTTGCCGCGGGCGTTGTCGTAGGTAAACTAGGAACCGCGATTGTGAAGCCACAAGAGATTTTAGCCTATAGTAGTAACAGTAAAGATATAATTGCATGAGTAAGGCACTTTTTTTAGACAGAGACGGTGTATTGATTTTAGATAAACACTATTTGAGTGACCCCAAGGATGTAGAAGTCGTGCCTGGTGTTGCTGAGGCGCTACGGGAAGCGAAAGCGTTGGGCTACAAGCTGTTTCTGTTTACTAACCAAAGCGGGATTAGCAGGGGGTATTACACATGGGAGCAAGTGCATGCTTGTAATAGCAGGATGTTGGAATTGATGGCATTGGAAGAAAGTATTTTTACAGAATTGTGTATAGCGCCTGAGGCACCCGGAGACCAGATTGTTTACAGAAAACCATCGCCTAAATTTATTTTGGAGATGATGGAAGCTCACGGGCTAGAACGCAGTGATTGTTGGATGGTGGGTGACAAGATCAGTGATATTGAAGCCGGGCTGCTTGGCGGAATTAATGCCGCGTGGGTTTCTACCGGAAAGCCCGAGTGTGACCGGATAAAAGCGAAATCGGAACAAGAAACGATTAAATGCTTTGCGGACTTAAGAGAATTTGTGTCGTGGTTGGCGAGTGTATCCGCGGCTAGGGGCGAGGTGGTTTAATCAATTCAGTTTCTGACTATTCTTTGAACTTTTCGTGACCCGTTTTAACTGATATTTGGGGTTTTACGGTATCGTTGGTTTTAATTGACTGTTGTGTGTTTTTTATATACAATCTCGTCTTTAAATTATTATGGATAATATACAGCCAAAATCGAATAATAAAGATAATTATAAATACCAAGAAGGTGAGTCTAGTGGAGTGAATGAGGGAAGCGGAAACCAAGTGGTTTCTCAGGATACATCTTCATCCCCTAAAAGGCGCTTATTTTCGGAATGTGATGGAGAAGAGAAACCATTGGAGCAACGAAAAATTACAAGTGTACAACGTCAACAAAAAACAAAAGAAGAGCTTTATCAAGAAGGTCTTAGTAATATAATAGCCGGAAGAAAAGAAGAAGGGTATAAACAGTTGATAGAAAGCGCTGAAAACTTGAACCACCGTGCCCTCGAATTATTGCATAAGGAATCGCTTGTTTCAAATGGGGGTGTGACTCAGGAAAAAGTGAAATCTGTTGTTGAACAAGTAGAAACGAACAGTTCTGATGGTGCCGATGAGCTCTTTTTTATTGGATTTTGCTATCTGAACGGTTATGGAGTAAATCAAGATTATGAGCAGGGAGTGATATGTTTAGGTAAAGCCGCTGAGCTTAAACAGGCTGGTGCGCTTTACGAATTAGGAATGCTCTATTTAGAAGGTAGGTATAACGTTGTAGAAGGTGGGTATGACGTAGAACAAAATATTGAGAAGGGGTTTGGGTATTTATGTCAAGCCGGTGTGCTTAAACAGGCTGATGCGATTTACGAATTAGGAATTATCTCCCTAGAAGGCAAATATGGCGTAAAAAAGGACATTAATGCGGGGCTTGGGTGTTTAGGGAGAGCCGCTGAGCTTAAACACGAGGATGCGCCTTACGAATTGGGAATGATCTATCTAAAAGGCAGATATGGCGTAAAAGAGAACATTATTACGGGGATTAAGTACTTAAGGCAAGCCGCTGAGCTTAAACACGAGGATGGGCTTTACGAATTGGGAATGATCTATCTAGAAGGCAAATATGGCGTAGATAAGAATAGTGATGAAGGGATCAAGTACCTAAGGCAAGCCGCTGCGTATGAAAATGAGGATGTGCTTTACGAATTGGGAATGATCTATCTAGAAGGCAAATATGGCGTAGATAAGAATAGTGATGAAGGGATCAAGTACCTAAGGCAAGCCGCTGAGTTTGAGTATGAGGATGCAGCTCAAGCATTGATACAGTACCTAGAGCAAGCGGGTGAGAAGAAAGATGCTAAAGCATTTTACGAATTGGGAATGATCTATTTAGCAGGCAAATATGGAATAGTTCAAGATACTGACGATGGGGTCTATTATATAAAACAAGCTGCTGCGCTTGAAGGCGAGAATGAGGATGCTATGTTAATCAAGTATCTAGAGCAAGCCGGTGAGCTTGAAAATGGATATGCGCTTTACGAATTGGGAATGATCTATCTAGAAGGCAAATATGGTGTAAGGCAACATATTGAAAAGGGGATTAAGTACCTAGAGCAAGCTGGTGAGCTTGAAAATGAGCATGCGCTTTACGAATTGGGAATGATCTCTCTAGAAGGCAAATATGGCGTAGAAAAAAATATTTCTACAGGAGTGGAGTACTTGGTGAATAGCTTTAATAGCGGTGGTGTTGTAACAATAGAGGATGATGAAATTGCGTGCTATTTCCTTGGGAAGAGCCTGCTAGAAGGTGCGAAGGGCAATCAGGAAGAAATAGATTTGGGTGTTAGATTCCTTGAAATAGCTGTTAAGCTCGGTGAGCTGAGGGCACAGTTTCTTTTGGGGATTTATTACCTGGAAGGGGTGCATGGTATAGAACAAGATATACCTGAAGGATTGGAGTGCTTGGGAAATGCTATTGATGGCAATAACGCACAGGTACTTAAGGAATTCAATATCAAGTACGTGTTAGGTGATTCTAGTATAGGAGAAGAGGAAGAGATTGAAAAAAGTTTGTTATCTCTGGAAGAAAAAGCTAACAAGCAGAAAGATCTATTTGCGCTCAGTTTCCTCGGGATACTTTATTTGACAGAACAATATGGTGAAGGGAAAAAACCGGAAGGCTTGAAATATTTATATGAATTGATAGGTGTTATTGGGAAAGAAGCCTTTTCATCTCTAATGGATGGTATGCCGGATTATTGGTCTGTTATATGTAGGACCATTGATGATCTAGAAAATCTAAAAGAAGGAGAAGTCTATCTCACGTATGAAGGTTGGTTAAGTCAGTTCGGTTATACAACTGAAGGTTTAGACAAAATAGAAGAAGAAATCTCAGATGAGAAAATACGGCAAGTTGCGAATTTTACAGTTGGAATGACAGGCTTTTCCAGCGATCAGATGCAGGATTCAAAACTACTGTACTCATACTTGCTCTTGGAACGATACAATGAGCTTAAGGAGAAAAAGATTAACCAGAAAGAATTACATTCTATTCTTGAGGACCTTTACCCTTCTATGGATGATGAGGATTTTGATTATGAGAAAGAGTTAGAGGAATTGAAAAAGCAGCAGGAGCTAATGATCAAAGAAAAGAGGGAAGAGGCGAAGTTGAAATTACAGGCAGAAAAAAAGGAGAGCGGTCGTAGTAGTGAAAATTAATGCCGTGGACTAGATTTTCTGAATGAGGCGGAATTATTTCAATTCGTTGAAGAATGTTATTCTGAGCTTTGATTGGCTGTGTTTGGTTATGGCCGATCAAAGCTTTTTTTAGAAAAGTATCTGGAGGAGCTGGATACTCCTAAGTGTGTGCGGCCTGAATCTTGAAAACTTCTACTTACATCTTCTTTAGTGTTTCGAGACCCAGGAGGTGAAGGCCTGTTTCGAGAACACTTAACGTGCGAGCGCAGAGAAGGAGGCGACGGGATTTGACGGTATTGTCTTCTACGATAACTTTATCTGCGTTGTAGAAAGAAGAGAAGCAGCCTGCGAGCTCAAACAAATAGGTGCAAATAAAGTGAGGACGAAAGTCTGCGATGGCCTGTTGTAGCGCAATGGGGAAGTTGAGCAGTTTTCTGGCCAGCTCGATCTCCTTTTCTGTTTCGAAAGGAGAAGCGGCATCTTCGAAATCACCTGGAGTGAGATCAAGTTTGCGGAAAATGGAATAAATACGCGCGATGGCGTAGAGCAAGTAAGGGGCAGTATTACCATCAAAAGATAGCAGTTTTTCCCAACTAAAGACGTAATCGTGCGTGCGGTTTTGGGAGAGATCTGCATAGCGAAGAGCGCCGATGCCGACAACTTTAGCTACCTTATGTCTTTCGTCTTCTGAGAGATCCGGGTTTTTTTCCGTTACGACTGCGAAAGCGCGATCGATGGCTTCCTTGACGAGTTCCTTGAGTTTTATGGATTTACCCGCGCGCGTTTTGATGGCCTTACCGTCTTCACCCAATATACTCCCAAACCACGTGTGGTGGTACTTGGGAAGGTTTGTGTAGCCCATGGCGTTGAACCATTTTTCTGCGGTGAGGTATAGGTATTTAAAATGATCCTGTTGGCGACCATCTGTGACGTAGACCATTTCGTCTGCGTGCAGCTCGTTTGCGTGGTGGAGAATGGTGGCGAGGTCTGTTGAAGCGTAGTTAGACGCACCATCTGTTTTACGGACGATGAACGGGTAGTCATCCTGATCCTCTCTGGGGTGGAAGACTACGAGAGCGCCCTCACTTTCGACCGCGACACCGGTTTCCTCTAATTCCTTGTAAATACGGTCAACATCGTTACGGTAGCAAGATTCGCCCATCACGATATCGAATTTCACGTTAAACGCGTTGTAAATCTCTTCGAAAGCCTTATAGGAAACATCATTAATTTTCTGCCAGATGGCGAGGTAATGCTCATCGCCCTTTTGCAGCTTAACCAGAGCCTGGTGGGCTTCAGCTTTTGCTGAAGGATCTTCGTTGAAAAGAGCGGTGCCCCTTTGGTAGATACCCTCAAGGTCTTCAAGGACATCGGCGTGAGGGGAATTTAAATCATAGTTAAAACGATGTATGGCCATGATGAGGATGCCGAATTGGGTACCCCAGTCGCCGATATGGTTATCTCCGATGACCCTGGCGCCACAGAAAGAGAGGAGACGCTTAAGGGCTTCCCCGATGACCATAGAGCGCAAGTGGCCGACATGCATTTGCTTGGCGGTGTTTGGGGAAGAGTAATCTATGGTGATGGTTTTGCCCTTATGGAAAGAACCCGCGGCGTGTTTGAAATCCGCCTCTGTTTTGTATTTCCTTAACCAAGTAAACAAGGCGAGAGGGGAGAGCTTAAAGTTGATAAAACCCGGGCCAGCGATATCGAATTGTACGACGTTATCCGGAAAAGTATTATGAGCCTTAAAGGCGTTGACTAATTCTGTGGCGAGCTCTCGAGGATTTTTCTTTACTGATTTTGCGAAAGGAAGGACTCCATTGGCTTGGAAATCGCCGAAACGAGGATCAGCCGGCTTGACATCCGGAGAGAACGAACTATCAAACGAATCGAGCTGGGAAGCAACAAATTTAATTTTATTTTCTAAATCTTCGGCAATATTAAAGTCTACAGGCATAGATTTATAAGAGAATGTGAATAAAGGGATTAGGGTCAATATTTAAATGTGTTAAAATGAACTCAATCACAGATTAACAATTTAAGCTGGACTAATAAGGCATTATAAGCTTTAATACTGAGAGTTCCTAAATTTCACCGTTTAAAAATTCTTATGAAGAAAAAGACCTCGTCCTCCAGTTCAGCAGAAAAACCCAGTTTTGTTGAATTGATAGAAAAGAAGCGCGATGGTGGGGAGTTCACGAGCGAAGAGATTCGTTTCATAGTGGATTCGATACTTGATGAAGAGATGCCTGACTTTCAATTGTCAGCACTTGTGATGGCCATCTATTTTCAAGGCATGTCTGCCCAAGAGACGGCAGTATTGGCTGAAGAAGTGATGCTATCCGGAGAAGTGATTGATCTATCCAAGCTGACCAACCCGAAAGTAGATAAGTACTCTACTGGAGGAGTGGGCGACAAGACCTCATTGGTTTTGGGGCCATTAGCAGCGGCCTGTGGCGTTGTGATGCCAACGATGAATTCTGTAGACGAAGAATTCTGTATCAGTAACCTATGCAAACTTTCCGCGATTCCCGGATTTAAGTCTGAAATTCCGTTAAAGAAATTGATGGAACAATTAAGAGATGTGGGTTGTGCGATATTGGCGCAAGACGAAGGCCTGGTACCGGTTGATAACAAACTTTACCAAATGCGGAAGCTGACCGGTACGGTAGCGAGCTTACCCCTTATCACTGCGAGTGTATTGAGCAAGAAACTTGCTGAAGGAGCTGAAGGACTGGTTGTTGACGTGAAGTGGGGCAACGGTTCCTTTATAAAAGATTTAGAACAAGCGAAACAATTGGCACGTTCGATCACGCGAGTAGGTCGCTCTATGAAACGCCGTTGTGTGGCATTAGTAACCGACATGAACCAGCCCTTGGGCACATGTGTGGGTACGGCGCTTGAGATACAAGAAGCAATACAACTGCTAAAAGGCGAAGGTCCGGAAGATTTACAAGAACTGGTGCTTAAACTAGGTATGGAGATCGTTCGTTTGGCAGGTGTAGCGGGATCAACACTATCCTCGAAGCAAATTGTTGAGAACGCGCTTAAAGAAGGCCTAGCGTTTGAGAAATTTAAAGATATGATTAAAGCCCAAGGCGGCGATATTACTTATATCGATAATCCGGATAAGTTCCCGGTAGCGAAGCATGTTAAGAAATTGCCTGCTCCTAAGCGTGGGTATGTTCACACGATTGATGCAAGCAAGATTGCTGAGGGTGTGAAGATATTGGCGATGGGTGAAAAAGGCGAGAAGCTGGATGTTTCCGCAGGTGTTTCTGAGATACAGAAAGTGGGTACCCAGGTGAAACAAGGCCAGCCGTTGATGATGATTCATTATAATGATCAGAAACGTTTGGACCAGGCATTGGATTACTTCAAGTCTGCGTTTCGTTTGGCGCCTAAGCGCCCAGCTACACCAGAGTTGGTGGTTGAGCGTGTTGCTTAACAGGTAACTGATATTTAAGTTTAAATAAAAAAGCGTCCCAAATAAATTTGGGACGCTTTTTTTTATTTAAAAACAAAAAGAATTTATTAAGCGCGGCCTAAGTAAGAACGATCCGTTGTACTGACGCGGATAGCCTCGCCCTGTTTGATAAAAAGAGGAACCTGAATGACCATGCCGGTTTCGGTCGTGATGGGCTTTTGGACATTAGACGCACTATCGCCACGAACGGCATCGGGAGCTTCGGCAACAGACATGGTGACGGCTGCGGGAAGTTGTAGTTGGACGGCTTTATCGTCTACAAAAAGGATATCGTAATTATTATTGGGAACGAGGAACATTTTTTGGTCTTCGATGATATCCTCTGGAAGGATGTTATCTTCAAAAGACTCTGGGTCCATGAAGTGGTAGCCCTCGGAGTCGATGTAAGAAAAGTCGAGGCTCTTGGATTCGGTGTGACAGAAGTCAACGGAATCGGTTGAGCGAAATTTTGTGGTTGTGGAAGAACCGGTATTCAAGTTACGCAAAGTAGACTGGACGAAGCCGGCTTGGCGACCCTGGGTACGGTGCATTGAATCGAGGACGAGGTGCGGTGTGCCCTGATACATAATTACTTTACCCTTACGGATGTCATTTGGTGATGCCATAGTTTTAAAAAGTTACGTTATTAAAAAGTGCCCTGATTAAAGGATAATAAATTGTATGTGAAAATTTTAAATTTATAAAGAAAATTCAATCGATTGTTGATCATGAACGATTGTGAGATGATTTTCCCGTGAATTCCTTTGACTAGCTTCCGTGTGACCGATGACGGCAGCATCGATATTGAATTCTTTAATAATGTTTAGCAGACAGTCTGCGTGGTTGGGCTCGCAATAAATTTCCATACGGTGCCCCATGTTAAAAACCCGGAACATTTCCTTAGGAGACGTTTGAGTAGCCGCTTGGATTGCTTTAAAAATGGGAGGCACGGGAAGGAGGTTATCCTTTACGAAATGGGTGTCTTGGCCGAAACGAAGGCATTTGGATTGGCCGCCACCGGAACAGTGGATGAGGCCGATGAGCTTTTCTCGATGCTCTCCTAAAAGTTTTGCCAAGACAGGGGCGTAGGTGCGCGTGGGGCTAAGAAGCGCTTGGCCAATTGTAAGGGAAGATTCCGGCAATGGATCCTCTAGTTTATAGGGACCCGAGTAGACGAGATTGTTGGGGATATGGGGATCAAATGTTTCGGGATATTTGCCTTTATAGTAAGAAGATAGAAGATCGTGACGGGCGCTGGTGAGGCCATTGCAGCCGATACCACTGTTCTCCAGGGTCTCATAAGAAGCTGTCCCGTAAGAGGCGAGACCGATGATACTGAGATCAGGCCTGATGTTGCGGTTATTGATGACATGCTTACGATCCAGTAAGGCAACGGCGCAAGAGTCTACAGACAACGTTGAGGTGATGTCACCCACGTCAGCCGTTTCTCCGCCCCCACTATGGATGTGAATACCCAGAGATTGGAGGTGTTTAATAAAAGATTCGGTTCCCAGAATCAGCGCATTAATCACCTCTATAGGTACATTTTTTGCGTTACGATTGATCGTGTTAGACAACAAAATGTTATCATAAACGCCGACACACAAGAGATCATCGATGTTCATGACGATGCTATCCTGAGCAATGCCCTGGAAGACGGACGCATCGCTCGTTTCCCTGTAATACAAGTAAGCGATGAGTGATTTTGTGCCACTACCATCGGCGTGAATGACGGCACATTTAGTGTTATCACCCGTTAAGAAATCCTCATTTATTTTACAAAACGATCCCGGGAAAAGGCCAGGAGAGAGGTTTGCGACAACCCTGTGGAGATCTGCCTTAGTGGGCGAAACGCCACGAGAGAGATAACGCTGTTCGATCTTATCCATGCCTAATAGTATTAGGCGGTTTAGTTTCTTCCCGCAACAGAAGAAAGTTGGAAGATAGGGAGGAACATGGCCATAACAATGCCACCGACAACGATACCCAGGAAAACGATCAAGATAGGTTCCAGAAGGGAAGTTAGCGCGGCAACGGTGTTATTGATTTCGACATCGTAGAAGTCCGCGATTTTATGCATCATGCCATCAATGTTACCCGTTTGCTCGCCGGCACGCATCATGTGTTTGATCATGGTAGGGAAGTAGGCATTTGTGGCAATGACATCTGATATTTGCCCGCCCTGGCTAACCTGCCTTGCGATATCGTTCGAAGCATCCAAAATAAACGTATTATCGCTTGCGGTGCCACAAATTTCCAGACAACGCAAGATAGGGACACCACTTCGCGTGAGGACGGCAAACGTACGGCAGAAACGCGAGAGATTAATTTTTTGGGAAAGCTGGCCTACGATAGGAATAACGAGAACAAGCCGATCCTTGAGAATCTTGCCGTTAGGGGTTTTTAATAAGCGGCTTAAAATACTCCATATGATGATAATTCCCGCGATTATATAGACAATATTACTTTTAAGGAAATTACTGGTACTGATGAGCAGCTGAGTTGGGAGAGGAAGTTCGGCACCGAAGTCCTTAAACATATCCGCGAAAACCGGAATAACGAAAATGAGCAGTACGTTGACGAGAATGATGGCCAGACTGATAACGGCAATGGGGTAGGCCATGGCGCTTTTGACCTTTTTAGTAAGTTTGACAGATTCCTCAAAATAACCCGATACCTTTTCCATGATCTCGGCAAGCGCGCCAGAAGCTTCGCCGGCTTCAACCATGCTAGAAAAGAGATTAGGGAAAGCGTTTGGGTATTTTTTTACCGCGTCTGAGAAAGAAGTACCCCCAGTGATATCCAGGCGGACATTACGGATAATGATTTGGAAGACCGGGTTTGAGGTTTGTTCCTGAAGAGCATCCAATGCCGAAATAAGAGGCAAGCCAGCCTGCAGCATGGAGCCTAATTGTTGCGTAAATTGGGCGAGGTCCTGCAGCTTGATTTTCTTTTTCTTAGCCTGCTTTTCGTACGCTCTTAATTTGGCGAGACGCTGACCCTCCCAAAAGCCTGTTTTGGGGGAATTGCTGCTGTTGCTGTATGAGGAGCTACCAGTTGGGGTCAACATGGACATATAACTTATTTTTAGCAGATTGCAGGAGTTTTTTCAAGAGAAAAGGCTTGACCTTGGGCGCGAGAAAGATTGTACTTTCATATTAAAATCATGCGGGCATAGTTTAGCGGTAAAACCTTAGCCTTCCAAGCTAGTGTCGTCGGTTCGATTCCGTCTGCCCGCACCATTTAAAGGGTGAAAGTTTTTTTAAACTAGCCCAGTAAAGTGGAGTTGTCTTGCCAAGCGAAGCGCTTGTTGCTTTTTTGTAGGGAGGCGATGCGATTATTAGACCGATATATATTTGTTGAGTGGGTGAAAGTCTTTGGGATTTCATTAACAGCTACCCTGGGGATATTGTTGCTTGAAGATATATATTCGAGCTTACCTGAGTTGATGCGATATGAGGTAGGTTTATTGGGGGTGTTGCGCTATTACGCGCTCCTAATACCCGGGTTTTTGCCCTTAGTGGTGCCGGTTTCCCTCCTCGTTTCCCTGTTATTTTTACTCGGCAATTTGCACCGCAATCAAGAGATCGTGGCGATGCGCGCGATGGGAATGAGCATCCTTCAGATATCCCGTTCTCTGTGGTTTGTTGGGATAGTGCTAACAGGAGTATTATTTTATTTAAACGCGCAGCTAGTGCCCTGGAGCGTGGAACGTTCGCAAGGATATAAGAAGAATTTACGCTTTGTAAAAGAAGCGCAGGAGCGAGAAGACGTAGGGATCATTGAAAACCTAGCCTTTGATAACCCGCAAAACGGCCATTTATGGGTGATAAATCGATTTAGTGAATATACCTACCAAGGCTACGGCGTGAATGTTTATGTACGAGACGCCTATGGTTTGGAGCAAAAAAGAATCATGGCAAGGGAAGCTTATTTTGATGAACAAGATAAGCAATGGCACTTTATAGACGGACGAGAGCTACTATTTGCACAAGGAACAGAAGAGCCGATAAGGTCTATTCTATTTGATAAAAAAGTATTTGAAGATTTGAAAGAAAGCCCGGAAGTGATGGTGAACCTAAGCCGCTTGCCCGAAGACCTTTCTATTTTAGAAATAGGCGCGTTGCTCGATAAAGTGCCACCGGAGCATAATCCGCAGATGAGCCGTTATGCCGTTCGGTATTATAATATTATGGCAAGCCCCTTTGTTTGCCTGGTGGTTGTGGGAATCGCAGTGCCCTTGGCAGTAGGATCCGTGAGGACGAACCCGCTAGTGAGCGTCTCCAAAGCAGCGTTGTTGTTTTTTCTGTATTATATAATAGAGAGCATAAGCGATGTGCTAGGGGCGCAAGGATTGATTGTGCCCGTGCTTGCGGCGTGGTTACCTAATCTGATTATGTTAGGGTTAGCGATTTGGTATTATAGGAAGCTCGTGTAGGCTTGCTGTAACTGAGATTAGTCCTTGGGGAAACGTTTAAGCAGTTCTTCTAAAGAAAAATTTTGAATACAGACGAGCTTATTTTGACTAGTTTCGCCCTTGAGGATCTCGATCGTTCTGGCCGGTACATCGAGCACCTTTGAAAGGCATTTAATGATAGCCACATTGGCGCGGCCACCCTCCGGAGGAGCTTGCACCTTGATTTTAAGTGAGTCCTCGAGCCAGCCCACAACTTGCGTTCTAGAGGCATTGGGGATGACACGTATTTTTATTTGCATGGAGTTAAGCAGGATAGCTACCCAGCCATTTGATAGAAGTGGTCAATGGAGTAACCTTTTCTATAGCTTGCGCTACGTTATGATTGAGCCAATGGCCTTCTATATCGATAAAGAAAGCGTATTCCCAGAGCTTACCACGGATAGGCCTAGATTCAATTTGAAGCAAATTGATCGATTCATCCGCAAATATCTTTAAGATTTTGCTGAGACTGCCATGCTCATGCTTGGTTGTAAGGGTGATGCTGGTACGAAAATCCCCCTCGGTGGAGCCACCCGGTACATTTTTAGCTATGATAAGAAAACGAGTACAATTATCCTTAAGATCTTGTATTCCCTCAGCCACTACAGGGGCATCGTATAACGTGCTAGCTAGTTTGCCCGCAACGGCTGCTGAATCATCAGATGCCTTTGCAAGCTCGATTGCGTGGGTGGTGCTCGTGGCTTCTAGTAGTTCGGCATGTGGAAGATTTCGCGTGAGCCATTCCTGGCATTGCGCTAAAGCATAGCGAATAGAATAGACCCTTTTAATATCATTGAAGGCGGATTGACTGATGAGACAAAGATCAATTTTTTGAAGGACTTGCGCGATGATCTTAAGATTAGATGCAGACAGTTGATCAAGCGAGTGGGTGATGGCTCCATCGGTAGAATTTTCTATGGGGACGACCCCGTAATCCGCCTCACTTTTCTCTACGGCAACGAAAACGTTTTGGATACTTCGGTAAGGAACGTATGAGACCGAAGAACCGAAATTGGTAACGGCGGCTTGGTGGGTGAACGTGCCTTCCGGACCGAAGTAAGCGATGGTGAGTGGCTTTTGGTTGGCGATGCCAGCGGAGATGACTTCTCTAAAAATAGCCCTAAGCGATTTATTCGTTAGCGGGCCCTTATTAAATGCCTCTAATTTTTCGAAAATCTTTTTTTCGCGCTCAGGGACGTAAAACTCCTCATTAAGATTCTGCTTAATTTTGCCTACCTCCTTTGTGACAAGGAGACGCTCATTTAATAAGTCTACAATTTGGTGGTCAACCTCATCTATTTTCTTTCTGCAGTCGTCTAGGTCCATCTCTAGTGAAATTAATTTTTTGGATTTTCGGGATCAGTATTATCTGATGATTCCTCCTCTGATTCATCAGCGAGACCGACATCGCTATCTGAAAGCGGGTGTTCCTCGTCCTCCTTGTTTAGCCAAGCACTGATTTTTTGAGGCGAGAGGACATCTGAGGCAGGAAGCTCTCCTAATTCACGCAGGCCGCAAAGCTCCAAGAAAGTATCTGTGGTACCGTATTGCATGGGCCTGCCCGGGAGATCCGCACGCCCGAGAACCTTGACAAGTTCCAGCTCTAAAAGCTTATTGATGGCGTTATCCACGGCGACCCCGCGAATAGCCTCCATTTCCGCGCGCGTTGTGGGTTGACGATAGGCGATGATGGCCAGTGTTTCTAAAAGTGATTGGCTAAGACGCAACGGCTTGGGTTCTTTACGCAAAGCACGTACCCATTCGGAGTATTCGGGTGCGATGACGAGCCGGTAGCCATCGTGATCCTTTAAAACACGATAGACGGAAGCTTTGTCTATATATTCTTGAGCCATTTGATCGAGTGCCTCACGAATTTGAGTAGCAGTAATAAGCGCGGGAACTTGATTGATGATGGTATTCATGGTTTGTTGAGTACCATCATCGGATTCCGGAATGACCTGAGGCTTTTTTTCCTCGGCCTGGAAACGCATGATGACATCCTGGATATCTCGAATACTGAGAACATCAGAAGTAGAAAAAAGCAAAGCTCTCAGTACGTTTTTGAGATTGAACTCCATTCAGAATACTTGTTTAAGTTTATATTGCTCATTACAGACAGCTTAACCCTATTTAGCTAAATTTTTAAAAAAACCTCAACATTTACCTTCACATGCGAAAAATAAACGTCATTATAAGTATTGTAACCCTAAGTATTAGCACAATGGCATTTTCACAAACCCAAGTAGGAAAAGAAGTTATGGACTGGAAACGATTTAAGGAATATTACTGCGAAGTCCCCGCGGTTGGGTTTAGTATAGACGTTAGCCGGATTAATTTTAAAGACACCTATCTCAAAGAGATGGAAGTTGAGATGCAAAAAGCATACAAGAGCATGGAAGCGCTCGAGCGCGGCGGCATTGCCAACCCGGATGAGCAACGCATGGTTGGGCATTATTGGCTGAGGGACTCAGAGCTTGCGCCTACTGCGGATATCATGTTAGCAATCGATGAGAATTTAGATAAAATAAGCAGCTTTGCCGCCGAAGTGCACGCGGGTAAGATTATTGGCCAGAAAGGGCCGTTTCAGAATATCGTTGTTGTGGGAATAGGGGGATCCGCCCTAGGACCACAGTTTGTGGCAGATGCGTTTACTGACCCCAAGACAAACCAGATGAAACCCTACTTTATTGATAATACCGACCCGGACGGAATTGATTTAGTATTATCACAGCTAGACGGAAAGCTAGGGGAGACCTTGGTGATCGTGATATCCAAGTCCGGCGGTACAACCGAGACCCATAACGGGATGGAAGAAATGAGAGAAGCGTATACCCGCGCGGGGCTAGATTTTACTAAACACGCGGTAGCCGTGACAGGTGAAGGCAGTAAGCTAGATAAGTTTGCGAAAGATTCCGGTTGGATAACCTGTTTTGCTTTGTGGGACTGGGTAGGTGGCCGAACAAGCGAGCTTTCAGCGGTAGGCCTTTTGCCTGCGGCACTACAAGGGATCGATATCAAAAATATGTTGGAAGGAGCCAAGATGATGGATCAGGCGACCCGCATACAAGATACCAAAAAGAACCCAGCTGCATTGCTAGCCCTTATGTGGTACCATGCTACAGGAGGTAAAGGATTGAAGGATATGGTTATTCTCCCCTACAAAGACCGCTTGAAGCTGTTTTCAAAGTATTTGCAGCAGTTGGTGATGGAGTCCCTCGGTAAAGAGAAAGACCTCAATGGTAATGTGGTTCACCAAGGGATAGCCGTTTACGGAAATAAAGGCTCTACGGACCAGCATGCCTATGTTCAACAATTGCGCGATGGTGTGAATAATTTTTATGTCACGTTTATAGAAGTTTTAAAAGATCGCCAAAATAAGTCGATAGAGATGGAACCCGGTGTGACTACCGGAGATTATCTGCACGGGTTTATGCTAGGGACGCGGGAAGCGTTATCTGACAAAGATAGAGAATCTATTACGGTAACCGTAAATGATGTTTCACCGTTTACTGTGGGAGCGTTGATTGCGTTATACGAAAGGGCAGTTGGATTTTATGCCTCATTAGTCGGGATAAATGCATATCATCAACCTGGAGTTGAAGCAGGTAAAAAAGCTGCGGCCAATACGATTGAACTACAGAAGAAAGTGACGAGCTTTTTAACGAATCACCCTAAACAGACCTTTAGTGCAGAAGTGATCGCAGAGCAAATTGGAGCTAAGGAGAAGACCGAAACCGTCTTTAAGCTGCTAGAGCATATGGCTGCGAATCCGGATAAAAAAGTGACGAAGACTGCTTATACTCCGTTTTATAATAATCTCTATGCATATAATCCGGTTTAGGGTAAATTTTATATTCCTTTAGTTTTATGCTTGACCTTGTACTGTATTAGGTTTACTTTTCTTGGATTAATAAAAATTAATCCAAGAAAGTGTTATGTTTAGTGGTAGGATAAGTTTAGGGAATTCAAGTCATAGAATCGATTCAATGAAGGCGGCAAAGCAGCTTGTTGATGGTTATGTGCAGAAAACCATCAAGAAAAGTGACTTCATAAATGAAGTACATAAATTAATAAAGGATGATTTCCGTAATATAGGGAAAATTCAAGGTTCCTTAGCCGATCAGAAAAGTATTACTCGTCGTGAGATTGTACAATTATATACTGAAACTGGCGATACTGGGGAGAATATTCTTCATATCTTAGCCAAGAATGTAAGTGGAAATCAAAATACAGCTGATGCGCTTGCAATCGAAGTCAATCGCATGTTCTATTGTCTAATTAATCCAGATACTGGTATTGCGGATGAAAAGCTATTTTCGGAACTCATGCTTATTCGCAACAAAGACGGGAAGACTTTTGTAGATATTTGTTTACAAAACTTTACTTGGAGTGATGTGAAGCAAAGCTGGAAACAGTATCACTGGAATATGGCAAATATGGCATCTATGCTGGAAGAAGATCTTCTGAAAGATAACAAAAAATTAACGGAGCGAGAAGTTAAGATTGTGCAAGGGTTGATAGATGCTAACCCTACTCCTGGCCAGCCCAAAAAAGAGGGATGGGACTTTGCATGGGAAGCTATTGTTGATACGGTAAATGACTGGCATGGTGGCTATAATGTTAAGTGAGTTTGCTTGAATTGAGCGATAAACTAGACTTTTCAAAGGTTTGACAGCAGGGGCAATTGTGGTATAATTGCCCCTGTATATATTTGTAATATAATGAAAATCAAGACACTTATAAATTTAACTTTGATAGCAATCGTGGCGTTTAGTCTTGGTGGTTGCGGAAGTAAAGATCGTTCTAGCTCTAAGATGCCATGGTCCAGGCCCGCGAGCTGGGAAGGTGGCATGCCGGGACTAGGAATGTAAGGCGATGGCTGGTTCTTCTGAAGGTTCTGATAAGGGTGGTTGCTTGTATGTTGCGGCAACGCCAATCGGCAACCTTGGGGACATGTCTGATCGATTGAAGGCGGTTTTTCAGGAATGCGATCTGGTAGCGTGTGAGGATACCCGTGTTTCTAAGTTTTTGCTGGATCAGCTGAACATACAAAAGCCCATGATTTCGTATCGGGAAGAAAATGAGCATAAACAAACGCCCTTTCTTCTTGATAAAATAAAAGCAGGGGAGAAGATTGTATTAGTTTCTGATGCCGGTACACCAGCGCTGAGCGATCCTGGGTTTCGCGTGATTCGAGAATGTAGGCGAGAAGGGTTGACTGTTATACCGATTCCTGGGCCATCCGCCTTTTTATCCGCTTTATGTGCTTCCGGGTTACCCACGAACGCGTTTTTATTTGTTGGCTTTTTGCAGCCAAAGACGGCAGCCCGTAAACGCTTTTTTCAAGAATATAAAAATTTTCCCCATACGGTTATTTTATATGAATCGTCTCACCGGATAGATAAGTGTTTGGCAGATTTGCTGGAAGAGCTTGGGCCGGAGAGGACTATTTGTGTGGCAAGGGAGATTACAAAACGCCATGAGACCTTTTTGGTCGGTAAAGCCTCTGAAGTTGTAGAAGCATTTAACGCCCGGAGTAAAAAAGGAGAATTTGTGGTTCTCTTTGCGCCAGAAACATATACATTATAAGTATATGAGAAATGTCGGCGTAATAGACATTGGTAGCAATACGATTAAATTGCTCGTTGCTAATGAAATGGGCAGCCTGTTTAAAGAAGTGTGCGATGTGCGGTTATTTCCCAAAGGGAGCATGCTCGAAGAAAAGCCAATGCAGGATGCTATTGAAAGTATAGCGGGGTTGATTCAAAGCGCTAAAAACTACGATTGTGATCCGATTAAGATCGTTGGCACAAGCGCGATACGAGAAGCCGAGAACCAAAACGAATTTTTACTGTTACTGAAAAACGCAACCGGATATGATCTACAAGTCCTTTCCGGAGAAGAAGAGGCTATGTATGTGGCTGAAGGGATTATTGCGGACCCGCATATAGCACACGGCGGAGATTTCTTCGCGGTCGATTTAGGGGGTGGAAGTTTAGAGTGTATTCATTATAAAGATACAAGAATTGCAAGAACCTGCAGTCTCCCCCTAGGAGCTGTTCGACTCATGAACCATTTTGTGGAAGACCCTAGCCAAGCGCTGCTCGTGGAGACGCAAGAGAAAATTAAATTAGCTATCTATGAGAAGCTAGATGATGAAGCGTTTCAGTTTTCCAGTGATACCATGTTTATAGGCTGCGGAGGTGCTTTTAGTGTTGCGCGTTTGATGATAGATGAGACGGAGTCCTATGTTTCCTTTGAAAAACTTAAAGCATTGCAGCGATCGTTATCCCGCATGAAGCTTAAAGAGCGCTACGAAGTACCGCATCTACCGCACCCGAGGGCAGACGTGATGCCTACTGCGTTGACAATTATGCTTTCTGTATGCTTGTATTATGGTAGAGCGGGGTATACGCACTCGTACCATAATTTGCGATATGGATTAGCGAGAACTATGTTGACGCAGAAGGTCTAGATAGTCTTTAAAGTCCTGAGGCAAAGGAGCCTTTAGCTCAATTTTTTTCTGAGTTTCAGGATGGGTAAAAGAAATTTTTTCCGCGTGTAAAAGCACACGAGGAGCTTCCGGTAATTTGAGTCTATTGGCATTATAGCCGTATTGGCGGTCTCCCATAATAGGAAAGCCAAGGTGGCTTAAGTGAACACGAATCTGGTGTGTTCTACCCGTGTGTAGCCAGCAGCGAACCAGTGCGGCTATTTTCCCAATACGTTCTTCGATGGCCCAATCTGTATGAGCTTCCTTGCCCTTACCCGTAGGCGGGACAGTCATTTTTACTCGGTGAATAGGGTGGCGATCGATCGCTACCTTAATGCTGCCACCTTCTAGCCCAGGGCAACCCAGGACGAGAGCCAAGTATTCCTTTTTTACTTCACGAGAGGAAAACTGTTTGATTAAATCCAGGTAAGCTTTGTCCTGTTTGGTAAACAAAATGATACCGGATGTTTCTTTGTCTAGACGATGTACAACGCCCGGCCTGAGTTCTCCAGAAGACATGCTTAAATTACCCTGGGTGTGGTGCAATAAAGCATGAACGAGAGTATCATCGCCTGTGGCATTTCCCGGGTGAATGACGATTCCGGGAGCTTTGTTAACCGCTATGATGAATTCGTCCTCAAAGATAATATCCAGAGGGATATCGGTAGGGGTAAGCGAAGTAACCTTAGCCTCCGGCTTTGTGAACGTAAGCTCATCCCCTGAATTAACAGCCTGTTTACGCTCAATAGGCATCCCTTGAAGGAAAACCTCTTTATTATCGAAGACCCTTTGGATCTGAGTGCGGCTATATTCCGGGAAAAACTGAGCAAGAAGCTTATCTGCGCGAGCCTGTTTAATTTCCTCCGGAACGATAAATTGTACGAGATTACTTTCCTGCATTTTCTTTCATGGCGGAAGATTTTAATGAATCGATTTCTTTGATAATACTATTTCGTCGTTTATCATCTAAAAGAGCAACTTGAAAAGCGCGTTTAACAAGGTCGGCAATTTCGCCGCAGTTGAAGTCGAGTTCCTGGATAAGGCCAGCGTATTCATCCATAAGCGAATTACCGAAGCAGAAACTTCTATCTGTGCTGACAAGGCAAGTGACGCCCTGGTCGTACAACGGCCTGATAGGATGTTCTGCGAGTGTGCGAATGACATTTAACTTTACATTGGCGATAGGGGACATATCTAGCGCGATTTCATTATCGATTAAAAAGCGAACGACCTCCGGATCTTCGATAGCGGTGATGCCATGTACGATGCGATTGATCGAAAACTCCTCAATGATCGGGATAATGCTTTCCGGGCCATCTACCTCACCAGCAATAGCTTTAAAGAATTTACCATGATCGTGACCCTTTTCGATGAACCGCTTTGCCCAGTCCTGCTCAATTCTTAAATCGTTACCATTAAAAATATAACCATTGAGGTGGGGCCAAATAAGGCTGTCATCTAGATAATCCTCCATGTTTTCGATATCAACAGAACGCTCGAGATCGAGAAATATGCGAACCGCGACATTTACGGGAGTGGCGGCACGGATGGCGGAAGCAACCGCACGGCCATCTAAGCCAGCTTCTTTTAAGTTAGCGACATCGATTCCGACCTCGATATAGCGCACATTTTGCTGCTCCTTTTCCTTGAAAATCTCGTTTGCCGCTTCATGGTAACGTTCAGGACTTGTGAAATAAGCCTTATTAATTTCTGAAAGGGTTTGTTCGAATTCTGTGTAGCTGCTATAGCGGTAGCCCTGAGTCCAACTTGCGGGAGGGATAGCGTATTTCTTAGGCGCTGCCTTTTTGATCAAACTCCAAGGGACGGAACCCTCGATGCTGATACGCGTTTCTGTTTTAGGCAGATTTTTAAGGAAGTCTGCAATGTTTGCGGGCATGTGGTATAAGTAAGGTGATTCCATAGTATTACTTTTTAGAAAGGAGGTAATCTGGGTTTAACTTGTGTAATGATTTAGGAATAAATAGCCCATCCTTGCGAATGAGTTTTCCATCAAAATAGATTTCACCGCCACCGTATTCAGGTCTTTGGATGCACACGAGATCCCAGTGGACTTGAGAACGATTTCCGTTGTCGGCGATCTCGTAGGCCTGGCCAGGCGTGAAGTGGAAGGAGCCGGCGATTTTTTCATCGAATAAAATATCACGCATAGGCTCTTTAACATGGGGGTTAAAACCGATGGCGAATTCACCGATGTAACGCGCGCCCTTGTCTGAATCTAAAATTTCATTTAAGCGCTGGGTGTTACTGGAAGTAGCCTCTACAATTTTACCCTTTTTGAAAACGAAACGAACGTTATCAAAAGAAGAGCCCTGGTAGACTGTGGGTGCGTTATAGCTCAGTTCGCCCTCGATGCTGTCCTTGATAGGCGCGGTGAAGACCTCGCCATCGGGGATGTTAAATTCGCCACCGCACTCGATCGCGGGGATTCCCTTAATAGAGAAACGCAAATCGGTGCCTGGGCCCTTGATGTGAACCTTATCCGTGGACATCATTAACTTTTTAAGCGCATTCATGCCAGGGATCATGCGAGCATAGTCCATTGTGCAGACACGGAAGAAAAAGTCTTCAAAGGCTTCAGTACTCATGAGAGATTGTTGTGCCATTGCGGGAGAAGGCCAGCGTAGGACGACCCATTTTGTTTTGCCGACTCTATAATCCATGACGGGCTTCATTCCCTTGTTAAGGATAGACATTTTGTCTGCCGGGACATCGGAGAATTCAAAAATGTTATCTGAGCCACGCACAGCAATGTAGGCCTGCATTTTCTTCATGCGAAAAAGCTCGTAGTCTGCCAGCGTCTTTATTTGAGCGGCATTGGCATCTTTATACAGAGCACGACTTACCTTTGCGTGATCAATTTGGACAAACGGCTCAGCTCCCCTTGCGCGCACGGCATTAATGAGAGCGGCTACAAATTTGTCCGGCACATCAAATGCGTGAATGAGAACGTTTTCCCCCTTTTTAATTTTGGTAGAGAAACCGGTGAGCACTTTGGCGAGTTCCTGAAATCGAGGGTCCATAAAAATAATGAGTTCTGTGAGACGATTGGTCTTACCCTTATTATAGGCAAATTGGCTTAAGAATGCCAATTACAAATCAAGGTTGCTTGAATTTTATTGATCTGAATGCCACGAAAAACTAGCATAAAGAATAGATCTTATGACAAATTCAAAACCCTTATATTGTATTGAAACAAAGACTGAGAGCATGGATCACCTTACCGTTAAGGCGCGTGATGTGATAGAATCCTGCGATCTATTATACTACGAGGCTCCCGGGCACACGTGCTTGAATATTTGGTGTCGTCCTGCTGCAGAGCAAGTACAGGTTTACCCGAATTTAGATATTCAGACGACGGTAGCCGAGGCGATTGCCAAAGATAAGGCAATTGTTTACGTGGCACAAGAAGGGAGTAAAGAAGTGCAAAATTTATATGAATACCTGGATAAAGAAGGGATTGATTATGAGATTGTGCCCAGCGCTGACATAAAAGCGGCTAAACATGCATCTTCTTCCTTGGCAGGGAAACGAATTGTTATCACCCGTTCTAAAAATCAGTCCGCGAGCACGCGAGCACAGTTAGAAGCCCTAGGTGCGGAAGTCCTTGAGTTACCATTAATTAATGTTACCGATTTTTGTGATCCGGATGTTATGGACGATGTTTTTACAGAATTGGGTGGGTATGAAATGATTGTATTTACCAGTACAAACGGCGTACGCTCCTTTTTTCACTTTTTCTTTAAACGCTTTAAAGACATACGCTGCTTAGGAGGCGTGCGTATTGCGTGTATAGGAGCCGCGACAGCTGCTGAAATAGAACGCTATAAATTAGAAGTTGATATATTGCCGGAGCAAGCGGTTGCGGAAGCGTTGGCAGATGAAATTCTCGGTTGGGAAACGTTGGATAATCTCAAAATACTGGTTGTTACCGGTAATATGAATCGAGACGTTTTGGTGAAAAAACTAGAAGAAGAAGGTCGGGCGATTGTGGACACCTTGCAGGTTTACCAGACCGAAAAAACGAATTTAGTAAACAACCCGATAGCCGAAGATTTTCGTAAAAAAGGCGCGGATGCCATATTGTTTGCCAGTTCTTCGGCTGCGAAGTCCTTTGCGGAGCAAGCAGGGTCATTACAACTTAGCCCAAAAGCAAAAAAGCCATTGGCTTGTAGTATTGGACCGATTACAACTGCCACGATGCGAGAGATTGGCATACCGGTGGATTTGGAATCGAAAAAGCAATCGATGTCCGGCTTGATTACTGAAGTTGCCAAGCGACTGCAGAAGGAAAAAACAGCCACAAAAAGTTAATCGAATTAGATTTTCAGATTTTTTACCAGCTCATCTAGACCCGCTTCGGTGGAGACGATGGGCTGGTAACCTAAATCGTACTTAGCGGCGGATATATCAAAGTAATGATCCTTGGAGAGTTCCGTGGCGATGAAACGCGTCATACGCGGTTCGCCTAAGGCAGGAACGATTTTGTGAACCCCTTCCAATAGGGCGCCTATAAAGAAGGCGGCATCAAAGGATATTTTTTTATGGAGTCTAGGAATATCAAAACGTTCTAATAAAGTATTAACCCAATCCCAGAGATTGACGGGCTCGCCCTGAGAGATGAAATAAGCCTTACCCGAGACCTGATTATCTATTAATGCATTCAGAGCTAAAAAGTGGGCATGCGCGGCGTTGGAGACATGTGTGATGTCCACTTTATTATCACCCATGCCAATTATCCTTAATTTGCCCCTTCGTGCTTGAGAAAGGATACGCGGGACGAGATGGTTGTCGCCTACGCCCCAGATTAAATGAGGCCTAAGCGCAATTGTTTTTAAACCGGCTTGATCATTACTATCGAGCACCATTTTCTCTGCAATTGCCTTGGTGTGGGCGTAATGGCACAGCCAATTTTGCCCATAAGGCAGAGACTCATCATCCCCACGAAATGCTTGTCTATTAAAGACGACGCTTGGGGTGCTCGTATAAACCAGATAAGAAACCTGATTTGCCTTACAAGCCTCAATGACATTTTTTGTACCGACAACGTTAACCTCGTAATAATCCTTCCAGGAGCCCCAGATACCGGCTTTAGCGGCAACGTGAAAAATGGCCTCGGTGCCCTTGGACGCCTCTAAAACAATTGCTTTATTTGCGATATCGCCCTGAAAAAAGCGAGCGCCCCTCTTTTCTAAATCCGGTTGAGGAGAGCGCCCGAGAATGTTTACCTCGTAGCCAAGATCCAGCAGCATATTTACGATGTATCTGCCAAGAAAGCCACCACCTCCTGTAATAAGCACCCTCACACGTTTATGGGTTTTAATTTTTTGTTAAAATGATGTGCGAGCGTTAGACGATGTATTTTAGCATTATGACGGACATCTACGGGAAAACTTTTGTAAAAGAAGAGTTGATCGATGTCCTGTGTGACCTCATTTTGCTTAGCTAAGTCTAACAAGGCCCTCTTAAATGCAGTTTCCTCTTCCCTGTTTTGAGGATAGAATTGAGGATGTGGCTCTATGACAATCGCAGGCGTTGCCTGTTCGCTTGGGCCTAAGCCAATTAAGGCGCTTCGGTAAACGTGTTCATGTTGGTTGAAAATGCTTTCACAACAGTCTGTGTAGTAGGTTTTATCCCCATTGACAACCCGTTCCACGCGACGACCGCAGAACCATAAATTATCATTTTTATCCAAGTAGCCGATATCGCCCATACGGTGCCAGAACGTTTGGCCATCCTTTATTTTAGCAAAGGCGGTTTCTTGGGCAAGATGGTAGTATTCTCGAGTAACCGTAGGCCCACGTACTATGATTTCCCCCACTTCACCCTTCGGGAGAATTAAATCATCCGAAAGCCCCTGTATTAAATCATCGGATACACGAATGATACGTATTTCCATTCCCGGTAGTGCTTTGCCCACGCAAGTGCCCTTACCCACGAGACCTTGCCGTTTAGCTAATTTTCTAGCGACAGCTTCGATCGAAGTGACCGGTAAAGCTTCAGTGGCGCCATATGGGCTGTAGACAACGCCGCCAGGTAGAAGGTCTTGGGTGCGTTCCATTAACGCATCTGAGACAGGTGCGCCTGCCATTAAAATTCTGCGAATAGAAGGCAGTTTGATTTCATTCTTTGCGCAATACTCTGTAATCTTGTGCCAGATAGCCGGAGAGCCAAACGTATTAGTGATATTGTTATCGAGAATGCTCTGTACGATGAGTTCTGGTTTGACTTGAGCCGGTTTGCTGGGGTTCATTTTAGGAATAACAGTTGTCATTCCAAGAGCGGGATTGAATAAAGCAAAGATGGGCAACATGGGCATATCTACCTCACCTGGTTGTATGCCGTAGAAGTCGCGAATCATGCGGATTTGGGAATCAAACATGCCATGTTCGTAGCAGACGCCCTTGGGAGCTCCCGTTGAGCCAGACGTGTATAATATGGCAGCCAACTCATTTCGCTTGGTTTGAGCGAGCGGAAAGTCCCTAAATAAGCCCCGTTTTTTAATCTCACGCGAGAAACCGCCTGAGCGGACGACTACTCGTGTGTGTACATTTTTAAAATAAGGAAAAAAGATACGACTTAAACGATGGGCTAGCGGTACGCCAATTAAGGCATCTATATTTGTTTTTTGGATACAAGAAAGGAAATTCTTTACCCCCATTCCCGGATCCATGATTACGGGAACAGCCCCGATTTTAAATAAAGCGAAGGCGATGACGATTAGATTTATGCCCGGCCTAACCATTAATAAGACGCGGTTACCTCTTTTTATACCCTTTCGTTGGAGTATGTGCGCGACACCATTTGATTCTTCCTCCAGTTCCGCAAAAGTCTTCCTAATATAAACAGGACGGGTGAGAAATGAGAATGTGCCCTCGATGGGGGCCATCAAAGCGCAAGTATGCGGATTTTTATTTGCCTGCGCCCGCAAATAAAGCGCGATATTAATGACATCATCTTGCATACCAATTTACAGTGTATGGAAAGGTTAACTACCGATCAACTTATAAATAATTTCTCATTTTCCAGGCGTGGCGCTGCTGCCCGCTAGAATTCCGCCATCCATTGTCAACTCTATGCCGGTAACGTATTTAGACTCATCTGAAGCCAGATATAAGACGGCATAAGCGACATCAATCGGTTCCCCCATATGCCCCAGCGGTATACCCTCGGCAATTTTAGCAATCCTATGTTTACGCTCTTCCTCATTCGACCCAAGCATAGTATCCCACATGGCCGTAAGAATAGCGCCCGGATGTAGAGAGTTACAACGAATGTTGTACCCCATTTGCGCGCAGTACAAAGCGACTGTTTTGGTATGGTTACGTACGGCTGCCTTGCTAGAAGCGTAGGCAGCGGCTCCGGGCACGCCAACGATACCGGACCGGGAGGACATATTAATAATCGAGCCTCCCCTTTCCTTCATTAAATTAATACCATATTTGCAGCCCAGAAAGACCCCATCTAAGTTGATTTGATGAATTTGCTTCCATGCTGCAAAACTTGTGTGCTCGGGATCTTGCGGGCCGATATCTTCATTGAGGCCTATGATGGCGGCGTTGTTAAACAAAATATCAATACGCCCATGTGAGGCCCTCAATTTTTTAACCAAGGATAACCAATCCTCCTCAGAAGCAACGTCCAAGTGGTGGTATTCTCCATTGATCTCCTTGGCTAACTGTTCACCCTCGTTATCGAGGATATCGCCAATAATGACATAAGCACCCTCATTTGAAAGCAAACGAGCCGTTTCAGCGCCGATACCCCGGCTGCCGCCCGCGATCAATGCAATTTTACCTTTTACTCTGTTCATAGCTTATTTACTTATTGTTTGATTAAGACAAACTCCAATAGCTCACCAAAAAATAGCCGATCATAAAAGCTGAAATACCTAGCTTGAGGACAAAAGAAACGATTCCACCGATAATGGTGCCAAAGCCAGCTTTGGTAGCTTTATGGATATGATTTCCTCCGAGCAGTTCACCTACGATTGCGCCGATGACTGGACCTATGATGATCCCCATGAGCACGCCTACACCTAAAAAGGGAGACAATACAAAAGGGCCGATTAATATGCCTAGAAATGCACCCAGGCCGCCCTTCCAAGAACCGCCAAATTTTCTGGCACCCCAGTAAGCGCAAAGCCAATCCAACACTTGAGCAAGAATCGTCAATACCGTAGCAACGATCACAAACGTCCAGGAAACGGAGTGTTCCGGAACCCATAATTTATGCATTACAATTCCAGCCAAAACAATGGCTGTGCCTGGTAAGACAGGTAAGAAAGAACCAATAAAGCCGATCAAAAAAATCAGGCAAGTGACGATAAAAGGAATGGTCATTCTACGCTAAAATTAGGATCATCTGAAAAATGCGCAATGGCGGCTTTTATGTCCAATTGTATTTGTTTTTTTAACGCCTCAGGGCTATCAAATTCCTTCTCGGGCCGCAAAAATTTATGCCAGCGCACGTAGACGACATCATCATAAGTAATATCATTAGGCGATAAGCAATGCACTTCTAGTGTGGGCATTTTTTCATGCTCATGAAATGTGGGACGTACTCCATAATTAGCGACACCTGCAAATGCATGAATGCCATCCTCGCGTTCCACTTCGATTTGAACGACATAGACACCGTACTTGGGTTGTAGTTCAGGTTCCCAATGAATATTTAGCGTTGGGGTATCGAGCTCCTCGGTTCCTCTGTGTTTTCCCTCAACGACCTCGCCGATTGAGAAATAGGTGTAGCCTAAGAGTTCATTTGCTTCCTCGAGCTTGCCCTCTTTGAGTTTTTCACGAATCAAGGTGCTGCTAGCCACCTGACCATTTACTTCTACCTTAGGGCAAACGATGACCTTAACACCCTGTTCCAGGGCGAGATTGGAGAGCATTTCCGTATCCCCTTTTCGATGATGGCCAAATTTAAAACCCTCACCGACGTAAATGTACTTTAAATGTTTTAAAAGAGGGGAGTTGATGAGATACGTTACAAACTCCTCCGCGGGCATATCTGAAAATTCCTTTGAAAACGTTTGTTGTATGATTAACTCGGCGCCATTTGCTCTCATGAGCTCTTCATTCACTTCAGTCGGGTAAATGAGGGGAGTAGGGGCTCTTCCTGGAATTACCCTGCTGGGGTGGGGGGAGAATGTCATTACCGCAGTAATTCCCTGATCGGAACGGCTATCCTCGAGCGCTCTCCAGATAATATTTTGGTGCCCGTTATGAACACCATCAAAAATACCAATTGCAAGATGGATAGGACGGTTGCCCAGCTGCGCTAAAATCGCTTCTTCTTCTTTGCTCATATGACAGTTGTTGGAGGGATCGCTTTTATGACCGGAATCAAGATATCTTTAATTTCGGTGAGGCTTAATTCCTCCAGCTTATCTAACGTACAAGCATTCGTCACGTCCAAATGTGATATTGTGGTTCGACGCAATTGCGTTAAATGGGAACCGCAACCGATCTTTTCACCTAAGTCGTGCGCAATGGTTCGCACATAAGTTCCTTTACTACATTTGAGGCGAAAGGATACCAGAGGGAGCGCAAAATCGAGTAATTCAAACTTATAGACCGTAATAAATCTAGGCTCCCGTTCGATGACCTTACCCTGCCGAGCCATTTTATATAAAGGAACGCCATTGACTTTTTTGGCGGAGAACATAGGCGGAATTTGGTATTGGTCGCCCAGGAAACCGGTCATCAAATCTTTTGTGCTCTCTTCTGTTAATTCAGGTATGGGGCGAGTTAGGGTGACGACACCATCCGCGTCATGGGAATCGGTTACTTCGCCCAATTTCATGGTAGCTTCGTATTCTTTGTCCAAATTCATTAAATATTGAGAAGCCTTTGTAGCCTTACCCACAAGGATGACCAGCAAGCCCGTTGCTAAAGGGTCTAATGTGCCTGCGTGCCCGATACGCTTCATCTTGAGCTTTTTTCTCACGCGATCGACGACATCATGGGAGGTTATCCCACTTGGCTTGTCTATTAATAATATTCCCTCTAAGGCGTTTTGTTGGATGGACATAAATTATATTTGCTAAAGGAAATGATTATAACTGTAATAATGTATAATGCAACCCAATGGATTCATTTTTGTCAGATTTCTTACAAATGTATAAGACATGTTTATCAAAGACCCCAACGATTTTTCATTTCCCAAAGAAGCCCTCCTACGCGTTCCAAAGCTACCATATAAACATTTAGGCTCGGGGAAAGTACGCGAGCTTTACGATCTAGGCGAGGAACTTCTTATGATTGCCACGGATCGGGTGTCTGCATTTGATGTTATTCTCCACGAAGGCATACCCGGCAAGGGCATTATTTTGACACAAATGAGCCTCTTTTGGTTTGATTATCTTAAGGACGTTGTTCCGAACCATATCGTTCCCAACCATAATAAGCGACTGCTAGCAGTTTTAGCGGATTACCCCGAGTTGTATAAGAGAAGTATGATTGTTAAAAAACTCAAGCCGTTGCCAATCGAATCTATTGTGCGTGGATATCTAGCTGGGAATGCTTGGAGAAATTATCAGGATACGGATCGATTGTGGGATATGGAATTACCCAATGGCATGAAAGAGTTCGATGCCCTTCCGGAGCCAGCCGTTACCCCCACAACAAAAGCAAAAAAAGGCCATGATGAACCCCTTTACCACGAGCAAGCGGCAGATCTCCTGGGGGAAGATCTGTTTTCGCAAGTAAAAGAAAAAAGTATAGCGCTCTTTAAAAACGCATCCCAACGAATAGAGGAGTCTCACTTCATTCTTGCGGATGCCAAGATGGAGTTTGGGGTTGATGAGGCAAATCAGCTCTACTTAATAGATGAAGCGTTTACGCCAGACTCATCGCGCTTCTGGCTCAAGAAAGATTATGAGACCAGTAACCTGCCTACCGGCTTTGATAAACAGATTATTCGTAATTATTTGTTATCCCTTGGGTGGAGCACAAAACCCCCTATACCCTCGTTGCCTTTAGATATCATTACGCAGACTCAGATTCGCTACATGGAAGTATTTGAGCACATTGTCTACCGGCCAAGTTTTACTTAAACTCGACCTGTGAGAGCTCCTCCAATTCTGAAATTTCCAGACCTCCCTTATGTGCGAGAGGTTGCCAGATATCAAAAAGCTTATCTATCTGTACTTGTGCTTCGGGTGAAAGATCTTCGCCCTCAACGAGCTTGGACCATTCGCTATAGTCCTTTTGCAATATTAAGAGCTCCTTTTCTGTCAAACCCGTAGTTTGTTCCCAATGATGAATATCCGTAAAGATATCCTGAGTGTTATAAGCATTCGCTGCTGGGGAAAACGCATTTACAATGACGGGTGATAACACCATCAAAAATACGAAAAGGCATGCGACTATAACAGGTAACGGCATGAAAAGAGTAGTGGGTCAGAGTATAAAGGTTACATTAAACCAAAAAACCTTTATATGTCAATTACAGGGCACTTTTTATTATTTCAATATTTTTTGTGGAAAATTTACTAAATACAACCCGTTCGTTAGCTAAATAAAGTACAATCCACCGTAGGAGAGAAAAATAACCGCTATTTAAGTCATTTTTTTAGTTATTTTATTCTCACTTTTGATTAAATTATGAGGTAGCACAAGCCTGCAGCATTTATATGGATATTGATAATCATAAAACACACGGTTATCCGGAAGCGGATGCCTTCTTTCAGAGCAATTGGCCCACGGGGTTAACGTATGACGATGTCTCGTTGGCCACGAACTATTCGGACATTATTCCCAAGCAGGCGGAGCTCGATGTGCGTTTAGCAGAAAAGATCGCACTTCACTTACCGATCATCTCTTCGGATATGGATACAGTGACGGAATCCAAGATGGCCATCACCATGGCATTGCATGGCGGTATGGGGTTGATTCACTACAATATGCCGGAGAAAAATCAGGTAAAAGAAGTCGCACGCGTCAAAAACCATATACACGGCCTGATTCAAGATCCTATACTCGTTTCTCCAGACGTTTACATACAAGACGTCCTTGATATGATAGAGGAACGCCAGTTTGATTTCCGATCCTTTCCTGTTGTTGACGAAAAGAGAAAACTCTTAGGCTTTTTGCCGAGCCGTGTGATACGTTCACGCTATAAAGGTAAAAAAGTTTCCGAGGCGATGATTTCCAGAGAAGATGTATTCACCCTGACAACAAAAGAACTGGGGAGAAACCCGATTACGGTAGCCGATGAGTTCTTTACCGCTAACATGGGCATCCATAAACTGCTTGTTGTGGATCATGAGGATAAATTGTGTGGCCTCCTTACCTTAAGCGACATTGAGCGTATTGTTGAAGAATCTACCGCAAAAATTAAACCCGCAAGAGATGGTGATTTTCGATTGCTCTGTGGTGCGGCAGTGGCAACGCATCGAAATTTGGATGGTTCGTTAGACAAGGAACGTATTTTAAACCATGTTAGTTTGTTGGTGAAAGAAGGGGTGGATGTCATTGCGGTTTCTACGGCTCATGGTCATACTGCAGGGGTAGGGGATTCGGTGAGATTGCTCCGGGAGCAATTTAAAGATTTAACCATTATTGCCGGCAATGTTACCTCTGCGGAAGGCGTGGAGTTTTTGGCGGACTGTGGCGCAAACGTTATTAAAATCGGACAGGGCCCCGGCTCCATTTGTACAACCCGTATTGTTGCCGGAGTGGGAATACCACAACTCTCCGCGTTATACTACGCAGCTCAAGGCGCTAAGAAAAAAGGCGTTCAGATACTAGCAGACGGCGGTATTACCAAAAGTGGGGATATGGTAAAAGCGCTTACTTTGGCAGACGCGGTTATTTGCGGCGGCCTGTTGGCAGGTTGTTTAGAAGCACCCGGCAAGGTCATTGAAATTGATGGCAAACTGTACAAAGAATATAGAGGAATGGGGAGCCATGAAGCTATGAAAGAAGGCTCGGCCGCGCGTTATGGGCATATACAGAAAGATACCAGTCGTAAAGTTGCTGCAGAAGGAATCTCTGCGTTGAAGGAAGTTGGCACATCGGCCTCTGAAATATTAACTCAGCTAAGCGGCGGTATACAATCCGGTATGGGGTACCTAGGTGCCCGTAATTTGGTAGAACTTAAAGAGAAAGCGCGTTATATACGTGTGACTCAGGCAGGTTACCTGGAATCCAGGCCGCATAATGTTATTGAAATAAAATCAAACCCTACGGCTAAATAAAAATGTCCAAATCGTTACCCCAAAGTCTTCCCCATTCTGATTTTTCAAGCTACATCATTGCAGATGTAGGCATTAGTATGGGAGATGAAGGGAAAGGACGCGTTGTTTGTGAAGTTGTGCGGGATTTGTTGGCAAAGGGGAAAACAGTCAACATGTCCCTCAAAGTAAACGGGGGCGCTAATGCAGGACATACGGCTGCGGGATTAAGACTAAATTTACTCCCTGTGGGCGTTGCCTTAAAAGAAGTCAAACACATAGCCTTGGGAAGCGGAGTAGTTGCGGACCCCCGAAAATTGAACTGGGAAGTTGCGCCCCTTGAAAAAAAGAAGTTTAACGTACTTGAGCGCTTGCGCATAGATGAGAAAACTATGTTTAGCGATGTTACCCACCGCCTGTTAGACCTAGCATGGGAAAACTATCGCTGCAAACATCTTGCCCAAGAACCACGCGGTTCTACCGGCAGAGGAATTTCCCCCGCATACGCTGATGAAGCAAACCAATGTGCTATCCCGTATCGTGTCTTTAGCGGAAATAAGGATGTATTTGTGGGTAAACTTAAAGAGCGGGCACAACGCACCCTGCGCGTGATTGAGCACGTTTGCCGCGTGACCCATGAAGATTGGTTTTCATTTTTCGATGCTCTTACGGAGACAGAAATGCGTGCCAATCAAGATTCATTGGATCAACACCTTTTTAAAAAATCAGAATTCGATTTTCACCTCTTTAAAGAAAAACACCCCTTTACGCTTAATCTAGATTACTTAATTGAAACCTACTGGGCTGCCGGTTCTCATTTTAAAGAAAACCTGTGCGACCTGAGAGAACTGACGCTCTCTGCTCTGGAGTACAAGGAATATGTTATTGCTGAATTTGGGCAATCCTATTGGCTTGATAAACGCCATGGCTTTTCGCCAAACGTTACAGCATCCCATACCTTTACGCCCGAGCTGTTTGAATCCACGGGTGTACCCTTGCAACCCGTGCATACGATTGGTTGTTGCAAGGCCTATGATACAAAAGTAGGTACACATGTTTTTTTGACCCAAATGGCAGATGCACATCCGTTAGCTCATTTGCTAAAGAAGTTGGAATTTGGGGTATCTACTGGTCGGCAACGTCAAGTAGGTTGGTTTGACGCGGTGGAAAAAGGAGATGCTCTTCGCTACGGCGGCTTTCAGGATATCGTTATCAATAAACTAGATGCCCTGACTTACCGAGGCAATTGGGAAGAAGGCAGCGAACTCCTTGTATGTGTCGGTTACCGAGATGCTGCGGGCAAAATTTACAAGCACGTTCCACGAGATGATGCCCTGAGAAATAAACTAACACCGGCTTACCGCCAGTTTCCCGGTTGGAGTGAAGATATTTCAAATGTGAGAAGCTTCTTTGAGCTCCCTCAAAACGCGCAAAATTATGTCATCGGCCTATATGAGTCCATTATAGATATAGCCTATGACGGTATGACACCCCCAATATACCCAAACATTCGATACCTTGGTGTTGGCCCAGAACCCGATCAAGTGATCAAGGATGTTCCACGCGGAGAGTCCTTATTGACCTATAACCAGAGTACACTGAACAGTATGTGAATAACTTGGGGATAAATTGTCGATTTCTTTTTGAAGAAAAGACTTGATTTGATCGAAACTGAGTTTAAGTCATTGATAGTTAACTGAATAAGAAATAAAAATAATCAAATGATCAGTGCTCAAAAAATCCAAAACATTGTGAATAATTCAGGAATATCTGGGAATAATTGGGAATATCTGGTAGGCTGAAGAAAATAACATGAAGTTAATGACCAGAACAACATCCCCATTTGAGAGAACTGCCCTTTTAAAAAACGCAATTGGCGATTGCGTTCTAACCGATAAAGAAGATTGCTTTAAGGCTTCTTACGATGGCATGCGACTTTCCTTTATGCCCGAAGCCGTGGTTAAAGTAACCGAAGAATGGCAAGTTGGCGAAACCCTTACCCTGGCGAATAAATTTAAAATACCCGTTACCGTTCGGGGAACAGGATCGACGCTGACAGGTTCGGCAACACCGATTTGCGGCGGCTGGGTGATTGATTTAAGTAACCTCACTTCTATTGAAATAGACCCGATTAACTCGATGGCCTATGTAGGCGCAGGCGCTATCACGGGAAAAATACAAGCGGAAGCTGAAAAAATGGGCCTCTTTTACCCTCCAGACCCCGCTTCATTAAAGTTCTGTACAATAGGGGGCAATATTGCCTGTAATGCCGGGGGGCTGCGTTGTGTGAAATACGGGGTTACTCGGGATTATATCATTGCGCTAAGAGGTTATTTACCTACAGGTGAAGCGGTTTCATGGGGACGGCCCCTGAAGAAATTTGCCGCGGGGTATAATTTACGCGATCTATGGATTGGCTCTGAAGGGACGCTTGGGGTTGTTACCCACGCGGTATTAAAGCTTGTTAAAAAACCATCTAGCCGGTGGACCTGTTTGGCCGCCTTTCCGAATGAAGAAGACGCGCTGAAAGCTGCAGAAGAACTCCTTGCGATGCGGGTTGTTCCCTCTGCTCTTGAATTTCTGGACCGTTTGACGGTTAAGGGCGTTGAAAAGGAAACCCTTGAACATATGTTTGATAACTTACCGGGGCGTTCTCTCCTGTTGATAGAAGTAGATGGCACCAGTGCGGATGTTGTGGATGCGGAAGATCGCATTATGAATTGGGTGCGCCATCGAGCTGAAGGTTATTTATTTGCTAAAACGGATCAAGAGGCTGAGCGACTATGGCGCATAAGACGGCAATGCTCTAAAGCAATGTTTCAGCACGGTGATACTAAGCTTAATGAAGACGTTGTGGTTCCTATCACAAGAATGCATGAGCTCGTTCATTTCATACAAAACATAGCTGAAGAGACACATTTAAAAATTCCTACTTTTGGCCATGCCGGTGATGGTAACTTGCATGTGAACATCATGTATCATAAAGACAACGAAGATGAAGTGAAGCGTGCTGCGGATACATTAGATCGCCTCATGGAAAAAGTGGTCGAGCTCGGGGGCGCCATTACCGGTGAGCATGGCATAGGTTTAGCCAAATCCAGCTACCTTCATTTGCAATACAATGAAGTTGAGATCAATACAATGCTCAAAATTAAGCATGCGTTAGATCCCAACGGCATTTTGAATCCTCAAAAGATCTTTAACAATTTTCACCCCTGGGAATATAATTTAATAGATGTGGTTCTGCCTTGGGAAAAGCAAGAAGGCAAGAGCTAGCAGCCTAGGCAAGCAGATGCCGATACATAAATAGGCAAACCAGTTTCCGTGGCGTGTAAAAACGGATTCACGCCGCCACCAGTCCGGATCGACCGTCACGGTTAGTTTACCAATACCACGAAAATAAATACTGTTTTCTGAATTAGTGACGACCTCTCGAGTGTTTCCATATTCATCGATCCAGCCACTCCAACCACCGTTACCACAGCGCACGATTGGCCTACGATTCTCCACAGCACGCAAGGCGGCGTGAGCGGCGTGTTGGTAGGCACCTGAGCCTTCTCCGAACCAAGCATTATTTGTTAAGACCAGGAGCACATCGGATCCAGCTCGAACGCTTTCACGCGAGAGGTCCGGAAAAACATCTTCATAGCAGACGAGCCCGCCAATGCGCACTATTTTATCACGCACGGGTAATTGTATGGGCTTAATATTATTCCCCGGAATGATGTCCCACTCTCCGGGTACCACTCGCTCAAGAAACGGTAGAAGAAAACGCAGGGGTACATATTCGCCAAAAGGTACGGGTTTACGCTTTGCGTAATAATTTTTATCTAATCCCTTTTGGGGTAGGGCAAGAAATATGCCATTATACCAACCCTGGTTCTGGTAATCTGCCAATGCGCCAAACAAGATGGGAATATTTATACTATTGCAGAGATATTCAACCCATTTACGCGTGCCTAGCTCGTTATCAAAGATAGCTGTTGGAACGGCGGCTTCTGGCCACAAAATAACATCGGGGTGAAGGGTTTGTAACAAGAGGGTTTGCTCCTGAAGAACCATAAAGTTTTCTCGACTGAGCTTAGAATCTTCGTGCGTTGACGGTAGAATATAGGGTTGAGAAATGCCGGCCGTGAAGAGTAGCTCCTGTTTGCGATGCTTAGGCGTCTGCTTAATCGAGAAAATAATAAGGCCGAGCAGCAAGACCATTGCGAGCAGAAACTCCGGGGTGGTTCGCAAGTAGCGCGAAATCGGCGTTTGTTCTCGATTGCAAATATTTGCTAAAAAATAAGCAATGCCGAGATTGAAAAATATTAAAACAAATGACAATCCGTAGCTTCCCGTCCATGAAATAATCTGTAGCAATATAGGGCGTTGCCACTGGCTAACGGCCAAAGCGAGCCAGGGGAATCTTAGGAGAACTACGCCACGTATCCATTCCAGCACGACCCAAAAAGCCGCGAGCGCAATCATATCATACAATCTGTGGATAAGCCCCTTATTGGCAGATTTGATGATCACGAGCCTTGCGACAAGAAACCACGCTGAATAGTAAAGCGCCAGAATAAACGCTAACCCAATCGTCCCCAGCCAAGTAATATTGCTTAACCAAATGATATTAAAGAACCAAGCAACCCAACCCGAGATGAGCGTGGCGATTAAATAATGTTTAAAAGAAGGCTTGAAGAATGCCCATAACAGTAAGGGAACCGCAAATACGTAGGCGGCCTCGGGAGCATCAAACTGAGCAAAAGCGGCGTAATACAGGATTGCGGAAAGCGCCGCTGCTAGTATTGCCGACCCGTGCTTTTTGACAAACATCACTTACCGCAGCATTTCTTATATTTCTTTCCGCTACCACAGGGGCAAGGATCATTTCTGCCGATTCTAGGTTCTTCTCTTTGAATGGTTACTTGTGGCAATTTTTGCTGACTGCTGGCTTGTGCAGGCGCAGGATTGCTTGGCCCACTAGCGTTTACCCGAGAGGATAACCTTGAAAGCATGTGCTGGAAGTTCTCTAAATTCGTTGCCGAACGGAAGAGACCCGTGCAGATACTACCGCGAATATTAGCAATCATCTCTTGGAAGAACGCATAGGCATCATTCTTGTATTCATTAAGTGGATCTTTTTGACCATAGCCGCGAAGCCCTACGCTTCGGCGAAGCTCGTCCATTTCGGTCAAATGGTTTTGCCAGTGATCATCGATTGCGTGAATAATAACATAACGTTCCAGTTTTGTTAATTCAGCGGCAGATTCAATTTGCTCCTTTTCTTTGTAAGCTTCTTTGATGCGACTTACAATAAATTGAAGAATGCTTTTAGAGTCCTGCGCCTTATATTCCTCCTCTGTTAAAGATATAGGGAATTGCATATTGAGCCAGCGCACAAAGTTACTGATCTCTATGTTTTCTTCGCTCCTATTTTCCTCAACTCTCTCCAAGCGGTTTGCCAGTTCTTCTTCGAGCATTTCGTGAATGATGTCACGTGGACACTCACTATGAATGGCATCATTTCGGATGCCGTAGATCACCTCTCTTTGTTTATTAAGGACATCATCGTACTGCAGGAGGCGTTTACGAATAGAATAGTTTTGCTGCTCTACTTTCTTTTGAGCGGATTCGATAGAACGATTTAATAAAGGGTGCTGTAGTTCTTCGCCTTCAGAAAAAGATCTTTCTAGAATGCGAGAGATAGGGCCTGCGTTGGCAAACAGACGCATTAAGTTATCTTCTAAAGAAATGTAGAAGCGAGATTGACCTGGGTCCCCTTGACGCGAGCAACGGCCGCGCAGCTGTCTGTCAATACGGCGCGATTCATGGCGTTCTGTACCTAATACAAATAAACCACCCAATTCCGGTACACCCTCACCTAGCTTAATGTCTGTACCACGGCCTGCCATATTCGTCGCGATCGTGACAGCGCCCTTAAGGCCTGCACGAGAAACGATTTCAGCTTCCTGTTCATGGTATTTTGCATTCAAGATGCTGTGGGGAATGTTTACCCGCTTCAGTAATTTGCCTAAAACTTCTGACGCTTCAACGGAGGTGGTGCCCACTAGGATGGGTTGGCCACGACGGTGCGCGTCTTCAATGTCTTTTACAACAGCGTTAAATTTTTCACGCCTTGTTTTGTAAATGATGTCATTGAAGTCCTTACGAATACAAGGCCTATGCGTAGGAATAGAGACAACGGAAAGCCTGTAGATATCGAAAAATTCGTGCGCCTCTGTTTCCGCGGTACCCGTCATACCGGATAATTTTTCATACAAACGGAAGTAGTTTTGGATCGTGATAGTTGCGTAGGTTTTCGACTCACGTTCAACCGCCACACCCTCTTTTGCCTCAACAGCTTGGTGAAGACCATCGCTCCAACGCCTTCCTGCCATGGCACGACCGGTGTTTGGATCAATAATAACGATCTTACCCTCTTGGATAACGTATTCTACATCCCTCTCATACAAACAATAAGCCCGTAAGAGTTGGCTGATGCAGTGGATTTCTTCGCTTGCATGGCTGAAGTGTTGCTCTGCGGCTTGCTTTTGCTTGATTTTATCTTCATCTGGGAGCGATTTATTTTTGTCAATATCGCTAAAGATGGTTGGTAAATCAGGAAGGACGAACGCATCCGGGTTATTCGGGCGAATGGTATCGCGACCCTTTTGAGTCAAGTCTGCCTGCTGTTGGCGCTCATCAATGGTGAAGTACAGTTCCTCCTTTATCTCGAACATTTTTGTTCGGTTAAAGTCGCTGCCCATCTCGAGCTCAAATTTCTCAAACTGCTTGCGCGTTGGGCCATCCTCCATCAAGCGCATCAAGTTTTTATTTTTAGGCGTGCCCAGTTTAACCTGAAGGAGTTTGGTAACGGCTTCTTCTCGGTTACCATCCGGTTTTTCAAATTCTGCCTTAGCTTCTTGTGATAAACGGTTACACAGCTTTACTTGTAATTGAACCAAGTGATCCACATCTGATTTCAGTTGGAGAAAAGGAGCCTCACGCGTTTCTTGAGAAGGACCGGAAATGATTAAAGGCGTTCTGGCTTCATCGATCAAGACGGAGTCCACTTCATCCACAATACAATAATAATGATCCCGCTGCACCTGATCCTCCTTACGAGTCGCCATACCATTGTCGCGTAAGTAGTCGAATCCGAATTCAGAAGCTGTACCGTAAGTGATGTCTTGGTTATAGGCATCTCTACGTGCGGCAGGGTCCATGTTGTTTTGAATATAGCCAACAGTGATTCCCAAAAAATTAAATAAGTAGCTATTCCACTCTGCGTCTCTTCGTACCAAGTAGTCGTTTACCGTTACCAATTGGCAATTTCTGCCCGTTAGGGCGTTTAGGTAAAGGGGTAGGGTAGCCACAAGCGTTTTACCTTCACCGGTTGCCATTTCCGCAATCTTGTTTTGGTGGAGTGCAATACCACCGATGAGCTGTACATCGTAATGGACCATACCCCACGTGAGCTCGTGGTCACACACATTAATTTTTTTACCCATAAGGCGACCTGCGGCGTTTTTGACCACGGCAAATGCTTCGGGAAGGAGTTGATCCACGGTTTCGCCCTTTTCCAAGCGCTCCTTAAATTCTTGTGTTTTGGCCTTGAGTTGGTCGTCTGTAAGGCTCTGGTAGCTTTCTTCGAAACGGTTAATCGTTTCAACGATCGGCTTACATTGTTTGATGAACTTGCGGTAATGTCTACCGGAAAAAGCTTTGAGTAATTTGGCCAGCATAGTGTGTTACGTAAATAATGATCGCTTTTATAGTGTATAAAAAGAGAGCCTTTGACAAATAGAAACCATCATTTTAATCGATATTAACAAAAAAAGACGCTTTTCGGAAAATAGAAAAGCGTCTTTGGGTTAAAAGGAGTGTGAGTAAGAGATTTACGCGCGAATACCAGGGCCAGACATCGGCTCATCGCTGCTACTTCCCTTGCTGGATTTCTCTTCCAGCATTTCAGGGGATTTTTGTACAGCATCTAGCGTATTAATCCATAATTCTGCTGTGTTAACAAATCCTTCCAATAAGTCTTGGAATTTTTGGAAATCCATATTGCTTATGACGATTTGATACGCCATGAGAACTTCACCGTTATCATCGACACCCAAAGTGGCACCACCTGTTCCTTGCCAGAAAAGATTAGCCTTTAAGATGCGAGGATAGATGGCTTCGCGATGATGATCATCGATTTTGCCGACCTGGGCAAAAAGCATAAGTATTTCATTCTCAATATTATATTGTAAATGGAGTACGATTTTATCATCAAAGCCTAAGCAGCAGTAATTGTCTTCGTCTGGGGCAAGTTCTGGTAGACCAACAGTTTGGCCTAATTCACTCAGGAGTTGTTTGTAGTTTTCTAGTGTTACGTGTGACATAGTAGATTTCTCTAATTGCAGTTAAATAAATATATTTGCGTTTACCCTTAAGATACGTGGGTTTATTTAAAAGTCAAGTTACAGTGGCATATTTGCAAATGGATTACTGCTACCGCCCATGGATGCCGCCATCTTTTTTTGCAATTTTAAGCCTTTGGAACCCTTCATAGACTTCATCATTTTTTTCATCATAAGGAACTGCTTTAAGAACTGGTTTAAGTCTTTGACTTCAAGCCCAGCACCCTTGGCAATACGCATACGGCGGCTGCCGTTGATGATTTTAGGATTCTGACGTTCCTGTAGGGTCATGGACTGGATCAAAGCCTCCATGTGCTTGATCTGGTTCTCTTCTTTAGTCCCCAAATTCATTTTGCCCATGCCTGGAAGCATAGAAGCAACAGAAGCGATTGAGCCCATTTTTTTAAATTGTTTTAGCTGGGACAACATGTCATCCAAATCAAATTCTGCTTTTTTGATTTTTTTGGCTAATTTTTCCGCTTCTTCTTCGCTATAATTCTCCTGTGCTTTTTCAACTAAAGAGACAACGTCACCCATGCCCAGGATACGTTGAGCCATCCGTTCTGGATAAAAAATATCAAAATCCGTGAGTTTTTCACCGATTCCCATAAATTTAATAGGTACATCGGCAATCGATTTCATGGACAAGGCTGCACCACCTCGGGCATCACCGTCTAATTTGGTTAAGACGATGCCCGTAACGTTTACGGCATCATGAAAATGTTTAGCGACATTTACCGCTTCTTGGCCTAAAGCGGAGTCTGCAACCAGCAATGTTTCTTCTGGCTCAACTTTTTTGGAAAGTTCTTGGATCTCCTTGATTAAATTTTCATCGATCTGTAGACGACCCGCGGTGTCAAAAATGATAGCATCGCAGCCTGCTTCATTTGCCCATTCCAGGCCTTTTTTACCGATTTTAGGGACGTCCTTGCTATCACGATCTGTGTAAACGAGGATATCTTCCTGTTTAGCCAGCAATTCTAATTGATCGATAGCAGCAGGACGATAAACGTCACAGGCTATCAATGCGGGCTTATAGCCTTTTTTCTTTAAGGAAAGGGCTAGTTTTACGGTAGTAGTGGTTTTACCGGAACCGTGGAGACCCACCATCATGATCTTCAGCGGACGCTTGTCGGAAAGATCTGTTTTACCCGCGCCTAATATTTTGACCAATTCATCATGGATGATTTTGATGATCAATTGCCCCGGGCTGATCGATTTTAAAACATCCTGGCCCAGAGAGGCTACTTTAACACGCTCGATAAACTCTTTGGCGACCTTGAAGTGCACATCAGCGGAAAGGAGCGCGGAACGTACTTCCTTCAACGCATCTTCAATATTATTTTCTGTCAGTTTGCTGATACCGCGCAAAGTGCGCAAAGCATCGGACATACGATCTGTAAGGGACTCAAACATAAGCGGTTTCTATTATCCCCGAATTGAATTCCCATTACAAGGGCAAATTTTTTAGTGAAGAAGCTGGAGTAAGATCTTGTTTTTGTAAACGATCGCGTAATCGTTTAACTTTTTCCAAATAGGCGTAATAATCATTATTACCAAACCAGGAATAAACATAAGCAGGCACGAACGTTAATAAGAGAATTTTATCATAAAGCATGAGGGTTTCTTCTTTTAAACCAGCAAGCTTCCTTGAATCGCCTTCAAAAGATTGAGCATTCCAATAAGTGTCTTTAAAAAACTCAACGTGCATCTTTGCATTTGACCACTTTACTTTTAAAAGCGCGATTTCTATGGGAATATCGATCCCAAACCAAGGATTGACCCGAACATCTTTAGCGAGTTCTTGTAACTCATCGATGACACCCTGGCTAATTACTATTTGATGCTCTAATTCTTTCTTAAATTGAGCTTCAAGGATTGTTGCAGGGATTAAGAATAATAGTGAGAGGGTAATTTTTTGTAAGAAATGTCTTTTCAAATTCATGGATGAAAAGAACCAGCTTACTCTTTCGGCTTTTTTTTGATCGAAGCGCGCGTATTGCTACTCTTTTTTGGCCTCTTTATCGCCGCAGCTTTAGTTTTGCTTTTGTTGGAAGGCTCAAAGGGCTTTACGAATGCTTCACTAAAGTCATAGCCGTCGGTGAAATCGTGTATATTATCATCTTTTGTTTTGCCGAAAATGCCGGTTTCTACGAGATTAAAGACAATGCTGCCAAAGTCTTCGCAGTTATTCACCTTCCAGTCTGTAAAGACAGTATAGGTCATCGGGCCAAATTGATCTAATGCGTATTTGCGAATACCCTCCAAAAGCTCTTTGCCCGTGACGTGAAAATTCTCCCGCTTTTTACCCTGGTCGTGCAGTTCCTGTACGGTGAAATCCAGAGCCTTGCGGATAAAGTAATAGGCACCCTTATCAAAACGGTCGTCCTTTTCGATAATTGTCTCTATTACTTTGTCAAATTCGGAGTGTTTCATGATTTATTGAAGCAATTTACGCAAGATATCATCAATCATTTTAGGGTTTGCTTTTCCTTTTGTAACCTTCATGACGTGGCCTTTCAAGGCATTAATCGCGGTGTCCTTACCGGATCTGAATTCCTCAACGGCTTTAGTATTACCCGCAATTGCTTCACCACAGATACGTTCCAGTTCTCCGGTATCAGAGGTTTGTTCAAGACCCTTTTCCTTAACAATGATGCTGGCAGCCTTGCCCGTTTGGTACATTTCGACAAACACTTCCTGGGCAGTTTGCTTAGAGATAATGCCGTCATCCACCAACTTAATTAAACCTGCAATCGCGTCCGGTGTGATTTTGCATTGTGTCACGGAAATTGTCTGTTGGCCTTCTATGGAAGAAAGCTCGCGCAGTAAATCGTTTGCAATGATGTTTCCGATGGCTTTTGGGTTGTTATGCTTTTCAATAGCCTTTTCGTAAAAATGGCATAATTCTTGAATAGGACAAAGAACAGATGTAATCGTGTAAGGAAGATCATATTGCTCCATAAAACGCCGTTGCTTGTCAAAGGGAAGTTCCGGGAGGGTGGATTGTATCGTTTCCTTCATTTCAGAGGAAATTTTAACCGGCATAAGATCAGGATCAGGGAAATAACGATAATCATGAGCCTGCTCCTTGCCACGCATAGAGCTTGTGTAACCCTCCTCTGCGTTCCAACGGCGGGTTTCTTGAATGATCTTTTCACCCGTCTTGATAGCTTGTATTTGGCGCTGTATTTCGTAGATAACGCCATTGCGTACACCGGAAATAGAATTGAGGTTCTTAATTTCTACCTTGGTGCCCAATGTGGTGGAACCAACGGGGCGTACGCTTACATTAGCATCGCAACGCATTTGACCCTTTTCCATATCACAATCCGCAACGCCCGCGTAGAGCATGCAGTTACGTAAGGCGGTTAGAAAAGCAAAGACTTCTTCTGCGGAACTCATGTCTGGCTCGGTGACGATTTCGATCAACGGTGCGCCCGCACGGTTGTAATCCACTAAACTATGGCCGTCCATGTGGGAAAGCTTACCAACATCTTCTTCTAAGTGAATGCGCGTCAGCTGCACATGGCGATGGACTCCCATGATGTTTCTAGAAGAACCCGGAAGCTCAATCTCAACACTACCTCCAAGACAGACCGGTTGGTCAAATTGGGAGAGCTGGTAGCCCTTAGGAGAGTCCGGGTAAAAATAGTTTTTACGATCCCATTTACAGATGTCTGCAATTTTACTGCCAAACATAAGGCCGACTTTAATCGTCTTGCGGATGGCCTCAGCGTTCAGAACGGGAAGCGTGCCGGGTAGGGCAAGGACAACGCCGTTTGTGAGGGTGTTGGGAGCTTCTCCATATTTGTAAGGAGCCCGGGTAAACATCTTGGACTTCGTTTTTAGTTGGACGTGGACTTCCAGTCCTATGACAGCTTCATATTCCATGGCTAGAAAACGCGATAAGCGAATTTATAATGTTGGGTGCAGGTTAACGTAATCATGCGCTTGTTCAAAGAAACGCGCGATCGATAACAGCTCTGATTCTTTATAAGGTTGGCCGATAATTTGCAAACCAATAGGGAAATTATTCTTTGTTTGACCACATGGGAGAGAGATTCCTGGTAGCCCCGCAAGGTTTAAGGAAACCGTATAAACGTCTTCCAAATACAACTTTAAGGGGTCACTTGTCTTTTCGCCTTTTTTGCAGGCAGGCTCGGGTGTGGTGGGTGTTAATAAAGCGTCTACTTTTTCAAATGCCTTTAGGAAGTCTTGCCGGATCAACGACCTTACCTTTTGCGCTCTTAAATAATAAGCATCATAATAACCGCTGCTTAAAACATAGGTGCCTAAAATAATACGACGTTTGACCTCAGAGCCAAACCCTTCACCACGGCTTTTCTTGAAGATATCAACCGCATTCGTAGCTGCTTTACTTCTGGTCGTGTAGCGGATGCCATCATAGCGAGCCAGGTTTGAAGAAGCTTCAGCAGGGGCGAGTATATAATAAACCGGAATCGCCAGCTCCATATGCGGCAGAGACACTTCCTCAATACGGCATCCTTGCGATTCATAAAATTTAATGGCTTTTTCTACCGCAGTCTTAATTTCCGGGTTAAGACCCTCGCCGAAATATTCACGGGGAACACCAAGAGTCCAAGGCCCTTTGGAATCGCGAGCGACCTTTGGGTAATCGGGAATATCTACCTTAAAGCTCGTGGAGTCACGTTTGTCATGGCTGGCAATAGTCTGTAGGAGTAAAGCGACATCATCTACACAACGTCCGAAGCCGCCGATTTGATCTAGTGAAGAAGCAAATGCCGCCAAACCGTAGCGACTAACGAGACCGTAAGTTGGCTTCAATCCAACGATACCGCAATGGGCAGCGGGTTGACGGATAGAACCCCCTGTATCACTTCCTAAAGCAATCATTGTTTGGCCTGCTGCAACTGCGGCAGCACTGCCACCACTACTGCCGCCCGGGACGTATTCGATACCCCAGGGGTTAGATGTAGTCTGAAAACCGGAGTTTTCCGTGGTGGAACCCATAGCAAACTCGTCTAAATTCGTTTGTCCCCATAAAACACTACCAGCAGCCTTTAGCTTTTCAGTAACATGGGCATCGTAAGGCGAAATATAATCCTTTAAGATTTGGCTAGCACAGGTCATAGGGCAGCCTTCACGCGCCATATTGTCCTTTAATGAAACAGGAATACCGTCCAATGGCCCCATGGTCTTTCCATCCTTGCGACGTTTGTCCGAAAGTTCTGCGTAGATGAGGGCATCATCTTTATCGTAGCTGATAAAGGACTTTAAATCGTTTTCGGTAGACTCTGTACGTGCAATAACGGCTTTGGTTAATTCGACAGACGAGATCTCTTTTTTGTTCAGCAGATGAACGACTTCGGAGACAGTCTTGTAATGGAGTTCGTTTGAGAGAGTTTCCATAGTTATAAATAGATGTAAAAATTAAAAGGATGACTATTCGACTACCTTAGGGACAACAATCTGGTGGTGGCTTTTTTGCGGCGCGTTCATCAAAGCTTGCTCAACAGTATACGGCACAGTTGTATGATCTTCATCCCAAACATTGTATACCGGAAAGGTATGGGCCATGGGCTCGACACCGGTAACATCTACAGCATTAATTTTATCGAAGAAACCTAATATTTTCTCAAGCCGGAACCGTAAATTATCCTTTTCCTCATCGGTCAGCGATATACGCGCCAGTTCTGCTAAATAATCAATATTAATTTCTTCTGCTTTTTCTGCCATAGCCAATCTTCTGTTAATGATTAGTAATTACCCTGAATCATATGCAGAGAGAACAGAAAGTCAATGCCATGTTGCGATGGCTTGTTTGGGGTAGCTAGAAGTACAGTTGATGAAAAACGAAAAAGGAGGAACCGGTATAAATACCAAATACCCCCTTTGATTTACGAAATTTATTTGATTTTTATTAAAGCCCGAAGAATCCACCCCAGCTGTCTTCTTTTAATTCAGCCTTTTTTGAAGAATTTGACTTTTTGAGTTCCTGGATAAAGTTGTTAAAAATCTCATTGAATTTCTTGTTATCAATTTGATCCTTTTTGGATACAATGCCTATGCTGCTAATCGAGGTTTCGGTTTTCTGTTTATACTCTCTTGCAATTGCTTTTTGCGTATTCTGAAATCTCGAATACAGGTTTAGCCAAAACTTATCTGTTTTTGTAAGTTTTTCGTTATTTTCTATTTTAGTCTTAACTTTATCACTTTTTATTTTTAACTTGCTGTTTAGTTGCAAGTTTCCGAAAAAGCTCCACAAGTTAATCAGCACCCCGACTTCTTTTGTCTCAATATCTTCAAGTAATTTAGGGAAGTTGATATTGTCCCTTGAAGCCTGTTCGAACAGAATGATCATGTTAAGCACATTTTTTTCGTTCAAGCTGTTCTTTTCGAAGACATTAAAGAAGTCCGTAACGGGGTCTTTAGTATATTCGGTGTATTTTTCGGTGACTAATTGAGTAATGTTGTTAAGCCCGGAGAACCAGCTAGATTCTTCTTCTTTCTTTTCAATCGTGACATTTTTTACAGTTTCTTTTTTCTGTATTTCAACCTTCTTTTCAATTTTCTTTTCGGTAGGAACCTTTACTTCTTCTTTAGTCTCGGTTTTCTTTTCGTCGATAGTAACGATTTTTTCATGATCATCTTCAGTAATATTTTCTTCGAGTGAGTAATTGTTAGACTCGAGAGCTGCTTTTGCTGTAGAATTTAACAAACTTATAGCCTCTGTATAAGAAATGCCTATTTCTTGAATTAAAGCCTTCTTAAGATCGTTAGAAATGTTTTCCGATTTTGTGTTATTGTACAGTGTTTCTATGTGGCCGAGCGTGTCGGTGTTATAATTCTTAATTTGCTTTATAATTTCTTTTCTAAGCTCACCCGACTCGTCATTGCGTATGCACTTAATTTGCTGGACGAAGTCGTTTACAGAGACATTTTTAGAGGTCAATGTTTTGATAATATCTGTTGCAGCCTTTTCCGATTTACTAATATAGTCTTTGTGAAACTGATTATAGCTTACTTCAATTTTTTCCTTAACGTTATCTAACGGCTTTACGATAAGTTCTTGAATTTTTTCATGCACGATTTGAGTCGTTTCCTCAATTTTATCTTTGGTTTCTTCAAGAAAATTGTCTAGCTGCGTTTTTTCTTTAACAACGATCGATTCTATTGGTTTTTCATCACCAATAAGGTCTGTAAGAGATTCTGCTTTTGTATTTTTGATGTTTGGGTTGGCAGGTATATGAGCTTCTTGTGTCCAATGAATATCATTGAATGTGAGGTATTCTTCTTTCTCGAATTCTACAAGTACGTACTCGGGATCATTGTTAATGAGGGTATAGTTTTCTTGTGTAGCAGAGCTATCTTCATCATTGATTTTAATACGTTTTTCAGTGACTAGATCTTGCTCAATAATTAGTCGGCTTAATGTTCCTTCAAATACGCTGCCTATTTGAGACTTCTTTAATCCAGCTGTTTGTTGGTTGAGAAGTATGGATCGTAGATCGCTTTTTGATACCTCCTTGGAACCTATTATTTTAGTATATTTTTTTTCAATAGTTATCTCATTGTTAGTGATGAAAGTATTAAAGTTTGCCTTGATAACCGTTAGATTATGTTTGATCTTCTTCCAGACTTCTAAGCTTTCCGGATTTTTATCCAAGTGCGACATGAGCTCAATTGTATTGAGTAACTGAGGGTCGTTTATGTTGTTGTAGATTAGTTGTAGATTTTCTGCCTTTAATCCTTGCAGATAAGTTTTCATTTGAGACTTATACGGAATGTCAGATGAAAGAGCGTTTATGATATTTGTTACATCAGAGAGCTCGCCTTTCTTGCTGTTTATATCGTTTTGGGTTAATACAGTTACTAGATCTTTTACAGTTATAGTGTTAGTCTTTATGGTTATAGGCTTAACATTGTATTCCGAGATGCTTTTCTGATTTTCGGTTTTAACAGATTTGCATTTTATGCCAAACAACCAAGCAATCCACGCAAAAAATCCTGTGGGTACGTTCTTCTTGTTAGCAGTCAGGTTTGTTACATTACTATTACTACCTTTATTATCTTCATTCTTTTGTTTCCTAAGAAGGAATTCTGCACTTGTTTGACTGTTGTTTCTTGAATTTCTTGATTTTTCCATGATAAATGCTTCACTAATTGAATATAAGCTATAATTATATTAAGTTATTAAATAATGTCAATATTAATTGTATTTTAGTTATAGTTTAATTATAGGCTCAATTTTTATGGTAGTTTTAAAATGCTTTGGGAATCCCGCACCTTTTCCTTGCAACGGAGGCCAATTGTGCCCAACATACTTGATTGTGAAAGTTACTGTCTATATTACACCGAAAAAGAATTTACTGGACCCGCAGGGTAACGCTGTGAAGCACGCTATGGAATCTTTGGGCTATTATACAAAAGGTGATGTCCGTATCGGGAAGGTCATTGAGTTTGATATGCATGATTTCGATGAGGATGCGCTTCAGAGCCCACGCGAGTTTTTGCAGGAATTAGATAAAATTTGTCGCGATTTCTTGTGCAACTCCGTCATCGAAGATTACCGATTCGAAGTGGGCTCTGGAGAATAAAACGGCTCTAAACTAAAGATTTTTATAATGAACGTTTGTATAGTACAATTTCCGGGATCAAACTGTGATCAAGACATGTTCCATGCAGTTAAAGATGTCTTGGGTATTCCGGTTCGCATGGTATGGCATAAGGAGAAGAGCTTTGGAGGGGAATGTGATGCGGTTATTTTGCCCGGCGGCTTTTCCTTTGGGGATTACCTACGCCCGGGTGCGATTGCCTGTGTTTCCCCGATTATGAACGCATTGGCTGATTTTGCCAAACAAGGCGGCCGCATTTTGGGTATTTGTAACGGTTTTCAGATTTTGTGTGAAATGGGGCTGCTTCCTGGCGCGCTTGTGCGTAATAATTGCCAAGAGTTTCGTTGCCATACGCAGGGGCTAGCGGTACAGAATTCTACCCCTTCTTTTAATGTAGAGAAATTGGGCGAGCATATAGAGCTTCCCATTGCCCATGGTGACGGTAATTACCGCATACCAGGGAAGTTACTCGATGAGCTCGAGGCCCATAAGCAAGTCCTTTTCCGCTACTCAGGAGAACGAGGTAACCCCAATGGATCCTTAAACCAGATAGCTGGCATTCGAAACAGAGCCGGTAATATTTTTGGCATGATGCCGCACCCAGAAAGAGCTGTGGAGCCTATACACCCCTCCACTCATGGCATTTCCGTCTTAAAGGCATTCCTCAACTCCAAAATGATGTAAATCAGCGTTAAACATGATCATTAAAGAGAACAATCATTTAGAAACAGCCCTGAAATTAGGCCTTTTTGAGGACGAGTATTTTAAAATAGAAGAACTTATGGGCCGTGCGCCCAATATGGTAGAGCTGGGCATGTTTAGTGTCATGTGGTCTGAGCATTGTGCTTATAAGAACTCCAGACCTTTACTCAAGCTACTCCCCAAGGTTAAAAAAGATCCCGAGGCGCTAGGCCAGGTGCTAGTTGCCGCAGGCGAGGAAAACGCAGGTGTTATCGACATTGGTGACGGCTGGGCTATCTGTTTTAAAATAGAATCTCACAACCACCCCAGTGCGGTGGAGCCCTTTGAGGGAGCAGCTACCGGAGTAGGAGGAATTTTGAGAGATATCTTTACAATGGGTGCGAGGCCTGTGCTCTTAACGAATTCCCTTCGCTTTGGTGATTTATCTTCTCCTAAAACCCAAAAGCTTTTACGCGGGGTGGTTCATGGGATTGCTGCCTATGGCAATTGTGTAGGAATTCCTAACGTTGCTGGAGATACTTATTTTGATGCTTGTTATGAGGGTAACCCATTAGTGAACGCCCTATGTCTTGGTTTATTGAGACATGATCAAATTAAGCGAGGTGCCGCTACTGGAGTAGGGAATTTGATTTATTACGTAGGCCCGCCAACTGGACGAGATGGCATGGGTGGCGCTAGTTTTGCATCTAAAGTACTTTCCGCGGAAAGTCATAAAGACCGCCCAGCTGTTCAGAAAGGAGATCCGTTTATGGAAAAGCTCCTGATGGAATCTTGCTTAGAGTTAATGTCTGTTCCGGGGCTAGTTGTCGGTATTCAGGATATGGGTGCGGGAGGCCTTACCTGCGCGCTTTCAGAAACAGCTGCTCGGGGTGGGGTAGGGATAGAGGCTGATATCAGCAAAGTCCCTCAACGGGAAACCGGGATGACACCTTTTGAGATCATGCTTTCAGAAAGCCAGGAACGTATGTTGGTTGTCATTGAAAAAGGCAGGGAGAGAGAGATTGAATCCATCTTTACTAAATGGGATCTCCATGCTGTTTGCATTGGTAAGGTGATAGAAGAACCTATTTTGATTGTAAAACACGGTAAGGAGACGGTTGCTCGGATTACGCCAAGCTCTTTAGTAGAAGAAGCCCCTGTATATGAAAGAGACGTTACTGAACCCAAAGACTTAGCAATTGATCGTAAATGGGATCCCAAATCCATTCCTGATTTAGATGCAAAGGGTATCGAAAAAACACTTATTGATATACTCTGCCACCCAACAATCGCCGATAAACGCTGGATATGGCGCCAGTATGACCATATGGTGCTTGCGAGCACAGTGGTTGAGCCCGGATCTGACGCCGGCGTCGTGCGCTTACGTGTGGGCAACGGGCATGAAAAATATTTAGCCATATCTAATGACTGTAATAATAGATACTGTGCCCTTGATCCGTATAAAGGCGCGCAAATAGCAGTTCTTGAGTGCATAAGGAATCTTACTTGCTCAGGTGCAAGGCCCTTGGGGATGACTAATAATCTTAATTTTGGTAACCCGTACAAGAACGATGAATACTATTACTTAAAAGAGAGTGTTCGTGGACTTGCGGCTGCGTGCGAATTTTTCGATATACCGGTCGTGGGAGGGAATGTCAGTTTATATAATGAGCATGCTGATACCGCCATTGATCCAACCCCCGTTGTTTCCATTGCCGGCATCATTGATAAAAAAGAACACATCATACAGCAACGCATTCAGCGAGGCGATGAAGCCTTGATCCTTCTGGGCGGCTGGCCGGATGAGCTTGGCGGAAGTTATTTCCTGAAAGTTGTTCATGACTTGAACGTAGGCGAAGTTCCTCAAGTAGATTTAGAGAGGGCGGTTCTATTGCATGCGTTTGTCTTAGACCAAATTGAAAAAGGCGTCATTGAAGCGGCTCATGATATTTCTGAAGGCGGCCTCTTAGTCGCGGTCATAGAAATGATTTTTCGAAAAGGCCAATTTGGGATTGATTTAGATCTCACGCAAGCCACTAGTATGCGTAAAGATGCTCTCTTATTTGGGGAAAGCCAGAACCGCATCATTATCGGCTGTAATGCGGGTAACGTTTCCCGTATTCTAGAAGCAGCTAAAGCGATAAATCTTCCGGCCAACTTATTGGGCTTGGCTAACCAATCCGGGGAGATTAATTTGAATTTAGGTAAAAGCAATCACGTTTCCTGGAATACACATGAACTCAAAAAACGTTGGCGCCTTGTGCTACCAGCCATCATGGACGAGCATCTTTAGAGATAAATTTTTATAATGTCAGACCAAATAAAGCATGAGTGCGGAATAGCCATGATAAGGCTTTTAAAGCCTCTCAGCTATTACCATGAGAAATATGGCACTGCGCTTTATGGTTTTCGAAAATTATTTTTATTGATGGAGAAACAGCACAACCGCGGCCAAGATGGCGCGGGTATCGGTTGTGTGAAATTAAATGCTCCGATAGGGCGGCGTTACATGTTTCGCAGAAGGGACATGAATGAAAACTGCCTCACATACATCTTCAATAAATGCTTGCGAGAGTATAACGAGTTAGTACGCAAGGGCAGAATTCAACGCGATAACCCGGATTCGGTAAAAGATTTTTTCCCCTTCGGGGGTGAAGTTCTGTTGGGGCACTTACGTTACGCTACCTCAGGATCTCGTTCTCAAAGCAGCTGTCATCCCTACTTTCGCCGCAGTAATTGGATTACCCGTAACCTTCTCCTCGCAGGTAACTTTAATCTCACGAATGTTAATAAGCTCAACGAAGAGCTTGTGAGCCGAGGCCAGCATCCGATCTTTGATACCGATACACAGACCATATTGGAGCGTATAGGATCTCATTTAGACGAGGCTCACGGCCGCATATACCGTGAAATGAAAGCACGGGGTGTTCCTGGAGAACAGATCACAGAGATCATTAGCAAAGAGCTAGATCCCGCTTCTATTATTAGAGAAGCCACTCAAGATTGGGACGGTGGCTACGTCATTGCCGGTCTCATTGGTAATGGTGATGCCTTTGTGTTTAGGGATCCGCTAGGCATACGCCCGTGCCACTATATTATCAACGATGAAGTGATTGCGGTTGCTTCTGAGCGCGTACCCTTGATGACTATTTTTGGAATTGGCGCAGAGCAGGTTCAAGAGCTCAAGCCAGGCCACGTATTTGTGATTAAAAACACGGGTAATTCCTACGAAGTTCCCTTTGCGGAAAAGCAAGAACCCCAAAAATGCTCTTTTGAGCGGATTTACTTCTCTCGAGGAAACGACCCCGAAATCTACCAAGAACGCAAATCGCTGGGAGCTTGCTTAGCAAAGCCCTTAGCCGAGCTTGTTAATTATGATTTCTCCAAAACAGTTTTTGGCTATATACCCAATACTGCAGAACCCGCCTATAATGGCTTACTCGAAGAACTGCGGCTACTGCGCCGCCAAGAGGTTAAAGAGCAGATTTTAAAAGCCGCAAAAAATGATGATTTAAATGACGCGCTCTTAGATGAACTCATTATGGCAAATTGGCCGCGTGCCGAAAAAATAGCGCTTAAGGATATTAAGCTACGCACATTTATCAGCCAAGAAAAAGATCGCATTAACCTCGCCTCGCACGTCTATGATGTCACTTACGGGATTATCAAAGAAGAGGACACCTTGGTATGCGTGGATGACTCGATTGTCCGCGGCACCACGCTTAAAGAATCCATTCTACACATTCTTTCCCGCACGAACCCAAAACGAATTATCATTGCATCTACTGCGCCTCAAATTCGGTACCCGGATTGCTATGGCATCGATATGTCTGAGCTCGGCAAATTTATCGCGTTCCAGGCGACGATAGCGTTATTAGAAGAACAAGGGAAATCGGCCCTTATACACGAGGTTTATCAACAATGCCTTGCTCAAAAAGACCTTCCGGCTAACCAGGTTAAGAATGTTGTTCAACGCCTCTATGAGCCTTTTTCACCGCAAGAAATTTCAAAAAAAATCGCGGAACTGGTGTATCCTGCAGATAACGGTTGGACTGGCCAATTGGAGATCGTTTTTCAAGGGATAGAAGCTTTGCGTGCCTCTATTCCGGATCATACCGGAGATTGGTACTTTACGGGGAAATACCCTACGCCCGGAGGCCAAGTTGTTTTAAACAAAGCATTTTTAAATTACTACGAAAAGAAGCAAGGTCGTAGCTATTGAGTTCTTAAGCCTAAAATTTAGGAGTGATCTCGGCTAAATTATTTGTTATAAATAGTGAAGAGATGCCTCTCGCCTGATCTCCTATGGAAACCCCTCAAACCCTCAGTACACGCGATTCTCCCATCGTTGGGAAATTGTATACCTTTCCAGCGCGCGTTGAGTATGTAGAAGGCTTGCGACGAGAGTTTACCCATTTCCTGAAATATTTGGGCATAGAGGGCGGAGATCTCGAAAGCTGGAAGCTCGTTTTTTCGGAAGCAGTTGTTAATGCGGTTCTCCACGGCAGCAAGGAAGATCCGTCTAAACAAGTCACGGTAGACTGGAGTGCCCGTGGGGATGAAGTATGGCTAGAAGTCATAGATTGCGGTCATGGCCCTGCGATTGAAACGACCCATCAACCCGGTTTGCCAGATGATCCCCTAGCGCAGAGTGGGCGAGGTCTTTATATTATCAAGCAGTTTTGTAATTCGTGGCAACATTGGTATGGCTCATCCGGCTATCGCCAGGTTTTGATTAGAAAACAGCCTGAAATTATTGCAAACGACCCTAGTCAGAAAATTATTGATTCCACGATCGAAGAGCTTGCGCAGTGCTATGAGAGTTTAGCTGCCTTTCACCATTTGGGGAGAGCGCTGATCGATGCGGACTCCGTTTCCAATTTCATCGAAAATGCAATTCAGGATATTTCGCGCGTTGTGCCTAATAATGGTGTTTTCCTCTATTTTGGAAAAGCCCTTAACCCCACATTATTAAAAGATCTGCAACAGATCTCTTACTACAAATCTGTTGATGAAGGCGATATACCCAACATTGTTATCGAAGAAGGACAGGAGTTTATTTGGGAAAAACCCTCTGAAATAACAAAAAACTCCAGCCTTTACGGTTTTAACTGCGGTATATGTTGCCCTATACGAGCTTCCCAGCAAATTTTAGGGACCCTTACAGTCGCTTGTAGTAATGAAAAACACTATATCAATGCTTCAGATCTTAATACCGTGCGTACATTTGCGGATTTATTTGGCATAGCAGTTGCACACGAGAACAATACAATCATGCGTAGCCGTGAGCAAAGGGCTCTGCAAGAGCTTGAAATTGCATCGGAAATACAGAAGACCCTCCTTCCTATTCCTGAGATTAAGGAACAAAATCATTGGAGACTCTTTGCTCAACGTAAAAGTGCGAGAGAAGTTTCCGGTGACTACGTTGATGCTTGCATTGGTAGCCATGGTGAACTTTATTTAGCGATCGTAGACGTTATGGGTAAAGGGGTTTCTGCTGCTTTTCTGGCAGCCGTTATGCGGACGGCACTCCATATTGCCACGCGCAATCTTACCGGCCTCAATGAGTTGGTTAATATGTTTAACGAGACCCTTCGCGCACAGATTGGTGATCTTACGATCTTTGCAACCTGTGCGGTGGTTATGATTCCCCCTTCTTTGGATAGAGCCTTTATTATCAATGCAGGACATTGCCCCGTGCTTTTCTTTAGAAACAATTCCCTGTTTAAGCAATTTGAGCCCTCTGGCCCACCTCTTGGACTATTTGATGATATTAACTATAAAGTTGATGAAATAGACCTGCACCCGCACGATTCTTTTCTGATGGTCACCGATGGCCTTTATGAAGTTGAGACCGCAGGGAAAATCTGGGGCTGGGATAATCTTGTTAATTTTATACAATCAAGGGGTGTGTCAGATCCAAAAGAACTTTGGGATGAACTTCAACAAGTGATCAATGCGGCAAGTCCAGATCGTGATACCGGTGACGACCAAACAATCCTCCATTGGGAATATACTTCTAAATTGTAATATATGGATAAAATTTTGATTGCAGATGATGACCCCTTTATGGAAAAGCTCTTAGAGTTTACCCTGAAAAAAGCTGGATTTGGGATCATCGCTTGCCGTGAAGGTAATTCGGTAATCCAACGTATTTTAGACGAAAAGCCTGTTCTCATCATTCTCGACCTCATGCTTCCGGGCCGTTCCGGTTTGGAATTGATAGGAGATATACGCGCTAATCAGTCTATTGCACGCCTTCCTGTTATTTTTGTTACCGGCCAAGGTAAGGAAAGTACACGAAATCAGTTAACCCAAGCAGGCGCATCCGCAGTATACACAAAACCCTTTAGCCCAACGGCTTTAATTGCAATGATCAAAAAACTTCTTGCTTGAATATACTTTCATATTAAACCATAATAAGTGTTAGGGTAAGGTACCCCCAACCTTCTTTACAAGAAAATGCCTACGGATCCCAATAAAGAAATTTCAACCATCCTAGAGTCTGTCCAAAAGGAGCTCTTGAATGATGAGCATTTGGAGGTATTGAATATGATTGCAGAGGGTTCTCCCTCAACTTTTTTTAATGACCTTAAAGACACGTTTAAAAGAGAATGGTCTGAGAGTATGTCCCGTTTACAAAAAGCTTGTGAGGTTTCAGATAGCACAGAAGTCCGTAAAACAGTACATTACTTAGCCGGCAGTAGTGCCAATCTTGGTCTCAAGCGTTTGCATGGTATATGCTGCACCATAGAGCAGAATATAGACGAAAATAATTTTTCTGCCTATAGCGTTTGCCCGGAGCATTTGCAGGAAGAATACCTGATATCTATGAAAGCCCTCGAGGATTACATAGATCAGTTGTAGAATTATTCTTTGGTTTTTGGGAGGGTGAAAGTCCCTATATGCTAAGAAAGCTCTCTGCTATCTTTAATCACTTGCAACCAAATATCCCTTAAATAGAACAAGGTTCGTAAGATTTCTTTTTGCATGGGAGCGGCAAAGGAAGCACTTGCTAGTGGTACCTGTTGAAGATAGGACATGCAAATATTAATCGCACTGAGCACAAACTTACCATGACAAACACACGCAGAATATTCTGTGTCATTCAAGAATTGAATAGCCATCACAACATGGTGGTGAGCCATAATGAGTGATTGCGCAAACTTCCAGTTCCCTTTATGAGTTAGCCCTTTGGGTTCCTGGTCTAAAAATGTTCCCCAACAAGAATGTACATATTGGAGGAGTCCACAAGTGGATACAAACAACGGATGCCTATGGATGGAGTAGGGGTCGGATGACGCTTCAGCAAATGCATCAAATTCACCCTCACCGAAAGATTCATCCTCGTCATCATCATCTTCATCAAGATTGAAATTCGCTTCTACGATATAAAGTTCTTTCGCAGGCCCTTGCATGGAAGGGTTTGCCCAGCCCATAGCCTTGAAAGTCTCTTCTAGGCAATTTTCACTGGCCTTAAGTTTTGAATAATGAGTAAGAAAACGGGCTATTTCAGAATTACTTTCCTTAACGTAGCTTTGCCAATCAAACTCACTCCACTGTGAACCTGCTTCCTCTTCAAATTCAAAATCGCCGTCGTGGAAGTTTTCATAATAATTATACATAATCGATGGCTAAGCTTTTTGTAAGGCTTTATACGTTAGATTATAATACTACATTACCCCCACACTATAAGCAAGTACAAATCCTAATAATTTAGCCCAGATCCGGTAGAAGCTTGAGATACTCGATTAATTGGTTTTTTGCTAAGATTTTTCCTTTACCTAACAATAATTATTCGATTACACTGCACCCACATGAAGTCGACTATTTTTCACCTCGAAGCCTATATCAGTGGCCACGTCCAGGGCGTTGGTTTTCGTTACACAACTTACCAAATCGCTAAGGGTTTTGATGTGACAGGCCAAGTGAAAAACCTCGATGACGGCCGTGTCTGGCTGGAGGTGGAGGGCGATGAGGGCGAGGCCAAAGCCTTTCTCGATGCGATTAAAGAACACATGCGCCATTATATTAAAGACGTAGAGGTAATCACCACCGGCCAAGTTAAGCGCCGTTCGGGCTTTATTATCTCGTAGTTTTGACTTTTTTGAGCGCAAGCCGTTTTACCTTAGTGGGATACAGAAAAAGTTTGCATAAGCGGGTGTTATGGGCATTATAAATATTTTATTTTTATAAGCGGAGCTTCCCCGTGTCATGGGGTTCGTGAAGCAATTATCCAGTACATATGTATAATACCAGCTCTTAAAAAGATGAAGTTTACAAAAACGGTTGTAACCGCAGGTTTGGCGATGTTTTCCATGTTCTTTGGGTCAGGAAACCTGGTTTTTCCGGTACTGATGGGAACTCAAACATTAGATAAAGCGCCTTTCGCAGCGGCGGGGCTTTTTCTAACGGGGGTACTTGTCCCGTTTATTGGATTGATTAGTGTCATTATGTACGCTGGGGATCGCAAGCGTTTTTTTTCCTGCATAGGAGTATGGCCTGCTTTTTTCCTCACGTTCGTTACGTTGTCCTTGATGGGGCCTTTTGGGGTGCTTCCGCGTTGCATCATCGTTGCATACGGTGGTATACAGCTTTTTATGCCGGATTTTTCCTTTAAAATCTTCGCTGTTATTTTCGCTGTTTTAACATCTTTAGTTATCTGGAAGCATGACAAAATTATCCCCATTTTAGGGCGGGTTTTAACCCCTTTTCTAATAGCAGGTGTCGGGGCTATTATTTTTATGGGCTTCTTTTATGGAAAGCCTGCTGAACCAACAGACTTAAACGCTTTGCGCTCCTTCAGTCAAGGTTTGCTAGAAGGTTACCAGATAATGGACTTGTTGGCGGCATTCTTTTTCGCCGCGACTGCGGTCGGTTACGTAAGTGTTCACTTAACGCCTTCAGACAGCCCAAAACTGCTGCCAAAGTTAAGTACTTATTCCAGTATTATTGCGATGATTCTTTTGGGGCTCGTTTACGTTGCATTTGTCATTTTGGGAGCTCGCTATGCCAATGATTTACAAGGGATTCCAGCCGAACAGCTCTTGGCGGCTATTGCTGGCTATACGATGGGAGAGTTCGCAATCCCCATCATTAGCATAACCATTGCATTGGCTTGCTTGACGACAGCAACCGTTCTGACAATGCTCTGGGCAGATTTCTTAAGCGTTGATATCACAAAGGGTCGATTGCCAAGGCACCCTGCTATCATTATTACACTGGGGATAGCCTTATTAGTTTCTTTCCAAGGGTTCGAGTCTATCCGTGGATTCTTGGGGACCATTTTGCAAGTGGCCTATCCGGCGCTCATTACACTTGCGTTGGCCAGCATCATTAAAAAATGGTTCTCTATACGTAAAAACATCGCTGGTTGGGCCTTTTGGGGTGCTTTAGCTGTGTCCCTCGGTTTTTATTACTTATAATTCAAATTTATAAACGATGCGCTTTACGAAGACAGTTGTAACCGGTGGATTGGCCATGTTCTCTATGTTCTTTGGTTCTGCCAATCTGGTTTTTCCCGTATCTTTGGGAACGGAGACGCTTTCTAGTTCCTACTTTGCCGCTATAGGCCTTTTTCTAACCGGTGTGATTGTCCCTTTTATCGGGTTAATGAGCATCATTTTGTATGCTGGGGATCGCCAGCGGTTTTTTGCCTACACGGGTAAAGTTCCTGGTTTTCTGTTAGCATTTACAATGCTCTCCCTTCTGGGACCCTTTGCTGTGGTTCCCAGATGTATTGTCGTAGCTTATGGCGGGGTACAGCTATTCATGCCTAGCTTGGGACTATTGCCGTTTGCTATAGGTTTCTGTTTGCTAACCTTACTGGTTATCTGGAAGCATGATAAAATTATCCCTATCCTTGGTCGTGTTTTAACACCTCTGCTCATACTCGGTGTGGGGATCGTTATCGCTATGGGGATGATCAAGGGTGGAGCTCCTATAGAATCTGACTTATCGGGCGTACAAGCCTTTAAAATAGGTTTGTTTGAGGGTTATCAGACGATGGATTTGTTAGCGGCTTTCTTTTTCGCGGCAACGGTTGTTGGTTATGTAAACGTCCACTTGACGGCTACAGAAAGCCCCCGACTTTTGATCCGTCTAAGCAGCTATTCCAGCATCATTGCAATCTCTTTACTGGGGTTGGTTTATTTTTTCTTTGTCCTTTTAGGAGCCAAATATGCGCCCTTATTACAAGGGGTTGCGCCCGAACAACTCCTCGCAACAATTGCGGGTCATACCATGGGCAAGATAGCTATACCGGTTGTCAGTATTACGATTGCGTTAGCTTGTTTAACAACGGCTACTATTTTAACGATCCTGTTTGCTGAATTTTTGTCCAGTGACATCATGCGTGGCCGATTAAACCGACATCCTGCAATACTGATTACGTTAGCGATTGCGCTCCTAGTGTCGCTACAAGGCTTTGGGGCAATCAAGCTCTTCCTCGCTTCGGTGCTCACATTTGTTTATCCCGCAGTGATTGCGTTAGCGGCAGGAGGAATTATCCGGAAGCTTTCCAATATTAAGTTCAATCTTGGTGGCTGGGCTTTTTGGAGCGTTTTAGCGCTCATGGCAATATTGCGGTTTCTTTAGTTTGCTAATCAGGATAAACCAAGGACTTCTTCTTGATGGTAGGCGCCATTTTGTACGGCGGTGAACTGCCAGGAAGGTTGATCGAGAAGCTCAGGTTTTTCCGTGCCGGTGCAAATAATTTGGTAACGGTCATCTAACGTTTTCCAAAAGGCTTCTCGCCGACGTGAATCCAGTTGCCCTAAAATATCATCTGCCAGAATAACGGGTATAATGCCCTTCTTTTTCTCAAAATAAGCTACCTGAGCTAACCGTAGGGCGATCACAAGTGTCCTTTGCTGGCCTTCTGAGGAAAATTGCTGTGCCTTATTGGATTGTAGGCGAAAGAGGAAATCATCACGGTGGGGACCTTTTTGCGTGGCCTTCATAATGTAGTCTCGTTCTCTGCTTTTTTGTAAAACAGCCAGCATGTGTTCGGGATCCTGAGCTTCTGTATTGGGTTGATATTGGAGCTGGGGGAGCTCCTCATCTATAGAAACAGAATTATGGTAGCTTTCCAGAAGCTCGTTAAGCTCTTGCAGTGCCTGTTGTCTTTTTCGGATAAGGACAACGGCATCCTGAGCCAATAACGCATCAAATGCTTCCAGGGCAGCGATATTCAGTTTTTCATGGCGAAACAAAGCGTTACGTTCCTTTAACCCCTTATGGTAACGCAATAAGGCGGTCAAATACTCCCTGTCCGTTGCGGCAAGAGAGAGATCCAGAAAGCGTCGACGAAGGAGGGGAGCCCCGCGCACTAAATGGATGTCCTCTGAGGAAAAAGCAACGGTTGGGAAAATGCCAATAAAATCCGAATTTTGCCGCACAGGATTTTGGTTAAACTGCAATGTCTTTCCCTTAGGCGTAATATCTATTCTGACCTCACACTCGCCTTCAACTTCATGCTCTATTTTGTAATAGAGCGAAGCCATCGTCTTACCATGTTGAATGAGTGTATTACTCTCGTGTGTACGAAAAGACCTCAGTGCGGTCACGAAATTCAGCCCCTCTAAGAGGTTTGTTTTCCCTTGGCCGTTCTTGCCATAGAAATAGGTATTCTGAGACAACGGTACAGCAGCGAAGTCTATATTCCTATATTGTTGTGCTCTGATTTCTATGAAGCGCATTGTTAGATTAAACCCCGGCTAGTATTCTAAAGGTCAATAACGGTGCTTTGCGAGCCTGAACCGCTTTGATTCAACTCTTCCCAAACAGAAATAAATCCCTCCAGTAAATCCTTCCAATCATCCTCCGTTGTCTGCCACCCGGAGCTGACTCGAATAAATCTTTTGGCTTCTTCATCCGTATATCCCATAGCCGACAGGACAGGCGAGCTTGCTTCTTTTTTAGAAGCGCAGGCAGACCCCGATGCCACACAAAATCCGCGCTTACTGAGTTGTGCGATCCAGCGCACGTTATTAAATTTAGGCATAATGAGCCCAACGGTGTTCCATACTCGAGAGGAATCCTGGCCAACAATCCTTGTGCCAGGTATTTCCATGCAAATTACTTTCTCAAACGAAGTTTTCTGTATCTCAAAAAGAAAAAGATGCTTTTCGATATAAGACCTACATGCTTGGTAAGCTGCCACCATAGCAGCAATTGCGGGGTAGTCTTCAGTTCCGGAGCGGTGCCCCATTTCTTGCCCGCCACCCACTGATATCCTAAACTGCGTAAAATTGTCAGGTATCTTAAGAAAACCGACTCCCTTTGGCCCGCCAAATTTATGGGCGCTACCTATAATAAAATCGCACTTGCCAAGTTCTCCTAGGGGCAGCTTCCCTATCCACTGAGAGGCATCGCATAAAAAAAGAATACCCCGATTTTTGCAGAGGCGAAGGACTTCTTCCCATGGCTGCACAATACCCGTTTCATTATTTAAGGCCATCAGCGCGATCAATTTTGGGCGCTTTTTTTCGATAAAACCATAAAGATTATCCAGATCCAATGTACCGTCTTTTTTTATCTCTAAATAGTGTGCACGGCTGCCCAAATAATATTTAGCTGATTGGTAGACGGCGGAATGCTCTATTGTAGAAACGCCTACAAAGGTATCCTTGTCTAACGTGTGTTTAAAGTGCTCAAATAACGCATTAGCTGCTTCAGTTGCCCCTGAGGTGAATATAATAGATCCTTTTTCGCAACCAAGCTCATCGGCCCAGAATTCACGTGCCGCTTCCAGTAAGTTGTGTACCTGAGCGCCTTCTCTATAGGGACTTGAAGGGTTATACCAATGATTATCTTGTGCTTCTAGGAGCGCTTTTCGAGCCGAAGCATTTAGAGGTGTTGTCGCATTATAGTCGAAGTACTTCATGGGACCCTCAAGATCTGGCCAACTCTTAAGCTATGGGGGCTGGAAAGGGTGTCCTGATTCTCTTCAAAAATTTCATGCCAACGCGCTGATGTTCCGTAGACCTTTGTGCTAATAGTTGAAAGGGTGTCCCCGTAGTCAACGGTGTAGAGCTTTTGCTGCTTAATTTGGAGCGCCTTCTTTTCCGGTTTCGGGGTAAAAATATTTTCTTTAGGTTTTTGTTGCGTTTCCTTTTGGGCAAAGGATGCGGGATTACTCAACTGACGTTTTGCAGCCGCTAATTGTTTCTTCAAATCAATATTTTCCTCACGCACTTGTTGTAAGAGCTCTAACAGATCAAGACGCTTGTCTTGACCCAACACAGAAGGCCCGGGGAAAGATTTTACAAACTCACGTTGGCCCGTTTCGATCATCTGCCGTACGATAGGGGATTGTTCTGCATTTGGCTTAAATTCCAAATATTTTCTAAAGTGATAAATCGCGGAAATCGGATCCTGTATATGTTCGAGATAAATCCTCCCTGCCTCCAGATGGCTTTCTGGGGAAATGTGGTGGTGCTCAATAACTTTTAAAAAAGAAGCTAAGGATTCCCTGTAGCGTCCATCCTGATAGAAATGTTTTCCGCGGCGGTAATTTTTATCCTCTGTTTCATTAAACCCCAGTGAACTATTTTGTGAACAGCCGGAAAGCAGGATAATAGCAGCGAACGCTATCAAACAAAATGATTTATAAAACTTCACAATTGAACTACTCTTTAAACTAACCAACACATTAACAGGGTCTTATATAACCCCATTATTGGCAATAAAAATGTGCATAGGAGAGGGTGTAACAGTGCTTCAGTTATTCACTTTATCTATAAGATTCTGTCGTTCCTCGGCCGAGTTCAAACTCGAAGTGCAACACATGCGGAGTTAAAGTTAAAGAGTTTTAAGGAACCGGAAGAAAAAAGCAAGAAAGATTCCATGGGCGATAAGTAGTGGAGGGATTTCCTTGGAGTGTGGTT
>Ga0210050_1000038_pt1 | contig 180656 bp, 157 predicted proteins | sample CryGey132114_all_FD_185463 | JGI IMG/M metagenome (GOLD analysis project Ga0210050, IMG submission 185463) | Groundwater microbial communities from aquifer - Crystal Geyser CG22_combo_CG10-13_8/21/14_all (SPAdes) (version 2) | ecosystem: Environmental > Aquatic > Deep subsurface > Groundwater ... | reverse complement strand
GCCAATTAAAAATCATAACATCGGATTGAAAGCCATTGTAAAATTACTTTTAGATGCTAAAATTGGCGTAATTAAAGATACAAATGCCATAAATATTGTAGGACATCGGGTAGTGCACGGAGGCAGTACTTTTGCCAAAACTACCTTGATTGATGAAAAGGTAAAACAAAAAATCAGCGATTTATCGGCTTTAGCACCTTTGCACAATCCGCCTAATTTAGAAGGGATTATGGTTGCTGAGCAATTGTTTCCAAATGCCAAACAAGTTGCCGTTTTTGATACAGCATTTCACCAAACAATTCCACAAAAAGCGTATCAATATGCCATTCCTACTAAGTTTTTAGATGAAAACCACATACGCTTATACGGCTTTCACGGCACCAGTCATAAATATGTTTCCGAAAAAGCAATTGCTTATTTGGCGTTAAAACAATCGAAACTAATTAGCATCCACTTAGGAAATGGTTGTAGTATGACCGCCATTAAAGACGGAAAAAGTATTGATCACAGCTTGGGTTTTGGACCTATGAATGGCCTAATTATGGGCACACGAAGTGGTGACATTGACCAATCTGTCATTTTTTATTTGGTAGATAAATTGGGTTATAGCTTAAAGGAAGTCAACACTTTATTGCAAAAACAAAGCGGAATGTTGGGTTTAACAGGCTTTAGTGATTTAAGGGATATCGAAACAGAAGCAGCACAAGGAAACAAAATTTGCCAATTAGCTTTAGAGATGAATGCCTACCGAATAAAAAAATATATTGGTGCTTATATGGCAGCACTCAATGGGGTTGATGCGCTTATTTTTACAGCGGGCATAGGTGAACATTCTCATGTTATGCGCCATTTGATTTGTGCAGAACTTAACTATTTGGGAGTTCAATTAGACCAAGATAAAAACAAAAATTATCACAAAGGCATCCAAGAAATTCAAAGTGCTCATTCAAAAGTTAAAATATTAATTATCCCAACCGATGAAGAAATTGAAATTGCACAACAGGCTTATCAGTTGGTTTTTGGGTGAAAAGTGAAAAACAAAACAAAAAATAGAAAACTAGAAAACAACTAACCTCTTCAACTCTTGATACAATTTTCAGAAATATTGCAAATAATATTAACGAATTGGCTTATTATTAGCGCTTTTTTTGTGATTGCCTTATTATATGCAGCGGTTGGTTTTGGCGGTGGCTCAAGTTATTTGGCGGTTTTGGCTTTGTCGAGTTTGGGTTTTATGCAAATAAGAGCGATGGCGTTATTTTGCAATATTGTGGTAGTGAGTGGGGGCACTTATATTTACATTAAAAACGGATTGTTTAATTATAAAAAGATTTTTCCCCTAGTTTTATTGAGTATTCCTTTAGCTTTTTTAGGTGGTTATTTAAAAATTAGCCAGCCATTTTTTTTTATTTTATTGGGGATAACACTTTGTATAGCAGCCATTACAATGTGGTTCTCGCAGTATCAAAAAAATTCAAACGTTGAGGTTACAACTAAAAAAACATTGGTTAAAGATACCGCTATTGGTGGCTTTATTGGATTTGTATCTGGCATGGTTGGCATTGGTGGAGGCATCTTTTTAGCGCCACTTTTGCATCTTACCAAATGGGATACGCCAAAACGTATTGCCGCGGCGTCAAGCTTTTTTATTTTGGCAAATTCGGTTGCAGGATTAATTGGTCAATATCAAAACCCTGAATTTTCTATAGAACCAAAACTGACAGTTATCTTAATTTTTGCAGTTTTAATTGGTGGACAAATAGGATCTCGGTTGAGTATTACTTTGATAAACGCCTTAAATTTAAAGCGATTAACAGCCGTATTAATTGCCTTTATAGGGATGAAAATATTGCTAAAACACTTGTTTTAAGTCAGCGTTCCAGCATAAAGGCTTTTAATAATGCCATCGGCTAAACCTATTTTAGGAACATAAATATTTCGTCCACCACTCCATTTCATCGCCAATAGATAGATTTTTAAAGCGGGAATAATAACGTCGGCACGATCGGGATTTAAATTCATTTTCATAATGCGATCTTCAAAACACAATTCGTTAATAGCGTGATATTGAGTGTTTAAATAAACATACGAAAGTGGTAAGCCCATTTTTTTACCTGATATTTTTTGAATGGTATTAATATTGCCTCCCGAGCCTAACAAAGCGATGTTGGTTGTACTTTGTGTGTGAGATTTTATCCATTTTTCGGCTTCTTCCCAATGTTTTGGTTCTACCTTATCTTCTAAAATTCTAACCGTTCCCAATGGAAATGATTTTGATGCCGTAATTGCCCCATTTTTATAAAGGCTAAATTCGGTGCTACCACCGCCAACATCAACATATAAATAGGTTTTCGATTCGTCAATATAATCCTTTAAATCAGTAGAAGATATAATCATCGCTTCGGTTTTTCCGTTGATGATATCAATTTGAATTCCGGTAGCTTTAAAAATTTCGGCAACTACTTTTTTGCCGTTTTTAGCTTCGCGCATGGCAGAGGTGGCACAGGCTTTAAAGTTGGTAATTTCGTGAGCCTGTATAAGGTATTTAAAGGCTTTAATGGCTTTTATCATGCGCGCCGTGTTCTCCTCCGAAATATGATGATTTAAAAATACATCGCTACCTAATCTAATTGGAATGCGCACCAATGAAACCTTTTTAAACAGTGGTGGCAGTTTAGGAAATTTAATGATATTGTTTATTAATAGCCTCATGGCATTAGATCCAATATCTATAGCGGCATATTTTTGAATGTTCAAATTACCAAGGTTTAAATGCTGTAAAATTTAGGAAATTCCTTTAAAATAGTCTTGCCTTTTTTTATATTTTTCCAATGATCTTCGTCAAATTCAATACTTACAACACCACAAGTTGGCACGTTTTTAATATACTCATCACCAAACTGGTTTACAAAATCATTGATGCCGTGGTTGTGACTAAAAATGATGGCTGAATTATAGCCATCGTCAAGTGCCCTAACGGTTTTAGCCAAATACCCATCTTTAAAATTGTATAGAGATTTGCTGATTTTTAAATTGGCAAATGGAAATTTAAAGGTATTTGTAAAAATTACAGCGGTGTGTAGGGCACGAATGGCACAACTCGACACAAAAATATCGGGTCGCTCAATCTTTTCGAAAAGCACGGTTGCCATAAAATGAGCATCTTTAATGCCTTTTTCTTTTAAGGGACGATCAATATCGTCAACCGATTCGTAATCCCACGACGATTTTGCATGTCTAACAATAAATAAAGTTTTCATAATGATGTGGTTGAACTTGGTTAGTTTTAGGGCGCTAAGCGTTCTTTTTTAAATGAAAAATCGGATTGTAAAGTGTACCTAATTCGGTCGTGCATGCGGTTTGGTCTGCCTTGCCAAAATTCAACACTTTGTGGTTTTACCAAATAACCGCCCCAAAATTCGGGACGTGGAATTTCAGTATTTTTAAATTTTTCTTCATAGCTTTTTAAGGCTAGGTCTAGGGCTTCACGTGAAGGGACTACTTGACTTTGATTAGAGGCCCAAGCGCCAAGCTTGCTACCATCGGGACGTGATTCAAAATAGCCATCCGATAAGTTTGGTGCCAATTTTTCGGCAATGCCTTTAATGATAACTTGGCGTTCTAAATTACTCCAATAAAACGACAAACAAATATGTGGATTGGCAGTGATGGCCTTGCCCTTTTCGCTCTTATAATTGGTATAAAAAATAAAACCTTCCCACGTAAAACGCTTTAAAAGTACCATCCTATTTTTTGGAAAACCATCTAAACCAATGGTCGAAATAGCCATGGCATTTGGCTCTTCAATTCCGCCAAAATTTTCGACTTCATAAAACCATTGTTGAAATAATTCAATAGGATTTTCAGGCGTATTCGATTCTAATAACGCGCTTTTTTGATACGTTTTTCGATAGTTGCCTAAGTCTTTTTCCATATTTCAAAAATAAAGAATTTGAGTCAATTTTTCTGCTTTTTAGATTTAATTATCAGCAATCCCAAAAAGGTAATTAATCCGTTAATTATCAAGATAAAAAATCCTAAATCAAATTGAAACCAACTTAGTAAAGCATTGTTTAAAAAGACACTCAATAGCGGTGACAGTATGGCTACAATTGGAACCCATTTGTCGTTTAACTGAACCTTAGTAAATAAGCCTAAGGCATATAAACCAAGCAAAGGACCATAGGTATAGCCTGCAAATTTAAAGATAGAGTTAATTACACTTGGGTCATTAATAAGGTATTTAAAAGTGATTATGGTTGCAATTAAGAGGATGGAAAACGCAATGTGTACGGCTTTTCTAACCGCAATTTGTTTAGCAGCCTCTTTATATTTTTCTATGGTTAAAATATCAATGCAAAAGGAGGTAGTTAGCGCCGTTAAAGCCGAATCGGCACTTGAATAAGCCGCCGCTATTAATCCTAAAATAAAAAGAACTGCGGCGTATATTCCCAAATTTGATGCCGTGGCAATGGTTGGAAATAATTGATCACCATGTGCATCAATTCCTTGTAAAGCGGCATATTTAATTAAAAGAACGCCTAAACTTAAAAATAAAATGTTTACAATTACCAAAACAATGGTAAACCAAAACATATTTTTTTGTGCGTCTTTTAAGGTTTTGCAAGTCAGGTTTTTTTGCATCATATCTTGGTCGAGTCCGGTCATAACAATGGCAATAAAGGCTCCCGAAAAAAACTGTTTCCAAAAATAATTGGCTTTGCTAATATCGTCAAAAAAGAAAACCTGCGATTGTGGACTGGTTTTAATGGTTTCAAGAAATCCTGTAAAATTAAGGTGTAAACTTTGAGAAATTAAGATAATTGTTAAAATTACTGAACTCATTAAAAAAAAAGTTTGAAAGGTATCGGTAATGATAATGGTTTTAATTCCCGACCTAAAGGTATAAAGCCAAATCAGCGCAACCGTAATGATAACGGTTATCCAAAAGGGGATATTTAAGGAATCAAAAATTAATAATTGAAGCACATTTGCCACTAGAAATAGCCTAAATGAAGAACCTACTAGGCGTGATAATAGAAAAAAGGAAGCGCCTGTTTTATAGGTAGATTTGCCAAAACGCACTTCGAGATAACTGTAAATAGAAGTTAAATTGAGTCGGTAATAAAGAGGCAACAAAACTATCCCAATAACCAAATAGCCGAGAACATAACCCAAAACCATTTGCAAATAACCAAATTTTGAAGCCTCAACCCATCCGGGAACGGAAATAAAAGTTACCCCAGATAGCGATGCGCCAATCATTCCAAAGGCTACCAAATACCAAGGCGATTGCTTATTGGCTTTAAAAAAAGTATCGTTGCTTTGGTTACCTCCTGTAAAAAAGGAGATTAAAATTAAAACGCCAAAATAAGCTATAATTAAAAAAATGATGTGAAGTGGATTCATAAATAGCAATTCATAGAAACAAAGAAACTAAAAATAATTTGAATTTCGCCTGCTAGTTGTACATTTGCAACATGAATTTTTCTTCAAAATTATTAGGGCAGGCCGTAAATCAAGTTTCACAATTGCCCGGAATTGGCAAGCGCTCGGCTTTACGTTTGGTTTTGCACTTGTTAAAGCAACCAAAATCACAGACCGATAATTTAACGCGGGCATTAAACAACCTCCAAGAGCATATTTCTTATTGTAAAAATTGTCATAATATTTCTGATTCTGATGTTTGCGAAATCTGTTCAAACAGCAAGCGCAATAAGCAGTTAATTTGTGTGGTTGAAGATATTAGAGATGTAATGGCTATTGAAAATACCATGCAATTTCACGGCGTTTATCATGTTTTAGGAGGTAAAATTTCGCCAATTGATGGTGTTGGACCTCAAAATTTGAATATAGAAAGTTTGGTAGAAAAAGTTAAATCAGGCGCAGTTGAAGAGTTGATTTTTGCCTTAAGCTCTACGATGGAAGGCGATACTACTAACTTTTATATTTTTAAATTGTTGAACGGTTTTGAAGTTAAAATATCTACCATTGCACGCGGCATTGCCGTTGGCGACGAACTCGAATATGCCGATGAAATTACCCTTGGCAGAAGTATTGTAAATCGCATTCCTTTTGAAAACTCATTAAAATATTAATGCAGTTATCGGTTGTCATCGTTAGTTTTCAAGCTAAATATTTTTTAGAACTCTGTTTATATAGCGTTTTAAAAGCTTCTCAAAATATTGAAATCGAAATCATTGTGGTTGATAATTGCTCAACCGACGGCACTAATGATTTGGTGCAATCAAAATTTAAAACCGTAAAACTGATTAAAAACACTCAAAATTTAGGTTTTGCTAAAGCTAATAATATTGGGGTTAGCAAGGCTTGTGGCGATTATGTGCTGATTTTAAATCCCGACACGGTGCTTGCCGAAGACACCTTTATAAAATGCCTTGAATTTGCCAATTTGCATCCCGATTTGGGTGCATTAGGGGTAAAATTAATTGATGGAGCGGGTCATTTTTTACCGGAGGGCAAACGCAATTTGCCCACACCTTTGGTCAGTTTTTATAAAATGCTGGGCATTAAAAATAAAAAATACAGTTATTACGCTCAGCAAATTCCTGATGATTCTGTTGGTGAAGTGGCGATTTTGGTGGGGGCTTTTATGTTTTTAAAACGCACGAACTACCTTGCTGTTGGCGGATTTGACACCGATTATTTTATGTATGGAGAAGACATCGATTTTAGTTATAAACTCACAAAAAGCGGCTTTAAAAATTATTATCTAGGAACGGCATCTGTCATTCACTTTAAAGGAGAAAGCACCAAAAAAAACACGCGCTATTTAAAGCATTTTTTTAAGGCGATGCCACTATTTTACGGCAAACATTTTAAACGAAATCTGGCTTTTGAATGGTTCTTAAAATTGGGAATTTATGGATGGTTTGTAGCAAAATACCTTCAATTAAAATTCGCTAAGTCTTCTCAAAACTGTTTCAAAAGAGCAGTTTATTTTGGCAGCGAACAAAGCACCTTAACTTTGTTAAAAAATAAATTTAACACCATGCAAATAAATCAAATAAACAACCAAAATGAGCTAGCCGATTTTGATTTAATGTTTGTTGATTTGAGCATGTGCCCTTTTAAAACTATGATTCAAATTTTAGAGAAATACAAAAGTCCACAACATAAATTCAGAATTATTTTGCCTAATACACAGGTGGTAATTGGTAGCGATAGCCCATCCGATAAGGGCGCAGTTACCCTTTTAAACGAAGGATTTTAAAATTTACTAAAAACCTGTTAATCGCCATCATTAAACAAATATGGGCAAATTTTTGCCCCCATTGTATGAACCTTAAGTAAAATGCTCTGCGTTCTTTGCTTAAACCTTTGTGCCCTTTAAATGAAAATTTTAGCGCAATCATTCGTGCACTTCGCGATAACCTTATTTTAAACCCTTGCAAAAAAAAGCAGAGTTGCTAAATACTTGTCTAAATTTTAACCCAAACTTCCTAAATAGCGTTCGGCATCAAGCGCCGCCATACAGCCACTTCCAGCGGCAGTTACCGCTTGTCGGTATTCTTTATCTTGAACATCGCCACAAGCAAATACCCCAGGTTTGTTGGTTTTAGAAGACTTGCCTTTGGTAACTAAATATTTTGTGTCATCCATTTCTAACTGACCGGTAAAGAGTTCGGTATTAGGTTTATGACCTATCGCAATGAATAAACCATCTACCTTTATCGTCGATTTTTTTTGAGTCTGGTTATTAATAATTCTCACGCCTTCAACCACGTCTTTGCCCAAAACCTCGTCAATTTCAGAGTGGTAAAGTATTTTGATATTTTTAGTTTCTAAAACACGTTTTTGCATGGCTTTAGAGGCGCGCATTTCATCACGGCGCACAATCATGGTAACGCTTTTGCAAATGTTTGCCAAATAAGTAGCCTCTTCGGCGGCGGTATCTCCCGCACCAACTAAGGCAACATCAAGTCCTTTATAAAAAAAACCGTCGCAGGTGGCACAAGCCGAAACACCTCCGCCACGCAAGCGTTGTTCACTTTCAATTCCAAGATAGCGCGCCGTTGCGCCAGTTGCAATAATGAGCGCTTTAGTTTCAATAATTTTATCCTCGTCAATGGTGATTTTATGAGTGCCTCCAACTTTAGCACTCAATTCAACTTTTGTAGCCAATCCAAAACGGACATCTGTTTCAAAACGCACCGCTTGATTTTTCAAGTCTTCCATTAATGCATTGCCATCAACGCCATTGGGATAGCCGGGAAAATTATCGACTTCGGTTGTGGTTGTTAATTGTCCGCCAGGTTCCATCCCCGTGTATATTACCGGATGTAAATCGGCACGAGCTGCATAAATAGCTGCGGTATATCCCGCAGGACCTGAACCTATTATTAAACATTTTACTTGTTCTATATCTTTTGACTTCATAATTTTTTTATCTTTAATTGCTCACAAAGGTAGTCTAAATCTTGTTTTTAACCACTAAGGCGAATTGCTTTTCGCAATGTTTCTATAAAAAAGTGTGATAGTAATTCTGTAAGAAGCAGAAGCTTTAAGTAAACAAATTTTCGGCTACCCATTTTGATAAAACCATGATGGTTTCGTATGGATTTACCTTTACGGAGGTGGGAAAAAGCGAGGCATCACAAACGTAAATTGATTTGGTGCCATAAACTTTTCCGTAAAGATTACAAACGGAATTTTTAGGGTCAATGCCCATCTTGGCACCGCCTTGCGGATGCGCGCTAGACAAAGGTGTTTTATTTAAATTCAGATTTTTTTCTATAATGAGTGATTCAATCTGTTCGATATCAGCTTTTAATAGCGGTGATTTTTGACATGCCGGAATTGAAACGCTTTTACATCCAGCAGCAAAAAACAATTTTGCCGATAATACCGTAATTAATATGTTTTTTAGTTCTTTATAAAGGAAGATCCAACGCTTTGGGTTTGTTCTAGAGCGAGACTCTTCATACCCACCCTAAATAGACGAGCCTGAACAAATTCCCAGTTCCAGCGCATTTGTCGTTCAGCATTGTGAAGCTTTATTTCTTGCATGCCATTTATGAGTTCAATAACTTTACTTTGTTCTTGACTTACCTCAGAGAATCGCTTGTAATCTAAATCTTTTCGCCGTTTAAAAAAGAAGAGTACCCAAGCAAAATATAACATACTGCCCAACAAAAAGATACTGAAAATTTGAAGACTGTAATAAGCCAATACAAATCCAAAAATGATAAGATTGACCATAGAAAATAATACATTTAGGGAAGAAGTTGTGAGTATTTTTTCAATTCGTTTGTGGTCGTTAATGCGTTGTAACAAATCTCCTGTCATTTTACTGTCAAAAAAAGCAATAGGCAAGTTCATTAATTTGATAAAAAAGTCGGAAATCAAAGAAATGTTAATGCGAGAGCTAAGGTGTAGTAGAATCCAACTGCGAATAACCTCAAGTGCCGTTCTGCCTAAAAATAGAAAAAGTTGGGTAAATAAGATTAAATAAATAAAATTAATATCTTGATTTTGGATGCCGACATCAACTATACTTTGTGTTAAAAAAGGAACAATTAATTGCAATAAACTACCAGCTAATAGTCCTATAATTAGCTGGATAACAAATTTTTTATATCTAAAAAGATATTTAGATATAAACTCAAATTTGATAGCTTTCCCGTCTACTAAAGTGTCATTATAAAATTTTGGTATGGGCTCTATAATTAACGTAACACCTTCTTCGGTAGTTTCATTGGCATTGTTGCCTATCCAATGTTTTATAAATTGTTCTGTTGTATATTCTAATTTACCATGTGCTGGGTCAGAAATATAAATGGTATTTGATTTATGATATTTTTTAAAAATGCTGAAATTTATGTGTTTTTTTTTATTTTATAAAGTACGGCAAAATGGTTTTTATTCCAATGAACAATACAAGGAAGTGGCACCTCAAGTAATTTTTCATAAGATATTTGAACACCTAAGGTATGAAACCCTATTTTTTCTGCAGCTTCACTTAAACCAAACAAACTACTGCCTTCACGTGTAGTTTCACTAATCTCACGTAATTTCTGAATAGAAATTATTTTACCGTAATGTTTAGCAATTATTTTTATACAAGTAGGACCACAATCTTTGAAATCGGATTGTAAATAATTGGGGAATACCATTTAATTTACATCTAACTGTTTAGAAACTACTTTTAAATCATTGGCATCTCTTATTAATAAGTAATACTTACCGACTGGTAATTTTAAATCAATTGGTAAACTTTCTGCCGTAATAATTTTATTTATAACAGGTAAACTAGATGATTTGTATTTTAAGTACTCATTTAAAAGATAAATAGAAATTAAGAGTTCTTGACTCTTAACTAATTTTTTTGAGAAAAAATTCTCATCAATTTTAAAATTAGTCATTATTTTTTCATCAAACATTTCATCTAGAGATGTGTCAAAATGATTGATTACAAAATAATCTACATTGGTATTTATTCTTTCCATACCTTTAAATAAATCGGATTTAAACATTATCAACTCTCCTTTTGTATCTCCAAACAAGTGTGCTTGATCTATTGTGAGAGGATTGATACCTGATAATTCTTTAAAATAAGCGGACATTCTTTTTTTATTATTAGGATTTGATTCATAAATATGGTCAAGACCTGCATAAACAAATATTTTTGCATTTGGATTTTGCTCAATGATACCATAAATATTTTTAGCTTGTGAAAGTTCTCTATCTTCTGACTCAAATTCATCATAACTTACTATTTTGTAGCCCATTTTTATAGCTTCTCTAATAAAATCACTAAAAAAAGGTTCTCTTGTATAATAGCCAGTACTTTTTATAGGAAATCCTCTGCTATTTAAAGAGGTGTCTTTTTCTTTATTTATTGCTTCAACTGCCAAATAAGAATACCCAATTTCTTTAAGAGGTCTTAATAATTTTTTTGCTAAAATTCGGTGATTTGGATACCAATGATTCTCATTGAGCATTACGACTCTTGTATTTTTTGACAACTCTTTTATTTTATTCAAAACCACTTCTTTTGAATTATAGACATCATTACTTAAGGTAACAACTGAGTCTATTGATTTTTGAAAATATTTTCGTTTATTGAGTTCAAAATTTATAAGCAACTCAGTGTATCTCTTATAGGATGTGTCTTGAGATAATACCGTAATAAGATATTGAAACTTATTCCATTCCTCCATTTTATTAGGTTTAAGAGGAGCGTAATCAAACTTATATTTTATCTTCAAATAATTATTATCATCTAAATATTTATTAAAAATCTGACTAAATGTCAATTTTTTATCTAATGAATCGTAAAATGTTATCGAATTGATTATTTGTTCCGCATCATTTTTCAGATACATATCAGTCCCCCCAATTTTTGTTGGTCGCAAATAGAGTAAAACATTTTTATTATTAAAACTTTTTCGGAACAGAACTTTATTATTTAAATTGTCATTCAATAATTGTTCTATTATTAAAGAATCAGGATGAGTATGTGAATTTTCAAGATTATTGTAAAAAAGTAATACATCATATAGAGGTGGAATGTTACTCTTCCCATAAAGTAAAAGGTCATCATATCTAAGATAACTTTGCCCTCTAATCCTTTTTTTAATCTCATTTTTACTTGGTAGCGAGTAAAAGTCTATATCTGCAAAAAATTGAGCATAAATCTTTAGACTATCATTATAATATTCATTACCATTAAGATAATTAAATTTTTGGAAATTATTTAATGTACTACATTTTGAGGTTAATACGATTATGATAAGATATACACCTATATGAATGAAAAATCTAAGATTTCCATTTGTTTGTTTTAGAATTATAGTTACAATGTGTTTTGTGAAAATACTCAATATTTCCTTTATCTTTAATTGCTCACAAAGGTAGTCTAAATCTTGTTTTTAACCACTAAGGCGAATTGCTTTTCGCAATGTTTCTATAAAAAAGTGTGATAGTAATTCTGTAAGAAGCAGAAGCTTTAAGTAAACAAATTTTCGGCTACCCATTTTGATAAAACCATGATGGTTTCGTATGGATTTACCTTTACGGAGGTGGGAAAAAGCGAGGCATCACAAACGTAAATTGATTTGGTGCCATAAACTTTTCCATACCTATCACAAACTGAATTTGAGGGGTCAACACCCATTCTTGCACCGCCTTGTGGATGCGCGCTAGACAAAGGTGTTTTATTTAAATTTAGATTTTTTTCTATAATGAGTGATTCAATCTGTTCGATATCAGCTTTTAATAGCGGTGATTTTTGACATGCCGGAATTGAAACGCTTTTACATCCAGCAGCAAAAAATAATTTTGTTGCTACTTGCAAGGCTTTAATTAAGGCTGTTTTAGAATCGTTACTTACCGTATATTCTAACTGGCGTTCGCCTTTTCTATTGAGGGTAATACGATTTTTAAATTCGGCTTTATCGTGTGCTAAAATCAAAATGGACATCATTTGGCTGTAATCCTTCATCAGTTCTTGATGCAACTCGCCATATCCCGGATTATTTTTAGCCGTAATGCCCGGTGAATAAAAGGACGTTTCGAGTATAAAATTGTCGGTATCCGAAAAATAATCAGAATAAACCGTCTTTGGAAAACCTGTATTGTTAGTAATGGGTTTATTATAAATGCCATTTACATTAAAAGCTGGATGAAGTGTGATAAAGCGACCAATATTTTTTGTGTTCAGATTTAATTTTTTAGCCGATTTTAGCAAAATAACAGGGGTGTTTAATACGCCCGCAGCAAGAATTATTTTTTTTGCTTTTAACTGATATTGCCCCGCTTTAATGGTATTTTCAAGACCATTTTTAGAGTTGTCTTTTATAAGAACATTAACGGTATGTTCTTCAACTGAAGTGGCTTCGGCATTGCAAAAAATCTTTACACCACGATTTAATAACCTCGGAATTTGAACCTCTAAAGCACCTTGTTTAGCACCCGATGTGCATCCAAAATTACAAAAACCTTGTTGCTGACAATTTTTGGTGTTGATTTTTAGGCGTTTTATAGGAATTCCCAATTTTTTAGCACCTGCTTGAAATAATTGATTGTTTTGATTATCCCAAGAGCTAGGCAATTCGTGAACAGATAAATCGGTTTCAATGGCATCCAAAGATTTTGCAACATAGTCATCTGTTAAAAATTCTAATCCAAAATCATCGCGCCAAGTTTTTAAAACACTTTTTGGTGGGCGAAATGACACGCCTGTATAAACTGCAGAACCGCCACCCAAAGTATTTGCTGCCGCCACACCAATTTGTAAATTTTTTGACAAAATAGCACCGTTATTGTAAAAGAGTGCAGTAGATTCAATTTCACGGTGACTAAAATCAGATTTTGTTCGCTTTTGACCCGATTCTATAATGGCAATAGATAGGTTTTGGTGATTGTAACTCAAATAATCGGCCAAAGTAGCCCCGCCAACGCCCGACCCAATAATGATTACATCAAATTCTAAATTACGATTCATTTTTTGGTTTTCTATTAATTTGAGAATAAACGGGTTCTAAACCGTAATATGAAATTAAAACAAGCGATCGCAATCCGGCTAAACCTGCAACAATTTTGCCGATAGGAAATCGAAATAACTTTTCGATAAATCTTTTTCTTCGTATATAGGAAAGATTTTTGAATGCCCTTAAATGATAGCAAATACATAAAAATTGGATGAGGTTTACAAGCAATTTTATTTTTGTGTCGGCATTAAATTCCAACCTGCTCATCAGCTGGTTAAAATTAAGATAAAATCCTTCCCTAAGTTCTGGTTTTTGTTGCAAATCAGGAACCATAATCTCGGCAAATAAAATCACACTATTTCTAAATTCAGCTTCCGTCATTGCTCGGTTATCCTAAGATATGACGTTTTATAGCCCTGCTTATAAAACGGACTTTCTCTTTAAAACTGAATCGCCCTAAATTTACTTTTACAACACCTTTAGTCATATAAGTTTTTTTAGAATAATCAATAATCACATCTACAATTACGGGAACATCATTTTGTGATTCTTTAAAAGCCTGCAGCATAATTGTATCTATTTCGGCATCGTTCATCATTTTAAAATAGGAAGCGCCACAAGCCGTGGCAACGCCTTCAATATTAACATTACCAATAACGGAGGCGGTTTTTCGTTTAAACGGAATTTTTTGAAATTGTGAAATTTGCCCCAATTCGCCATCGTGAAAAACAAAATAAACCACACCTTTATTATTGGTTGTAGCGGTAAGTATTTCCATGCAAGTCATTAAAAATCCGCCATCGCCAACAATGCCAACCACTTTTTTATTGGGGTTCATAAATTTAGCGCCAATGGCCGCGGGCACACAAAACCCCATGCAGTTAAAATCGGTTGGCGAAACAAAATGTCGCGACCTATTTACAGGTAATAATTCAGCCGCCAAATAGGTATGCGAACCGTCATCAACTACAAAATAAGTATCCTCGTCAGTATGTTTTGAAAGGGCTTCAAAAAAATATCCGGGCGAAACCTTATCGGATAAGGGTTTTTCCTTCCATTCGGCATTGTATTTTGCTTTTTCTTCTTTAATCATCTTAGCCAAAGCAGAAGCATCTTTTTTTTGACTCATTTTTTCTAAGGCTTGAGCCAGTAATTTCAATGTTTCGTGCGCATCGCCTTCAATGCTTATTTTTGTAGGATAATTTTTGTCAAATACTTTTGGATTGATATCGATATGAATCAAATTTTCAGGTACTTTAACACCAAAACTTCCCGTAGCAATTTCTGAAAAACGAACGCCAATGGCAAGCATGGCATCACAATTTTTAAAAGCTTTTTGAGCAGCTGGCACGGCATTAGGTCCAAATCCGAAGCCAACATGCAATGGATGAGAAGCCGGAAAAGAAGCTTTTCCTTGCAAGGTAGTCGCGACCGGTGCACCGAGTATTTCGGCAATTTTTATAAGTTCATCTGTGGCATTGGCAGCACCCCAACCTACATAAATCCCTGGATTGGATGCTTTTGAAAGTAATAAAGCTGTTGCATCTATTTTTTTTAAATCAATTTTGGGGTTTTGATAGGTTTTTGTGTAGGGCAAAAAATTGTCAACTTCACCTTTAAACATTTGAAACTCCATGGGAATTTCTATAAAAACAGGTCCGGGTTCACCCGAAGTGGCGATTTCATAAGCCTTATAAATAGTAGCAATGATTTCGTTATGCGAGCTAATTTTAAAATAAGCTTTAGTGAGTTCTTTGACTAAATTTTCTTGACTCAGTTGATGTAATTGGTAATATCTACCACTATCTTGGCGGGTTCCGCCAGAAATTATCAACATCGGAATGCCATCTAAAAAAGCTTCGCCTATGCCACTCATTGCATTGGTTGTACCCGCGGCTGGAACGGTCATTAAGGTACCGATACTTTTTGAAGTGCAAGAAACGCCTAGTGCCATAAATGACGCACCACCCTCGTGCGTAACTAAAATGGGTTCTATTTGTTTAGAGTTGCTTAATTCGTCATATAATTCGATGTTGTGAACACCGGGAATGCCAAAAGTGTATTTTACTCCAATTTGTTCTAACGCGTAAACCGCTAATTCTGCACCTGTTTTTTTCATTGTTTTAATCTTTAGTCAACCTAAAAGGTTTAATTATAGTTCTGATTTTACTTAAGACCTATAAGGTTGAAAAAAAACCTTGTGGGTCAGTTTTTTAGTGAATTTTTTATGATATGGTTTGCTGCTTTTTGTGCTGTAAATATGCAAGTTGCCAAAAAAGTTCCTTCTAAGGCACGTTTACCGTGAGAGCCACCACCGCCAAATCCTGCTGCTTCGCCAACGGCATATAAATTTTCAAAAGCTTCTTGAGAATTATCGGCATCTAATGTTTTTAAAACTTGTGAATTCAAGTTAGTTTGTATGCCTCCTAAACTTTTTCGGGATAAGATAAATTCTCTTATGGCAATAAGGGGATAAGCCTTTTTTTGATTCAGTTTTTGAGGTTTTAAAGTCCGCGTTTTATCGCCTTTATACGCGCGTGTTTGGTTTATGAGTCTGATTTGTTCGTCATTCCAAATGTTAGTTCCATGCTCAAAATTGGCATCGTAACTGTCAATTGAATTTTTAAGTGCTTCAATGGTAACATCATTTGTGCCTGTTAAGGCATTCATTTTTTTTACCAATTCTTCAATGCTATTTGCAGTTATATAATTTGGGGAATCTTTTTCGAGGGATTTTATTAAATGTTTATTACCTCTTAAAACGGAATATAAAAAGGAAACTATTTTTTTGTTTTTGATACCTTCATTAAATTCAGAACCCGAAATGCCTAATTCTTTATAGGCTATTTTTTTATTGAGAATTTGCCACGAATATTGCTTTTGTTGTTCACAGATTTTGGTTACCAAATAACGGGTGTCAAAAGCCGTTACTAGAGGCCTAGGCCCCATGCGTTCACCTTTATAATTGAGCCATAAAGCTGATTTTGGAGGCACTAAACTTAATCCATGATTTTCTCTTTTCGGATAAGGATGTGGTATTCCGGCGGCATAATTCCACATTAAATTTAAGTTAGTGATGCTTCCACCAAAGTTTTTAATTGTATCGTGAACAGCACCATCCGAAAATTGATGAGAGCCATTGAGAATTATTTCAGGTGGTGATTTCCAATCTTTGTGCCAATTTTGTCTTACTTTTTCCATACTGCCATTGATGCCTCCGGTGGCAACTACAAAATAATTAGCCCAACAAATAAAAGGAATTTGTGTTTGTTCATCAACGCCATTGATAGCGCAAATTTTGCCATTTTTAAAAATAAAATCCTGTGCTTTATGTTGAAAATAAACCGTCAAATTTTGATAATTTGGATGTGATTTTAAATGGGCTAAAACTGCTTTTACCAAGCCATAGCCGGTTCCCCAAACCATATGAAATCGCGGTGCTGAATTACCGGGATGGTCTAAACCGCGTTCTACCCAATGGACGATGGGAAAGAATTTTACATTTTTAGAGTGCACCCAATCGTAAACTTTATGTGTGGATTCTAAAAATTCATTTGCCCATTTTTTACCCCAAATATTGTCATCTTCGAATTCAGCATACGAAAACCAATCTTTTTTTGCTTGTGCAATGTTGTCTTTAATACCTGAAAAACGCTGTTGAGGAGAATCTATAAAAAACATGCCTCCAAAAGATTCTTTAGCCAAACCGCCAAAGTTTTGTTCTAAATCACGTTCAATGATAATGACCTTTTTATTGGCATTTAGCAATTCAATAGCCGTTGTAATGCCTGATATTCCGCCACCAATAATAACAGTATCTGCTTGATAGCTATTTTCTATCATAATTTGTATTAAAAGTTGTCATTAAAATTTTTATAAAGGTATTAAATTCTTAATAAAAAATTCAATCAACCTTATAAATGAATTGAATTTATAGATAGAAGCTTAATTAAAAGACCAGATAAAAAGGTTAAACATTAATTGTAAATAATGCTTGTAAAGAAGCTTTTAAACATTATCTTTGCAACCCAAATTATTCGGGGTGTAGCGTAGCCCGGTTATCGCGCCTGCTTTGGGAGCAGGAGGTCGCAGGTTCGAATCCTGCCACCCCGACAAAAAAAAGCTGAACCTGAGTTCAGCTTTTTTTATAAATTAATTTCAAAGTTAAAAAGTTGTCTTGAAAAGTTTCGCTTATTTTTAATTAAAAATTAAGTTTAATTCAGTCCACGTTTTTTTATCAATGCCTTGATATCAGGTTCCTTTCCTCTAAATTCTTTATATAAATCCATGCCTTTTTTTGTGCCACCTTGGCTTAGCATGTGGCGGTATTTTTTAGCGGTATTTGGGTCAAAAATATTACCAGTTTTCTTAAAGGCTTCAAAGGCATCGGCATCTAATACCTCCGACCATAAATAGCTGTAATAGCCGGCAGCATAACCTCCGTCAAAAATATGTGAAAAATAGGTGCTTTTATAACGCGGAATGATTTCATCAATCAAACCGAGTTTAGTCATTGTATTTTTTTCAAAAGCAATAGTTTGTTGATGGGTGGTGTCTTGCAAGGTATGCCAAGCCATATCTAAATAGGCAGCGGCCATATATTCTACGGTTCTAAAACCTTCATTAAAATCGTTCGCTTGATTCATTTTTTTGATAAGTGCTTCGGGAATTACTTCACCTGTTTTATAATGTTTGGCATATAATTTTAATACTTCGGGTTCACTCATCCAATTTTCCATTACTTGAGAGGGAAATTCAACAAAATCTCTCGGAACATTAGTGCCCGAAAGCGATTGGTATTTTACGTTAGAAAGCAGTCCGTGTAAAGCGTGACCAAACTCGTGAAATAGTGTTTGCGCCTCGGTAAAAGATAAAAGAGATGGTGTGTTTTTGGTTGGTGGTGGAAAATTGAAATTTGTTGTAACAATTGGATGAATCATTTTATCAACATTTGATTGATCTCTTAAGGAATTCATCCAAGCGCCACCTTGCTTGCTTTCGCGTGCAAAGAAATCCATATAAACGACTCCTAGATGACTGCTATCGGCATCTAAAACTTCAAAAACTTGTTGGTCTTTATGCCATTTTGGAAGGTTGTTTAAGGGTTTAAAAGTCAAGCCAAATAATTTGTTTGCCAATTTAAAAACACCTTCTCTAACCGCCGTAAACTCAAAGTAAGGGCGGGTTTCATCTTCATTAAAATCATATTGTTCTTTTCTAACTTTTTCTACATAATAGCGCCAGTCACTTGCTTCAAAAGCACCTTCAACACCTTCTGATTTCATTTTTTTTGAGAGGGCTTCGCGTTCTTTTTTTGCACGGTTTAATGCAGGATTCCATAACTTATCCATAAAGGCATAAACGGCTTCGGGCGTTTCGGCCATATTATTTGATAAGATATAAGCGGCGTGGTTTTTATAGCCTTTTAATTGAGCCAATTGGAGGCGGATACTCACCATTTCTTCTAAGATAGCTTTGTTGTCGTCTTTATTGTTATTAGCGCCACGTAGTGCGTAACCATCAAAAATTTTTTTGCGTAGGGTTCTGTTTGGCGATGTTTGTAAAAAAGGGTTAATACTTGGACGTTGCAATGTAAATGACCAGCCTTTTTTGTGCCCTCTTTTTTTGCTTTCATTTGCTGCAACCGCCAATAAACCTTGAGAAGCGTTGCCTAAGTCAATTGAATCGCTAACATAAAGTTCAAAATTATTGGTTTCGTTTAACAGATTTTCGCCAAATTTTTGAGATAATACGGCTAAACGGTTGTTTAGATTCCGCAATTTTGTCTGATTTTCTTCGCTCAAATTTACACCGGCTCTAACGAATCCTTTATGGGTTTCTTCTAATAATTTAAGTTCTTCGGCGCTTAAATTGAGATTTTCTTTTTGTTGATAAACAGCGTCAACCTTTTTAAATAGTTTCGGATTTAGATTGATATTATCCCAATGTTTTGATAATTCTGGCGCTAAAATTTTTGCCGTTTCATTTAATATAGAATCGGTGTTTGCACCCTGAACAGCATAGAATACTGCTGATATTTTTGATAAAGTAGCCCCACTAAGTTCTAAAGCTTCAATGGTATTTTTAAAGTTTGGTGCTTGGTTATTACTGGCGATGATTTCAATTTCGGCATCATGCTCAACAATGGCTTTTTGGATGGCAGGTAAGTAATCATCGCTCACAATTTTGTCGAAAGGGGGAACGCCAAAGGGTGTATTCCACTCACTTAGTAAAGGATTTTGTGTTTTTTGTTTCATATTACAGGAGCTTAGCAGTATTAAACTTGCTAAAATTAAAGTTATTGAGGTTTTCATAATAGGATTATTTATAGCTTATTATAAGCTAAATTTCAAATCCAAATTTACTACTAATAATTATAATTATTGCAATATTTATTGCCACTTTGCAAGGTAATTTCGATTGGTTTGTAAGTTCATTAAATCTGATTTTTTGCAATAGTTTTTTTCAAATTAATAATTTGTACGTAAATTTTAAAATTACTAAACAAAATGGTATTTTTGCCTTCAAATAATCGGGATGTAGCGCAGTCCGGTAGCGTACACGGCTGGGGGCCGTGTGGTCGCAGGTTCAAATCCTGTCATCCCGACTTTATAATTTCTATAAACATTGCTATTGGTAGCAGGTTTTTTTAAAAATTGGAGGTTCTTTTTGATAAATGATAAAAGTGGTGTTTTTACATCACTTTTTTTATTTATAAAATTTATAAATAGGTTGATTTTAATAACATTTAAGTTTTATTATATAACGTGTTGAGATTGATTAAATATCTATATTTTTACAAGGTCTTATGAGGCTAAAAACTGATAAATAATCCGCTAATGAAACTTAGATTACCAATATTACTACTTTTTTTCTATTGTAATATCGCTTTTAATTTAAGGGCACAAGAGCATCCGCCTATAGAGGTGTATACGCCAGAAATTTATGGTGGAGAAAATCAGAATTGGATGCTATCTCAAGCGCCAAACAATTTTATTTATTCGGCTAATAATGCAGGATTGCTTGAATATAATGGTGAAGCTTGGATGCTTTATCCTTCACCAAACAACAGTATTTTAAGATCGGTAACGGTTATAGAAGATCGCATTTATACGGGTTGCTATATGGAGTTTGGATATTGGGTAAAAAATGAATTTGGTCAATTAAAATATACCTCCTTGGTGCCTTTAATCAAACAAAAATTGGTAGAGGACGAGCAAATATGGAATATTGTAAGTTTAGAAAAATGGGTTCTTTTTCAGTCGTTTAGTACCATTTATATGTTAAATACCGATAGCAATCAGCTTAAAATTATTAGGGCAAAGGATCGGATTCTAAAAATATTTAAGGTCAATAATGAGATTTATTATCAAGACAAAGATTTGGGGATTTTTAAATTGCAAGATGGCAATCCCGAACTTATTATAAAACCAAATTCTTATAATAATGATAATATAATTTATATGGGAGGGATTGATAAAGGATTCACTTTGTTAACAAAAATGGGTGGACTTTATGAATATAAAAATAGCCTTTTTAAAAAATGGAATGTTAAGAGTAACCTGTTTTCTAACATTAATGTTTACAGTGGTTTAAAACTTAAAGATGGTAGTTATTTAATTGGAACTGTTTCGCAAGGTTTGATTCATCTAAGTGCTGAAGGTATCGTATTATCACATTTAAACCAATATAATGGCATTAGCAACAACACCATACTTTCATTATTTGAAGATGTTGAAGGTAATATTTGGTTGGGTTTAGATAATGGCATTAACTGTGTAAATTTAAAATCGCCCTTAAGTATTTTTTTTGATAAGGATGGCTTTATAGGTACGGTTTATACCTCAAAAATTTATCATGGCAAGCTTTATTTAGGAACCAACCAAGGCTTATTTTATAAAGATTTAGAAGACAAAATTTCAAATTTAAAATTCATAAATGGCACCAATGGACAGGTTTGGAGTTTAGAGTTGCATGATGATAAGTTGTTTTGTGGTCATAATTTAGGAACATTTATTGTTGATAATGAAAAGATTGACCTAATTTCTACGATTGCAGGAACCTGGCAAATAAAGCCAATTGAAAATAATAAAAACCTTTTAATACAAGGTAATTATTCTGGTTTAAGCATTCTCGAAAAGAAAAATAACACTTGGAGCTTTAGAAATAAAATTAAAGGATTTGACAATTCGGCGCGATTTTTCGAATTTACTCAAGCTCGTGAAATTTGGGTGAATCACGAGTATAAAGGCGTATTTAAATTATCATTAGATAAAGATTATCAAGAGTTTACTAAAGTAATTAAGAGTCCTCTTTTGCCAAAAGCAAAAAATTCGAGTTTGGTAAAATATAAAAATCAAATATTTTATGCTTTTAAAGAGGGTTTATTAAAGTATGATATAAAAAGTGCAAGTTTTATCAAAGATACTTTATACAGTAAGTTATTAACATCAGATGAATACCTATCAGGCAAATTAATTTCGGATGATGCTGGAATGCTATGGGCTTTTACCAAAAATGAAATCAGTTATACAACAGCAAATCAAATAGATAATGCCCCAAAAACCACTATTATACCACTCTCTGCAAAGCTAAGAAAAACAATGGATGGCTTTGAAAACATTATGAATATTGACAATAATGTTTACTTGCTAGGAACGGCAAATGGCTATATAAAAATAGATTTGACAAAAATTATCTTTCAAAAATATGCAATCAATATCAATTCGATTAAACTTATTGAAAACGGAAACAAGGTTATTAATATAGATATCAATAATAATAACCTAGAATATGGTTATAAAAGAAATAGTTTTAAATTTAATTATAGTGTACCCGTTTATGATAAGTTTACGATTGTTAAATATCAATATAAGCTTGATGGATTAATTTATCGCGATTGGAGCAATTGGAGTCAATCACCTTCGGTTTTATTTGAAAATTTAAATCCGGGAACCTACACTTTTAATGTAAGGGCTATGGTAGGCAATAAACTTACCGAAAATGTTGCCACTTATACTTTTATAATCAATAAACCTTGGTACCTAACCAATACGGCCTTGGCGGTTTATATTGTAATGCTTTTAATTCTTTCGTTTATAATTCACAAGGCTTATAACCGCTATTTTGACATACAAAAACAAAGGTTGATAGATATCAATAAAAAGAAGATAGAACGCGCCCAATTGGTTAGCGAAAAGGAAATTATGTCATTAAAAAACAATCAATTACGACAAGATATTGATGGAAAAAATAGAGAATTAGCAATCTCTACAATGAGTTTAATTAAAAAGAATGAGTTGCTGAGCAGTTTAAAAAAAGAACTCGTAAAAATTGATTCAAAGCCCGAAGCAAAATCGGTAATTAAAATAATTGACAAAAACATCAATAACACAAAAGATTGGGAATTTTTTCAAGAAGCCTTTAACAATGCCGATAAAGACTTTTTAAATAAGGTTATAGAATTGCATCCCGACTTGACCCCAAATGATTTAAAATTTTGCGCTTACCTAAGACTGAACTTATCCTCAAAAGAAATAGCCCCTCTGCTAAATGTTTCAGTTCGAAGTGTTGAGATAAAACGATACCGATTGCGTAAAAAAATGAACTTACCACACCAAAAGAGCCTAGTCAGTTATATTTTAGAAATCTAAAAACCTCAACAAAGCGCTTTTTTGCCTTAACATTGCCTCAACATCTCTATTTTTAGCTTAAGTATTTTTAAGTTTTTTTTAACATATAAAACTTAGGCCTTTCAGCTTCAAAGCCCTTACAACGCAACCGTTTTCGTTCTGTTACGCATTTGTTAAATAATACTTAATAAATGATGTATATTTTTTGTTGTGGTACTATTATAATTATGGTAGCATTTTACCTTTATTTTTAACAATAATTAATCTTGAGTTAATCGTCAATAAAAAAACGAAACAAAAATTAAATCAAATCCACACTTTATGAAATTAAAATTATTTAACGACAAACTGAAATCTTTAACAATGTTTTTATTATTGAGCATTGCTATTGTTTCAACTGCCCAGTCTCAGAAAACAGTTACTGGAACAGTATTTTCAGCTGAAGACAACCAGCCTTTACCAGGCGCTTCAGTTTTAGAAAAAGGTACCACAAACGGAACAACAACCGATTTTGATGGAAAATTCAATTTACAAGTAAAATCTAATGCAAAAACGCTTGTAGTTTCATACATAGGTTTTAAAACGCAAGAAGTTGCCATTACAAATGCCCCCCTTGTAATTAAACTTCAAAATGAAGAGAATGTTTTAGAAGAAGTTGTTGTTGTGGGCTATGGCACACAAAAAGTAAGTAAAATATCTGGTTCAATTTCTACCGTTAGTAAAAAGAGTATTGGACAACTAAGCCCTGTAAGAGCTGAAGAAGCACTTCAAGGACAGGCTGCGGGTGTAAACGTTATTTCTAACGGATCACCAGGTTCAAAACCGGTTGTATTAATAAGAGGAATACCTTCCTATACCGGAACGGATCCCTTGGTTGTTATTGATGGCGTTTCGCAAACTTTAGACGATTTAAACGCACTCAATCCAGTTGATATTGAATCAATAAATGTTTTAAAAGATGCCGCAATGTCTGCCATTTATGGTGTAAAAGGTGGAAATGGGGTTATTGTGGTAACAACAAAATCAGGTAAGAAAAACTTAAAATCAACTTTTACATTTGATTCAAGCTATGGCACACAAAATGTAACTAGAACCATCCCTGTTTTAAATGCCAGCCAATATGCAGCCATTTTAAATGAAGCAAGCACAGCTTCTGGTGCTGCTTTGGTATTTCCAAATATTGATTTAGGAGTTGGAACTAACTGGCAAAAAGAAGTTTTAGTAAATGCGCCAATTTTGTCTCATAATTTAACGGTTTCAGGTGGTGGTGAAAATACCAGTTATTACATTTCGGCAGGATATTTAGCTCAAGATGGCGTAGTTGGAGGTGGTGATAAGTCCTATTTTGATCGTTCAAATTTAACGGCAAATTTTAATACTGACATTACTAAAGACCTCACCTTTATTATCAATACAAACTATGCAAATATTAAAAATAGTGGTTTATCAGAAAACAATATTGGCAGTGTGCTATCAAATGCTTTAAACTTTGATCCAACGGTATCGCCTTATGATGCTAATGGAAATTTTGGCATTAGCAATACCATCACTCAAGAAATAAAAAATCCATTGGCTTTAATTAACGATACCTATAATTATGGCAACACCAATAAATTATCGGGTAAATTAGAATTGCAATACGATGTCATTAAGGATTTTAAAATAACCTCCAGATTTGGATATACTTATGTTGATGTTTATGGAAAAAACTTTTCACCTCTAGTTTTTTATGGCATTGGACATAACAGCACAAATGCACACGAAGATTTATCGCCAATTGTAACCATCGGTTCTGATGGAACCATTACCTCAACACATAGTCGTGTTTCTGAATCTAAAACAAACTTTTTTAGTTACACTTATGAAATGTTTGGAAATTATAACTTTAAAATTAATGAAGACCATAGTTTCGAAACCGTTCTTGGTTTATCTATTTCAAAAAACCAAGGTGAAAACGTTACCGCAAATGCAGAAGACGTTCCATTTAACTCTTGGGAATATGCCGATGTTAGCGCCGCTACAGGAGATGCAACTTCGCAAACAGCAAGTTCTTGGCAATTTATAAAACGAAACTTATCTTACTTTACCAGAATTAATTATGACTATAAAGGACGTTACTTAGCATCATTTACAGGTCGCGTTGACGGCTCTACTAGTTTTGGTAAGAATAATAAATTTGGATTCTTTCCTTCAGCCTCTATCGGATGGGTATTGTCTAGTGAATCCTTTTTTAAATCTAAAAAAATTAATTATTTAAAAATTAGAGGAAGTTATGGTACCGTTGGTAATGATAATATCAATCCTCAATTCTCTAAAATATCAACATTTCCTAAATATACTTTCGATGGAAATATTGTCAGTGGATCGGCCTTACAATCAATCCCAAATGATAATGTAACCTGGGAAAATCAAATTCAATACAATATTGGTTTCGATATAAAAATGTTTGATAATAAAGTGTCGTTAACTACTGATTATTTTAATAAATCTGTATCAGATTTATTATTCAATCCAACCCTTTCATTATATTTAGGCACACCTGTTTATCCAGCTTCAAACATAGGAAAAACCAAAAGTTATGGCGTTGATATTTCATTAAATTACAACAATACTTTTGGCAAAGATTTTCATTTTAACTCGAACTTAAGTTTTACAAAATCAACAAATTTGGTTAAGCAAATCAATAATGGCGATAAATTTATTTGGGGTGCAGGATATGGCATTCCTTTTACAACTTTAACCCGTTTTGAAGAAGGTTTTTCACCAGGATATTTCTTTGGCTATAAAACGGATGGTATCTTTCAAAATCAAGCCGAAGTTGATGCTCATGCCGTGCAAAATGGTGCACAAGCAGGCGATATTCGCTATTTAGATGTAAACAAAGATGGCGTTATTAATGATAATGACCGAACAAAAATTGGAGATCCTTTTCCAGAATTTACTTTAGGATGGAATCTTAGCTTCGATTATAAAAATTTTGACTTCAACGTGTTTACTTATGCATCAATTGGTGGAGATATTTATAGAGCCTATGAAAGAAATTTAAACTTTACAAACCGTTTTGCAGGCACTTTAAACAGATGGCACGGTGACGGAACTAGTAATGTTGAACCAAGAGTAACTTTTATTGACAGCAATAACAATAGAAGAGCCTCTGATAGATATGTTGAAGATGGCAGTTTTGTTAAAATTAAAAACATCCAAATTGGTTATTCTGTGCCTGTTTCTTATTTTAAAAGATCAGGACTCACACAAATTCGATTCTATACCCAAATTAAAAACGCCTTTACTTTTACTAAATATTCTGGCTTTGATCCCGAAATATCTTCAGGCGTTTTAGATACAGGAATTGATAGAGGAACTTATCCACAACCAAGAATTTATTCATTGGGTTTAAATGTTAAATTTTAAAAAATAAATATTATGAAAATTTATAAAAATATAAGTCTAATAAGCCTGCTGGTTTTTCTAACTTCAGCGTGCACTAACTATGTTGATTTTACAGCCGTAGAAAATTTTGAAATTACAGCTGAAGATTATTTTAAACAATCTAGTAATTATAAAGATGCCGTAGTAGGGGTTTATGATCCATTACAGTGGTTATATATGGATGTTTTAATTGGAGAAATCGCTTCAGACAATACTTTAAGCGGCGGCGAAAGTGCTACCGATGTGATTGGCATTCAACAAATTGATGAAATGACTCACAATGCTAATAATGATGACCTAACTTCTTTATGGAAGTTTTTATACGAGGGAATTAATAGGGCTAATTATTTGGAACAAAATAAAAACAAGTTAGAATTTGAGGGTAAAACCGCTTTATATGGTGAGGTTTATTTTTTAAGAGCTTATTACTATTTTGAATTAGTTAAATTCTTTGGAGACGTGCCTTTATTTACTGATAAAAGGCTTACAGCTTCTGATTCTGGCACATTACAAAGAAGTCCTAAATCTGAAGTTTATGCTCAAATTGAAAAAGATTTATTAGACGCTATAAGCGTTTTACCAACTTCACAATCACAAAAGGGAAGAATTACAAAATTTGCTGCTCAAGCTTTGCTAGGTAAAGTTTATTTATATCAAGAAAAATTTACCGAATCGGCAACAATGTTTGAAAACATCATAGGTGTTTATAGTTTGGTTCCTAATTATGAATCACAATTCTTAAAAACTGGTGAAAATGGTTCAGAATCTGTATTCGAAATTCAATTTACTAACACATCAAATTGGTACGATTGGGGTTTTGTTCCTCAAGGATCTGAAGGAAACTTTGGCGTTCAACACAATGGGCCTAGAGCCTATTCAGGTAGCCTATTTGCATCTGGTTGGAGTTTTAATGTTCCAACACAAGATTTGTATAACTCATTTGAGGCAGGTGATTCTCGAAAGGATGCTTCAATTTTAGATATGCAAGCATGGATTGATGCTACCGGAGCTTCTTATGCACCGGGTTTTAAAGATACAGGCTATTTTAATAAAAAATACATCCCAAGAGCAGGCGAAAGTGGTGCGCAAACCGAATTAAATTATTTAAATAATTATAGAGCCATTCGCTATGCTGATGTGCTTTTAATGGCCGCCGAAGCTAATAATAGGGGCGGTATAAGCGATTCAAAAGCCCAAAATTACCTAAACCAAGTGCGTCGTCGTGCCTTTGGTGATACCAATCACGACATTATTGCAACGGGTTCTACATTAACACAAATAATTTGGGATGAACGCAATTTTGAATTATCTATGGAAGGACACCGCTTTTTTGATTTGGTTAGAACAGGTAAAGCTGACACTAAAATCAATGGATTTATTAAAGGAAAAAATGAAGTATTCCCTATTCCACAACAGGAAATCGACATTTCAGGTCTAACCCAAAACCCAGGTTACTAAATATTAAAATCTAAAAAAATGAAAGTATTAAAATATTTTTTAAGTATAGTATTAATTTTCTCTCTTGTATTTAGTTGTACAAAAGACAATTTTAATGACATTGATTTCCTGTCAACTGTTCAAGCTCCTACCAATGTTGCCGCAGTTTATAACATTACCCAAGACAATACCGGATTGGTTACCATTACGCCAACTAGCGAAGGCGCTATTAATTATGATATCACTTTTGGTGATGGTGCACAACTCAAAAATATTAAACAGGGTCAAACCATCGACCATATTTATGGCGAAGGTAATTATTCAGTAAAAATTGTCGCAAATGGTATTACAGGTTTAAAAACTGAAATTACCCAAGATTTGGTTGTTTCTTTTAAAGCACCAACAAATTTAATTGTTGTGATTGCTAATGATATAGCTAAATCTAAAACAGTTAATGTAACGGCTACAGCCGATTATGCAACTGCCTACAAGGTTTATTTTGGTGAAGTAGCCGACGAAATTCCGGTAATGGCAAATATTGGCGAAACAGCCTCTTATACTTATCAAAATGCAGGTACCTATACCATTAGAGTTGTTGCTATAAGCGCAGCAATTGCTACAACAGAATATACCGAAGATTTTGTAGTAACTGCAATTTTACAACCGCTTGAATCTGCGCCAACACCTCCTGCTAAAAATGTAGCCGATGTTATCTCAATATTTAGCAACGCTTATTCAAATGTTGCTGAAACTAACTATTTTCCCGATTGGGGTCAAGGTAGTCAGGGCAGTAGCTGGGCAAGTTTTGATTTGAATGGCGATCAAATGTTGCAATACATTAAATTGAGTTACCAAGGTATTCAATTCGGATCTGCCGTAAATGCTGCTTCTATGCAATTTTTACATATTGATGTTTGGACACCAGATGTTACAGGTATTGATATTTATCCTATTGATGGTGGTGGTGCTGGCGAAAAATTTGTACATAAAGATTTAATAGCCAATAGTTGGAATAGTTTTGATATTCCTTTAACCGATTTTTCAAATCAAGGATTGCCATTAAACAATTTAATTCAATTTAAATTTGTAGCTTCAAATTGGGCAGCCGGAACGGTGTTTATTGATAATATTTACTTTTATAAAGCACCAGAACCAGCATCTGGATTAGAAGGAACCTGGAAACTAGCACCCGAAGCTGGAGCGTTAAAAGTTGGACCATCATATGGAAGTGGTGATTGGTGGACAAGCGATGCTCAAGCTGTAATTGATAGGTCTTGCCTTTTTGATGATGAATATGTGTTTTCTTTAGATGGCACATTTAGTAATGTTTTGGGAAATCAAACCTGGCTTGAAGGATGGCAAGGTATGACCCCAGATGGTTGTGGAACTCCAGTTGCACCTCACACCGGATCTAATGCCGCTACTTACCTATATGACGCAACTGCAGGAACCATTACACTTAATGGTGCCGGTGCCTATTTAGGTCTTCCTAAAGCAAACAATGCTGGAGAATTACCTAATGTACCAGTTCCCGCTTCTATTGTTTATGATGTAGTGCTCTCAAACAATAACAATACAATGAACATTGTCATTGAAGCAGGTTCAGGTGTGTTTTGGAGTTTTAAACTGGTAAGATATGTTCCCCCAATTGCTGGAACCTGGAAACTAGCACCCGAAGCTGGAGCGTTAAAAGTTGGACCATCATATGGAAGTGGTGATTGGTGGACAAGCGATGCTCAAGCTGTAATTGATAGGTCTTGCCTTTTTGATGATGAATATGTGTTTTCTTTAGATGGCACATTTAGTAATGTTTTGGGAAATCAAACCTGGCTTGAAGGATGGCAAGGTATGACCCCAGATGGTTGTGGAACTCCAGTTGCACCTCACACCGGATCTAATGCCGCTACTTACCTATATGACGCAACTGCAGGAACCATTACACTTAATGGTGCCGGTGCCTATTTAGGTCTTCCTAAAGCAAACAATGCTGGAGAATTACCTAATGTACCAGTTCCCGCTTCTATTGTTTATGATGTAGTGCTCTCAAACAATAACAATACAATGAACATTGTCATTGAAGCAGGTTCAGGTGTGTTTTGGTCATTCAAACTGGTGAAGTAATTAAAAAATAATTAAATGAAAAATATAAAATATTTAATACAATGAAAAACTTAAAATATATCATAGGAATTTTTATTTCAATGGCACTACTTTTTAGTGGCTGTACCCAAGATAATAATTACAATCTTGGTGCTATTGTAGCTCCAACAAATTTGCAAATAACTGCCGAAATTGTTGGAGCCACTGCCGATAACCCATTTGGCGATGGAAGCGGTGCTGTAATTATAACGGCTAATGCCGCCAATGCAATTACCTATAAATTTATTCAAGATGGAAATCAAGTGATGGTACCTTCTGGAAAAAAGACCTATAATTTTGGTATCACGGGAACACATACTTATTCTATTATTGTTGAAGCAATAGGCGATGCCGGTGTTAGCACCACTTCTACCTTAAGTGTTGAGGTGCTTGCTTTATATAACCCTCCAGCCGAATTAATTACAATGCTTACAGGCGATAGTAATAAAACTTGGAGAATTGAAAGCGAAACGCAAGGCCATTTTGGTGTTGGCCCAGCCGATGCTGTTGATCCTATTTGGTGGGCAGCCAATCCAAATGATAAAGCTGGTTTAGGTGCTTATGATGACACCTTTACTTTTAATGTTGATGGCTCTTTTACTCATACTACCAACGGAACCGTTTATGGCCAAGCTACCCCAATGACGCAAGATTTAGGTGGCGATAAAGGAATGACAGCTAATGGCAATAGTGAATTTGAAAATTATCCATTAGATGTTTATACCGTAGATTGGTCTTTATCAGCACCAGGGGGTCAAGAAACATTACAACTTTCGGGAATTGGCTTTCATGGCTTCTATGTAGGTGGTAATCACAGTTATATAATTTTGTCGAGAACCAATACAGAATTGCATCTTAAAACAATTGGTGCAGATGGAAATTCTTGGTTTGTAAAATTTATTTCTAACTAATAATAACTTTAAAAAGCTAAGAGGAGCCGCTCCTCTTAGCTTTCATATTTAAAAATTTCATTTTAATCTAAAATAAAATTCGATGACATTAAATTTTAAAATAATTAGAAAAATTGCTGTATTAGCTTTCTTTCCTATAGTAATTTTAGGTTCTTGTGGCAGTGGCGGAAGCACCCCAAATCCGCCGAGTGAACCCAAAGATATTATTCCTACTAATTTGACTTTAACAATTGATGTTGTTGGCGTTGATGCAAATCATCCAAATGGAGATGGCAGTGGTGTAATTCATTTAACGGCTTCTGCAACAAATGCAACAAGTTACGGTTTTAGATTTGGAAATGGTTCTGAAGTTTCTAGCACAAGTGGTCAATTAGTTCACACTTATACGATTAGTGGTACTAATAATTATACGGTTTTTGTTTATGCATATTCATCTACCGGAAATTCAATAAATGTTTCAAAAGATATAACGGTAACTGTAACGCCCGCTAGCTTTTCAACTTTAGTTTTTTCGGATGAATTCGATGCCGCAGGAACGCCTATTAATACTAAATGGACCTATGATTTAGGTACTGGCCAAAATGGATGGGGAAATAATGAATCTCAATACTATACAAATAGAGCTGATAATGTTATTGTTGAAGGTGGTTTTTTAAAAATTACAGCTAAAAAAGAAAACTTTTCAGGCGCTCAATACACCTCTACACGATTAAAAACACAAGGTTTATTTGCTTTTAAATATGGAAAAGTAGAAGTTAGGGCTAAATTACCTGCGGGTGGTGGCACTTGGCCTGCCATTTGGATGTTAGGATCAAATATTACCTCAGTTGGCTGGCCCGCCTCTGGCGAAATTGACATTATGGAACATATTGGCAATGATTTAGGTAAAATCCATGGTTCAATACATACGCCATCAAGTTTTGGAGCCACACAAAATACGGCTACGAAAATGATTTCAGATGCCTCAACGGCTTTTCATATTTATGGTTTACAATGGACTTCTGAAAAAATTGATTTTATGATTGACAATGTGATATTTTACACTTACAATCCTGCAACCAAAAACAACAATAATTGGCCCTTTGATGCCAATCAATTTATCATACTTAATGTAGCTATGGGCGGTAATTTTGGGGGTTCTATCGACCCTAATTTTACTCAAGCTACAATGGAAATTGATTATGTTAGGGTGTATCAATAAATTAAAATAGATTGGCATATTAGCCAATCTATTTTTATAAATAGCACCGTTTTTTAAGTGTTATAAATTAGAAATTAATTTAGTATTAATCTTAAAAATAGTTGACTTATGAAAAAAATTACACAATTCTTTCTTCTTTTATCGATTACCTTAGGGTATTCTCAACAGCAAACCTATCAAGTAACATTTGAGGCGGGAAGCACAGTTGGAACTTGGACCACCTTTGAAAATAGTGATGGTGATCATGCACTTGAAATATTGGCAAATCCTGTTTCAGGTGGTATAAACACTTCTGCAACAGTTGCTAAATTTACAGCAAAAAGTACCGCAAATGGCGGACAACCTTGGGCTGGTACCCAATCAGATCATACTTCGTTGGGCACTTGGCTATTAGAAACTGGTAATAACACCATTAGCATCATGGTTTATAAACCTGTAATTAGTGATGTGGGTATAAAATTTGTAAATAGTACTGATGGAACCATATTTGAACTCAAAAAACCAAATATTTCTATTAATACTTGGGAAACCATAACTTATGATATTTCAAGCTTCATCTCAAGTGGCGAAAATCATGATATTGATAGACTTGTGGTTTTTCCTGATTGGCCCGCAACAAGAACTCAAGATAATGTTTGTTATTTTGACAATGTTTCTTGGACAGCTAAAAAAACTGCGAATCCAGGCTCTGGTTCATCAAATAGCAATGAACCATTAGTTGCAGCCACAACACCAACCGAATTGCAAGCTAATGTCATCTCTTTATTTAGTAATGCTTATACAAATGTTAACGTTGATACTTGGAGAACAGATTGGTCAGCAGCCACGCTTACGGATGTTGTTATTGCAGGTAATGATACTAAAAAATATTCAAGTTTAAATTTTGTAGGGATAGAAACAACGGGGGCAAATTTTATTAATGCCTCTGCAATGTCTTATTTTCATGTTGATTTTTGGACTGCTGAAATGACAGTGTTTAGAGTTAAATTAGTTGATTTTGGAGCTAATGCAGCTTTTAGTGGCGGTGATGATGTAGAACATGAACTTTCTTTTACACCTACACTTAACGAATGGAACAGTCTCAATATTAAATTATCTGATATGACTGGTTTAACTACAAAAAATCATATTGCTCAGTTAATTTTTTCAGGAGCCCCTGCGGGATCAGGAATCGTATATATTGATAATGTTTATTTTTCTACCCAAAGCACTTTGGCTATCAATAATTTTGAATTGCGTGGTTTAAGTGTTTATCCTAATCCAGCAAATGAATTCTGGACTATAACATCTAAAAATGAAACAATTAAATCAGTCGAAATTTTTGATTTTCTTGGCAGAGTTGTTTTATCATTAAAACCAAATAAGCTAGCCGTTAATATTGACGCTTCCAATTTAGCAGCAGGTATTTATATTTCAAAAATTAAAACCGAATTAGGAGAGTCAAGCAAAAAGCTAATAAAGTATTAAACAGCTAAAATAGATTTTGTGTGGAAAATAAAATGCAAGAGAATAGATCAACTTTTGAGTTTTCATTAAGTTTGTCATTCTAAATAATAAATGGATATGTATAAATTCAAATGCTCTTGTATTTTATTTACACTTTGTTTTTTAATGCCATCCCTTATCGCTCAAGCGCAGTCGCTTAAAGTGATGACTTACAACATCCGCCTAGATGTGGCAAGCGATGGCGAAAATGCGTGGCCACTTCGCAAAGATTTTTTTACCTCTCAAATTCAGTTTTATGAACCCGATGTGTTTGGCGTTCAAGAGGCAAAACCCAATCAAGTTATTGATATCGCCGAGGCGCTTAATCAATACAATAAAGTTGGCATTGCGCGCGAAGGCGAAGGCAAAGGGGAATCATCAAATATCTTTTACAAAAAAAACCGTTTTATCCTAAAACAAACAAATACTTTTTGGCTTTCAAATACCCCCGATACCATTTCAAAAGGTTGGGATGCCGCCTTTAACAGAGTTTGCACCTATGTGCTTTTAAAAGATAAGCAAACTCATAAAACTTTTTGGGTTTTCAATACACATTTAGACCACATTGGCGAGGTGGCACGAACTAAAAGCATTGAATTAATACTTTCAAAAATAGCGGCCCTTAACTCAAAAAATTACCCAGTCATAGTTATGGGTGATTTTAATTCGGAACCCGATACCGAACGTATTATCGCACTAAAAAAAGTAATGAATGACACAAGAACTGTATCTATTGAAAAACCCTTTGGACCCTTTGGAACCTTTAATGATTTTAAACACAACCAACCCGTTACCAAATTGATAGATTATATTTTTATATCTAAAAACAATCAATTCAAAGTCCAAAAACATGCCGTATTAAGTGATTCTAAAGACCTAAAATATCCTTCCGATCACTTACCTGTTTTTGTGATACTTAATTTCAATAAAAAATCAACCACATGACTAACACTTTAAAAATAATTTTAGCATCAGCAATCCTATTCACATTTACATTTTGTGAACCTAAAAGTGCACCAAAAAATAACGCCTTAACGGAGGCTGTTATCAATCAAAAAGTAGATTCGGTATTAGCCTTAATGACGCTTCCCGAAAAAATCGGTCAACTCAACCAATATACGGGCGATAACACGGCAACGGGTCCCATAACCATCAATCCCAATAAGCAACAAGAAATTAAAGAGGGACTTATTGGCTCTATGCTCAATATTTTAGGCACAAAATACACCCGACAATATCAAGATTTGGCTATGCAATCGCGCTTAAAAATTCCCTTAATTTTCGCGCAAGATGTGATTCATGGTTACAAAACAACTTTTCCCATTCCCTTAGCCGAAGCAGCTAGTTGGGATCTTGAAGCCATGCAACTTTCGGCTAGAATTGCCGCCGTTGAGGCTTCAGCCTCTGGCATTCACTGGACTTTTGCACCAATGGTTGATATTGCCCGCGATCCACGTTGGGGTCGCGTTATGGAAGGTGCTGGCGAAGATACCTATCTGGGTTCAAAAATAGCTTTTGCAAAAGTAAAGGGCTTTCAAGGCGAAAACTTAAACAACGTCAATACCATTATGGCTTGCACCAAACATTTCGCCGCTTATGGCGCAGCTGTTGGTGGTCGTGATTACAATTCGGTTGATATGAGTGAGCGTATGCTTTGGGAAACCTATTTACCGCCCTTTAAGGCTACCATTGATGCTGGGGTAGCAACTTTTATGAATGCTTTTAACGACCTTAACGGGATCCCTGCAACAGGAAATAGCTATTTGCAAAGAGAAGTATTAAAAGGCAAATGGAATTTTAAAGGCTTTGTAGTTTCCGATTGGGGTTCAATAGGTGAAATGATTAATCATGGGTATGTTAAAGACGGAAAAGGGGCAGCCCTTGCCGCTATAACAGCTGGAAGCGACATGGATATGGAAAGCAACGCCTATCGAAATAATCTAGAACAATTAGTTAAAGAAAACAAAGTATCTATGACCCTAATTGATGAAGCTGTAAAAAGAATTCTTCACAAAAAATTTGAGTTAGGTTTGTTTGACGATCCTTATAAATATTGCAATCCCGAACGCGAGCAACAGGCATTAAACAATCCTGAGCATACAAAAATAGCCAGAGCTATGGCTTCTAAAAGTATTGTATTGCTAAAAAATACGCCACTTGGCGAAGAAAAAGGCGCACGTATTTTACCGCTTTCTAAAAACATAAAAACCATTGCCTTTATCGGCCCAATGGTAAAACTTAAACGTGCAAATCATGGTTTTTGGGCAATTGATTTAAAAGAAATTGACTCAAGTTACATTGTTTCGCAATGGGAAGGTTTGCAAAATAAAGTCGGCAAAAACACCAAACTTTTGTATGCCAAAGGTTGTGATATTAATGATGATAATAAAAATGGTTTTGCGCAAGCCATTGCTACTGCTAAACAAGCCGATGTGGTAATTTTAAGTATTGGCGAACGATGGAATATGAGTGGTGAAGCCGAAAGCCGCAGCAATATTCACATACCTGGCGTTCAAGAAGATTTGGTAAAAGCCATTGCGGCTACGGGCAAACCAATTGTAGTATTGATAAATGCCGGTAGGCCACTTATTTTTAATTGGACGGCCGATAATATGCCCGCCATTCTATACACTTGGTGGCTGGGAAGTGAAGCCGGAAATGCCATTGCCGATGTGTTGTTTGGCGACTATAACCCTTCGGGAAAATTGCCCATGACTTTTCCGAGGGTTGAAGGACAAATTCCTATTTATTACAACCATTTTAACACCGGAAGACCCTCAATAAATGAGGATAAAATTTATAAATCAGCTTATATTGATTTGCCAAATTCACCAAAATTTCCATTTGGATACGGTTTAAGCTACACAAACTTTAAATATTCCGATTTAAAATTGTCAAAAAATAAGATGAAAAGCGATGAAACCATCGAAGTTTCTTTAAAAATTACCAATACAGGTAAAGTTGCCGGCGAAGAGGTGGTGCAATTGTATCTTAGAGATAAAGTAGGAGCGGTGGTAAGACCCATAATTGAATTAAAAGATTTTCAAAAAATTAGCTTAAAGGCTTCCGAAACCAAGACAATTACCTTTATAATTGATAAAGAAAAACTCTCATTTTACAATGAAAAAGTCGAGTGGATTAGCGAACCTGGCGAATTTGATTTAATGATTGGCAGTTCTTCGGCTGATATCCGTTTAAATAGTATATTTGAACTGACTAATTAATAAAAAATGAAATTAAATAGCTTACAAAAATTAATGCGGAATCTGTTGTTATTTGTGCTTTTTATAAGCACTTTAACGGCTTGTACAGTTAAAAAAAATGAGGATAAATCAGCGGTATTTTCAACTTTAAACAAAACGCTTATTGTTTATACTTCTGCCGATAGCACGAATTTGAGGTTGACAAAAACGGATAGTTTACAATTTACGGATTTTAAGCAAGCATTAGAAACACAAATTTGCATTTTTGTAAATCCCAATAAAACCTTTCAAACTTTTTTAGGTATTGGTGGCGCTATTACCGATGCCAGTGCAGAGGTGTTTGCTAAACTTCCTCAAAATAAACAAGATGAATTAATAAAAGCTTATTACAGCAAAACGGATGGCATTGGCTATACCTTGGCACGAACCAATATTCACAGTTGCGATTTTAGTTCACAATCTTATACTTACGTTGATGAGGGTGATAAAGACCTCAAAACTTTTAATATTGAACACGATAAAAAGTTTAGAATTCCGCTTATAAAAAAGGCAATTGAAACTGCGGGCGACTTAACCCTATTTGCAAGTCCGTGGAGTCCGCCAGCTTTTATGAAAAGCAATAATAATATGCTTCAAGGAGGTACTTTATTAGCCGATTATTACCAATCTTGGGCTAATTATTATGTAAAATTTATAGAGCGTTACCAAAAAGAAGGCATTAATGTATGGGGCTTAACGGTTCAAAATGAGCCAATGGCAACCCAACGTTGGGAATCTTGTATTTATACCGCCACCGAAGAACGTGATTTTTTAAAAAATTACCTCGGACCAACTTTAGAAAAAGCAGGTTTAGCCGATAAAAAAATTATTGTTTGGGATCACAATAGGGATTTAATTTCACAAAGGGCTAGCACCATTTTTGACGATCCCGAAGCGGCAAAATACGCTTGGGGTATTGGTTTTCACTGGTATGAAAACTGGAGTGGTGGTGAACCAATGTATGATAATATTAAAAAAGTTCAAGAAATGTATCCCGATAAAAATTTAATTTTTACAGAGGGTACTACTGAAAGCTTTAACCCTAACCGATACCAAATTTGGTCAAATGGCGAGCGCTATGGAAAATCAATGATTAATGATTTTAATAATGGCACTGTGGGCTGGACCGATTGGAACATACTTTTAGACGAAAATGGCGGCCCTAATCATGTTCAAAATTTTTGTTTTGCACCCGTTCACGGCAATACAACAACAGGGGAATTAATTTACACGCCTTCATATTATTTTATTGGACATTTTTCAAAATTTATTGATAAAGGTGCAAAAAGAGTTGGTAGCACCGCAAGTCGTAGTCAGTTATTGAGCACGTCATTTTTAAATCCTAACGGCAAAATGGTAACGGTTTTAATCAATCAAAGCGATAAAAAAGTGGATTATTTTTTATGTGTTGGCGAACAGGCATCAGCCATTTCAATTTTACCGCACGCCATTCAAACTTTAATATACTAAATTTTTTTTATATAATTTTATAACCCTTAACCCTTAACCAATTTATATTATGAGTTCAGAAAATTCACAAACCAAATGGGGGCAATTCATTCCCTTGGTAATCGTCTTCTTTTTTTGGGGATTTGTTGCTGCCAGTAATGATATTTTAATTCCAGTATTTAAAAAAGCATTTGATTTAACGCAAGGACAAAGCCAGTTTGTTTCTATCGCTTTTTACATTTCTTATACCGTAGGCTCCCTAATTTATATGGGAATTTCACTACTAATTGGAAAAGATTTAGTCAATAAAATTGGCTATAAAAACGGATTAGCATTAGGATTGGTAATTTCAGCACTCGGAACTTTATTGTTTTATCCAGCTGCCAATACGGGTTCTTATCCGCTCATGTTGGCTGGTTTATTTACCGTTGGCTTAGGATTTTCTTTACAACAAACAGTTGCTAATCCATTGGCAATCGCCTTAGGTCCAATCACAACAGGCTCACAACGTTTGACTTTAGCAGGAGGAATTAACAACCTTGGAACAACCATCGGTCCACTCATTGTAAGTTTCGCAATTTTTGGCGCTGCGGCAACTTCAAATACTGAAATGAGTATTGAAAGTGTTAAAATCCCTTATTTAATATTAGGATTAGCATTTGTGTTAGTGGCCATTTTATTGAAATTTTCTTCATTACCCGAACATCCTAAAACAATAGAAAAATCAGTGGATGATTCAACCACTTTAAAAAATTCGGCATTACAATACCCACAATTGGTGCTTGGAATGCTTGCTATTTTTGTTTATGTGGGCGTTGAAGTTTCAACGGCAAGTAATTTACCTGCCTATATGCAAAGTAAACTAGGTTTTGAAATTAGTGATATTGCGCCTTATATTTCATTGTATTGGGCAAGTTTGATGATTGGTCGTTGGACTGGTGCTGTTGAAGCGTTTACTGAGAACATGACTACTCAAAAAGTGTTGCGTTTTATTGCGCCCTATTTAGCTTTTGGTGTTTTTTTATTAGTAAATGCCGTTGCAAAACACGATTTAACACCTTTTTATATTTACGGATTAATTATTCTGATTTTAATTGCTGCCGATATGGCAAGTAAAGGAAACCCAGCCAGAATGTTGCTCATTTTTGCTTTGTTGGGAATTATTGCCTTATTTACGGGGATGTCAACTAACGGTATGGTAAGTGTTTATGCCTTTACAAGCGTAGGCCTATTTTGCAGTACCCTTTGGCCTTGTATTTTTACTTTGGCTATTAGCGGTTTAGGAAAACACACCAGTCAAGGTAGTAGTTTTTTGATTATGATGATTATGGGAGGCGGCATTGTAAGTTGGTTTCAAGGATCGGTTTCTGAAAGTATCGGCATTCAATATAGCTATATTGTCGGTGTTTTATGTTTTGCCTATTTAGCTTTTTATGCTTGGAAAGTAAGCGGAATTCTAAGATTGCAAGGCATTAATTTTGATAAAAAAATTAGTGGAGGACACTAATTTCAACTGAGCTAACCCATATAAAACTTCCATTTTTTAATTTAAATGAAATGGAAGTTTTATTAAAAGCTTTTGAAACAACTTAAAAAATAGTTTGATAAATTTGATAATTGTTAAAAATTCAATTTATAAATGTTTGTGATGACTTTTAATTAATGGTTAAATCCAATAATAAATTTGGAATCTATTTAAATTATTTAGTTACTTTTAGCCCATGCAAAGCTCTAAATTAAATATTAGCGAAATTGCCAAATTGCTTGGAGTATCAAAATCTACAGTTTCTAAAGCTTTAAATAACAGCCATGAAATTAGTGATAGCACCAAATTACGCATCCAAAAATTTGCTGCTAAAAATAATTATAAACCCAATAAATTAGCGGTAAATCTCAAATCCGGTACTACAAAAACCATTGGTGTAATCATTCCTAGCATCCAAAACAACTTTTTCGCAAAGGTTTTAAAGGGAATAGAATTTGTGGCTACCGAAGCCGATTATAACATTATTACCACCATATCCAATGAATCTTATAAAAAGGAAGTTAAAAGCATTGAATTACTGTCGAGTGGCGTCGTTGACGGATTTATTTTAGCCATAGCCGAAGAAACGCAGATTAATCAAAATTTCAACCATTTTATTGAAACCATTCAACAAAATAAACCCATTGTAATGTTTGACCGCGTTACCAAAGATTTGATTTGCGACCAAGTAATTGTTGATGACTTTAAGGCAGCCTACCAAGCAACTTTACATTTTGTAAACTTAAAATGTAAAACCATTGCTCTGGTTTCAACAATTGATTACTTAAGCGTTGGTAAACTTCGCAAAGATGGTTACAAAAAAGCGCTTACTGAGGCGTTTGGAAAAGTAGATAACGATTTAATTATTGTGGCAAATGCCAATAATATTGATGTTAAAATTATGCATCTGCTTAAACATAAAAAAATTGATGCCATATTAGCACTTGATGAGGATGCTGTTTTAGCGACTTATAAAGCCTCAAAATTTAACAATTATAATTTAGACCATCACATGGCAATTATTGGTTATGCCAGTGAAAAAATAGCCGAAAATTTAACGCCAAGCTTAACAACTCTTAACCAACACGGTGAGCGTATTGGAAGAAATTCAGCCCATTTGCTATTAGACAAATTAAAGAACAAAGCAAACATTAGTTTTCAAAAAAATTTGATTGTTACCACTTTAGTAGAACGTGAATCTACAAAAACCTATACTTTTAAATAAGATATTTAACCCCAATTTAAACAGAATATTTTAAGTAAGCCACCCAAATAAATTGGGATTGAACCAGTGAACAACAATAACTCGATTGTGTCAAACCGTTTTTAGCTCCTTAGGAGCGTTCCGTTTATAGCAAATCGTTTGTTTTGAAAAATCTAACCCAACAAAGGTTTTTTAAATTTTAAAATCAAATATTACAACCCAATTCGCACAAATGGATTGTGGAATAAAAAAACTAACAATTTTGCTCTGTAAATTTACCCATTTATTTTACTAAATTTGTAAACAGCTTTAAAGTGTTTGTTTATGTTAATAATAGGAATCGCCGGTGGCACTGGTAGTGGTAAAACAACCGTTGTAAATCAGATTTTAAACGAATTGCCTAGAGACGAGGTTACCGTTATTTCTCAAGATTCTTACTATAAAGAAAACAATAATTTAACTTACGAAGAACGCACAAAAATTAATTTTGACCATCCAAAAGCAATCGATTTTGATTTGATGGTAGCGCACTTAAAAGCCTTAAAAAAGGGTGAGGTAATTGAGCAGCCAATCTATTCATTTATAACGCATAACCGCACCGAAGATGTGCACATTACGCATCCTAAAAAAGTAATTATTGTTGAGGGAATCCTCATCTTTAACAATGCCGAATTACGCGATTTGTTTGATATTAAAATATTTGTCCATGCCGATACTGATGAACGCCTAATCCGCCGAGTGCGAAGAGATATTACCGAACGTGGTCGTGATATTAACGAGGTTTTAACCCGCTATCAAGACACCTTAAAACCCATGCACCAACAATTTATAGAACCAACTAAAAACTTTGCCGATATTATCATTCCCAACGACCGTTATAATACGGTAGCCATTGATATTGTTAGAACGGTAATTAATGAACGACTATGACCCTAAGCCAGTTTAGAAATCTTAAAATTATAAAGTTTATAAGCAATAAATATTTGCTTATTCTGATTTTATTTATTCTTTGGATGGTTTTTTTTGATGAAAGCTCCTATAAAACGCACCGTGATTTGAACAACGAAAAGGCTAAAATCGAAAAATCAATTCAGTACTTTCAAAATGAAATAGATAAAGATAAATCAATTTTAAAACAATTAAAAGACAGCACTTTACTTGAAAAATACGGACGTGAAAACTATTTTTTTAAACGCGATAGTGAAGAAATTTATATCATAGAATTCGACACCATAAAAAAATAAACAATGAAAAAGCTGTCTTATCAAGAATTTGATGCCGTTGCTGCTAAACAGTGGAAACAAAACATCCAATCTGGTTTAAATGGTGCCGACTATAATTCAGCTTTACTCACACAAACAAACGAAGGCGTCAACATCAATCCATTCTATCATCAAGATCAAACCCAATATCTAGAGGTCGAAATGCCAAAAACACCAACTAAAATCTGTCAAGCTATTTTTGTTGATGCTATTGAAAAAACCAAATCACTAGTTAATAAAGCACTTAAAGGAGGCGCAACTGCTTTGGTTTTTGAAGCCGACAAGGCTTTTAATGTGGATGAATTATTCAGCAATAACACCATTCCAACTAACATTTCACTTTATTTTAAGCTACATTTTTTGTCTGAAACCTTCAGCTCAAGTCTCATTAAAAATACCGCTGCTCATGCCGTTTTTTTAAATGCCGATATTATAGGAAATCTTGCCAACTCAGGAAATTGGTTTAGCACAAAAGAACACGATTTTAAGTATTTGGCAAAGCATCTTAAAAACGCCCCAAAAAATGTAAGCATCTTGAGTGTTGATGCGGGTTTATATCAAAATGCAGGCGCTAATTGTGTGCAACAAGTGGCTTATGCTTTAGCACATTTAAATGAGTATTTTAACGCTTTCGCGGATGGAATTTTGCCATTGCCAGTCAATAATAAAATTCAAATAAACCTTGCCGTTGGTGGAAATTATTTTTTTGAAATTGCCAAATTGCGCGCTTTTCGCTATTTATTTGATCTTATAAACAAGGAATACCAATTCAATTTCACACCAGAATTAGTCGTTTCACCATCTATGCGGAATAAATCCATTTACGACTATAATGTAAATATGTTACGCACCACAACCGAATGTATGAGCGCTATTTTAGGAGGGGCAAACGCCGTTAGCAATCTAGCTTACGACCATATTTATCACAAATCGAATGAGTTTGGCGAGCGTATTGCCCGAAACCAGTTGTTAATTTTAAAAGAAGAAAGTTATTTTAAAGCATCACAAAATGTGGTTGAAGGCACATATTATGTTGAAACACTTACGGTTCAAATTGCCGAAAAAGCTTTGCAATTGTTTAAAGAAATTGAACAAAAAGGGGGCTTTGTAAATCAGTTGTTTTCAGGCATTATTCAGCGCAAAATAAAAGAAAATGCACAAAAAGAACAAGTCCAATTCAATGAAGGTAGCATGCAATTTATTGGGGTCAACAAACATCCAAACCCACAAGATTTGATGAAAGACAATTTGCAATTGTATCCTTTTTTAAAAATAAAAGCGCGTAAAACCTTGGTGCAACCCATCATTGCAAATCGTTTAGCCGAAACATTAGAACAAGAACGCTTAGCTAAAGAACGCAGTTGTTAATTTACTTAGCCCAAAAGATGCGAAAAAATTTAGAACATATAAGCCTAAATATCAAAACACAAAACACAAAACACAAAAATTTTGAGCACCAAAATTTTGTGGCTGGTGTGCCGCCTTTTTTGCGCGGTCCGCATGCAACCATGTATGTGCAGCGCCCTTGGACCATTCGTCAATACGCCGGATTTTCAACAGCCGAAGAAAGCAATGCCTTTTACCAACGCAATTTAGCAGCGGGGCAAAAAGGCCTATCCGTTGCTTTTGATTTGGCCACACACCGCGGTTACGATTCCGATCACGAACGCGTGCAGGGCGATGTTGGCAAAGCCGGTGTTGCCATTGATTCGGTTGAAGATATGAAAATACTTTTCAATCAAATTCCGCTCGATAAAATGTCCGTTTCAATGACCATGAATGGCGCGGTTTTGCCCATTTTAGCCTTCTATATTGTAGCCGCTAAAGAGCAGGGCGTGGCTTTAAATGCGCTCGAAGGCACCATCCAAAACGATATTTTAAAAGAGTTTATGGTGCGCAACACCTACATTTATCCGCCAAAACCCTCTATGCAAATAGTGTCGGATATCTTTGAGTTTACAGCCAAAAACATGCCTAAATTTAACAGCATTTCCATTTCAGGCTACCACATGCAAGAAGCCGGTGCAACACCCGAAATAGAATTGGCTTATACCTTGGCGGATGGTTTAGAATATGTTAGAACCGGATTAAAATCGGGGATGACTATCGATGAATTTGCCCCACGACTGTCCTTTTTTTGGGGCATTGGCATGGACCATTTTAAAGAAATTGCCAAACTTAGAGCAGGACGTCTGTTATGGGCTAAATTATTAAAACAATTTAATCCTAAAAATCCAAAATCAATGGCATTGCGAGCCCATTGCCAAACCAGTGGTTGGAGTTTAACAGAGCAAGATCCATTTAACAATGTGGCGCGGACTTGCATTGAAGCTTTATCGGCTGCACTTGGTGGCACGCAAAGCCTGCATACCAATGCCTTAGATGAAGCCATCGCCTTGCCAACCGATTTTTCGGCGCGCATTGCACGCAACACACAACTTTATTTACAATACGAAACGGGCATTACCAAAACCGTTGATCCTTGGGCGGGAAGTTTTTTTATGGAACAACTCACCAATGACATCGCTCAAAAAGCCTGGGATTTGATTGAAGAAGTTGAACAAATTGGCGGCATGACTAAAGCCATAGAAAAAGGAATCCCAAAATTGCGTATTGAGGAAGCTTCGGCTAACAAACAAGCAAAAATTGATAGCGGACAAGATAAAATTATTGGCGTTAATGCCTTTACCTTGTCAAAACAAGAACCCATCCAAATTTTAGAAGTTGACAACGATGCCGTTAGAGAGTCTCAAATAAAACGCTTAAAGGCTTTAAAAGCAACTCGAAACACCGAGGCCGTAGCGTTAAGTTTAAAAAAATTAACCGATTGTGCCACTTCGGGTAACGGAAATTTATTAGCTTTGGCAATAGAAGCTGCCGAAAATCGCGCCACTTTAGGTGAGATTTCTTCGGCATTAGAACTCGTTTTTAAACGGTATAAGGCTACCATAAATTCCATTACAGGCGTGTATAAAAAAGCGATAAAAGACGATAAAGATTTTAGCAAAGCTAAGGCTTTAGCCGATAAATTTGCAGCACTCGAAGGACGTCGCCCTAGAATTATGATTGCTAAAATGGGACAGGACGGTCATGATAGGGGCGCAAAAGTTGTGGCAACAAGCTTTGCCGATTTAGGTTTTGATGTTGATATCGGACCTTTATTTCAAACACCGGCCGAAGCGGCAAAACAAGCAGTTGAAAATGATGTCCACATTTTAGGAATTTCGTCCTTAGCGGCAGGGCATAAAACACTGGTACCACAAGTAATCAAAGCCCTAGCAGATTATGGTAGAGCGGATATCATGGTTATTGCCGGAGGTGTAATTCCGGCACAAGATTATCAATATTTATACAAGGCGGGCGTGGTTGGCGTTTTTGGCCCTGGCACTAAAATAGCTAAAGCCGCTATTGACATTTTAGAAATCTTGATTGAAAGTACTGCCGAATAAAGTTTGTATAATTGTCTTATTATTTTTTATACATTTGAAAATCTAACTTTTTAAATTCTAACACAATGACTATTTTCAATTCTTTGTTGCCATCTTATGATTCTAAAACAGGAATAGCTTATGGGCTTATCCGCATTTTTTTAGGCGTTGCCTTGACCATTAGGGGATGGTTAATTTTATCAAATCCCGAATCAATCATTGATTTGGGTGTAAATCAAGAACTCTTTGTTTGGGTTTCGTTGGTAGCGATTGCGCATTTAATTGGAGGTGTTTTATTGGGAATCGGTTTTTTAACAAGGTTGGGTGCTGTTATTCAAATACCTATATTATTTAGCGCCACTTTTTTTGTGTATGCGCACACTAAATTAATGATGGGCGGACAATCATTTGAATTGGCAACAATGGTTTTGTTTTTGCTTTGTATCTTCTTTATTTTTGGTGCAGGACCTATATCCGTTAAGGAATTTATGGAAGATAAATAGGTTTAACGGTCTGTTTTGACCTCTAAAAATTTAGTATTCACATCAATTTCTTCGGCAAACTGTTTTAAATTTTGTGCTTTAAATTTTTTGTAGAGGCTCTCTTTAAAGTCGGCTACAATATAATGAACCGGGCAGGGATTTTGTTCATCACATTTATCCAATTTCATAAAGCATTCATTAAACAACTCTTGACCATCAATTACCGTGAGGATATCACAAACATTGTTTTGGGCATTTTCTTTACTGATATAAAATCCGCCTTTTGGGCCTTTAGTTGAAGATAAAAATTGTGACCTAACCAATTGTTGTAATAGTTTAGCTAAAAACGGTTCGGGAATATCTAACTCTTTAGCTATCACTTTAGCGCCAATTTTATTTTTATCGGTGGCGTGTAACATTAAAAAGAGCATTGCTTTTACAGCGTATTTTGATGCATTACTTAACATTTACCTAAAAATTTTAGGCAAATGTAAGCAATAAACAAGTAAATTAAGCGGATTAAATTTTTTCTAATTTCACTGTAAAGTGACGCATAATGGGCGCTTCTTCTATAATTTTATAGCCGTGTTTGGCTTCTTGTCGGGTCTCGTAAATATTTTTTAAAGCTACCGCCACATATTCCATGTGATTATTTGAATAGACACGACGGGGAATGGCAAGTCTTACCAATTCTAAATCAGGGTAACGATTTTGGCGCGTTTTAGGGTCTCTATCGGCTAAAATGGTACCAATTTCAACGCCTCTAATGCCCCCAACAATGTATAACTCAATAGCTAAAGCTTGAGCGCGATATTCTTCACGAGGAATGTTTGGCACAAACTTATTAGCATCTAAAAAGATGGCATGACCACCAAAAGGCTTTTGAACGGGCACACCATATTCAACCAATTTTTGTCCTAAATAAGCCACTTGCTCAACCCTACTTTCCAGGTAATCAAATTCGGTAGCCTCATCTAAACCCACGGCAAGTGCGCCCATATCACGGCCATTCATACCGCCGTAAGTTATAAAACCTTCGAACATAATATTAAAAGTAGTCGCTTTTTTATAGATTTCTTCATCGTTTAAAGCAATAAAGCCACCCATATTTACCAAACCATCTTTTTTAGAACTCATCGTCATACCATCGCCATAGCTAAAAAATTCTTTGGCAATTTCTTTAATGGTTTTATTGCGGTAAGCAGCTTCGCGTTTTTTAATAAAATAGGCATTTTCGGCAAACCGTGCCGAATCAAAAATCAACAAAATGCCATATTTTTTGCACAAGGCCGAAACGGCTTTAATGTTTTCCATAGCTACAGGTTGCCCTCCCGAACTGTTGCAAGTAATGGTAACAATGCAAAACGGAATGGTTTCTTTTGGATAAGTTTTAAAAACGGTTTCTAATTTATTGAGGTTTACATTTCCCTTAAACGGATGTAAATTGCTCGTGTCAAAAGCCTCGTCAATAGTGCAATCTATGGCTTTTGCTTGTCGGAATTCAATATGACCTTTTGTGGTGTCAAAATGCGAGTTCCCCGGAACCACATCGCCCGCCTTAACCAGCGCCGAGAACAACACGTTTTCGGCAGCACGTCCTTGATGGGTTGGTAAAAAATAGGTAAATCCGGTAAGGCGTTGAACGGTATTTTTAAGTTTGAAGTAAGAAGAAGAGCCTGCGTAACTCTCGTCGCCAATCATCATTTCAGCCCATTGGTGGTCGCTCATTGCGCCCGTCCCCGAATCGGTGAGTAAGTCAATAAAAACTTGATCGGAAGTGAGGTTAAAAAGATTAAAATTTGCCTCTTTAATCCATTGTAGGCGTTGGTTTTTAGTAGAACGTTTTATGGCTTCTACCATTTTTATTTTATAGGGTTCGGCGTAGGGTAAATTCATAATAAGGTGTTTTTTGAAGTCAGATTGCCAATAGCAAATCCAACGGTTAAAAAAATAAAATTGATAAAAATAGGGACGGGTTTAATTGCAGAAATGATCCCGTCTTTTAAGGTTTAAAAAAATATTTTTAAAAGCTAAAAATAAAAAATGAATGGACATCGATTTTAAATTTGATACAAAACTAATTGAAATAAGCGAATTTAAAAAGTGTTTTTTAAAAAAGGCTCAATTGATTTGAAAGTTGATAAAAATCAGTAGTTGATGAGTTTTAGCGCCGTACTTTTGCAGTGGAAATTCAAAACTAAAACATCTTAACTATTTGTTTTCAAAACACAATAACAATTATTTTTTTAAACTAATTTTAAGGCATTATTTATAGGGGGTAATTGCGCATTTAGGGACGTTATAACACTTAAATATATTATTTTAACACATTGAAAAATAACACAATAAAATCAGTTTATTAAATTTTAAATAAAAATTAGGGTATCTGGTTTTTAAACTGTTTTTATATATAAATAAGACTTAAATTTACACACTACTAATTAATATAAAAAAAATGAAAAAAATCCTTGAGATTATAGCCTCTACAAGATTAACAGCTATTTTATTTCTCGTTTTTGCGAGTGCTATGGCGGCAGCCACATTTATAGAAAATGATTATGGCACACCAACAGCAATGGCGGTAGTTTATAAAGCTTGGTGGTTTGAAGCCATTATGTTGATTTTTGTAATCAATTTTATTTACAACATTCCTAAATACCGGTTACTACGAAAAGAAAAGATATGGGTTTTGATGTTTCACCTATCGTTTATTTTTATAATCATTGGCGCAGGCATAACAAGATATATCAGTTTTGAGGGAATGATGCCTATAAAAGAAGGCGAATCGTCAAATTTAATGCTATCAGATAAAATTTATTTAGAAGTTCAAATTGACGATAACAAAGAACAAAAGTCTCCGATTTATAAACCGATGCTTTTATCTAAAATAGGAAGTAATGATTTTGAAATTAAGTCCGATTTTAAAGGAATTCCCATAAAAATTGCCTATGTAAATTATGTGGCAAATGCAAGTCAAATAATTGAACCCTCACAAACGGGCGATTATTATTTACATTTGGTAGAATCGGGTAGTGGCGCACGTCAAGACCATTTTATTAAAAATGGCGAGCTAATTAATGTAAATGGCGGTGCAATTTCTTTTAATCAGTTTACCGAAGGCGCTATTAATTTTACTACTCAAGCCGACGGTTCACTTAAAATTTCGACTCCTTTAGATGGCGATTTTATGCGCATGGCAGATAAGTTTATGGGCAAAATTGTAAAAGATAGCCTTCAAGATTTTCAGTTGCGCTCGCTCTACACCTTTGGTGAATTGCGATTTGTGGTTCCAGAGCCACCTTTAAAAGGAATTGCAAAAGAGGTGAGTGGTAATAAAAATCAGTTTCCTCAAGATTTGCTCGAATTAGCCGTAACCGTTAATGATAAAACACAAAATATTAAACTTCGCGGTGGCAAATATTATTTAGAAAGTCCAAAAGTAGTAAGCCTTGGAGGCTTAAACATTCGATTAAACTATGGCGCAAAACAAATTGAAGTGCCTTTTTCAATAAAACTAAGAGATTTTCAATTAGATCGTTACCCTGGTTCTATGAGTCCAAAATCTTATGCTAGTGAAGTTACGGTAATTGATAAAGACAAAATATTTGATTTTAGAATATATATGAATCACATTTTGAACTATAAAGGTTATAAATTTTTTCAAGCATCTTATGACATCACTTCAAATTATGAAGAAACTAGACTTTCGGTAAACCACGATTTTTGGGGAACAACCGTAACCTATATTGGGTATTCTTTTTTATACTTTGGCTTAATTAGTATTTTCTTTGCCAAAAAAACACGCTTTGCCTCATTAAAAGAAAATTTATCAAAATTAAAAAACAAAAAATTAACAGTAATTGTTGCCCTTTTAATAGGATTAAATGGCTTTAGCCAAATGGAAATGCCGAGCGCAACAACCTTAGATTCTGTTATAAAAGCTTCGTCTGTTGATGCAATTCAAGCCGAAAAATTTGGTCGTTTGGTTGTTCAAGATGCGGGCGGAAGAATGTTGCCGGTGAACACTTTTGCATCGGAATTGATGCGCAAAGTTAGCAAACATGAAAACTATGCAGATTTAAATCCCGATCAGGTGATGGTATCAATGATAACCAATCCGGGAGCATGGTATTATGTGCCATTTATTTATATTAAACCCGATAACACTAAGTTAAGAGATATTATAAACATTCCAAAAGATCAAAAATTTGCACGATTTGTAGATTTCTTTGACCAAAATGACAAATACAAAATCTTACCTTATGTAGAAGATGCTGCAAAACAAAAAGTTAAGAGCAAATTTGAACAAAGTGTAATTGAGGTAGATCAACGTATTAATTTATTATATAATGTCATCAATGGGTCTATTTTTAAATTTTTTCCCTTGCCAAATGATGAAAATAATAAATGGTTTTCGTTTACCGAAATAGCAACCGCTGGTTTTAAAGGTCAGGATTCTCTGTTTATAGCTAGTGCCATTCCATTTTATGCACAAGAACTCAACAAAGCAAAAAGTACTAATCAGTATTCAAATGTCGATTTACTTTTAAAGAGCATTACTAAATTTCAACAAAAATACGGTAGCAAAGTGATGCCATCTGAACGCAAAATCAGTATGGAATTATTTTACAATAAATATGATATTTTTAAAGGATTGTTCTGGAAATATATGTTGGCAGGCACTTTAATGTTTTTATTTGTGATTTTCCAAATCTTTAAAGATGGCAGAGTTGTTAAAATGCTGATTAAACTTAGCGCTTTAAGTGTTTTGTTATTGTTTTTATATCACACCTTAGGATTAATTGTAAGATGGTATATTAGCGGTCATGCTCCTTGGAGTAATGCTTATGAATCAATGATTTATGTGGCTTGGGCAACAATGTTATTCGGACTTATTTTTGGACGAAAATCTACCTTAACCATCGCTGCAACAGCATTTGTTACTTCAATGATTTTGATGATTGCCCATTGGAATTGGATGGATCCATCTATAGGTAACCTCGTGCCCGTTTTAGACTCTTATTGGCTCATGATTCACGTTGCCATTATTGTTGCGAGCTATGGACCCTTTACCCTAGGGCTAATTTTAGGATTTATCTCATTGTTATTATTTGCAGTTGTAAATAAAAACAATAAAACCAAAATCGATAAAATCATTAAAGAACTAACCATTATCAACGAAATGTCGCTAACAGTTGGTTTAGTGATGATTACCATTGGAAACTTTTTAGGCGGAATGTGGGCAAATGAGAGCTGGGGTCGCTATTGGGGCTGGGATCCAAAAGAAGTTTGGGCATTAATCAGCATTATGATTTACGCCTTTGTACTTCATGCGCGTTTAGTTCCCGGTTTAAGAGGCAGATTAGCCTTTAACATTTTATCGGTGTTTGCTTTCACCTCTATATTAATGACCTATTTAGGTGTAAACCATTTATTATCAGGGTTACATTCTTATGCCGCAGGCGAATCAGCACCCATTCCAATGAGCATTTATTATTCACTATCGGTGGCAACCATTGTGAGTATATTGGCGGCTTATAAATATAAAAAATACTTTAAAAATCAAGATTAAAGATGTTTAATAAATACATAAAATTAGTTATTACTTCCGTCATTATTGTTTGGGCGGTTATGCAATTTGCAGCCGCGCATATTATGAATGGTATTTCGTTGGTATTGCTTTCGGGAATATTTATTTTTTTCTATTTTAAGAATGAAATACTGCTTTTAGCTTTTTTAAGATTGCGCAAACAAGATTTTGCCGGTGCAGGCAAATGGCTTGCAAGAATTAAAAACCCAAAAAGCGCCTTGATTAAAACCCAAGAAGGTTATTATTACTTTTTACAAGGATTAATGCTGTCGCAAACCAATATTTCGCAAGCCGAAAAATTGTTTAAAAAAGCCTTAACCATCGGGTTATCAATGAACCATGATAAAGCGATGGCAAAATTGCAATTGGCAGGCATCGCTATGACCAAACGCCGAAAACGTGAAGCGACTTTATTGCTTGCCGAAGCCAAAAAATTAGACAAACACAATATGATGGCTGAGCAAGTAAAACTACTAAAACAACAATTAAAAAAGATTTAATAAAGTTAAATTTAATGCATAAAAAAGCCCTCGATTATCAAATAATCGAGGGCTTTTTATGTGGTGATGCTTAAATATTATTTGCTAAACTTAGCATATTTTGTTTTGAACTTGTCAATTCTACCGGCGGTGTCAACTAATTTAGTTTTGCCTGTAAAATAAGGATGAGAAGTTCTTGAAATTTCTAATTTGATTAATGGATAAGAAGTGCCTTCAAAATCAATAGTTTCATTTGATTTTGCGGTTGAACGGTTTAAAAAAACATCGCCATTTGACATGTCTTTAAATGCTACCACTCTATAATTTTCTGGATGTATTCCTTTTCTCATTTTAAATAATTTATATTATTATTAAAGTACAATTTGTTATGATTGTAATTCAAAATCTGTTACTTTCGTTTGTCAATCAATTATAGCTAGGCTATTTTTGAGTGTGCAAATTTAACGATATTTTTCTATTTTCAAACAATTAAAATACTTATTTTGCATTAAATTTAAATTAGTGTTTTTAAATATGAAAAAATTACCATTTTTTGTTGCCTTTATTATTTTGTTTTCCCTGGGTTCTTGTGGCGATAAGTACCGTTTAAAATTAAATACACCCGATAAAATAACTGTCAATACACCCTTAAACATCAGTGTAACCGAAAAAAATAAACTTCCAATTGATTCTGTCGCTTATTTTATTGATGGCATTAGGTTTAGCAATGTTGAAGCAATTGATATTTCAACTCAAAAACTAGGTAAACACGCCATTAAAGCACGGGTTTTTTACCATACCAAACAAAAAGAATTAACCAATACCATTTATTTTTTGGCAAGCGTTACACCCACAATCTATGGTTATAAAATAGTGAACACCTATCCTCACGATGCATCGGCTTTTACACAAGGGCTGGAATATTATAATGGATTTTTATATGAAAGCACTGGTCAATATGGCAAGTCTAGCATTAGAAAAGTGGATTTAAAAACAGGTAAGGTTTTGCAAAATAAAGATTTAGATAAACAATATTTTGGAGAAGGACTCACTATTTTTGACTCAAAACTTTTCAATTTATCTTGGAAAAAGAAAATAGGCTTTATTTTTAATTTAAATGACTTTTCGTTGATAAAAACCTTCCCTTATGGTCAAAGCCTTGAAGGTTGGGGGCTTACTCATAATGAAAGTGAATTGGTAAAATCGGATGGAACAGAACGAATTTGGTTTTTAGACCCAAAAACACAAAGTGAAACCCATTTCATTGAAGCTTATACCAATACCCGAAAAGTTGAAGAGTTAAATGAACTTGAATACATCAATGGAAAAATTTATGCCAATGTTTGGCAAAAAAACACCATTCTTATCATCAACCCATCCAACGGAACGATTGAAGGAATTATTGATTTTGAAGGTTTAGATAAGTTGGTGAAAAAAGTTGATGATGGCTCTGTTTTAAACGGCATTGCTTATGATAAAAACGCTAAACGAATTTTTGTTACCGGAAAAAATTGGGATAAATTATTTGAAATTGAAATTTTTATAAAAAAATAACGTTGTTAATTCTACTAATCAGCTTTTTATGAATTGTTTAAAACGTCGCTTTATCTTTAGTCTTAGCTTATTATTTGTATTTTTTTATACTGCTTGTCGAAAGGATTTTAGTACGGTTTTAAGTTCTGGCAAGCTCACTTTTTCTAAAGACACCATATTTTTAGACACTATTTTTACTAATATTGGTTCAAGCACGCGCCAATTTAAGGTTTATAATAAAAGCAATCAAGCCATTACCATTTCTAAAATTGCTTTAGAGCGCGGCGCAACCTCATTTTACAGATTAAATATTGATGGTGTTGCTGGTCAAGATTTTCAAAATATTGACATCTTGGCACATGATAGCATTTTTGTTTTTGTAGAAGCTACCATCGATTTTAATGCGGTTACAAATCCTCTTTATACCGACAAAATTTTATTTGATTCGGGAAACAATGCACAAGCGGTCAATTTGGTAACGTTGGTTCAAGATGCCCATTTTTTATTTCCTTCGCGTGATGCCAATGGTATTAAAGAAACCATCACACTTGGAATTGACGAAAAGGGCGCGCCTATTCAAGTTAACGGTTTTTTTCTTAACGGAAATACAACTTTTACAGATGATAAACCTTATGTTATTTATGGATATCTCGGTGTTCCAGAAAATGCGACTTTAACAATAAATCAAGGCGTTCAACTTCATTTTCATGAAAATTCCGGCATCATTGTCAGCAAAAATGCGAGTTTAAAAGTCACTGGAAGCCTTAATAATAAAGTTGTTTTTCAAAGTGATCGGCTAGAGCCTTCCTTCAAAAATACCGCTGGTCAGTGGGGAACAATTTGGCTGAGAGCCGGAAGTAAAGATAACGACATAACTAACGCCCAAATTAAAAATAGCATCATTGGCATTTTAGTTGATTCAATTAGTGGCAATACGTCTCCGACTTTAACAATTAAAAATACCGAAATTTACAACACAACTAATTTTGGAATCTTAGGGCGCGAAACCAATATTGAAGGTGAAAATGTGGTCATTGCTAATAATGGTCAATCATCATTGGCTTGCACCATTGGAGGAACTTATAAATTTACCCATTGTACGTTTGCCAATTTTTATACGAGTGGTTTTAGACAATTTCCAACCTTACTTATCAATAATTTTTTCAGTTTTAGGGAGGCTAATGGTGCTGAAACGTTCCAAACTAGAGATTTAAACCAAGCGCTATTTATCAATTGTATGATCGATGGCAATCAAAATATTGAAATGGTTTTAGATAAAAAGGATGGCAGCGCGTTCAATTATCAATTTGAAAGCAATTTGATAAAATTTAATGACCTTAATAAAACATTCATTTCAAACCCCTTATACGATTTTAATAATACTACATTTTTTAATCAAAATATCCTTAATGGCGAGGCTAAATTTAAGGACGTGGTTACCAATCAATTAATTATTGGCAAGGATGCCGATGTTATTAATAAAGCTAATGCCAACGGAGCGTTACAGGTTCCTTTTGATATTTTGGGAATAGACAGAACTCAAAATCCTGATATTGGGGCTTATCAACATTCTAATGATTTTTAGATTGCGCTAATATCCAGTTAAGAATTTTATTCAACAATTACCTTTTTGTAGCTCATTGAACCAAGATTGCTCGTTAAACGGATAAAATAAACACCTTTTGCTACATTTTTTAAATTTAAGGAACTAATTGAAGTTGTTGAACTATTCGACATTAAAACACGTTTACCTAAAATATCAAACAATTCAGCTTTTAAAATTTTTTGATTCGCATTGTTTTTAATGTTTAGGTTAGTGTTTACGGGATTTGGGTATATAAATGTTTGATTTGAAAATGTTACATCTTCAATGCTAAGAACGCTGTTATTCCAAAAAGGCAAGCCATTTTCAGCACCATTACCATGATAAAAATAAGGGCCTGTAGTTGCAATAAAATTACCGGTAGTCCAAATACCTTTTGCATTAGCGACCGATTCTCTTCCGTTACCACTTGAACCCCATTGTAAAAAATCTAACATTGAAGTTGTAGATGTAAAATTTGAATCTTGATATAAACCTAAATCAGAATTTGTTACATCTAGTGAAGCATTACTTAAAGTTACATCACTACCGGCTTGCAAAATAAGAGTGCCTGAATTTAACGTAAGCTGGTTTAATGCTTTGTATTGAAATTTTTTACAAATTTGATAATTTGAAACATCAATCATAGTATTACCAAAATTATGAATGGTTATGATATCGGTTACAGGATCAACTTTTGTAAAGCGAATTTGGCTAATTATGGTTAAATGAAAAGATAAAAAAAAGAAGCATGAGAGGGTTACAATGTAGTTTTTTTTCATAATAACTTCAATTTATATTGGTGGGATGGTCGGAATATATTTTATAACCTTACAATTTGATCCGTATTATTTATCTAAACTTACTATTTGTATCTAGTTTAAAAAAAAAGAGACCTTTTTTTGAGGTCTCTTTCAATTTAACTTACTAAAATTTACTAATCATCTTACAATCAATTTTTTTGTTCCAACTTTAGAATCTGTTTGAATTCTCACAAAGTAGATTCCTGCTGTTAAATTACTAATATCTAAAGTGTTATTAGATTGATTTATCGATTTTTGCAATAGGGTTTTTCCTAAATAGTCAAAAATACGCACCTTTGCTTGATTGGCATCAGACGGTAATTGCAAAGTTACTTGTCCGTCGCTAGGGTTTGGAAACATACTAAAATTTAATAATTGTGCTTCGTTAATGCCTAAAACGCCTCCTACATGATAGGTAGCTAATTTCATTTCGGTTCCAATCGTTGTAGTGCCACCACTAACATTTTCTACTCCCGTAACACCTGCTATATAAAAAGTAACATCACCAACATCGGTAGCAGGGGCAGTCCAATTAAAAGTCCAATTTGTAATGTGTTCGTGTCCTACAAATGTATGTGTAAGGTATTTACCAAGAAAGTCTGTCCAAGTGTTGGCATCTGTTGAGGTAAATACACCAACTTTTGAAGCTAAGGCATTTTCGGCTGTTATTTGAAATCCGAATTCTGTTGCGCCACTCGAAGCTGTTGGTGTAATGGTTATTTGATAAGTTGTACCTTTTACGTAGCCACCTTGAGGGATATTAGTGGTAACATTTAAAGATAAATCATAAGTTGTAACCAAATCAGCTCCTACATGACAGGCGGTACAGGTTCTGCCCATATCACCTGGAGATCCGGTAACGCCGATAAAGGAAGCGCCGTTGCCATTAGATAATAATAGAAATGCCATAAAAGGTGCTGCAAATAAGCTGAGATAAAAGGGGATGTGTTTTTTCATGGTTTTTGATTTTTAAGGGTTTTTCTTTTAGTTTTGTTAATAGGACAGCAAGGTATTAAACAATAAAAAAAAATACATTAGTAAAAACTAGTAATTTTAAATCACCTCAATTTTACTTAAATAGAACAATCAAATATAAAAATAAATTAAATAGTTACTTTAAAATTCATATTAAAAGCAATTTATCAAGGGAATTATTGATTTAATTTAGAATAATTATTAAAAAAACAATCTGTTTTTAGGTTAAAATAAAACAAGCTCTAGATGTCTAGAGCTTGTTTAAATATTAGCTGATTGATTATCTAAGGATTAATTTTTTAGTACCGACTTTTGTATCGGTTTCAATTCTAACAAAATAAATTCCGGAATTTAAATTTGAAACATCAATTGTGTTGTTTAAAGAACTAACAGATTTTTGCATCAGTAATTTACCTAAATAATCAAAAACACTCACTTTTGCTTGGTTGGTATCGGTAGGCAATTGCAAAGTTACTTGACCATTACTAGGATTTGGAAACATACTAAAACCTAATAATTTAGATTGATTGATGCCTAAAACACCTCCAATTAAATAAGTTGCCGTTGCCATTTGTGAGTTGGTAGTTGTAGTGCCGTTGCCATTAGGGTTTCCGGCTATTGTTGCTGCATAAAATGTAATGATACCATTATCGGTTAGTGGTGCGGTCCAATTAAAACTCCAAGAAATTTCATCATCACCTGCTTTTGTATGAGTAACGTAGTGATTAAAAGATTGTACTTGTGTGTGAACGGCATCTGTAACGGCAAAAGTACCCGCTTTTGAAGCCACCGAATTTTCGGCGGTAATTTGAAAACCATGCTCTGAAGCACCGGTTGAAGTTTGATTAACGGTAATGGCATAAGTTTGTCCTAAGGCGTAACCATTTGTTGGCGTAGGTGTGATTATAATTTCTAAACCCGTATTGTAATTCCCTGAATTTGCATGACACATCAAGCAATCACCCGATGCACCACTAGGGGCGCCCGCCACATCTCCCGGCGAACCTGTTGCACCACCACTAGTTGCACCGCCACTTTGAGCCATAAATGCTATTGCTATAAGTGGTATTGAAAGTAAAATTAGATAATATTTTAAAGTTGTTTTCATAATACATAGATTTTAAGGGATTAAAATACTTGTTTATAATACATTGTAAAATTAGTGTCATAAATTTAATTTGTCATTAGTAAAATCTGGTATTTTTTAAAATTTGATGTCATCTTAGGAATCTTTTTTAAAGAAAAAAATGATTAAAAATAAAATTGTAAAGCATTTAATAACAATTAGTTGTGAATTTTTTTTAAAAAATAAAAACACCAAAAAAATAATTACTGTTAAAGTTTTAAAAATGGACTAAAATATTTAATTAATTAAAACGTATAGAAGTTTCCATTTACTATTAAAATTCAGCCATTTAATTTAGAATAAGTAACTTAAGTAGGCGTGCTAATTTGATTTATAGGAACTTTATTTTATGTTTAATAGTTGGTGTATTGATATTGATATTTAATAGATTAAAATGACAAATCATTTAATAAAATAGTGTACTAAAAATCTTGAGATTGACAAAAAATATCAAAATATATTGTATTTTTATAGGGTTAAAATGTTTTAAAAATTGACGCCTTATAAACATATTGTAATTACGGGAACCAGCAGTGGCATTGGCTTTGAAATGGCAAAGCAATTGGCACAAGCAGGGCATAAAGTATTGGCAGTTTCTAGAAATATAGAACCACTTACAAATTTTAATCATAAAAATATTACCGTGCTTTCGGTAGATATTACCGAAAAGCCTCAATTAAAAAAAATTAAAAACTTTGTTAAACAACATTGGGATAAGGTAGATATTTTAATCAATAATGCGGGTTATTTGGTTAACAAGCCTTTTTTTAAACTAGATACTCAAGATTTTATAGATGTTTATAAAGTCAATGTTTTCGGTATGGCACAGCTTATTCAATTGCTCATGCCTTATTTTAAAAAGGGAAGTCATGTGGTTAATATTTCAAGTATGGGCGGTTTGCGAGGTAGTTTAAAATTTCCAGGTTTAGCAGCTTATAGCTCCTCTAAAGGCGCTGTTAATACACTGACCGAGCTTTTGGCCGAAGAGTATAAAGACACGCAAATTTCATTTAATGCCTTGGCACTTGGTGCAGTACAAACCGAAATGTTGAATAAAGCTTTTCCTGATTATAAAGCGCAGACTTCTGCTAAAGATATGGCGGCTTATATTGTTAATTTTGCACTCACCGGACAAAAATATTTCAACGGAAAAATAATTGAAGTTTCAACAACAACGCCTTAATTAACAACTGTTTGATTTTAAAATTAAAAAAATATTTGCCACTGGCTTCACACGATTTGGTGTCAGATTTTATGACTCAAAATGCCTTTGAGTTGCACATAAAAAATATTAGAAAAACAAAGCATGGCGATTTTAGAACCGCATCTAATGGCATTTATAAAATAAGCATTAACAAAGACTTTAATCAATATCGGTTTTTAATTACGCTCATTCACGAAATGGCGCATTTAATGACCTTTAAAAAATTTGGACGGGTCAAACCACACGGCACTACTTGGAAACAAACCTTTAAACATTTGATGTTGCCCTATTTAAATGATGAAATTTTCCCTTCGGATGTGTTATCACCACTGGCAAACTATATCATCAATGCCAAAGCACGAACCGATGCCGATTTAAAATTATCTTTGGCTTTACGCCGATATGATGAAGTTACCGATAAGAAACTTATCTTTGAACTAGATTTAGGAACTTTATTTCAACACCAAAATAGGGTTTTTAAAAGAGGTGAGAAGCGAAAAACACGTTATGTATGTACAGAAGTTCAAACCAAACGAACCTATCTTTTTCAACAAAACGCTGAGGTTTTTTTAATTGTTTAAAAATTCAATTCATGAAAAATAAAAATTATTATGCCGTTATTATGGCAGGTGGCATCGGCTCGAGGTTTTGGCCTATGAGCACCGAAGAATATCCAAAACAATTTCACGATATGCTCGGTGTAGGCAGCTCTTTGCTACAAAAAACATTTGCCAGATTTCACAATTTAATTCCATCAGAAAATATCTTTATTTCTACCAATACACGCTATAAATCACTTGTAAAACAACAACTTAAAAAAATAACCGATCAGCAACTATTGCTAGAACCGGCTATGCGCAATACCGCGCCTTGCATTTTATATGCGGCTTTAAAAATTTACCATCAAAATCCTGATGCCATAATGATTATTGCCCCTTCCGATCATTGGATTGATGATGAAACAAGATTTATTAATAATGTTGAAGCCTGCTTTAAGGCTTGTCAAGAAGCGCCAATTTTAATGACCATGGGAATTTTACCGAATTCGCCAAATACGGGTTATGGCTATATACAATTTGAAAACTCGACTAATGCCATTAAAAAAGTTAAAAATTTTACCGAAAAACCCGATTTAGAAATGGCCAAAACTTTTATTAAAAGTGGTGATTATTTGTGGAATGCCGGTATTTTTATTTGGAGTGCCAAGGCGATTATTGAGGCATTCTCAAATTTATTACCCGAATTGCATGCCCTTTTTTATAAGGGAATGGCTTGTTACAATACCGATAAGGAAGCAGATTTTATCACCTCAAATTATCAAAAGGCGCAAAATATCTCAATAGATTATGGCATCATGGAATCTTCAAAAAATGTTTTCGTTTTGCCGGTAGATTTTGGTTGGAATGATTTGGGAACATGGAATTCTCTTTATCAAAAATTGCCGAAACAAGCACAAGAAAATGCGGTTATAAATGCCAAAACCATTTTTAGAGAAGCCTCAGGTAATTTAGTGCGAACTACCAAAAATAAATTAGTGGTTATACAGGGTTTAAATGATTTCATTGTTGTTGAAAAGGAGGGCGTTTTGTTGATTTGTCCGCGTTCTAAAGAGCAAGATATTAAGCAAATAGTAGCCCAGGTCAAACAAAATAAACTTGAGTAAAGCTTTTAAAGATAGGCTTTTCTTACTTTTTTTAGCAATTCAGATGAGTACACAAAATCTGTTACCACCTCATTGTCTGTTTTTAAAATTTCTTTGTTATCGCCTTCCCAAGCTTTAACGCCATCTTTTAAAAATACAATTTTTTCGCCAATTTCCATTACCGAATTCATATCGTGCGAGTTAATTACCGTGGTAATGTTGAATTCCTGAGTGATTTCGTGTATTAGATTATCAATGACAATGGCTGTTTTTGGGTCAAGGCCCGAATTGGGTTCATCACAAAATAAATATTTAGGATTCATCACAATGGCGCGTGCTAAAGCAACTCTTTTTTGCATCCCACCTGAGAGTTCTGCAGGAAATTTGCGGTTGGTGTTTTCAAGATTTACCCGCTTTAATACCGTATTTACGCGTTCTAATTTATCTGAAAACGACTTTTTTGTAAACATATTTAAGGGAAACATGATGTTGTTTTCAACACTTAAAGAATCAAACAAAGCGCCGCCTTGAAAAAGCATGCCGATTTCTTTTCTCAAATGACGTTTTTCCTTCAAAACCATTTCGTTATATGAGCGATTATCATAACAAATGTCGCCACTATCGGGCGTAAAAAGCCCCAACATACATTTTAATAGTACGGTTTTTCCCGAACCACTTTGTCCGATAATTAAATTGGTTTTACCCGTTTCAAAAATTGTTGAAATATCCTTTAAAACAGGAGTGCCATTAAAAGATTTACATAAATTTTTAACTGCTATCATTTTCCTAAAAGCATTTGTGTTAAAAAATAATTTAAGACAATAATCACAATACTTGTCCACACCACGGCTTTGGTGCTTGAACGTCCAACTTCAACCGCCCCACCTTTTACATAATAACCATGATAAGATGGAATGGTGGCAATCACAAAAGCAAATACCGAAGTTTTAATCAACGAATAAGTAACGTGAAAAGGATCAAAGTCATAACGCAAACCATTTATATAATCGGATGATAATACTAAATCTGTGATGTTTCCGGCAATCCAACCACCAAAAATTCCTAAAAAGATGCTGATGATAATTAAAAAAGGATAGAAAAAAACGGCGGCAATAATTTTAGGGAGCACTAAGTAATTTAGAGAGTTTACGCCCATCACTTCTAGGGCGTCAATTTGTTCGGTAACGCGCATCGTACCAATGCTCGATGAAATAAAAGAGCCTACTTTTCCAGCTAAAATGATTGATAAAAGCGTAGGTGAAAATTCTAAAATCAATGATTCTCTTGAAGCAAATCCGATAAGGTACTTAGGAATTAAGGGGTTTTCAAGATTTAAAGCAGTTTGTATTACCACAACACCTCCAACAAAAAAGGAGATAAAAGCAACAATGCCAATCGAACTAATTCCCATATCTTGAATTTCTCTAAACAATGAATCTTTAAAAACAGACCATTTGTCAGGTTTCCTCAAAACCTGCTTTAGCATAGAAAAATACTTCCCTAAATGTTCAATGTAGTTCATTTCTTCGATATATTAGGCTAAAATATTAAAAATATAAGCAACATTAAAATAAATAGCATTAAAATAAAATACGTTAAGTTTAAAACTTCTATTTTTGGTAAAATTTTATCGTGCTATGAAACTATTAAAATTAGTTGCAATTTGTTTTTTATTTAACTTCAGCTTAAATGCTCAAAATAACGCACCATCTAAACCTAAATTGGTAGTTGGAATTGTAGTTGATCAAATGCGTTATGATTATTTAAAACGTTTTGATAACAAGTTTGGAAACCAAGGATTTAAGAGGCTTTTAAACGAAGGTTATGCCCTAAACAATACTCATTTTAATTATATTCCAACCTATACTGCAGTGGGTCACACCTCAATTTATACAGGAACAACCCCTTTTTATCACGGCGTTATTAGCAATGATTGGTATGATAAATATTTAAAAAAATCAATTTACTGTGTTGATGATGAGCGATATGAAACGGTAGGGGCATTACAAGGCGGTAAAAAATCACCGTTTAGAATGCTTACAACAACCGTTACCGATCAGTTGCATTTAGCACAAAATAGGCATGGCAAAACCATTGGTATTAGTATCAAAGATCGCTCTGCTATTTTACCTGTAGGGCACACCGCCAATGCGGCCTATTGGTTTGAAGGAAAGGAATATGGCTATTTTATTACGAGTACCTTTTATATGAAAGCATTGCCAAAGTGGGTAAACGATTTTAACCAATCGGGCGTTGCTAAAAAATATTTAGAAACACCTTGGGAAACAAAATATCCTATAAATACCTACACCGAAAGTATTGCCGATGACAATATTTTTGAAGGTATGTTTAAAGGAGAAACCAGCCCAACGTTTCCACATAACATTCCAAAATTACAGGAAACTAATGGTGGGTATGATATTTTAAAAGCAACACCTCAAGGAAATGCCCTTGTTGAAGATTTTGCCGAAGTGGCTATTTTATCTGAAAATTTAGGAAAAAGCAACGATACCGATTTTTTAGCGCTCAGTTTTTCGAGTACTGATTATATTGGGCATCAATATGGTGTTGATTCAAAAGAGGTTGAAGATACTTACATCCGTTTAGATGCTGATATTGCCGATTTGTTAATGTTTTTAGATAAGCATGTAGGTAAAGGCAATTACACCGTATTTTTAACCGCCGATCACGCTGCAGTTCAAGTTCCTGCCTATTTAAGTTCTTTGAAAATTCCAGCGGGTTACCTAAACCCAAAACTCTTAGAAAGTAGAATCAACGAAATTACTAAAGCTTATTTTAACGCAACAGATTTATTTGAAAATGTTTCAAACTATCAGATTTTTTTGAATTACCAAAAAATTAAAGATTTGGGATTAAATATCATTAATGTAGAAAATGTTTTGGCAGATGAGTTAATAACTTATGATGGTGTTTATAAAACAATTACCGCTCATACCTTGCAAACTACCAGTTTTAATGGAGGGGTAATGCAATTATTGCAAAACGGTTATAATCAAAAATTTTCGGGAGATGTTTTGTTAATTCCTTTTCCGTTAACCATTGCCTATCCTCATACGGGCTCAACACACGGCTCTGGTTATAATGATGATACCCACGTGCCACTAATTTTTTATGGAGCAGGCATTAAAAAAGGTGTTTCAAATGCTTATTATCCCATTACAGCAATTGCGCCAACCATTTCAACTTTGTTAGGAATTGAGTTTCCTAGCGCCAGTTTTGGAATTGTTATTGACGAGGTTTTAAAAAAGTAGTTTATCATAAAAGCTAAGGGTTTTTATAAAACTTGTGTGCTTGCCGGTGCAGAATATATTTAAGATGACAGCATTTTTAGGTGCGGGCATATTTTAATTTTCTGTAAAAGCGAAAGCCTAATCCGAAAAGTAATAAAATAACTAAAGGCGCAATGACATTTAAAACTTGCCAAAATACACTCGTTTTAACGACCAGTTCTTTATCTAAAAAACTAATTTTTAATGTTTTAGAACGCAATGATAATAGTCCGGTATCGCCTAATAAAAAATTGACGCTGTTTAACAAAAAATCTTTATTGCCAAATTGCTCGCCTGTTAAAAAATTTTGGTTTAAATCGGTGGGACGATTTTGATAGATTTGGTTAGAACCAATGTCGCCATCGGCAATAATAATCATCGAATTTTGAGCACTTAAATCTTGATTGCCTTTCCAATTATAAGGTTTAACGCGACCGCTATAAGCCGAATTAAATTCGCCCGAAAGCAAAATTCCAAGAATTTGATTGCCATTAGTATAGGTATCTTTTTCAATTGCATTAAGTTCTTGCAAACTCACCAAACGGGGTGTTCCCACTTTTTTGCTCAAATTTGAACTTTGCAACAAAACTTGTTTCGAGATTTTGTTTTTTAAGGTGTCGATTGCCGTAGAAAATTTAAGCTGAACTGGCGCAATATGATTGGTGATGGGATGATGATTATCACTAGTAATTAAAGGAAAATAGGGCCAATCAAAATTTTGATATTGTGGTTTACCATTGACTTCGCCCGAAGCTAAACGGATTTTAGCGGCATATAAATCAAGAACCAAATCGTAGCTGGGTCTAATGCCGTAACTAAACAATAAATCGGTTAAATTTAAGTCGTTAGGAAACGCTAAAAGTTCGCCTTCTTGCTCGGCTAAACTATCTAAATCGGCTTGCACTTGGTCTAAAAGCCAAAGTGTTTTTCCTTGATTCATAATGTATTGATCGAGGGTGTATTTTTCGGCCTCAGAAAACTTTTGGGATGGTTTTGCTATGATTAAGAGGTCAAAATTAACGAGTTCGATAAGTGTTTTTTGTGGCTGACTTGAAACGGAATCTAAGGTAAAAGGCGCTAAATTGTAATAACTACCAAGGCTTTTTAAAAAGCTGTATAAATGCAAATCGTCTAGTTCGCCATTGCCTTTTAAAACAGCAATATTGTATTTTTTTGCTTGACTTATTTTGGTAAAAGCATCGGTAAAACTATATTCTAATTTAGAGATGGCGTGGTTTATTTGTTCTGATTGCGAAAAACTTTGGCTTTCGGGCAATAGGTTAACTTTTTGGAGTTTGCCGTTGTAATTGATTTCAGCCCACGGAAATATTACTTTTTCGGAGATTTCACCTTTGTCTTGAATGGTTAATCGGCTGGGTTGAAATCCTTTTTTTATCAAATCCTGTCCTAAATCTTTATCCGTTAAGGGATTGATAAACCGATAGATAATATTTTTATTTAACAGTGAATATTCTTGAAGAATTTGTTCAGTTTCAGTTTGCAAACGTTTAAAATCTAAGGGAAAATCACCTTCTAAATAGATATTAATGGCCAATGGTTTATCAATTTTATCTAAAACGTCTTTAGTTGTTTTTGAAAAACTGTAACGTTGGTCTTGGGTTAAGTCAAAGCGTTTGTATAACTGATAACTAACAAGGTTTAGTAGGATAAAAAAGGCGAGAATTTTGGCGATATATTTGCTCATTTTTTTCAATGGGTATCAACAATTTTATGGGTAATTGCTATAAAAATGAGGCTGATGCTGGCAAAATAAATTAAATCACGAGTGTCTATAACACCTCTGGCAATACTTGAATAATGATTTTTCATCCCCATAAGGTCAAGGTGAAATCCGTTAAAAAGAGGCAAATTTGCCAAGGCATCAAAACCAAAATAGAACAGCACACAAATTAAAATGGCAATTAAAAAAGCTACAATTTGATTTTGGCTAACAGCCGAAGCAAAAAGGCCAATTGCGGTGTAACTGCTGGCTATAAAAATAAGCCCCAAATAGGCGCCAATGATAGGGCCAAGGTCAATATTACCAGTGGGATTTGCCAATTTATTGATACTATAAACATATAAAATACTCGGTAAAATTGCCAAAATAATGAGCAACAAAGCACCAAAATATTTTCCCAAAACTAAGTGTGCTGTTGTGAGTGGTTTGGTTTTTAATAGTTCATAAGTGCCTAAACTTTTTTCATCTACAAAACTGCGCATGGTAATGGCAGGAATTAAGAAAAAAAATAGCCACGGACTCAAGGTAAAAAACGGATTTAAATCGGCAAAGCCGGAATCTAGAATATTAAATTCTGATTTAAAAACCCACATTAACAAGCCATTTGCAACCAAAAATAATCCGATAACCAAATAACCAACTGGAGATGAAAAAAATGCTGCCAGTTCTTTTTTAATAAGACTTATCATCAGTAAGGGTTTAATTAGTTTAAGCTCGCCACTTTATCAACGCTCCAAGCCTCGGGTTTATTATTAAAAAGCAGTTTTGTTTGCGACCAAACTTGAACAAATAGTTCAGAATTTCGATAATTTTTTAGCGCCTGCTCACCTTCCCAAAAGCTATAAGTAAAAAATATATTTGGGTTATTTTTGTCTTGATATAATTCTAAAAATTGACATCCCGCAAAGGCTCTTATTTTTGTTTTATGGCTGTTAAAAATCTCTATAAAGTCAACAATTTTATCGGATTTAAAATCCATTTTTACAATTCTTATAAGCATTAATCAATAAAAGTTTAAAATGATGTTGTCGCGATATTTTAAGCCAAGCAAGCTTGAAGCACCTCCAACAGAATTCAAATTGCTTCGATAAGTAGCAATTTCTAAAAAGCCGGCTGAATTAAAAAGCGCTAATTTTTCGCCGTCGTCATTGCGATTTGCTTTAGGAATATTAAAGTTAACAAAGTCGCTATAGCAATTATGAATTTTTGTGAATGTATAATTTCTGGCTTTGATTTCAAAAGGCCTATTGTGTGAAATGTCATTAAATAGCGCCTTGGTAATATTAGTTATTAAGTTGCCGTAATGATCAACATAAATGACATTTCCTTTTATTTCGGTTTGTTCTTTATTGACAATTGGGCTTAGTTCTACATTTATTTTAAAGTCGGTGATTGGTTCGCCAATTAAATTTAATTTGCCACCTCTGGCAATATGGCACGCTACTTTAACAAAAATATCCAAAACTGGAAAACTAGAAGAAAATGCATTGTGAATAGTTATTTCCACAATTTCTTCGGGTTTTATTTTTGAGGCAATCATAGCAATCACACCATTATCAGCACAGATAAAGTAATGTTTGTCGAGCAAAAGAGCGATGTGTTTATTTTCGACATTAAATTCAGAATCTACACCAATAATATGAATGGTGCCATCGGGAAAACTCTTGTATGAATTGTTTAAAACATAAGCAGTTTCGGCAATATTAAAAGCGTCTATTTCGTGCGAAATATCAACAACTACAGCGGTGTTTAACTCAGAGTAAATAGCCCCTTTTACAGCACCAACAAAGTGATCTTTAGTTCCAAAATCGGTGGTAAGCGTAATAATTGGCATTTTTTAAAGACGAATTAAAAATAAAATACTCAAAATAAAAGACTTAATTAGTAGTTTAGGTATAATTTATTAAACACCAACTCGGTTTTTATTTTTAAAAAATTTTAAGCAAATTTAGTTAAATTAAGTGTATAAAAAAGTACTTTTGGACTTAGAATTTTAAAATGTAAATCTGTTGAATGAAAGGGTATTAATTTTAGAAAATATCAATGTTTTTGAGTTTTTAGGAACACATAACCAAAATATTATCCATATAAAAAGCCTATTTCCAAAATTAAAAATTGTTTCTCGTGGCAATGAAATTAAGGCTTATGGCGATTTAGATGTATTGGATGTTTTTGAAAAACGCTTTGATGCATTAATAAATTATTTTAATACCTATAACAAATTAGACGAAAATATTATTGAGCGCATTGTGCTTGACGAAACAATTAATAAAGACCTAACTAATGAGGTTCTAGTTCACGGAGTTTCTGGAAAATTGATTAAAGCCCAAACTCAAAACCAACGATTGTTGGTTACGGCATCCGAAAATCACGACATGGTTTTTGCTGTTGGCCCGGCAGGAACAGGAAAAACCTATACCGCTGTGGCACTTGCCGTTAGAGCCTTAAAAAACAAAGAAGTAAAACGCATTATTTTAACGCGTCCTGCCGTTGAAGCTGGCGAAAATCTCGGTTTTTTGCCAGGCGATTTAAAAGACAAACTCGATCCGTATATGCAACCGCTCTACGATGCTTTGCGCGATATGATTCCCTTTGAACGCCTAACAGAATATGTTGAACGCGGCATCATTCAAATTGCCCCTTTGGCTTTTATGCGCGGTCGAACTTTAGACCACGCCTTTGTGATTTTAGACGAAGCCCAAAATGCCACCCACCCACAAATGAAAATGTTTTTGACCCGAATGGGCAAAAGTGCAAAGTTTATCATCACCGGCGACCCTAGCCAAATTGACTTACCACCGCGTCAAGATTCAGGTTTAATAGAAGCGCTCTTAGCATTAAAAATGGTAAAAGGCATTGCTATAATTCACCTCGATGAAAAAGATGTGATTAGACACCATTTGGTAAGAAAAATAATTGAAGCTTATAAAGAAATAACACCTAAATAAAACCTCATAATCATGATGCAAACCATTAATGAAACTAGCTTTAAGTTTCCAAACCAAAAATCAGTTTACAAAGGTAAAGTCCGCGAAGTTTATAATATTGACAATCGCTATTTGGTGATGATTGCTTCCGATAGATTGTCGGCTTTTGATGTGGTAATGCCAAGACAAATTCCTTATAAAGGTCAGATATTGAACCAAATTGCGCAAAAAATGATGGAACAAACCAAAGATCTTGTTCCAAATTGGTTGATTGCCATTCCCGATCCCAATGTAGCCATTGGCCATTTGTGCGAGCCATTTAAAGTTGAAATGGTAATTCGAGGCTACTTGTCGGGTCATGCCTGGCGCGAATATCAAGCAGGAAAAAGGACGCTTTGCGGATGTAATATGCCAAATGGTATGAATGAAAATGACCGTTTTCCGGAACCGATTATTACCCCGAGTACCAAAGCCGAAAATGGCTTGCACGATGAAGATATCAGCCGAGAAAACATTCTTAAACAAGGAATTGTAGCTAAAGCTGATTATGAAGTTTTAGAAAAATATACATACGCCCTTTTTAAACGCGGAACCGAATTGGCAGCGCATCGCGGACTTATTTTGGTAGATACCAAATATGAATTTGGCAAAACAAAAGACGGAAAAATTGTGTTGATTGACGAAATTCACACCCCTGATTCGTCGCGCTATTTTTATGCCGATGGCTATCAAATCCGCCAAGATAAAGGTGAAAAACAAAAACAACTTTCAAAAGAATTTGTGCGAGAATGGCTCATTGAAAATGGATTTCAAGGTTTAAAAGGACAACAAATTCCCCTGATGACCGATACTAAAATTAACGAAATTTCGGAACGCTATATTGAACTTTTCGAAAATATTACAGGTGAACCTTTTAAAAAAGAGGATACCACAAATATATTGAAACGTATTGAAACCAATATTTTGGAATTTTTAAAGAACAATTTAAAGTAAACCTAAAATTAACAAAAAAATCATGAAAATAATTTTAAAATCGGCAGTGGTAGTCATTCTATTGCTTTCAATTGGATGCTCTAAACAAACGCCTAAATTAAATTATGGCGAAGTAAACCTTATAAAATCAGGATTTATGTTTACCGAAGGTCCTTCAACCGATGCCAATGGTCAAGTTTATTTTACCGATCAACCCGATAATAAAATCTTTAAATACAATCCCCAAACAGATAGCATCTCTATATTTCACCAATCGGCAGAGCGTGCTAATGGGTTGTATTTTGATAAAAACGGTCATTTGTTGGCTTGCGCCGATGAATTGGGCAAAATTATCTCAATTAATCAAGATACGAGTTTTACCGTTTTGGCACAAAATTTTGAAGGCAAACAGTTTAATGGACCAAACGACTTATGGATAGCACCAAATGGCGGAATTTATTTTACCGATCCTTATTACCAACGCCCTTATTGGCAGCGAACTAAAGCAGATTTGCCTTCCGAAGACGTTTATTACATTTCGCCTGAAGGTAAGCTGGGCAAAACGGAAGGGGATTTTGTAAAGCCAAATGGCCTAATTGGCACACCCGATGGTCAATTTTTATATGTTGCCGATATTGGCGCTTCTAAAACGTATCGATTTAAAATTTCATCCGATGGAAGTTTATCCGAAAAAACCTTGTTTTGCAATGAAGGCTCCGACGGAATGACCATTGATAAACACGGAAATGTTTATCTTACTAATGATTTTGTCTCTGTTTTTGATGCTTCAGGTACTAATATAGCCAAAATTAAAGTTCCCGAAATACCTTCTAATGTTACCTTTTTTGGAGCCGATAAAAACGAATTGTTTATTACCGCTCGCACTTCGGTTTATAAAGTTACAATTGATTAGGTAACGGGCGCTCAGAAATCTGTTTGTAGAAAATTGTAGAATTTGTTTAAGAGTGTTATAGTAAAACCTCGTTTGTTGCGAACCGTTTAAATAAAATTCTTGTTAGTTTACAAATAAAATCAGTCGGTTGTCAATTGTTACAGAAGTGAAATTAAAATTATTTTTTATCCAAATCAAGGTTGCTTCTTGATAGATAAACACATGGGTTGGGTCATTTTTGTAATACCAATTTTCAAAATCAATTTTTGGGTTGTAAATATGTGTCATACAATACAAGTGTCCATTTGGTTGTAACCGATTTTTTAAAAGTCTAAATTCCTTTTCGGGATGATAAAAATGTTCTATCACCTCACAGCATACAATATAATCGTATTTTAATTCAAGTACTTTTGGTGTATTTATAAAAAAAGGGTCGTATTGATTTAAGGTATAGCCTTGGTCTTGAAGAATTTTAGAAATTACAGGTCCAGTGCCAGCGCCAAAATCAAGACCTAGACTTTGTTTAGTAAAATTTTTTAAAACATTTGAAGTGATGGGTGCAACAAATTTTTGGTAATTTGGGTCAAAAATATCATTGTGGTGGTTTTCATAGCGCGCTTGTTCGTCTTTTTTATTTAACAGAAATTTTTTTGCTTTAAAAATTCCGAAACAGCTGCTGCAAACAAAAAACAAATTGCGATAAAAAGGTTCGCCAACACAATGGCAAAGCGGACAAAAATTGGTTGGCTTATTTTGTTGTGCTGGCATCAATTTACTATTAAGTTATAATATTTATGAGCAAGTTTTAAAAAAGGCAATCAGGCAATTTTATTAAGTTATTTTTCAACCTCATAATTTTCAGCTTTCCAGCCTTCAATGCCAGTTTCAAGATTGTATAGCTTCTCAAAACCTTGTTCTTTTAAATATTGGGTTGCTAAAGTGCTGCGATGTCCAGAATTACAATAAAGTAGCACCGTTTGGTCTTTGGCAAGGGTTTTTATTTTTTCGTTAAAGCGCTCTTGATTGGTCCAATCTAAATTAATAGCACCAGGAATGTGACCTTTAATAAAATGGTTGGGCGTTCTCACATCGATAATTAAAACAGAATCGGTTGCGATAATATTTTTAACAGCTTTAGCGTTGACTTTTTTAGCGAACAGAGGGCTATTTCCAGTTTGTTGCGTTTCGTCTTTTTGATTGTCAACTGCTTCTTTACAACCAACAAAATAGAAATTAACAGCAAGTAGTAAAAGGGTAAGTTTTAGGGTTTTCATAAGTAATAAATTTAGATTAGCAGTCAAAAATAAGATTATTTTTTATAGGCTTCGGTTTAAATTTCAAAAACTTAAGGGGTAAAAAAAATAGCTGTAATTATTTATTATATTTGCGACCAAAGATGATAAATTCAACCGTAACTTATGATAAATGCCATAGAAAAGAATCTGCAAAGAGGTATAAAATTATTAAATTCTATTTCAGAAGCGCAATATAATAACCAATCGGTAGCACCGTATTATTCAAGCATTGGCGGTCATATCCGTCACATTTTAGATATTTTTGATTGTATTTTTGAAGGTATTCCAACCAAAAAAATTGATTTAGCTGCGCGTAAAAGAAATGAGCTGGTAGAACAATATACCGTTCACGGTTTGTTGTATTTTGAAAGCATTCTCAAAAAACTTGACGCCCTAAAAAATTCCGATTTTAACGAGCTTTATCAAGTTAGGGATGATTTAGGAATGGGCGAAGTTATCGCCAATTACACCTTGGCAAGCGCGTTGATTCAGGCTCATAGCCATGCCATTCATCATTTTGCCAGTATCGGTTATATTATTGCACAATTGGGTATTGAACTTCCCGATGCAGATTTCGGTTTTAATCCTACCACCCCAAAAAACCACGCGCAAAACAGTTAATTTTGGCTTAACTTTTCTATCATTTTGTTATACGGTCGCAAGGCGAATAAGTCTTTGAGTACCGGGGCGATTTTTGTGTATTTTACACCTTTTTGTTTGTGATTAATTTTGCTAATTTTATAGATGTAGTTCCAATGTTGAGCGATGTTTTTCAAAGCATAAGGATAAGAGCTATTTGGGGCGTCATAAATATGTGTAGGCTCAGCAATCACGCCATTTAATTCAATTATTTTAAAACTTTTACCGGCTTCTAAAGCCTCAAAACTGTCGTATTTAATATCAAATCTGCCAAAATAAATCCCATCAATTTGGTGGCTAATTTTGTCAAAAGTAGCCGTAAGCTTTTCACTAATATGGTTGTTTCCATTTAAAAAAGAAGCGCCCTTGCAATGGTTGCCAATTTCATTTAACAAAAAGGTTTCCCCTTTTTGTGGTTTGTAATCTAAATTATCTTTTACACGTTCTTGATAAATAGCCTCATAGCGTTGTGCATGAGCGTCTTCGCGGATGAGTTTTGCCAAATTTGAAACGCCATCGCCATTGACACAAAGGTATTTTTTTAAGGTAATAGAAGTGATTTTTCCCTGTTTTTCATTTGGATATCTGTAATACAAAATTCCGCATTCATTTTGATGGTTAACAAATTCCTGAATGATGAAATCGATAGAAGGATATTTACTCAAATATACTTTTAAATCCGAAAGCTCGTTTAGCTTTTTTACCAACAGACCGCGGTAGCCGATATCGGGTTTTATAATAAGTGGAAAATTTAGATTTTGTGCGCTCAAATTTTCAATTACGGTGCTTAAGGCTTCATTTTTAGGTACAAAAACGGACCTTGGAGTCAGTGAATTTGGCAATAATTTTAGGGTTTTAAACTTAGATTCAGTTGCATCGCCACCGTGTTTTATGGCGGGATTGGCAGCCGTGAAATAGGCAAAACTTCCCGATTTTAAAGCGTAATAAAAATAATGAGGAAGCAAGGGAATGTAGAACATATAGGTAGGCCAATATTCCCAATTAAATTTATCTTTCACATTCGAAAAAAAACTGTTTGCCGTCACGTTTACTGATTAAAAAGGTGTTGTAAAATCCGTTTGACGGCAATAGACAACAAAATCATGGCGGCTATTGCCAATATAAAACCAATCATTAAAAATATTAAATTACCGTCGTGTTTAAGAGCTTTAAAACCAATGGTTATCACTACGGGAGCGCCAAATAATAGGGGCAGCGCATATAAAAAGAAGCTAAATCCTTGTTTGAGATAATTTTTAGGTTCTGTCATTTTTATATTGATTTAGGGCTTGTCTAACATTGCCGTGCTTTAGTAGTAATTGTTTGGCTAAACTTTCATTGATGTGCAAATTTTCCATAAGCATGTTTGCGCCACGGTCAACTAACTTATTGTTTGACAGTTGCATGTCAACCATTTTATTATCTTTAATTCTGCCTAACATAATCATCGTCGCAGTAGAAATCATGTTCAGCACGAGCTTTTGTGCTGTGCCGGCTTTCATGCGTGAGCTTCCGGTTACAAATTCAGGCCCCACCACAACTTCAACAGGATATGTCGCCAATTTTGCCAGTGGACTATGGGCATTGCACGTAATACATCCAGTAAGGATTTTATTAAAATTTGCTTGTTCAAGGGCGTTTAAAACATAAGGTGTTGTGCCCGAAGCAGCTAATCCAATAAGGACATCTTTTTGGTTAATATTGTATGGTTTTAAATCTTGCCAAGCCTGTGTTTTAGAATCTTCGGCAAATTCAACCGCTTTGCGAATGGCGGCATCACCTCCAGCAATGAGTCCGATAACCAAATCGTGTGATACACCAAAAGTTGGTGGGCATTCAGAGGCGTCTAAAATACCTAAGCGCCCGCTGGTTCCCGCGCCGATGTAAAAAAGGCGTCCGCCTAATTTTAATTTTTCAACAATTTTTGAAACTAATATGGCAATTTGCGGTAAGGCTTTTTCAACTGCCAAGGGAACGGTTTTATCTTCGGCATTGATGTTGAAAAGCAATTCGGCTACGGTCATTTTTTCTAAATGACGGTAGTGCGATTCTTGTTCAGTAGTTTTTATAAAGTTCATCAATCAAAAGTAATAAAAAAAGCGCCAATAAAAATTGACGCTTTAAATTTATAATTGAATTTAGCTTAAGCCAAGGCTTTATCTAGGTTGCTTTTGATAGCTTCAAGAAAATCTTGGGTATTGAGATAATCTTTAGAAGTGGTATGTTCTTTATGGACTAATAGCGCCAAATCTTTAGTCATTTCGCCACTTTCAACTGTGTCAATACAAACCTTTTCTAAGGTGTGACAAAAATTAACCAAAGCTTGATTGTGGTCTAATTTACCACGGTGTTCTAATCCGCGCGTCCAAGCAAAAATTGATGCTAAGGGATTTGTAGAAGTTTCATGGCCTTTTTGGTGTTCGCGATAGTGGCGCGTAACCGTTCCGTGAGCGGCTTCGGCTTCCATTGTTTTGCCATCAGGTGTTACCAAAACCGAAGTCATCAATCCCAAGGAACCAAAACCTTGTGCAACGGTATCCGATTGAACATCACCGTCATAATTTTTAAGAGCCCAAACAAAACCGCCATTCCATTTCATCACACTGGCAACCATATCGTCAATTAAACGGTGTTCGTAGGTGATGCCAGCCGCTTTAAATTTATCTTGATATTCGTTTTCGTAAACTTCTTGAAAAATATCTTTAAAGCGTCCGTCGTAAGCTTTTAAAATGGTATTTTTTGTCGATAAAAACAAAGGCCATCCTTTAACTAAAGCCTGGTTAAAACTTGAACGGGCAAATCCATAAATTGAAGAGTCGACATTATACATAGCTTGTGCAACGCCATCGCTCTCAAAATTGTAAACTTCGTGAACTTGAGGGGCCCCATTTTCGGGCGTAAAAGTCAAGGTTAATTTACCTTTGCCTTTTGTAACAAAATCGGTAGCTTTATATTGATCGCCAAAAGCGTGACGGCCCATACAAATAGGTTTGGTCCAACCTTGAACATAGCGCGGAACATTTTTCATAATAATGGGTTCTCTAAAAATAGTTCCACCTACAATATTTCTCAAGGTTCCATTAGGTGATTTCCACATTTTTTTTAAACCAAATTCTTTTACGCGTGCTTCATCAGGCGTAATGGTAGCGCATTTAATTCCGACATTATATTTTTTAATAGCTTCGGCGGCATCAATGGTTACTTGGTCATTGGTTTCATCGCGGTATTCAATTCCTAAATCGTAATATTTGATATCTAAATCTAAATAAGGAAGAATCAGTTTGTCTTTGATAAATTTCCAGATGATTCTGGTCATTTCATCGCCGTCCATTTCAACAACGGGATTTGCAACTTTTATTTTTGTCATGATTATAAGTTTGTTTTAAGTGTCGCAAATTTACTAAAATGCTAAGAAAAATGTAATGATAATCCAATTTATTTCAAATTTATAAAGGTATTTTAACATTGTGTTAGGTATAAAAAAAACCTGTAATTGTTATTACAGGTTTTTAAATGCGATTTTAAAAAAAATCTATTTTCTAATTTCTTTAATTCGGGCTTTTTTGCCTGTTAAATCTCTAAAGTAGAATATTCTAGCGCGTCTTACTTTGCCAATTTTGTTCACTTCAATCTTTTCGATAGTTGGTAAATTTATTGGAAAAATACGTTCAACACCTACGGTTCCAGACATTTTTCTAATGGTAAAAGTTTCGGAGCTACCAGCGCCTCTTCTTTGTATCACAACGCCTCTAAAAAACTGGGTTCTTGTTTTGGCACCTTCCACAATTTTATAATAAACGGTAATGGTGTCGCCAGCTGAAAAAGATGGTAATTCGTTTTTGGTTACAAATTCGTCTTGTACAAATTTTAATAATGCTTCCATTTTAAATGGTTTAAAAGTTAATCATAAAACAACATTTACGATTCTCGCCAGAGGTTGATTTTGAGTGCGCAAATTTAAAAATTAATTTTTAATTAGCGCTATTTTTTTGGGATATTTTGATAATTGGTAGCATAATAAACCCAAAATTTGCGAACTGTTTTTCCGCGAAGCTTTATCAGGATTGGTTTTAGCTCGGTAATTTGTGTAAAATAAGGTTCTAATTCTAGGGGAATGACGCCCGATTGTGCTTCGTTTTTGAGCTTTTTATCAGAGTCTATAAACAAGGCATTTTTACCATTTAAATGCGATAAATCATCACCTATAAAGTTGTAATGCAGGGCAAATTCGCCAATAACATTTTGTGCATAAACTTTTTGATGGAGGTAAAAATTTAAGACAGAAGTGGTTTTGTAATTATCGGCCGAAAACACAAAGGCATCAGGGTATTCCTTTTGTATTATCGCAACATTTTGGGCTAATTCTTTCCATCCAAACCAGGTATCATCGCCTTTTATAGGAACCACATAGAAAATTATTTCAATCGCTAAAGCGAGATGAATGCCTATGGATAACAAGGTATTGACTTTAATCCATTTTTTTGAAATGTAAATACTGGCTAAAATTAATCCCGAAATATAACCAGGCATTAGCCAATTTATTTTAACCCAATAAAATAGCGAAATGGCAAAAAATCCTAAAAAAGTAGGTAGAAAAAAGCATAATAAAAACAGTTGAGAGTCCTTTGGAATGCGCCATTTTAGGGCTTGTTTTTTTAGTATTTTATAAGTTAAGATGACTATAAAAACGAATAATGTAGGAATTAAAATGAGTAACTCATGACCGATGGTTCCTAAAAATGATAAGGGTTTTAATCCAAAAGAACTGACGCTTTCGGCACGTTGCGTTGATTGAAATAAAAAGGATACAAATTGATGTTCAAAATTCCAATACAACACCGGAAAGGCTACTAATACGGATAAAATTAGCGCTGCGAAAAATCCTTTAGACAGTAATAATTTGCGGTGTTTTTTTGATAAAACAAGAAAGGCAATCAAGCCAAATTGTATAAATATGGAAGTATATTTACTGTCGAAAGCCAATCCCATAAAAATACCGGCTAAAATCCAGTGTTTAAGTTGGTTTTCAAAAATGGCTTTGTGCAAGGTGATTAATGAAAGTGTCCAAAATAGCAGCAGAGGCACATCGGGTGTTGAAATGATAGAAAGTATTGAAATCATTGCGCTGGTGCTCATCAACACCAAGGCATGTTGTTGTTTTTGTTTTGATAAAAATAAGCTTGACAGGTTATAAAAAGCTACCAGAGTAAGCGAAGTAATTGTAAAGTCGGTTAGTTTTACCACAAAAGGCGAGGTTCCAAAAAGTTCGGAAAATAGGCGCAATGCATAGCCAATCATGCCAGGGTGGTCAAAATAGGAAAGCGCTAAATGTTGTCCATAAAAATAATAATAAGCATCTTGCGGCATCAATCCCATTAAGGGTAATAGCGAAAACCGAAAGATTTGAAAGGCCAAAACTATGACTAGAAGTGGCTGATTTTGTATTAATTTTTTCACGGTTAAAAATTGATGATTCCGGTAAAGCCAACTGATTTTTCTCGAAACGAAGGTACAAAAATAGCCGTTGTTTTTCGTTCCTTTTTAAGCGTAGTTTGATGATCTTGAATTTTATAAAACACATCGGTTGTCAACATACCAACACCCGCACCAACCAAAACATCCGAAACCCAATGCTTGTTATTGAGCACTCTAAAAGCGCCGGTTGTTGTAGCAAGAACATAACCACTATAACTCAAAATAGGACTTGAATTTTTTAATTCATGATGCAAAATTCCCGCTAAGGCAAAGGCGTTTGAGGTGTGACCTGACGGAAAAGAATTTTTACTGCCATTTGGTCGGGTTTCATTGGTAATGAGCTTAAAAGATTTTACAAGGACATAATTTGTAGCCGTAATAATGACTACATTTTTTGCCTGCGTTTTTAGATTGTTTTTAGTTTTTAATCCAATAGCGTCGGCGGCTGCAAGTATGGCAAGGGGTGTAAATTGAATAAAATCTTCGGCACGTGTGTTAAAATTTAATCCGTTTTGTATGTGGTTTTGAAGGCTAACTTTGCCGAGACTTCCGCCTGCATAATTTACATAAATACCAGCGCCAATAAGCGATAGCGGTACAATTGATTTTTTTAGAAAATTATCTTTTTTTGTAGGAATGCTGTCGGTTTGGCAATAGCCACTACGCTGATTAAACAAGGTTAAGGTCATACACAAAACAAAAAGAAATTTAGTCATTTAACAAGTCGGGTCTTAACGTTTGTGTTTTTTTATAGGATTGTTCTAAACGCCATTCGTCTATTTTTTTAAAGTTTCCTGACAATAAAACCTCGGGGACTTTTAAACCCTTATAGTCGGCTGGGCGTGTATAAACAGGTGGTGCTAATAAATTATCTTGAAAGGAGTCGGTTAGGGCAGAGGTTTCATCTCCTAAAACCCCTGGAATTAATCGAATTATCGCATCGCATAAAACGGCTGCGGCAATTTCACCACCACTTAAAACATAATCGCCAATAGAAAGTTCTTTAGTGATAAATTTATCGCGGACACGCTGATCAACACCTTTATAATGACCGGTTAAAATAAGAATATTTTCTTTTAGAGATAAACTGTTTGCAATATGCTGATTTAAAGTTGGCGCATCGGGTGTGAGATAAATTACCTCGTCGTATGTGCGTGTGGCTAAAAGTTGAGAAATACACTTGTCAAGTGGCTCAATCATCAACACCATGCCAGCGCCACCGCCAAACTGCATATCGTCTATTTGCCCGTATTTATTGAGCGCATAAGCTCTTAAATTGTGAAAGTGGACTTCTACAAAGCCTTTGTCAATAGCGCGTTTAATGATAGAATATTCAAACGGACTTTTAATTAATTCGGGAGCAACGGTAATAATATCGATACGCATAGCGCAAAGATAGGGATTTTGAGCTATTTTTGATTTGTTATCTGTTTTTTGGTTTTTGGTTTTTGTAATTCATAATTCATTTATTTCCCCCACGCCTTTACCATTCGGTCAACCGCAAACAAATCTTGTTTTAATTCAATATTTGTAAATCCTTTTTGTTTTAGTAAAGCGCTTAGTTCTGCTCCAAAATATTGGTTTATTTCGAAAAATAAAGTGCCATCTGAACTGAGATTTGTTTTGGCAAAATCGGCAATTTTATCATAAAAAATCAGCGGATTTTCATTGTTTACAAACAAAGCCAAATGAGGTTCGTGGTTTAACACATTAGGTTTCATTAGCAATTTTTCAGCTTGTTTTACATAAGGCGGGTTGCTTAAAATGACATCAAATTTTGTAGAAAGTGTTTCAAGTGTTAAAATGTTTGCTTCAATAAAGCGAATAGAAACCTCATTTAAATCGGCGTTTTGTCTTGCAATATTTAAGGCATTTTTCGAAATATCTAAAGCCCAAACCTCGGCTTGTGGCAAGTTTTTTGCCAATGCCACAGCAATGCAACCACTGCCAGTGCCAATATCTAAAATTTTTATAGTTTTGGCTATTTGCTTTTGGTTTTTTGTTGTTTCCAAAATCCAATCTACCAATTCCTCGGTTTCAGGGCGGGGAATCAACACATTTTTATCCACTTTAAAAGGCAAACTATAAAATTCGGTAGCACCTAAAATATATTGAATGGGTTCGTAATTTTTTAGACGTGTTAAGGCATCTTCAAAAAAAAGATTGGTAAAGTCATCGCAAGTTAACAACTGGTTTAAAGCTAAGTCTATGCGCTTTAAACCTAATTTATGCTCAGTGAGTCTATAAAAAAACACCTCAATTTCAGTATCGGGATAAAGTTTGACTAGCGCTTTTTTAAAATTTGATTTTAAGTCTTGGAGCATCATTTTAAAGTTGTTTTAACATCCAAATGTGGCAGGCATTATGGCACGATTTTGTTAAAGGCTTATCCAATAATTCAAATCCCATTTGTTTGTATAGCCGATGCGCGCTTGTCATTGTTGGAAAAGTTGCTAAATAACATTGTTTAAAGTTTTTTTGTTTGGCAAACGCCAAACAGTTACAAATAAGCTGGTAACCAATTTTTAAGCCACGCGCTTGTGGCAATAAATACATTTTTTGCAACTCGCAGGTTTGAGGTAAAGTATGGTCAAGCGACAATATGCCACAGCCACCAAGCAATTTTCTATCGCTTAAAGCCACAAAATAGGCACTATTTTCGGCTTGAAAAGTCTCATAAAGGGAATCTGTTTTTGCGTCGGTAAAAGGCGTTCCTGGTAAATTTGCATTAAATTCAGTGAGTACTTGTCGGATAATTTGGGCGAGTTTGTCATTGTCTTCTGGCCTTACCAATCGGATTTCTATTTTATTACTCATCTTAAAGTCCTACTTTTGTGTTGTGGATATAAAGCAAAAATACATAAAACGTTGTTTAGAATTGGCTAAAAACGGATTAGGAACAACTTATCCCAACCCATTGGTGGGCTGTGTGATTGTTTATAAGGATGAAATTATTGGCGAAGGTTGGCATCAAAAAGCGGGCAATCCACACGCTGAAGTCAACGCTATCAATGCGGTAAAAGATAAAACTTTATTAAAAAATGCGACGCTTTACGTCAATTTAGAGCCATGTTCTCACCACGGAAAAACGCCGCCTTGTGCCGATTTAATTGTAAAACACAAAATTCCAAGAGTGGTTATTGGAGCCTTAGATACCAATCCAAAAGTGGCAGGCAAAGGCGTTTTGCACTTAATGAACCATGCTTGCAAGGTTACGGTGGGCGTTTTAGAGCAAGATTGCTTGGCGTTGAACAAACGTTTTTACACCTTTCATAATTTAAAGCGGCCTTATCTTATTTTAAAATGGGCAGCTTCCGCAGATGGGTTTATTGCAAAAAGGCAAGATAAAGAACACAAGCGAGAAGCCTTTTTTATTACAAACCAAAAGTCTTTGCAGTTAGTTCACCAATGGCGCTCAGAAGAATCTGCCATTTTGGTTGGAACAAATACGGCTCTTGCCGATAATCCAAAATTAGATGTGCGCCATGTTAAAGGACAAAATCCGATAAGGGTGGTTTTAGATCGCACACTTAGAATCCCAATTAAGAGTCATCTTTTTGACAGAAGTATCAAAACAATTGTGTTTACCGATTTAATAACGATTGTGCCATTAAGTGATGATATTTTGATTTATGAAGCCATTGATTTTAGCCAAAATGTGCCAATGCAAATTTGTAATAGTTTAGTTAAACATCAAATTCAATCGCTCATTATTGAAGGTGGTAGCAAAACCCTACAAAGCTTTATCGATGCTAATTTATGGGATGAAGCGCGCCTTTTTAAGGGTAAAATCATTTTAAAAACCGGCGTAAAAGCCCCTCAAATAAAGGGAAGTTTAATAAGTAAACAAAAAATATTCGAAGACGAATTGTCTATTCTAAAGAATGAATGAAGGCGACTATTTTACTTTAGATACACCAGTTTCGGGAGCTATTTTTAAAGATAAAGGAAGTAAGTTTTTGGGATTTGCCTTTCCAATCCAGTCTGAAGCAGCTATAAAACCGCTTATTGATAACTTAAAAAAAGAACATCACGCAGCTAGGCATTATTGTTATGCTTGGCAATTGGGTGTTGAAACTATAATTTATCGCACAAACGATGATGGAGAGCCCAGTAACAGTGCAGGAAAACCTATTTATGGGCAAATTGTATCTAAAAATCTCACCAATATTTTAGTAGTTGTTGTGCGCTATTATGGTGGCATTAATTTAGGTGTTGGCGGTTTAATTCACGCTTATAAAACGGCCGCACAAAATTGTTTGAATGAAGTTTGCATACTTAAAAAAACATTACAAACGGAATTGCTCCTAAAATTTGATTATAAATATTTAAACAAGGTTATGCACTTTATAAAGGAATATAAGCTAACTTTTAAAACGCAAAAAATGGAACTAGTTTGCGAAATAAAACTTTTAATTAGCAAAAGCGAAGTCTCAAAAATTGAAATTCTTTTAACTGAAATGCAAGGTGTTAATTTTAAAATTTTATAGCCTCAAAAATAAGGTTTCATCAATTCTAAAATGGCTTTTGGAACTCGAGTAGGTTTATTTTTTTTGATATCGATAAAAACCAAAGAAGATTCACCGGTAGTTAGCAATTCTTGCGCTGTGTTATAAATGCTGTGTTCAAAGGTGATTTTTGCACTTGGCAGTTTTGTAACCTTGCTGGTAAGGGTGATTAAATCATCGTAAGTTGCAGGTTTTAAATATTTTATATGTAAATCTATGACAGGTAACATAATGCCGGAATCTTCCAAACTTTTATACGAAATTCCTAAATTGCGAAGCCATTCGGCACGGCCAATTTCAAAATATTGAGCATAATTGCCATAATAAACGTACTTCATTTGGTCGGTTTCACTATATCTTACGCGTATAGTTATGGAATGTGTTATCATAAAATAGGTTTAAAATTCAATCGTACCATAATAATCAAAAAATAATTATAAATCAATAGCAAATAGATTTTTTTATAACAAAAATTATACACACTTTTGTAAAACGATTTTAAGAAAATAAAAATCTTTTTAACAGTTTAATTAACAAACCAAATACATTTTATAACAACCAATGACTAATACTGCTGAATCAGTTTGGAGCGCCTGTCTGTCTTTTATAAAAGATAACATTAAAACGCAAGCCTACAAAACCTGGTTCGAGCCGATAGTTCCGGTTAAGTTATCGGGCGACGCCCTAACCATTCAAGTGCCAAGCAAGTTTTTTTACGAATGGTTAGAAGAGCACTATATTAAGTTGTTGCGCGTAACCTTGGTTAGAGAGCTTGGAGCTGATGCCAAATTGATTTATGATGTTAAAATGGAGAACGCTTATAGCAGTCGCCAACCTCACACCGTTAAAATTCCGAGTTCAAACCGCAAGCCAATGTATGGACAAGATGTTTCGATGCCCGTTGAATTCAATAAAAGAGAACTCCGCAATCCATTTGTAATACCCGGCATTCAAAAAGTTAAAATAGAATCCCAATTAAATCCCAATTATAATTTCGATAATTTTATTGAAGGCGATGCTAACCGTTTGGCGCGTTCGGCAAGTTTAGCAGTTGCAAATAAACCGGGAGGCACTTCTTTTAATCCCCTGTTGATTTATGGAGGTGTTGGTTTAGGTAAAACGCATTTGGCTCAAGCCATTGGCGTTGAAATTAAAAATAAATATGCCGATAAAACAGTTTTATATATCTCTGCCGAAAAATTTACCCAGCAATATATAGATGCGGTTAAAACCAATTCAAGAAATGATTTTATTCATTTTTATCAGATGATAGATGTGTTGTTGATTGACGACGTTCAATTTTTATCAGGTAAAACAGGTACTCAAGATGTTTTTTTTCATATTTTTAATCATTTGCACCAAAACGGCAAACAAGTGGTTTTGACTTCCGATAAGCCACCTGTTGATATGCAAGATATTGAACAGCGCTTATTATCGCGATTTAAATGGGGCTTGTCGGCCGAATTGCAAGCACCCGATTACGAGACCAGAGTGTCAATACTTCAAAACAAACTCTACCGCGATGGCGTGGTTATGCCCGAAGAAATTGTGGATTATATTGCCAAAAATATCAAAACCAATGTAAGAGAAATAGAGGGCGTTTTAATCTCATTAATTGCCCAAGCTTCCTTTAACAGAAAAGAATTTACCTTAATGCTCACCAAACAAATTGTAGATAAATTTGTTAAAAATACCAAACGCGAAGTCTCAATTGAGCAAATTCAAAAAGTGGTTTCAAAATATTTTGAATTGGATATGAGCACACTTCAATCTAAAACACGAAAACGCAATATTGTACAGGCTAGACAAATAGCTATGTATTTTGCTAAAAAAATGACCAAAGCATCTTTGGCAAGTATAGGTGCGCAAATTGGTAAACGCGACCATGCTACCGTTCTTCACGCTTGTAAAACTGTTGACAATCTAACTGAAACCGACAAGCAATTTAGAAAATATGTTGAAGACATTACTAAAAAACTGACGTTCTAAAAAACTTTTGGTTATGGTGAGGATTCTTATGGTTTGTTTAGGCAACATCTGCCGTTCGCCTTTGGCAGAAGGACTTTTAAAGTCAAAATTAGATGGCACAAAATTTTTTGTAGATTCAGCCGGCACAGGCGCTTGGCACATAGGTCAGCAACCCGATAAACGCGCTATTGCAGTAGCCGAAAGCCATCATTTAAATATCTCTGAACAACAAGGCCGACAATTTTCGATTGATGATTTCGATAATTTTGATTATATTTTTGCAATGGATTTAGAGAATTATAAAAACATTCTAGCGATTGCACCAAATGATATAGCCAAGCAAAAAGTAAAACTTTTATTGAATGTTTTATTTCCAAACGAAAATTTAGACGTGCCCGATCCTTATTCAGGCGGTGTTTTTCAATTTGAACAAGTTTACAATATTTTAAATAAAGCCACTACCAAATTAGCCACACAATTAAATGAAAACCGAAAAGGGTAAACTCTATTTAATTCCCACTACTTTAGGCGATAATGAGCCTTTAGAAGTGCTGCCGTTGTCTGTTAAAAAGGTGATTGAGCAAGTTGATTATTATATTGTTGAAAACGAAAAATCGGCACGGCATTTTATAAAAAAAATAACACCTTTAAAACTTCAGCCAAGCCTTACAATCAAATTAATTGATAAATTTACTTCCGAAATTGATACCCAACATTATTTAGATATTTGTTTAACAGGTGTTAATGTTGGACTTTTATCAGAAGCTGGCAATCCTGCCATTGCCGATCCAGGCGCAAATATGGTGAAATTAGCCCATCAAAAAGGAATTCAGGTCGTGCCATTAGTTGGCCCTTCTTCAATTTTGCTAGCCATGATGAGCAGTGGATTTAACGGGCAAAATTTTGCCTTTAATGGCTATTTACCTATCGCGTTAGACGAGCGTAAAAATAAAATCAAAGCACTCGAAAAATGGTCAAAAGACCAAAACCAATCGCAAATAGTTATAGAAACCCCTTATCGCAACGACAAATTATTCAGCCACCTCTTGCAGGTTTTATCGGGGGATACCTTTTTGTGCGTTGCAGCAGATATAACCTTACCTACAGAGTATATTAGAACTTATTGCGTGAATGATTGGAAAAAACAAAATCCTCATCTGCAAAAAAGACCCGCTATTTTTATCATTCACAAATATTAAAATTACCTTTTAACGCCTTGTTTATCAATCCATTTTTGATATTTCTCCGCATTTATAAGATGGTGTTTAAGGTCTTCGGCAAACTCATGAGAACCAAAATTCACCGTGCTGGCACACATAAATAAATAGTTGTGTTTTGCCGGATTTAAAACGGCATCGATACTCGAAACATCGGGCATTGCAATGGGTCCGGGAGGTAGTCCGGTATTTGAATAGGTGTTAAATGCCGATTTTATCAATAAGTCTTTCTTAAAAACTCGTTTTATTATGGTGTCATTTTTAAAAGATTGCTTGAGTGCAAAAATGATGGTTGGGTCGGCTTGAAGTGGCCAGCCTTTTTTTAAGCGGTTAAGATATAAACCCGCAACAATAGGACGTTCTTTAATGGTAGCCGTTTCTTTTTGAACAATTGATGCCAAGGTATAAACTTGTGTGGGATTTAATTGCAAAGCGTTTGCTTTTGCCATCCTATTGTCGGTTTGCCAAAATTTTTGATATTCCTCAAACATTTTATCTCTAAACTTCTCGGCGGAACTATTCCAATAAATATCATAACTATTCGGAATAAAAATACTTAAAACATTAACTTGGTTAAGTTGGTGTGCCTCTAAAAAAAGGCTGTCGCGTAAAGCTTTTAATACGGTAACCGAATCGGGTTCAATTTTAGAAGCAATGGTTCCCGCCAACAATTCTAAACTATTTTCGTTGTTAAAGATAAAGGTTAGCGCCTCTTGATGCCCACCTTTTAGTTTAGTTATTATGGCATTGTTGCTCATCCCTTTTTCAATTGAATACCTACCCGAGCGTATTTTATTTGAATAAGCTCTTAATTTTGCAGTGCGATTGAAGGAACTTACATCTTTTAGAAAAGGTTTTATTGAATCAGAGATACTTTCAAAGCTGCTGTTGTGAGGAATGAGTAAATAGCCCGATTCTTTAACGTTGTCGCTAAAAATTAAATGGTAGCCCATCAAAAAATAGACTACAAACAAAAGGGCGATGAGTATTTTACCTTTTTTTAGTTCTGATTTTGAAAGCTTATTTTGAAGGCTATAATTTAGTTTCATTTGTTGATGCGTTGTAAAAGGATTTCATTTTTAAAGTTATTTTTATAGAAATTCCAGTCTTTTTTTAAGCCGATTTCTACAAATCCTAGTTGTTTAAATAGCGTTCTACTTTTTGTGTTATCTTCTAAAATATTGCAGTAAATTTGATGCATTTGCAAGAGGTTAAAACAATAGTTTATAAGTAGTTCAATTGATTCTTTTGCAAAACCTTGACCTTGATTTTCGGCAGTGATAACAATCCCCATTCCCACGCGTTTGTGTTGCGGATCAAAATCAAATAAATCAATTAAACCAATGGGTAAATTAGTATCAATTTTGGCAATAACAAGGCGCAATTGTTTGGCTTGATAAATGTCTAAGTGAGCTTGTTCTAAATATTGTTTAAGCACAAATTTAGAATAAGGGGTTTGTGTGCCACTCACTTCCCAAAGGTCTTCATCATTTTCTATTTCAAAAAGAAAATCTAAATCCTTTGGTTCAATGGCGCGTAAATAAACGCTTGTTCCTTTTAATATTTTCATTAAATTTCAATAAATCCTTTAAAAACTTGAACGGCAGGTCCTTCTAAAACCACTTCTGTATAAATGCCGTCTTTTTCTCTAAAACTAACTTTTAAAAGTCCGCCTTTAGTTTGTAAATTAATAGCCGAATCAGCCGTTTTTTTTGTTTTATGACTCGCAATGGCAACGGCCGTAACTCCCGTGCCACAACTGAGCGTTTCATCTTCAACACCGCGTTCGTAAGTTCTAACTTTAAAAGTATTTTTGTTTAATTGTTCAACAAAATTAATATTGGCTCCTTCTTCGTAATAGGGCGCGCCATATCTAAGGTCATGGCCTTCTTTTTTAACGTCAATTAGGTCAATTTCCGTATGATAGGCAATGTGGTGTGGCGAACCTGTGTTTAAAAAAACAGTTTCATCTTTAAGGATTATATCGCTAACATTTTGCATTTGCAAGCTTACGGTTTCATCGGAAATTTGCGCCCAATGTTCACCATCAATAGCCGTAAAATGAGCCTTATCTTTTATCAAATTTAAAAATTTGGCAAAGGCAACAATACACCGTCCACCATTGCCACACATAGTGCTTTCATTGCCATCGGCATTAAAATAAACCATTTTAAAATCAAAGCCTTTTATGTTTTCAAGACAAATTAAGCCATCGGCTCCAATGCCAAAACGCCTGTCACATAAACGATTAATAAGGTTAATTTGCGATGAGTCAAAAAACTTTAATCGGTTGTCAATGATGATAAAGTCATTTCCTACACCTTGATATTTGTAAAAAGTCAGCTTCATAAATGAATTGATTTTAGCTTGCAAATGTAATGATATTTTGCAAAGTATTTTTTTGTTAAAAACCAGTTAAAACAGCGTTAAGGCAATGTTAAACAGAATTTAACAATCAATTTAATGATTAATTTTGAGCGTTGATTTAAAAATTAAATTTAAGATGAAAAAAATTAGCACGTTATTTTTAATTTCTGCTTTTAGCGGAATCCTAACTTTAGGAGGGTACAAATTGTTTTTTGAAAAAAATAAGCAGGTTCAAGACCCGATGCTTACTTCTTCGCAAAGTAATCTAACTTCAAGATTGGTAAATTATGCCATACCTGCCGAAAACACTGATTTTACAGTTGCTGCCGATGCTACTTTAGCAGCTGTTGTTCACGTTAAGAATGTATCCGTTCAAGAAGTTCAAGATCCTTTTTCCTCATTTTTTTATGGCGGTAGCAGCACGCGAGAGTTGAAACAAGTAGGCACAGGCTCGGGCGTTATTATTTCGAAAGATGGCTACATCATTACCAACAACCATGTGATTGACCATGCCAAAACACTAGAAATCACTCTAAATGACCAACGCAAATTTACCGCGACCCTTATTGGAGCTGACCCAAATACTGATATAGCACTTGTAAAAATTGAGGCAACCAATTTGCCTTATATCCCATTTGGAAACTCCAATAACATTAAGGTAGGCGAGTGGGTTTTGGCCGTTGGCAATCCGTTCAATTTATCTTCAACAGTTACAGCCGGAATTATTAGCGCCAAAGGAAGAAATATCAATATCAACAAAAATAATCGCGCAATTGAATCATTTATTCAAACCGATGCCGTTGTAAATCCAGGAAATAGTGGCGGTGCATTGGTAAATACACGCGGAGAGCTTATTGGAATAAACTCGGCAATTGAATCGATTACAGGTTCTTATATGGGCTATTCGTTTGCAGTTCCATCAAATATTGCTAAAAAAGTTATTGAGGATATGATGCTTTTTGGCAATGTGCAACGCGCTTATTTAGGTGTTAATGTTGATGATTTAGATGCTGATAAGGCTAAAATTTATGAGATTCCAAATACCGAAGGTGTAATTATTGTCAATGTCTTGGATGAAAGTGCGGCACTAAAAGCAGGCTTAAAAAAGGATGATGTCATCATTAAAATGGATGAAGTTGAAATTAAAAAATATGCCGATTTATCAGGATTTTTGGGTTCAAAACGTCCGGGCGATAAAATTTCTGTAACTTTTATCAGGGCGGGTGTTAAAAAAACAATTCCGGTAACGCTTAAAAATCGTTTCGGAAAAGAAAGTATTTCAAAAGATGATTATGTAAATTATTATATCGGCGAAACAAAAGTGCTTACGGCAAGTGAAAAATCTAAATTCAATATAGATTTTGGCGTTAAAATTAGCAAGCTAACAAATAAAGAATTAATAGATAAGGGCTTGAGAAATAATGACATCATTTTAGCAGTTAATGAAGTTAAAATTTTTAGTGCCAGTGAGTTGAGTTTGCTTTTAAAAAATAATGAAAATAAAGATTACGTAACCTTGCAAATACTCAACCAACAAGGAAGAATAGGTTATGTTTCGATAAGGTTAGATTGATTTGGTTAATTATTATAATTGAGAAGACCGCTAATTTTAGCGGTCTTTTTTTTAAATATTACCCTAAATTTAGTATTTTTGTTAGCAACTCAACTAACAACACAACTCATCATGCCACTACAACAAAATTACGAACAAGAGCTTGCTATTCAAACTGATAGAAGGCGAGCGACCATTGAATTTATTAAAATAATAGGCGATTTATGGTACGACAAAACCATCGAATTAGTCTTATTTCGAAACCAACTAATTGACCGAAATGTAAGCGAAATTTTAAACCTTTTAGAATATGCCGCTGCTTTTGTAGAAAAACCAATTTCTATTTATGATTGTTTAGAAATTGCTAAAGCCATTTCTAATCTCGAATTGCCTGCTTCAAAATTAGATATTGGCAAGTTAGCTTATGAATGCCTTTTAGAAGGAAATTTATGTAAAGACAAATTGAATTTTGTAAAATCAAAGCTCGGCAAAGCCGAAAAAGATTCTGGCAATGCGCCTAAAGATATTGTATTATATGGCTTTGGCAGAATTGGACGTTTGCTTGCAAGAGAGCTTATGAGCAAAATGGGAAAAGGTCGTCAAATGCGCTTGCGAGCCATCGTTACCAGAGATGATAATTCCCCCATTTTTTTAGAAAAACGTGCCGCACTCTTGCGAAATGATTCCGTTCACGGTGATTTTTTAGGCTCCGTTATTCCCGACTTTGAACGCCAAGCTTTAATTATTAATGGCACAACCGTTTATATGATTTCGGCAAATAATCCCGAATCTATTGATTATACCAAATACGGCATCCACAACGCCTTAGTCATTGATAATACTGGAGCTTTTAGAGATGATGTTACTTTGGGAAGGCATTTAAAAGCAAAGGGAATAGACAAAGTTTTATTAACTGCACCTGGAAAAAATGTACCGAATATTGTTTATGGCGTTAACCAAACCGATTACAATCCAAATACCACCCATATTTATTCTGCAGCTTCCTGCACAACCAACGCCATCACGCCCGTTTTAAGCGTTATTGAAGATAATTTTGGAATTAATAATGGACATTTAGAAACCATTCACGCCTATACAAACGACCAAAATCTAGTCGATAATTTTCATAAAAAGTACCGTAGAGGTCGCGCTGCTGCATTAAATATGGTCATTACCGAAACAGGTGCGGGCAGTGCCGTTGCAAAAGCGTTACCCACACTTGAGGGAAAACTCACCTCAAATGCCATTCGTGTTCCCGTTCCCAACGGCTCTTTAGCGATTTTAAATCTCCATTTAAAAACCAAAACCACTAAGGAAGCGCTAAATGCCATTATGAAAAAGTATGCTTTAGAAGGAAATTTGGTAGAACAAATTAAATACTCTTTGAGCAATGAATTGGTGTCATCTGATATAATTGGAACTTCAGCACCAGCGATATTTGATAGCCATGCCACCATTGTTACGCCCGAGGGTCATGACGTGGTGCTCTATGTTTGGTATGATAATGAATACGGTTACAGTCACCAGGTGATGCGCTTATCGCGATACATTTCGCAAGTATCTAAATTTACGTATTATTAGCCAAAAGTGATCATATCAAGCCCGAAGCAAAATTTTGCTTCGGGCTTTTTTTGTTTTAAAATCACCAATACCACAAGTTATTAATTTTAAAAAAAGCAGTACTTTTAGCCTTGAAATTTTGAATATGTTAGAAACAATTGAACAAAAAATCCGCGCGTTAAGGGCTGAACTCAGGCAGCACAATTACAATTATTATGTTTTAGATCAAGCTACTATTTCCGATTATGAATTCGATTTAAAACTAAAGACCTTAGAAAAACTTGAAACCGAAAACCCGCAATTTTTTGATGTGAATTCTCCAACACAAAGGGTTGGTGGTTTTGTAACCAAAAATTTTAACACCGTTGTTCATAAAAGCCGTATGTATTCGCTAGCAAATTCCTATTCATTTGACGATTTAAAAGAGTGGGAGAATAGAATTGCTAAAGTTATAGAAGCTAAAGTGCTTTACACGTGTGAATTAAAATACGATGGCGCTTCAATTAATTTGGTTTACCAAAACGGACAATTAGTGCGTGCCGAGACTCGTGGCGATGGTGTTCAAGGCGATGAAATCACTGCAAATGTGCGCACCATAAAATCAATCCCATTGGTTATAAATCAAAATTTTACAGATGAATTTGAAATTAGAGGTGAAATTATTATTCCGCTTGACGGATTTAATAAAATGAATGAAGAACGCCTTGAATCAGGCGAAGATGCTTATAGCAATCCGCGAAATACCGCGAGTGGAAGCTTGAAATTGCAGGATAGTGCCGAAGTTGCAAAGCGCCCTTTAGATTGTTTGTTTTATCAAGTAATAGGCAGTAAGTTGCCAGTTGACACGCATTTTGAAGCTTTAGAACTAGCCAAAAAAGCGGGTTTTAAAATTCCAAATACCCTTAAAATTTGTAAAAATATAGATGAGGTTTTTGAGTTTATTAATGTTTGGGATAAAAAGCGCCATGAACTTCCTTACGAAACTGATGGCGTGGTTATTAAAGTAAATTCCTTGCAGCAACAAGAAGAACTCGGATTTACGGCTAAAATTCCCCGTTGGGCAATTGCTTATAAGTTTCAAGCCGAACAAGTTTTGACGGTATTAAAGGAAATTTCTTATCAAGTTGGACGCACCGGCGCAATAACACCCGTAGCAAACTTAGAACCCGTTCAGTTGGCCGGAACCATTGTAAAAAGGGCGAGTTTGCACAATGCCGATCAAATAGCAAAATTTGATATTCGCGTTGGCGATACGGTTTTTGTTGAAAAAGGAGGCGAAATAATCCCAAAAATTGTAGGTGTTGACTTAAAAAAACGCCCTAAAAATTCTTTGCCAACCGCTTACATCACCCATTGCCCCGATTGCCACACAAAATTAATTCGAACCGAAGGCGATGCCAAGCATTTCTGTCCGAATGAATACGGTTGTCCACCTCAAATTACGGGTCGCATTCAGCATTTTATCAGCCGAAAGGCGATGAATATTGACGGAATGGGCGCAGAAACTGTGGAGTTGCTCTTTAAAAACGGGCTGATTTTAAATTATGCCGACTTATATGATTTAAAAGCTTCGCAAATTATCCCGCTTGAGCGGATGGCTGAGAAATCGGCTGAAAATATCATTAAAGGCATCGAAGCTTCAAAACAAATGCCTTTTGAAAAAGTTTTATTTGCTTTGGGAATTCGTTTTGTAGGAGAAACCGTTGCTAAAAAACTGGCTAAGCATTATAAAAATATCGACAATTTGATGTGCGCAAGCTATGAAAATTTGACAAATGTTGATGAAATTGGCGAGGTAATTGCCAAAAGCATCATTGATTTTTTTAATGATTTAAGCAATATTCAAATTATCAATAAATTTAAATATCTAGGGCTGCAACTCGAATTAACGCAAAAATCAAGAGAACATGAAACCGAAAAACTTATTGGACTGACCTTTGTGGTTTCGGGTGTTTTTGAAAAATTTGACAGAAATGGGTTAAAAAAGTCTATTGAAGATAATGGTGGAAAAATTAGTAGTAGCATTTCTAAAAATACAAATTATATTATAGCTGGCGATAATATGGGACCTAGCAAACAAGAAAAAGCACTAAGTTTAGGTGTTCCCATAATTACAGAAGATGACTATTTAAAAATGATTGAATAGTTTAGTATAAGATAAACACTACTTTATAAAAAGCATTTTTATTTGTTGACGCTTTAAGCAATTCTAAAAGTTTGATGGGTGAAATAATCAGCTAAAAAAAAATCTTTTTAAGTAACCCTATTAGCAGCCACCTCCGGTTTTTTTCTTTTTAGTTTTAGTAAACTGGATGGTCTTTTTTTTGGTTTCTATATTAATTTGAGTTCCGTTTGCAGGTTTCACTTTTGCCATAAAACTAGCATAGTCTTGGTCTGGTTTTTCTAGTTGAAAGTCAGAAACAATCAATTTATTTTGAGAATCATTAGCTAATGATGCGCATAAAATTTTTACATTTTTGTAACCAAGTTGTGTTAAAAATAACCAAGCACCATTGGCTTGATTAGGATCGGAGCCAAATAGAACAATTATTTTATTACGTTTTGTAAAATCTTCTAGTTGTTCTTTAGCATTTTTATCTAACAGATTGGGGGTATAAATGTTTATGGCATTTGCCAATGAGCCACGATCGAATTCGTGTGAAGCCCTTAAATCGACTAAAGCCAAATCTGATTTTAATGAATCTAAAGCCGATTTGTTTATTATAAAATCTTGTTTTTCAATAGGTGTAATTGGCAGGTTTTTGTCTTTATTAAAAACATTTACAGGTTTTTTAAAACTCAAAACGCCTATAATTATCAATAAGATAAAAATTATTGCCGAAATGGATATATTTTGTGTTCTTTCTAATTCTTTTTTCATAACAGTAAAAGTTTAATTAGCAACCACCACCTGTAGTTTTCTTTTTTGTTTTTGTTAGTATAATTTTTTTGGGAGCTATGTTTGGTGTAGCAGCATTTGAGTTTAAAGTATTAACCGCACCGATACCAAAAAACATGGCCGCGGCTTTTCTGGTGTTGTATTTTTGAAATTCTAGCTCAGAGTCTGAAGTTTTGGGCATCTCAGGGTTTAAAATGGTATTAAACCATGCATTTAAGCCTCCTTTTAAAACAAAAATATTGTTATATCCAAAGCGTTTAGCTATTAACCAAGCTTGGTCTGCATAAAAGTTATCATTAGAATAAAAAATAACTTTATACCCATCTTGATCTAAATAAGTTTCATTATCAGGTTTTAAAATAGCTGATAATGGAATATTAGTTGCATTAGGCAATGAAAAATCACTGTATTCTTTAGCCGATCGGACATCAATTAATAAAATAGAGGGGTCTTTAGATATAAGGCTATTTGCTAAAAAGTCAGTGCTAATATAGCGTTCAGGGCTCATTAGGTTTAACAAAAATGTTTCAGGTTTAATTCCTACATTTTTTTGATATTTTGGAAGCAGAACCAATCCGCCAGATAAAATAATTAAAATGGCTGCAAGAATTCGATACCTTCTGCGAATGATAATCTTTTTATATTTATAGGTTTTAGACATAATCTTAAATTTTAATAGAATATTTTTTTAACTTTTTTTCTAACTAAATCTGAAATTACAAAGGCAATAATAGCCACTAAAGAAAACAAAAAGATAAACCAATAGGGAGAGATGCCTAAGGTATCTACCAAAGTGATTGCGCCATAATTGGAACCATCAAATAATGGTTGGATAAAAGAGAAAAATTCAGAGAAAATAAATACACCGATCAAAATGCCAACGCCATAAGCCATTGCATCAATTTTACCAATGGCAACTGCGCATAAGCTGGTTCCGGGGCAAAAGCCGCCTAAAATAAAACCTAAACCCATCACAATACCACCTACAATGGCTGCCCATAAATAGGTTGGATGTATGTATAATTTAGAAATATCAATAAAGCCCAAATAATCTAAGTAATAAATGCCGATTACAGCTACAACAGCAGCCGTGAAAAACACTTTTAATACAACAAAATCATAGCCATAAAATACACCAGCAAGTTTTCTTGATGATGAAAATCCTGAGGCTTCTAGCACATATCCAAATATGATACCTATTAGTAAAGCAATAACAAAATCCCATTCTGGAGGAATTATACCGTTCGGAATTAAAGGTCCCATAATTTATTTTTTTAATTATTAAATCCAATTTTTTCTAAAGAAATAAGCAAATGCATAAGCGCTTCCAAATATGGCGAGCATTGTAACAAAACCACCAGTTGATAAAACAGCCATTCCACTTAATGCGGCGCCACTTGTGCAACCCCTTGCTAGTTGAGCGCCAAAACCAAAAAACAAGCCTCCTAATAGGGCTACGAATAATCGTTTTTTTGATGTTATATTGGGGGCATGCTGAATATATAATTTTAATCTACCACCTAGTGCTCCTGATAAAAATCCGCCTATTAAAACGCCAAGCGTTTCAAATACTAACCAAGTATTTAAAGGAGATTTTCCATTAATGATAAATTGTTCGTAATAGGCGTTTTTTGAAGCATGTGTGGGAGCTACATCATCAACAAATGTAACAACAGTGCTTTTAAATGCGCCACTTGCTCCTAATCCACGGCCGGTAATATAAAATGTGAAAATTAAAAGCAGTCCTAGCATAAAGCCGCCAAAATAGGGGTTCCAATACACGTGTTTATTTTTAACTTTATTTTCCATGTTCTGAGTTTTTTAATATAAATATCTTGTCAATTGTCCGGCATTTATCATCACAATTCTAAAAATGAGGCCTCCCATTAAAACTAAAAGGCTCGGAATAATAATTGGCACTTTAAAGCCTATTAATTCGGTTAATTCTAATACAGCTGGAATTAGTAAGCCTAAAATAATGACAAACACAAAAAACATAACTGTATAATCACCACTTACCAATATTTGCATAGCCTCAAGCTGAACTTGCGATCCGGCATACATTCCCATTAACATATGGGTTATTAAAAATAGTTCAATAAATATAAGAGCTAAATCAATTTTGCTCATTATTTTTCTCTCAAAATGACTCTTAGAAAACAGCAATATTGATGCAGCGCCAGTAGATAATCCGGATGTTAAAAATAAGGGACCCAAAATGGCGTTGTTCCAAAGGGGTCTTGCATTAAAAGCAGAAAGTAAAATACCAGTATATACACCTAATATTATTGATAAAGGAATTAAAGCGATAGCCATTAATTTTCTGTTCTTAATTAAAAAAGATTGAAAGTTTTTTAGCCAACTAAATTTTAAATTTAAACTTGGAAATATTTCGGTTGAATAACTTAATACCCATAAAATAGACAAGGGGGTTATTAAGAGTAATACCCATGCGCCCCAAGACATAGGTGATGTTATTCTCACTGTGGTATATAACCTCCAAAAATAAAGTTTATGACTTAAATCTATGAACAATGTGCCTAGCCCAATAATTAAAGCTAAGGGGGCGATTATGGTTGCCGTTTTAATGGTTGCTTTCATATCATTTTCTTTTCCCAATAAATAGAAAAGCGCTGCAAAAAATAGGATGCCGGCCGAGAGTCCGCCTAAAAAAAGATAGGTGGATATTTGCCAATGCCAGATTTCTAAAAAAGGGTCTATTTTTGGTAAATGCCTGCCACTGATGAAAATTTCTTCTTGCATAATAATTGATTTATTTTATTAGATAATAAATATTTGGACTTGTACCTGCTTCTGGTGCCAGCACTTTATATTTTCTTTCTTTTAAAAGGTTAGAAACTTGACTATTAGGGTCATCTAAATCGCCAAAATACATACATTTAGTAGGGCATACTGAAACACAAGCTGGTAGTTCACCTTTCTCAATTCTGTGATGACAAAAAGTACATTTATCAACATATCCATCAGGATGTTGGTATCTAGCATCATAAGGGCAAGATTCTATACAAGCGCCACAACCAATACATTCATCTGCTGTTACAAGCACAATTCCGCCTTCTACAATATGGCTTGCACCAGTTGGGCAACAACGCACACAGGGTGCATTATTGCAATGATTGCAACGTTCTGATTTTAATTCTATATCAACTTTTGGATAGGAACCATCTACGGTTTCTGTAATCCAATCTCTACAGTACCCAATAGGTACGTTATTTTCTGTTTGACAAGCAACTACACAATCACTACATCCAACACATTTCAATGTGTCTATTACCATTGCATACCTCATAGTTCTAATTTTTATGTGGATCTTCGGTTAATATTTTTACAAAATTTCCTCGTAATCCGGTACCACCCATAAGTGGGTCGACTGCTACATTAGAAATCATTTGGGTATCACTAATGCCCTTTCCGTAAGCTCTTGATAATTTTTTATCATTATGACCAAAACCGTGATACATATATACAGAATCCCATCCAATTCTTTCGGTTACTCTCACTTTTATTGAAAAAGTTGATAAGATTCCATCTTGATTTTCAAGCCATACTTCTTGTTCGTTTTTTATGCCAATTATATTGGCAATCTTAGGATTAACCCAAAGTTTATTTTCTGATTTTAAAGCATTTAAATAGGGGTTGTTAATGGTACGGCTAAAGGTATGCATTGGCGAACGTCCATAGTTTAATCTAAAATAACCTTGAGGTGGTTCGGGATGTAATTTATAAATAGGCATAGGGTCAAAACCTTTAGAGGCTAAATCATCAGAATAAAATTCTATTTTGCCACTAGGAGTATCGAATTTGTATTCATCTCCATCTGCAATATAAAGTGGTGTTTGCCTATCAAATTTTTTGACACCCACTTGTATCATTTCTTCTAGTGAAGTACCTAATTTTTCTAATTGCCATTTTATAACCTCTTCATAATCATTATAATTATAATAATCTTGTAGGTTTAAACGCATACCCAGTTCTTTGCTAATCCACCAAGCTGGTTTGCTGTTGTATTTTGGTTGAACTATAGGTTGTCGCAAAGCAATGGATGGTTCTCTAAAAGTTGCTGACCTAATACCATCATATCGTTCTAAATAGGTACATTCGGGTAATATAACATCAGCATACCCCGTAATTTCCATCGGCATGGTATCTATTACAGCAATAAATTCTAATGAATCAATAGCCTTGATAATTTCTTCTCTTTGAGGAACGGTATTTATTAAATTTGTACCTGCTACAATCCAGGCTTTTATAGGAAATTCATTCTCTTTATTTGGAATACTTGCTTTTATTAATTCAGAAGTTATTCCCATTTCGGCATAGGGATATTTTCTACCTAATGCTTCCCAGCCCCATTTTGGTTTTGGATAATCGGGATGTGGAAATTTTGGTAGTGAAACGCTTTCATTCAAATAAAATCCACCTCGTTTGCCCCAAGACCCCAAAAGACCATTAAGTATGGCAATGGCACGTTCTCTTTGAGAATCATCACCATACCAAACCACATGGCGTCCCGGATGAACAATAACCGCTGGTGCGGCATTTGCCATTATTCTAGCTGTTTTTCTTATCTCTTCGGGTTTAATAGTTGTAATGCCATAGGCCCATTCAGGGGTAAATTCTTTAACGTGTTCTTTTAATTTATCAAAACCAAATGTGTATTTTTCAATATAATCTTTATTGTATAAATTTTCATTAATAATAACATTCATCCAAGCTAATAATAAGGCGATATCCGTTCCGGGTTTAATAGCTAACCAATGTTTTGATTTGCTGGCGGCTGTTGATAAACGTGGATCTACAGTAATTATAGTAGCCCCATTATCAATGGCGTCAGACATTTCCTGAACTTGAGAATTATGCATATTTTCGCCAATATGAGAACCTATTAAAACTAAACATTTGGTATCTCTAATATCGGTTGGTTCAGGTGACCCAATCCAAGCACCAAAAGTTAGCGCAAAACCTGTTTCTCTTGGTCCACGACATTGTGCATAAGCTGGTTCGGCAATGGTATCAGAGCCATAAGCTTTAAACAAATGTTCTAAGTGGCTTCCCGGTGAGCCATGTTTAAATAACGCAAAACTTTCTGCACCATATTTTTCTTTTACGGTTTTCATTTTAGAAGCGATTAAATCTAATGCTTCTTGCCAAGTAGCCTCTCTATAAGTTTGTTCGCCATTTACCGTTGTTCTTATTAAGGGTGTTTTTAAACGGTCTTCATCGTTAAGCATTCCTACTCCGCCAGTACCCCTAGGGCAAAGACGACCATTGCAATGTGGGTCGATATCGTTTCCTATTAATTTAATAATTTCACCATTATCATTACTATAAGCCCATTCGGCACATTTCCAAAAGCAAACTTCACAATATGTAGCTGTTCTTTTTAAGCGTTTAGCCGATTTTTTTTGAACGAAATCGCCCATAAATGTATTAGCACCAAATACCTTTAACACCGAAGTTGAAGCAGCTACACCACCTAACCCTAAGGCAGAAATTTTAATAAATGTTCTTCTTGATGTAGTCATAATTTTTTGATAAATTTTTCTTATGTAAAGATAAGCCTGTCTTTATCCTATGATTATGATAAATATCATTTATAGAAAATGCAGGTTAATTATTTATTAATATGTTTAACAATGTATTAGAATATGATATGTAACATAAGTTGCATTAACTTTTTTAATTTAAAGCCCATTTTCAAATGTTATATATTTGTAAATTTGAAGGAAAAAGTTTTTAATGAAAAAAAATTTATTAATTGTTTTAGCTTTTTTATTCACAATATTTATTGTGAGTTTCTACGTTTTTAAGGTAATTTTCTTTTCGGATGAAACTTCTAAATATCAAAATAATTATAAAAATTTAAGTGATATAAGTAAAGAATCTTGTTTGCAATGTCATACAAATACAACTGGTTTTTCAGTTTATCATAACCCTGAATCAATTGGTTGTATAAGTTGCCATTTAGGCAATGGAAAATCATTCAACAAAGTTGAAGCTCACACCAATATGGTAGTGATTCCCGGAAATTTAATTGATGCCGAAAAAACTTGTGGCAAATGTCATGCAAGCGAATTATCCAAAATAAAAAATTCAATAATGACCACCAATAGTGGAATCATTGCAGTTGATAAATATATTTTTGGCGAAGCGGTTTCACCTAATAATCAATACCATATAAATGCCCTAAAAAATTCACCATCTGATAAACATATTAGAGATTTATGCGCCAATTGTCATCTGGGTTCAAAAAAAGATACTTTAGGACCAATAACCGAATTGAGTAGAGGCGGTGGCTGCAATGCCTGTCATTTAAATTATAGCATTGAAGCTCAAAAAGCACTAAGTGTTTATTTAAATTCCTCCAAAACCAAACTGCCAAAAATACATCCTTCAACAAGTGTTCTTATTAATGATACTCATTGTTTTGGTTGTCATAGTCGTTCTAGTCGCATTTCTACTAATTATCAAGGTTGGAGTGAAACCCTGCTCGATTCTAAAGTGGCCATTCAAAACAAAAAATACCGAATTATAGATGATACGCGTGTGTATCGTTATATTAAAGAAGATGTGCATCATGCTAAAGGGATGCTTTGCATAGATTGCCATTCGTCGCAGGAAGTGATGGGAGATGGCAACAAATATCTTCATGAAGAAGATGCCGTAAAGATACAATGCTCCGATTGCCATTTTAAAAATCAACCCAAAACAATTGCTTATGATTCTTTAGATGCCGAAAGCATAAATGTGTTTTTACATAGAAATTATAAACATTTTAAAAAACCAATCATTGCTGTAAAAAATGGTGGACATCCCTTAGTAAATACCTATATTGATACTTTAGGCAATGCTTTTTTGATTGGTAAAAAAGATGGAGCGCTACATAAAATACCCCCTCAATCTTCAATTTGTGCTCGTGATAATGTTCATAAAGCAGTAAGTTGTTCAAGTTGTCATTCATCATGGACTTCAAGATGTATTGGTTGTCACACACAATTTGATAAAAATGAAACAAAAGCATTTGATTTATTGGATAAAAAATTTGTAAAAGGTCAATGGAAAGAATATGCCGGTGAGTTTGATGCTTCTCTACCAGCATTGGGGGTCAAGTATTTTAGATCTAAAAAACAGATAATGCCTGCAATACCTGGGATGATATTATCTATTGACCTCGGCAGTTTTAATGTAAATAGAGATTCATCTATTTTATTTCATAGAATTTATGCACCAAATTCGCCACATACAACTGTTAAAAAAGCGCGTGATTGTAAATCCTGTCATTCAAACCCTTTAGCATTGGGGTATGGAAATGGCAATTTGCGGTATGAAATAAAAAAGGGCTTGGGTAATTGGAAATTTAACGCCGAATATGTTCCAAATAAATACGACCAAATTCCTGAAGACGCTTGGATTTCTTTTTTAGAGCATACAAATTCAACAAAAATTTATTCAACGCGAACTGATTTCAGACCTTTTACACTAGAAGAACAAAAAAAACTATTACTGGTGGGTACTTGTTTAGAATGTCATCTAGAAACTTCTAAAATTATGCAACAAAGTTTGTCAAAAGGGTTAAAACCACTGTTAAAAAAAACGAGTAATAAATGCATTTTACCAACTTGGCATTAAGGCTAATCTATATAAAAACAATGAATTGAACTAATAAAATAATTAAAACTATAATATCCAAAAAATTGTGAATCAGGTAGCGCTATATATTTTTCAGAATCTAAAAAATGAATTGATTATGAAAAATATGAATACTAATAAACAAGAAAAAGCACTAAGTTTGGGCGTTCCTATAATTACAGAAGAAGACTATTTAAAACTGATTTAAAATGAACTCAAAACCTAACGTTACACTTGCTACTGCTTTCTTTTTTATGGTATCAATTTTAGATCTTATTGGCATTTTTGCCGATAATGAATGGCTTAAAACAACTTTTAAACCGCTCATATTATTGTCGTTAATAGCCCTTTATCTTTTTGTAAGCCTCAAAAAAAACAAGTGGTATTTGTTAGCTTTAATTTTTTCTTTTGGAGGCGATGTGTTTCTTTTGTTTGATGCACAAAGCTATTTTATGCTGGGATTGGGTTCATTTTTGCTGGCACACCTATTTTATATCACACTTGTTTCAAAGCAGCTTAAAAAGCCAAATAACAAAGAATGGCTACTGAGTTTTGTAATTTTTTTTGGATTTTTAATCGGTTTATTAATGGTTTTAAAAGGACATTTAGGGGCGTTTAAAATTCCGGTTGTGGTTTACGGGCTGGTAATTTCAAGTTTTGGCGCTTTGTGTTTTATCAATAATTTACAACAAAAAGATAAGGCATCTGCTGTTTTATTAATTGGGGCATTGTTGTTTATGTTGTCCGATAGTTTATTGGCGGTTAATAAGTTTTATAGATCAATTGAAATCTTAAACCTATTGGTGATGCTTACCTATATCGCCGCCCAGTATCTAATTTTTAGAGCGGTTGTTTTAGCCGAAAAAACCTAACAGGTTTTTAAAACCTGTTAGGTTTAGTTAGTATTTTTAATTTTAATTAATTGTGCAGCAACACTTATAGCAATTTCTTCGGGCGTTTCGCTTTTTATAAATAAGCCTAATGGAGCGTAAACTTTTGCTAAAAGGTCATCGGTAAAACCTTCACTTTTTAAAACTTCGAATAGCACATTTAGTTTAGATTTACTGCCCATCACACCAAGGAATTTAAAATTTTTATTTAACAGTGGTGCTAATGCAATTTTATCATCTTTATATCCGTGAGTCATAATGGTAACATAAACAGCAGCTCCTTCTTCTATATAATCGGCTATTTTTTTATAATCTATAATGTGTTTTTCAACGCTTAGTGGTAGCGCCTCAAAAGTGTTTAACCCCAGTCTATTATCAAATAAAATGACTTCAAAACCTATTTGCTGACACAAAATAGCCGTTGCTGCGCCAACATGGCCACCACCAATAACGTAAAGTTTTGGTTTTTTTTGAATGCGCTCACTGTAAATCCATTGCTTATCAGCCAATTTTTTAAAAAAGAAAAGCTGATTTTGAAAGGTCTCTTTTTCGTAGTACAAACCTTTTTCAGTTAAAGAGAGCGTTCCCCTTTTATTGGACATTAATTTTTCAATTGTAGGCAAATGACTTCCATTTAACGGAATAAAGGCCAGCGTTTGTTCGCCAGAGCAAATCATTCCGGAGCCTTCTAATTTTACGCCTCGGTGAATTTGTCGTTTTAAAAAGACTTGCTCTTTATTTTGGGACAATTGATTTTTAGCTTCTTCAACCATAGCAAATTCCATAACACCCCCACCGATAGAGCCTTTTAAGTCGCCATTTGGCATGACCAACATTTTAAAACCTTGGCGTCCTGGCGAACTTCCCAAACTCTCAACTACTAACAATAACATCAAATTTTGATGTTTATAAAGTTGTTCTTTTAAAGTGTTCCAAAAATTCATGAGCCAAATATAGTTTCACTTAGAGCGTAATAAATTGCCATTAAGGCAGAAAAAGTAGCACTGGCAACAAAACGCCCATGCAGTTTAGTTTTAGTTTGGATGATAAAATTAGCAAAAAAAGAAATAGGAATGTTTACCGCAAACGATAAAAACGCAATGTTTAACAAATTCCATTGGATGTTTTCAATTTCGCCCGAAAATAATTTGATAAAAAATAGGTGGCGCGCAATCCAAAGGGGATTAAAATAGGCAATTGCCAAGCCTGTTTTGCTTAAAACATAGGCTAATCCCTTTAAATTTTTAGTTTTGGTTTCTATCCAATTAAAATAATTTGGTATTTCAAAGGCGTAAAATGTTGCGCCAATAAAAACCATTCCCAGCAAACGTGTCAAACTAAAATCATGCAGCATAAATGCCGCAATACTGTCGCCAATACTGTAAATAAGCGCGCCTTTTATAAGGTTGTTTTTCGAGTAAACTAAGGTCAACTGTTATTTTTAAATGCGTTATACAAATTTTTCAAAACCTTTTGGGGAGTCAGGGGCGCGTCAAATTTTAAGCAATAATTTTTATTAAAGGCTTTTATGGCATTTTGAATGGCAAAATAAGTGCCGATACCATACATCAAAGGTGGCTCACCAACGGCTTTCGATTTTAATAAGGCCATTTCATTTCCCTCAGATTCTAAGGCTTTAACCACAACTATTTTTGGCATTGCATAAACATCGGGCACTTTATAGGTTGAGAGCGCATTTGATAATAAGCGTCCATTTTTATCATAAACAAGTTCTTCTGAAGTCATCCAGCCAATGCCTTGGGCTAAAGCGCCTTCTACTTGTCCCATATCAATATCAAGATTCATACTTTTTCCAAAATCGTGTATAATTTTAACACTGTCAATTGCATAATTACCTCTCAAACAATCTACCGTAACCGTGCTTATGGCAGTTCCATAAACGTGATAAGCAAACGGCTGTCCCTTTTCCGCCGTTTTGTCAAAATTGATGATTGGTGTGACATAATAGGCTTGTTCAGTAAGGCTAATGCGCTTTAAAAAAGCAGTTTGGATTAGCGTTTCCCAAGCTATAGACTCCTTATTTTGTAGGTTATAAACGGCTTGATCTTTAAAGTAAATAGCTTTATCAGTCGTATTTAATTCCGCTTTAGCGATAACCGATAGTCGATTTTTTAGGGTGATACAGGCTATTTGCAAGGCTTTTCCGTTAAGGTCGGCAGTAGAGCTGGCAGCACTTGGCGAGGTATTTGCCACGCGCGTGGTATTGGTGGTTTCAACGAGAACTTTATTTAAAGACAAACCAAAAGTTTGCGCAACAATTTGCTTGAGTTTGGTATTGACACCTTGCCCCATTTCAATAGCGCCGGTGCTGAAACCAATGCTGCCATCTTGATATATGTGAACCAGCGCACTGGCTTGGTTCATGGGCGTATTGGTAAACGAAATACCAAAGCAAATTGGCATTACCGAAATTCCTTTTTTTAGGGCATCATTATGGGAATTGAATTGGGCAACTAATTTAACTTCCTTTTCAAAATCAAAATCTTTTACGGCAGTTTGCCAGGTGTTTTTAGCCTCAACTTGTGTGGCAATTTGCCCATAGGAAAACGCATCATTTTCTTGTAATAAATTAGCTTCCTGAATTTTATAGGCTGGAATATTGAGCATTTCTGCCGCTTTGGCAATTGCCGATTCAATAACAAACATACCTTGTGGCCCACCAAACCCCCTAAAAGCTGTATTTGGTGGCAGATTGGTTTTGCAGGAAAGTACCTTAGTATAGACATTTTTTATAAAATAGGCATTGGTAGCATGAAATAAAGTTCGCTCGGCAATGGCAGGCGATAAATCGGCGGCAGCACCCGCATTTTGTAAAAAGGTAGCTTCGAAAGCCTGAATTTTTAAATCTTTGGTCAAGCCGATTTTAAAGGTGCTTTCATAAGGATGGCGTTTGCCGGTCATACGCATATCGTCATGGCGGTTTAAGACTAATTTCACGGGTTTATGCAAGTGGTTTGTAGCCAATGCAACCAGCGCCGCCCAAGCCGAAGCTTGATCTTCTTTGCCGCCAAAGCCACCGCCAAGCCTGATAACATCCACTTCAATTTGATGCATACCTATTCCTAAAACTTTTGCAATGGCTTTTTGAACTTGCGTTGGTCCTTGGGTTGAAGCGGTTACTTTTATTTTACTGTTTTCGCCACATTCGGCGTAAGCGCCTTGTGTTTCTAAATATAAATGCTCTTGACCGTTGCTAAAAGTATCCGCTTCAAAAATATAATCGCAGGTTTTAAAAGCATTAACCGTATTGCCCATTTTAAAAGTGCGTGGTGCACACACAAATTCATTTTTTTTAAAAGCCTCGGTAGCAGTTGTTATTACCGGCAAGGCTTCGGTTTTTAGGCTTATGAGTTGCCTTGCTTTTTTTGCAATGGCATCACTTTTAGCCACAATAAAAGCAATGGGTTGCCCCCAATAATGAATGTCATTTTCAGCCAATAATGGTTCATCTTGAATGATGCCACCAATTTGATTTTGGCCAGGAATGTCTTGGTAGGTAAAAATTTTGACAACGCCGTCAATAGTTTCCGCTTTAGCGTAGTCTAATTCTAAAATTTTGGCATGGGCAAGTGGCGCATCAAATACCAAACCAAAAAGGCATCCTTGTTGCGTATTTAAGTCGTCAATATAAAGCGATTCGCCTCTTAAATGACTGTATGAATCTGTATTTTTCATTTAACTGACGAGTTCTAAAATTTTAAAAGTCTTGGAAAATAATTTTAAAAAATGGGCATAAAAAAGCTGTCGCGCCAATAAACGCTTATAAGATTCATCACCACGAACATCGCTAATGGGCTGAATTTCATCTTGTAAAATTTGGGATGCTTCTTTTAAAATGGCAACGGATAATATTTTATTGCCTAAAAAGTTACAGGTATTTTTAGCGTAAAACGGAATTGGAGCTACACCACCAAAAGAAAGATGTGCAAATTGAATTTTATGTTGCACCACGCTGATTTGTAGCGCTGAATTAACACTGGCAATATCTAAATGTGTGCGCTTGCTCACCTTTTCAAAATTAAATTTGCAAGCTAATTTGGGAAGCTTAAAGGCTATATTTAAAAGGTGTTCTTGAGCATGTAAGTCCAATTTTTTATAGCCTTTATAAAAGTCTTTTAGCATGAGTGTCCGCAAATAATTGTCGTCATTTTTAAGGGTAATTTCTGCATTTAAAGCTAAAAGAAATATTGTCATATCGCCAATGGGAGAAGCATTTACAATATTTCCGGCAAGGCTCGCCATATTTCGTATGGGTTCAGAAGATACCAATTTTAAATGGGCGTGAATTTCAGGGAAATAGGTTTTAAAAGTGGGGTTGTAAAATAAGTCGGATACCGTGGTGTTAGCACCCAAGGTACAGCGATTTTCGTCGAAAGTTAGTTCCATTTTTTGTTGCACTTGACTGATGAGGTGCACATCGGCATCGGCTAAATTATCGGCATAACGGACATACAAATCGGTGCCACCTGCCACTTTTATGCTATTTTTTGAGGCTATATTTGGTGTTTTAATTTGCTTTAAACGGTCAAGAATTGTCAAAAAATATTCAGGTAAAAATAAATGATTTATCAACCAATTCAAGCGGTTGTTTAAAGGGATTTGAGTTAATTCTTCAAAAATTTGATAGGCTGCTTTTTCAATGCTTTTATAGCCGGTACATCGGCAAATATTGCCACTTATGGCGGTAATGGCATCTTGTTTCGACACCAAATGTTCTTGTAGGCTCAAGCCAACCAATGCCATCACAAAACCAGGTGTGCAAAAACCACATTGTGTGGCGTTATTGTTTTTTAACGCCGTTTGAATGGTGTTTAATTTGTTATTTAAATTGACGCCTTCGACAGTAACAATGTGTTTGCCGTGGGCGTTTCCCAAGGGCGAAATGCATGAAGTAATGCTTTTATAAATTAAGTGATTTTTTGAGTTTATTGTGCCTACTAAAACTGTACATGCCCCACAATCACCTTCGCGGCAACCAATTTTAGTCCCTTTGAGTTGCTGCTCACTTCGTATAAAATCAACGAGGGTGATGCCGGCATTAGCAGTTGTTTTTATCAGTTTGTTGTTTAAAACAAATTCAATCATTAGTTGTTAATTTAATAAGAAAATCAGCGCATTTGGCAAACGCCTTGCCCAATCGGCTTCGGCATGGCGGGCTTGAGCTTCCCTGACGTAAAAGTAATCTTTATTTGATAAATATCCTTTAGCATTTAAGGCATTTACCATAGCAATTACGCCAGGTTCAAGTTGTGATTCAAGTCCCACTGTTCCAATATCGAGATAGATTTTTAAGTCTTTTTTTGGTGCCTTTTCGGAGGTAATTTTAGGCACATAATCAAAATTTTGATACTGAAAAGCAGGCGACATGCAAAGTGCGCCTAAAAAAATATCGGAATGTTCCCAAACCAGCATCATTGAAATTAAACCGCCCATAGATGAACCACCTACAAAGGTGTGAAGTCTATCGGGTTTTGTACGGTAAGTGGCATCAATAAAGGGTTTTAACTTATTGATGATAAAATTCATATAAGCTTCGCCTTTTGTGCCGGGGGAATAATCTAAACTGCGGTCGGCGGTATTGTTGATTCCCACAATGATTACTGGTGGAATTTTACCTATTTTTATCAAACTGTCGCACGTTTCATCTGCCTGCCAATCAACGCCAAAAGAACTCGTTTTAGGGTCGATTAGATTCTGTCCGTCGTGCATGTATAAAACAGGGTATTTTTTATCAGTATTTTTATCGTAATCAGGTGGCAACCAAACAATCACATCGCGAGCTAGGAGTCCTTCGCCCTGCATTTGTTTATGATATACAACTTGACCTGTAATTTGACCAACGATGGTGTTTTGCGCTTGTCCCCATTGGTAAATGGTGTCTTTTTTTATTTTAACTGAAGCCGTGTTGATAGAAAAATTTGCAAAGGGATGTCCTTGTTTATCTAAACCTTCTTTTTGCCAAGAACCAAGAGTGAATTTATATTCTATTGAGGCGTTTGGCTTAGGCCTAAAGGACTTTTCCCAAAGGTGATTTCCCACAAAAGACATAGCTTTTTTGTCGGCGCTCCAAGAGCCAAGTGCATCAATATCGCCCGAAATATAAACTATACTTGTTGTGTCGTTTAAACTAGGTGTAAAGACCTGAATTTTAACAAGTTTTGAAGTGGATTGACAGGTGATTAAGAGACCAATCGCCAATATAAAGGAAACAGTTTTAAAGGTGTTCATTTTTTAATACTTAAATGTTTTTCAAATGTACAAACTTCATTTTAAACGATGGGTTTTAGGCTTGCCAATTATTAATTAGTACATTTGTTTTAGGTAAATATTTATAAGTGGTATATATTAAAAAAATAGATGAAAACAACCTATAAAATAGCAAGGCGTTTTAGAGAAGTTATTCTTAATGGAACTTGGGTTGCTAATACAAATTTTAAAGACCAACTGTCAAACTTAAATTGGGAGCTAGCTACTACTAAAATTAACACTTTTAACACCATTGCTGTTTTAGCACAACACGTTCACTATTATATAAAAGGGATAATAAGTGTTTTTAAAGGGGGACCCCTAAATATTAAAGACAAATATAGTTTTGATTTTCAGCCCGTTCAATCTCAAGAGGAATGGGAAAGTTTTTTAGATAAATTTTGGATTGATGCTGAGGAATTTGCTTCCTTAGTTGAAAAAATGCCCAAAGAAAAGCTAAATCAAGTATTTGTTGATGAAAAATATGGAACGTTTCAACGAAATATTGATGGTGTGATTGAACATTGCTATTATCATTTAGGGCAAATAGTATTGTTAAAAAAATTATTAAAAAATGATAACCCAAAAACTGCTTAACTTTGACCTAAATCTGTCCTAATAATTTAGGGGTTCTATAAAAACAATTAACGCAATTACTTTTAAATTTATGAAAATCAAAAAAATTTTAATCATCACAGGAATCGTGTTTTGCCAAGGCATTTTCGCCCAAAACACGCCCATTCAAAGGAATTTTGAAAAATTCAGTCCGCTTTTAGAATTAGATAACCTTAGAACGCCATTCAGAACGCAAGCAGGCGAACCTGCCGAAAATTATTGGCAAAACCGCGCCGATTATAAAATATCAGCTACACTTGATATTAACAATCACACTATAAAAGGACAAGTATCAATTACCTACACCAATAACAGTCCTGATAAATTAGGCTATGTTTGGTTGCAACTCGACCAAAATAAATTCAATCTAAACTCGCGTGGAGCCGCTATTTTAGGTGCGGTTGGTGGTAGATTTACGGGCGATTTAGAAGGGGGTTTTCAAATCGCATCTGTCAAGGTTAATGGCGCAGACACAAAATTTATCATTACCGATACGCGGATGCAAATTAGATTAAATAATTCGGTTGAAGCGAGTGGTGGTAAACTTAACATTGTAATTAATTATGATTTTAAGATTCCTGAATACGGTGCTGATAGAATGGGACGTCAAAAACAATCACAAGGTTGGGTGTATGAAATTGCACAATGGTATCCAAGAATGGCGGTTTATGACGACGTAAAAGGCTGGAATAATGAGCCTTACTTAGGTTCTGGAGAGTTTTATTTAGAGTATGGCGACATCGATTATTTTATTACGGTCCCTTTTGACCAAATTGTTGTGGGTTCGGGAGCGCTCGTCAATATTGATGAGGTTTTTCCAAAAAAAATAGCTACACGCTACCGCCAAGCACAAAATTCTGATAAAACGGTTATGATTATCAATCCTGATGAAGTTGGAAACACCAAAATTACAAGACCAACACAAAGTGGCAATCTCACTTGGCATTTTAAAATCAACCAAACCCGTGATGCAGCTTGGGCTGCCTCAAAAGCCTTTATTTTAGATGGTGCAAAAATGAATCTGCCAAACGGCAAAACTGCAATGGCTTTATCGGCCTACACCAAAGAAAGCGCCAATGATAATGCATGGAATCATTCAACTGAGTATGTAAAACAATCTATTGAACACAATTCAAATATGTGGTTTGCTTACACGTATCCTGTTGCTACCAATGTGGCTGGAATTGTGGGCGGAATGGAATATCCCGGCATTGTTTTTTGTGGCTGGAAAGCTAAAAATGGTAGCTTATGGGGTGTAACTGACCACGAATTTGGACACAATTGGTTTCCGATGGTTGTTGGTAGTAACGAGCGTTTGCACCCCTGGATGGATGAAGGTTTTAACACCTTTATCAATCATTATAGTAGCTTGGCTTATGGAAAATATCCTTCAAGACTAAATAACGTTAAGGGTTTTATAAATAATTTAACTGATAACGAAAGAGAATTAATAAACACGCCCCCAGACATTTTACAAACCGATAATTTGGGTTTTGAAGCTTATAGAAAACCGGCTTTAGGCTTGTTTATGTTGCGAGAATCGATTTTAGGACCAGAACGCTTTGACTTTGCTTTTAAAAATTATATAGCCAAATGGGCCTTTAAACATCCTCGCCCAATTGATTTTTTTAACGCTATGGAAAATGCTTCGGGCGAAGACTTAGATTGGTTATGGAAAGCTTGGTTTTATGGAACTGGCAATATTGACCAAGCGGTAAATGATGTAAGCTATTTTAATAATGATGTTAAACAAGGTGCCCTAATTTCACTTGAAAATAAAGGTGAAGTGGTCATGCCCATCAATTTATCCTTAACAGATGAACAAGGAAACGTTACAACAATTCAAATCCCCGTTGAATTTTGGATGCGTGGCAATAATGCAAATTATAAGACAAATACCACTGCTAAAATTGTCAAAGTAAACCTAGACCCAAACAACTTATACCCCGATATTGACGAAAGTAATAATGTTTGGGAAAGCAAAAAATAGGTATCAGGTATTTAGACTAAATATTATAAAAAAATCAGGATTGAAAATTTTTTCAATCCTGATTTTTTATTTGATTAGCTAAATTTTAGCCTTTAATATTTAGCGGCTTGTCCGGCTTTTGGTGTGCTCAACTTAATAAATTCTCTAATGTCATCATTGGCAGTTTTTAAATCGGCATGGCGCAAATACATCATGTGACCACTGCGATAGCCTTTAAAATGAAGGCGATCAATAAGTTTTCCGCTTGGGTCTAAATGCCAAAGTGTGTATTTTGCTTCAAAGTAAGGCGTTGCGCCATCGTAAAAACCAGATTGAATCATTACATGCAAATAAGGATTTTCAGCCATAGCCAGGCGCAAATTTTCTCCAACATGGTTTTCTTCCCATTCGCCCCAAGGACGCACAGGTCCAAACATATTGTATTTTATATCGGTTTTGTAATTGAGTTCTTCGCGTAAATAGTAATTAATAGCCGGCGTAAATTCGTGTAACCAAGTGGTGAGTTCGGCATTATAATCTGGCTCTGAACCCGCATCTTTACTGTCAATTCCTTTATATCGGGAATCTAATCGGCCAACGGTATAACCTTCATCGCGCAACAGCTCTTTCCAAAAATAATCGTAAGGAACTTCTAAGTTATTCTGAATAATTACCTTGGCGGAAATGCCTGCGTAATAGGCCATTTTATCGGCAATCGTTTGTTTTTCGGCAAGGCTGATAAAGCCACCTTTTATAAGCGCCGGAGTCAGGGTATTCATGGCAAAATTTTCAGATTCTGCTAAAACATCCGGCAAATCTTTTTGCTGTAAGGCAGGCGGTAATTTTTTGTAATACCATGCCGTAGCCGTAAAAAAGGGCAAGCGGTTAGCCACTTCAACAGGCCCTTCGCGTTTGATACCTAAATCCATTGGCGAAACCATAATAACGCCGTTTAAATACATCCACTGTTGGTTTTGAAGTGCCAAAGCCAATCCGGCAACGCGCGTGGTGCCATAACTTTCACCAATTAAATATTTTGGAGAAAGCCAACGGTTTGAACGTGTTACAAAGGTATTAATCCACTCTGCCAAATATTTAACATCGCTATTTACGCCAAAAAATTGTTTGGTATCGACTTTCTTTGTCGTATCACTTTCAATAATTCGCGAATAGGCAGTATTTACGGGGTTTACATAAATGATATCGGCGACATCTAAAATGGAGTTTTCGTTTGGCACAATGCCATAAGGCTGAATAGGAAAACCTTCATCATCAATTTTTAAAATTTGTGGTCCGGTATAGGCAATATGCATCCAAACTGAAGCAGAACCTGGTCCGCCATTAAAGGAAATAATTAAAGGGCGATTGGACTTGTCTTTTATATCGCTACGTTCATAATAAGTATAAAAAAGTGAGGCAATAACTTTACCTTCTTTATCCCAAACGGGTTGTGTGCCGGCAGTTGCAGTGTAGGAAATCAATTTATTTTTAATGGTTACTTGATGGCTGGTAACCACTTTTGAACTTGCTTCTAACTTTCGATCTTGAGGAAAAAAAGTAAGCGGAAAGAGTAAGAAAATTACTGAAAACAATTTTAGATAGTTCATTTTTAAAGTACTTTTTGGTTAGTAACTGTTTGAATTTTAAACCAAATATAAACAATAAAATGATTTGATAATTTTTAAAAAAGTTGTTAAATCAAACCTAATAAAATCTACCTTTTAAAAAAAATTATTAAAACTATAAACACAGTATATTTGTAGGCTAACTAATTTAAGCCGTCACGCAACATGACCAACGAAAAAACAGCCATTAAAACCATCTATTTTAGTCTGTTAAGCAATGCGGGTTTGGCAATTATTAAATGGATTTCGGGCTATTTTGGAAATTCGTATGCGCTTATTGCCGATGCCATTGAATCTACAACAGATATTCTTGCCTCGCTTTTAGTGTTGTTAGGTTTAAAATATTCAATAAAACCTGATGATGAAAACCACCCTTATGGTCACGGAAGGGTTGAGCCATTAATAACCTTTTTAGTTGTTGGATTTTTAATAACATCAGCATCAATAATTGCTTATCAAAGTATTCACAACATCAATACGCCACATGAATTGCCAAAAGCGTGGACGCTAATAATACTCGGGGCAATTATTATTTGGAAAGAGTTATCCTTTAGAATGGTTATTAAAAAAAGTAAAGAAACCAATAGTTCATCGCTTAAAGCAGATGCTTGGCATCATCGCAGTGATGCCATCACCTCGGTTGCAGCTTTTATCGGAATTTCAATTGCCATATTTCTTGGCAAAGGATATGAAAATGCCGACGACTGGGCGGCACTTTTTGCCTCCGGATTTATACTTTATAACAGTTACCTTATTTTTAGGCCGGCACTAGGTGAAATTATGGATGAAAATTTATATGAAGAACTGATTGCCAATATCAGAAAAATAGCGCTTAAAGTGGATGGCATTATTGCGACAGAAAAATGCTTTATACGCAAATCTGGATTAAAATATCATGTTGATTTACACGCCGTTGTCAATGGAGCGATTTCGGTAAAGGAAGGTCATGATTTAGCTCATAAACTCAAAGATACGTTGCGGAATGAAATTTCCGTTTTAGGTCATGTTCTCATCCATATTGAACCCGATAAATAAAACTATTACAAAAATTTTCTGCCGGTTACCATTAAACTTTTTGATTTTAAAATAAATGGCAAAGAACAAAAAATCTAAAACACTTCCAATTAAAGAAGCTTTATCAATTGAACCCATTTCAAATCCAAAAAAAATGGATTCCTTTTATTGTTGGGATGGCGATACGTTAGTGCTCAATATTCTCGGCACACCGAGTGCTAAAAAAGATCAAATAGGCAAAGCGCTTGGTAACCAGCTCAAAGTAAGTGTAAAAGAATCCCCCAGAAATGGCCGTGCAACCGATTATATGGTAAAATTTTTAGCGACAGAATTCGGCATTTCAACAAAAGCCATTGAAGTTGTTACAGGTAGATTCAATATCAATAAGCAATTGCGCATTGCCAATCCTCAAAAGTTGCCAGCTCAAATCTTGCCTAAAACGGAGCCGGTAAAGCTAGAGCAACCATCTAAAAAGCAAAAGAGGAAGTAAATGAGCCTTCAAAAAAATAACACTCGTGTTAACTCCTAAAAGTAAAATTTGTCATCAACCCCCAAATGATGACTGTAAAGATTATCAAGTTGATAATTTTTAATAATTCCCAAAGATTTAATTTTTAAAGTGAGTAGTACGTTTTCTCTAAAATAATTTTCGATATTTTTTCGGATTAGCCTCGTTCATAACATTGTAAATGCATTCAAAAATAGTTTCGGCATTGGGTTTTGAAAAATAATCACCATCTGTGCCATAAGCTGCTCGGTGCGGTTGAGCGGTTAAGGTTATAGGTTTGCTATCCAAAAATTGGTAAGCATTTTGCACTTCTAAAATTTCGTGTAAAAGATAAGCCGAAGCACCTCCCGGAACATCTTCATCAATAATAACCAGTCGGTTTGTTTTTTGAATACTTTTAACCACTGCTTTATTTAAGTCGAATGGCAACAAGGTTTGCACGTCAATAAGTTCAATATCAATGCCAACTTGAGTCAGATCTATAATCACGTCTTCAATGATTTTTAAGGTAGAGCCATAAGAAACAACGGTAACATCATTGCCTTCTTTAATGGTTTCAACAAGACCAATTGGGGTTCTAAACAAACCTAAATTTGTAGGTAATTTTTCTTTTAGGCGGTAGCCATTCAAATTTTCGACAATTAAGGCGGGTTCATCGCATTCTAAAAGCGTATTATAAAATCCGGCAGCTTTGGTCATATTTCGTGGTACTAAAATATTAATTCCTCTTAATAGATTGATAATAGCTCCCATAGGTGAGCCAGAATGCCAAATTCCTTCTAGTCGGTGACCACGTGTTCTAATGATTAAAGGTGCTTTTTGTTTGCCCACCGTTCGGTAGTGTAGTGAAGCCAAATCATCACTCAACAATTGCAAACCGTAAAGCAAATAATCTAAATATTGAATTTCGGCAATTGGGCGTAAACCGCGCAAAGCCATTCCAATACCTTGTCCTATAATAGAAGCTTCTCTAATTCCGGTATCCGAAACGCGTAATTTACCATATTTTTCTTGCAATCCAACAAGACCTTGATTAACATCTCCAATGTTTCCAGCATCTTCACCAAAAATAAAAATATTGTTATTTTTTGAGAACAATTCATCAAAATTATCTTTTAAAATAATTCGGCCATCAACAAGGGTTTGATGGTTGTCATATATGGGCATAACTTCTTTTACAAGTGTCGCCCTTTTATCGGAGTTGCTATAAAGATGTGAGCTAAATTTAGGCTGTTCTGTTTTTAAATAATTGATTACAAACTGTTGAAGTTGTGTTTTTTCTGTAAAATCTTCATCTCTAAGATAAACAATTGATTTTTTAGCAGCAACCAAAATATCTTTTCTTGCCGTATCGGCTATTGAAGCTAAATCATTTTTTAATTTGAGGATAAAAGCCCTATTTTTACTTTTTTCAGCAGTTTTTAAAAGCAATTGAATCAGGTAATCGCGATCTTTATTAATGGGATTTAACAGCGCATTCCAAGCTTCTCTTTTGGCATTATTGACTTCTTTTTTGGCTTCTTTTTCAATTTCAATTAAGACTGCTTCTGAATCGACAAAGCGCAAGCTAGTGCCATGTTCGTCTTCCAATTCAAAATCAATAATCCATTGGCGCATCAAGCGAATACAATCATTTTCTTTTTCCCAATTCATCCGCTCTTTCGATTTGTAGCGTTCTTGAGAGCCCGAAGTTGAATGACCTTGTGGCTGCGTCAAATCTTGAACGTGAATGATTACGGGAACATGATCCTCTCGTGCAATTTTTGAAGCCCTTTGATAAACGTCGACTAGGCGTGTATAATCCCAACCTTTTACCACAAATATTTCAAAACCTTTAGCATTTTCATCACGTTTAAATCCGCTTAAAACCTCCGAAATACTCTCTTTTGTGGTTTGATATTTAGCGGGTACCGAAATGCCATAACCATCATCCCAAACACTTATAACCATTGGTACTTGTAAAACGCCGGCTGCATTGATGGTTTCAAAAAATATGCCTTCAGAAGTGCTCGCATTTCCAATAGTTCCCCACGAAATTTCATTCCCATTATTAGAGAATTTTTCATTTTTTAAATTTGGCAAGCGTCTATACATTTTTGATGCTTGTGCAATGCCCAGTAAACGTGGCATTTGCCCTGCCGTGGGCGAAATATCACTGGTAGAATTAAATTGTTTGGTCAAATTTTTAAAATCGCCATTTTCGTCTAAACTATGGGTAGCAAAATGCCCGCCCATTTGTCGGCCACCCGACATTGGGTCGGCATTTATATCGGGGTTGGCATATAAACCGGAAAAAAATTGCTGTGGGGTCAATTCGCCTAGCGCCATCATAAAGGTTTGATCGCGGTAATATCCAGACCTAAAATCGCCCAATTTAAAAGCTTTTGCCATCGCCAATTGTGGCACTTCTTTACCATCGCCAAAAATGCCAAATTTCGCCTTTCCAGTGAGTACTTCTCTACGTCCCAAGAGGCTGCATTCCCTACTAATGACGGCTATTTTGTAATCGTTTAAAACCTCATCTTTAAATTGATTAAATGAGAGTTCTTTTTGACTTAAAGTAGCAGTTCTAAGCGCCATTGTTTTGATTTTTTTAGTTTTTTTAGTAGAGCAAAGTTAAGGATTTTAAATGAGACGTTTTGTTAAAATTAAAAAAGGTGAAAAGCACTTAACTTCACCGATTTAGTTACTTAATAAATAATTAAAAGTTAAATATTAACAGAGTTTAATTCCCCTCTTGAAATCGAAGATTCAACAACTTTATAAAAAATATAAACTGGAGTTATAGGGCTTAGGGGTTTGTTTTAGTTTAAAATGCAAATATTTTATGTTGTTAATACGATTTTAAAGTATTCACGATGATTAAAAACTACCACAAAAATTGAATTTATTAGACCTAATATTGGTATTTATGTAAGTAACTCCATAATCTGATTGCATAAAATTAAAATTTTAGAAATAGTTTTTATTTCAAACAAAATTACGTTAATTTGAATACGAAAAAAACAAACAAACTTATGGAAGTTTTAGGCATTGACATTGGAGGTTCAGGTATTAAAGGGGCTATTGTTAATATTAAAACGGGCGAAATTATATCCGAACGTCACCGTATCAAAACACCCGAGCCTGCTACGCCACTTGCGGTTGCCGAAACCATAAAATCGATGACCGATTTCTTTAACTGGAAAGGTGTTGTGGGGTGCGGGTTTCCGACGATAATTTCTAAAGGCACTTGCAAAGCACACGGCAATTTACATGCCGATTGGGTTGGTGTTAATGCCGAAGATTTATTTGCTAAAACCACAGGTTTAGATTTTACCATTATTAATGATGCCGATGCTGCCGGTTTGGCCGAGATTAATTTTGGCGCTGGCAAGGATGTTAAAGGTTTGGTTATTATGGTTACCATTGGAACGGGAATAGGCTCTGGTGCTTTTTTTAACGGACAATTGCTTCCAAATTTTGAACTTGGAAGATTGTTTTATTTAGACGGCAATATTATTGAAAAATTTGCCTCTGACGCCACAAGAAAACGCGAAGATTTAAGTTTTAAAAAATGGGGAAAACGTTTTAATAAGTTTTTAAAACACATCAACACTATTTTGTCTCCTGATTTGATTATTTTAGGAGGTGGCGTGGTAGAAAAATTTGATAAATTTAAGGCTAAAATTAAAGTTAAAACACCAATATTAGTCGCTAAGTCTCAAAATAATGCGGGAATTATTGGTGCTGCTTTGGCAACTACCACAAGATAAAAATACGCTCTTAATTTGCGCATCAGGGCTAAACTACAAAACCCAAATTGATTCTAAAATTTTTTTTAAAACCTTATAGATCTAAGTGTTTAATTTAGACCTACAAGGTTTTTTTAGCCTTGTAAGTTTGAAAGGATCATCACTAAATAATTATCTTATTTTATACCGTATTTATCAAACAAATAAATCATAGCAGTCATAGCGGCAGCACCGAGTTCGACTTCTCTTTTATTTACAATATCCAATTTATCTATGGATGTGTGATGATAATCGAAATAGCGTTGTGAATCGGGTTGTAAACCAAAAATCACATTGTGTTCATTTTGAAGCGGACCCACATCAGAGCCGCCACCACCTTTGGCAAAAACATGAACTAAATAGGGTTCAAATAAAGGTTTCCATTTTAGCACTTGTTGGTAATTTGCCTCATTGCAATTAAATCCGAAACCGCGGGGAGTAAAGCCACCGGCATCTGATTCTAATGCCGCAATATGCTTTTCATTGCGTTCTAGCGCCACACGTGCATATTCTTTTCCGCCGCGCGACCCATTTTCTTCATTCATATAAAGCACCACGCGAATGCTGCGTTTTGGCTTGTAATTCAGCTCTTTAAAAATGCGTAAAACTTCCATAGACTGCACAATCCCTGCGCCATCATCTTGTGCGCCTTCGGCTAAATCCCAAGAATCTAAATGACCACCTACAACAATATATTCATTGGGAACAGATGAACCAGTAAGTTCTCCAATTACGTTAAACGAAAGGGCATCGGGAAAAGTTTGACACGATTGTTTAAAATAAAAGCGCGTATCAGGATTTGTCTTTAAAAGGGCACTAAGTTGATTTGCAGCAATGGTGCTAATGGCGGCAGTAGGCACTTTTTGAGCTTCGGTCAAATCGCCATAACTCATCACGCCTGTATGCGGAATGTCATCTAAACGCAAATTAATTGAACGGATAATAGCGCCCACAGCACCGTATTTTCCGGCAACTCTAGCGCCATCAAATCGCTGGTTAACAGCGCCACCATAAGCCTGAAAGGTTCGTATTAAGTCGGGATCCATGGGGCGGTTGTAAAACACAATTTTTCCGCGTACTTGTTCACCAAGGGCTTCTACTTCATCCACACTTTGCACCTCGATAACCTGAGCGGTAACGCCCCCTTTTTTAGTAGCAATAGAGCCACCTAACGCGCAAATGGGTACGCTAATTCTGCCTTTTTTATCTAAAATAAAAGCTTCTTCTTTTTCGCCACGTTCCCAATGGGGCACCATAACGGGTTGAAGCCAAACTTTGTTTAAACCTAGTTTTTCTAATTCCTTTTTACCCCAGTCAACTGCTTTTTGGGCATTAGCTGAACCTGATAATCGGCCCCCAATATTTTGAGTTAAATAGCTTAGCCACTCATAACTTTTACCATTGGTAAGTGATTGATGAAAAATTTCTTTAATTTTTATAGAATCGTGAAAAGATTCTTGCGAAAATCCCGTTAAGGAGATCATTAAAGTTAGTAAATAGATTCTTTTTTTTATCATTTTATTTTGGTTTTGATTAGTTTTTATTGGTGTTATTTACTTGCATAAAGCGCCACATCGTTTTCGCTAATTTCGGTTTCTCCTAATATAATTAGGCGTTCAACTACATTTCGCAATTCTCTGATATTTCCCGTCCAATTGTAGGATTGCAACTTTTTTATCGCTAAAGCGGAAAAAGATTTAGCTACCATACCTTGTTCGGAAGTAATGATGTTAGAAAAATGGGCAATGAGCAGGGGAATATCGTCGCGCCGTTCGTTAAGTGAAGGCACATGAATTAGAATCACACCAATTCGGTGGTATAAATCCTCCCTAAAACGCCCTGCTTCAATTTCTTTTTTGAGGTCTTTATTGGTAGCGGCTACCAATCTAACATCTACAATGATATCGTGGTCACTGCCAACGCGGTTTATTTTGTTTTCTTGAAGCACGCGTAAAACTTTGGCTTGTGCCGACAGACTCATATCGCCGATTTCATCTAAAAAAATGGTTCCGCCATTAGCGGCTTCAAACTTGCCGGCGCGGTCTTTAATTGCACCTGTAAAAGAGCCTTTTACATGTCCAAATAATTCACTTTCAATTAATTCAGAAGGAATTGCGGCACAGTTAACCTCAACAAGTGGGCCTTTAAATCGGTTGCTTTTTTCGTGTATCCAATGCGCCACCAATTCTTTTCCGGTTCCGTTATCGCCGGTAATTAAAACGCGCGCATCGGTAGGAGCAACCTTGTCAATAATCGCTTTTACTTGATTAATTTGTTCGCTTTCACCAATCATCTCGAATGCCTTGCTAACTTTCTTTTTTAATAGTTTATTTTCGACTACTAATTTTTTGCGTTCTAAAGCGTTTTTAATAGCTGTTAATAAGCGATTTAAATCGGGCGGCTTAGAAATATAATCGAAAGCTCCTAATTTCATGGTTGCGATGGCTTGGTCTAAATCGCCATGTCCAGAAATCATAATAAAGGGAATTTCGGGTTTTATTTTTTGAGCTTTTTCTAAAACTTCAACGCCATCCATTTTTGGCATTTTTATATCACATAAAACTAAATCGTAATCATTGTCTTTTATTAGGGAAATGCCTACTAATCCATCTTCGGCTTCGGCAATTTCATAATGGCTGTTTTCTTCAACAATTATTTTAGTTAGCACCCTTCTAATGGTGGCTTCATCTTCAATTATCAGTATTTTGCTCATAATATTTCTTATTCTTAAACTTTTAAAAGGAAGGGGAACTAAATTTTTCTATAATAGCTCATAGAAGCCTTTCCCTTTTGAAAGATAGACGATGGGAATTAATATTTTAACCATTTATAGAGTTCTTTATAGCTTGGTTTTTTTCCATACATTAAAATGCCAACGCGATAAATTTTTGCTGCAAACCACACCACTCCTAAAAAGGTTATAATGAGCAGCAACATGGAGATGCTAATTTGCCACCAAGGTACGCCAAACGGAATGCGCATAAGCATCACAATTGGCGAGGTTAATGGAAAAATGGAGAAAGCCACCGCAATGGGTCCGTGTGGATTTTCAATCACTGAAAAGCCGACATAAATGGCTATCATAAGTGGAATCATTACGGGAAACATAAATTGTTGGGTGTCGGTTTCGTTATCAACCGCAGCGCCAATGGCTGCATAGATGGAGCTATAAATTAAATAACCGCCTAAAAAATAGAAGATAAATGACAAAATTAAAGTGACAAAAGGAAAGTCTTTTAATTCGTGCAACACCAAGGTAAGATTTCCTGAGACAGATTCTTGCATGTGCGCTGTCATTTCGGGCGTTAATTGTGGTGTATTGCTAGATAAGGCACTGAAATCAGCTCCTAAGGCACTTGAAATTACAAACATTAAAACACCTGCCGAAACCATCCAAATAACAAATTGTAAAATCCCCGCAAGGGCATTTCCAACTATTTTGCCGAGCATTAAATGAAAAGGTTGAACCGATGAAATAATGACTTCAATAATGCGATTAGTCTTTTCCTCTATCACGCTGCGCATCACAGAAGTGCCATAAATAATGATAAACATAAAGATAAGATAGCCAAAAGCACCTCCAGCAACCATTTTTAAAACGCTGCCAACTTTTGATGCTTTTTCGCCTGTATATTTTTCGGCGCTAATTTCTACTTTGGTATTTGCCGCTTTTATTTTGTCAATATCAAAACCCATTTTTTCGATTTTAATATCGCGTATTTTTTGTTGAAACTTGCTTTCTAAATCACCTATTAATGAAAGGCTAGGAGAGCCTTCGCCATAAAGTGTAATGCTTTTTGCCAACAGGTCTAAACTGTCTTGTTTTGGAATAAAAATCAAACCATAAAAGTTAGATTCAACGGCTTGTTCTCTGGCAATTTCTAAAGATAAGGGCGATAAATTGACGTATTTTGTGGTTTTAGAATCTTTTAAAACATCGGTAAAGATTCCAGATTGATCAATAAAAGCTACGGTGCGAACTTCCTCGCTGTTTTTGATGTTTAAATAGGCAATTAAAGCAACCATTGCTACCATAATAAGAGGACTTAATATGGTCATAACAATAAAGGATTTGTTTCGAACTTTAGCTAAAAATTCGCGTTTTATAATGAGTTTGAGTTTATACATGGCTGTTGTTATTTATGGCTTGAATAAAGATATCGTTGGCAGTTGGCACTAGCTCTACAAAATGATTAATTTGAGATTTAGTGCTTAAATAGTTTAACAAACCATTAGAGGTTTCGCCACTAGACAACTTGATGTTGAGTTTTAAATCATTGTTTAACGATTTGAAAACGGCTGGTGTAATTTTAAATTTTTGTGAGAGTTCGGCTTCTAAAACTTTTAAATCTTCGGCAACCAAGCCCACTTCATAGGTGTTGGTTTTAAATTGCTTTTTAATTTCTATTAAATTGCCGTCTAGTATTTTATTTGATTTATTTATTAAAGCAATGTGGTCGCAAACTTCTTCAACACTTTCCATGCGGTGGGTAGAAAAAATTATGGTTGCGCCATTGTCGCGTAAAGCTAAAATTTCATCGCGAATTAAATTGGCATTAATTGGGTCAAATCCGCTAAAAGGCTCATCAAAAATTAATAATTTAGGTTCATGTAATACGGTAACAATAAACTGGACTTTTTGAGCCATTCCCTTTGAAAGATCTTGAACTTTTTTATCCCACCAACTGCCAATTTCAAATTTTTCGAACCAAATTTTTAATTTTGCTTTGGCATTAGCTTCCGACATTCCTTTTAATTGCGCTAAATAAATAGACTGTTCGCCAACTTTCATGTTTTTATACAAACCGCGTTCTTCGGGTAAATAGCCAATTGATGAGATGTGTTTGGGTTGTAATTTCTCACCGTCTAAAAAAATCTGCCCTTCATCTGGCCCCGTAATTTGATTAATAATTCTAATTAAGGTTGTTTTGCCAGCACCATTTGGGCCTAAAAGTCCAAAAATGCTACCCCTTGCAACCTCTAGTGAAACCTTGTTTAAAGCCCTAAAAGTGCCATAATTTTTAACAACATTCTCAACTTTTAATAATGAATTCATAGCATTTACAATTGCTTTAGTACTTCTAAATTAATTTTTAGACAGTGTTAATTTTAATATCTGCCAACAAATATAGCAATATGAGTTAAAAAATTTAAACAGTTAACAAAACATTAATTTTTTATTTTATTATGCATGCATAATAAAATTTTTATATCTTTGAAAAATGAATCGGGAACAATCAATAGATCACTGTTTAAGAGCTTCGTGGCAAGCGGTAGCAAAAATGTATAACGAACAAGCGGCGAAGCATAACAGTTCAATGGCAATGGCATTTGTTTTATTAAATATTGATCACGAAAACGGAACCCCATCAACCACATTAGGTCCCATAATGGGTATGGAATCTACGAGTTTGTCGCGCATTTTAAAATCGATGGAAACAAAACAACTCATTTATAGAGAGCGAAATCCCGATGATGCTCGCAGTGTGCTTTTAAAATTAACGCCTTTAGGGGAAGAAAAACGAGAAATTTCAAAACAATCGGTTATTCAATTTAACAAGGTCATTTCTGAACATTTAACAAAAGAAAAAATTGATAATTTTATTGAAGTAACCCGAACCATCACAAAATTAGTAAACGAAAAATCCATCTTTATCTAAATTGAAAGTAATTTAGAAAACAGTTGTCTAAACTATAAATTTTAAAAAATGAAAAAAAGAACCATTAACAAAGTTGCAGTAATCGGCTCAGGAATTATGGGTTCGGGCATTGCTTGTCATTTTGCTAACATCGGCGTTGAGGTGCTGTTGTTAGACATCGCGCCTCGCGAATTAACCGATCAAGAAAAGGCTAAAGGCTTAACGCTAAACGATGCCGTTGTAAAAAATAGGCTGGTAAATATGCATTTTGGAAATGCGTTAAAATCAAAACCTTCCCCTATTTATCACGAATCTTTTGCCAGAAGAATTAAAACCGGTAACACCACCGACGATATGGCTAAGATTGCCGATGCTAATTGGATAATTGAAGTGGTTGTTGAACGTTTAGACATTAAAAAACTGGTGTTTGAGCAAATTGAAAAATACCGAACTCCCGGAACACTTATCACTTCTAATACCTCTGGAATTCCCATAAAATTTATGAATGAAGGGCGCAGCGCAGATTTTCAACAACACTTTGCGGTAACCCATTTCTTTAACCCACCACGCTATTTAAAACTATTTGAAGTCGTTCCCGGACCTGCTTGCTCACCAGAAGTTACCAGCTTTTTGATGAATTATGGCGAAAAATTCCTCGGCAAAACTGCCGTGTTGGCTAAAGATACACCTGCTTTTATCGGAAATCGCATAGGTGTTTTTGGCATCATGAATTTATTTCATGTGGTAAACGAACTTGGCCTAAGCGTTGAAGAAGTTGACAAATTAACTGGTCCAATTATAGGACGACCTAAATCGGCTACCTTTAGAACCGTTGATGTGGTTGGACTCGACACTTTGGTTCACACCTCAAATGGCGTTCACGATAATGCGCCAAATGATGAAATGCACAACACTTTTAAAATCCCTGACTTTATCAACAAAATGATGGAAAATCAGTGGCTTGGCAGCAAAACAAACCAAGGTTTTTATAAGAGTACAACCAATAAGGAAGGCAAACGCGAAATTCTTGTTTTAGATTTAAAAACGATGGAATATCGCGCTGCAAACCCTGTAAATTTTGCAACATTGGGAATGACTAAAACCATCGATAAAGTTATTGACCGTTATAAAGTTTTGGTTACCGGAAAAGATAAAGCGGGCGATTTTTATCGAAAAACCCTTGCCGCTATGTTTCAATATGCTTCCAATCGTGTTCCCGAAATTTGTGATGACCTTCACGCCATTGATGCTGCTATGAAAGCTGGTTTTGGTTGGGATTTTGGGCCTTTTGAAATTTGGGATTCTATAGGGGTAGAAAAAGGTATTGAATTGATGAAAGTCGAAGCTTACAAACCAAATGCTTGGGTAAATGAAATGCTAACTAGCGGACAAACATCATTTTATACGGTTAAAGAAGGTGCTAAATATTATTATAACATCAATAAAAAACAACAAGAAAAAATTCCAGGACAAGATGCCTTTATCATTTTAGATAACATAAGAGAAGCTAAAACCATTTGGAGCAATGCCGATGCATCCATTCAACATTTGGGTGATGGTGTTTTAAATGTTGAATTCCGCTCAAAAATGAACACGATAGGCGCGGGTGTTATTGAAGCCATTAATAAAGGAATAGATTTAGCCGAAAAAGAATATTCTAGTGTTATTATTGGCAATCAAGCACCTAACTTTACTGTTGGAGCCAATTTGGCAATGGTATTTATGTTGGCGGTAGAGCAAGAATACGACGAGTTAAATTACGCCATTAAAGCCTTTCAAGATACCGTTATGCGCCTCCGCTATTCATCTATTCCCACCATTGTTGCACCTCAAGGGATGACGCTTGGTGGCGGATGTGAAATGACACTTCACGCCGATATGGTTGTGGCTGCAGCCGAATCATATATAGGATTGGTAGAGTTTGGTGTAGGCCTACTTCCGGGTGGAGCCGGAACTAAAGAAATGGCTTTAAGAGCCGCCGCTACTTTTAAAGAAGGAGACGTGCAATTAAACAGTTTACGTCAACATTTTTTGCCTATTGCAATGGCTAAAGTAAGTACTTCAGCTTATGAAGCCTTTGATGTAAACATCCTTCAAAAAGGAAAAGATATAGTAGTGGTTAACCGCGATCGCCAGTTGGCAACGGCCAAACGCTATGCCATTCAAATGGTTGAAAATGGTTATACAAGACCTATCAAACAACAAGTTAAAGTTTTAGGAAAACAAGCTTTAGGCATGTTTTTAGTAGGAACTGACGCAATGGAAAAAGGATTCTATATATCAGAACACGATAAAAAAATAGGCAACAAAATTGCGTATGTTATGTCGGGTGGCGATTTATCAGAACCTACTTACGTATCGGAGCAATACCTTTTAGATATAGAACGCGAAGCATTTTTATCGCTTTTAACCGAACGAAAAACTTTGGAACGTATAGAATATACTTTAAAAACAGGGAAACCTTTGCGAAACTAAGTGCTAAGTAAAATACCACTATGAAACGATTTGAAGAACAAAATTTTCCAAAAAAACACAAAATCATCATACTTAATACTTAATACTTAATACTTAATACGTAATACCAGATACCAGTTACTTGATTCTTAACTAATACACATTTTATGAAAACAGCATATATTATACAGGGCTTTAGAACAGCCGTAGGAAAAGCACCAAAAGGCGTTTTCCGATTTAAAAGATCTGACGAATTAGCCGCCGAAACCATTAAGCACTTATTAAAAGCCGTTCCCCAACTTGAGGTGTCGCGCATAGATGATGTTATGGTAGGTTGCGCGATGCCCGAAGGCGCTCAAGGTTTAAATATGGGGCGCTTAATTTCGCTTATGGGGCTCAATACCATTGATGTTCCCGGTGTTACCGTTAACCGATTTTGCTCCTCAGGACTTGAAACCATAGCTATGGCAACTGCAAAAATTGCCAGCGGTATGGCCGATTGCATTATTGCCGGAGGTGCTGAAAGTATGAGTTCAGTGCCAATGGGTGGCTATAAACCTGAGTTAAATTACGATAGCGTTAAGGCTGGCCACGAAGATTATTACTGGGGTATGGGCACTACCGCCGAAGCTGTTGCCAATAAATACAGCATCTCTCGCGAAGACCAAGATTTATTTTCTTTCAACTCACATCAAAAAGCCTTGAAAGCCATTAAAGATGGAATATTTAAACAAGATATCGTTCCGATAACGGTAAATCAAACTTATATAGATGCATCAGGCAAACGCAATGAAAAAAGCTATATAGTCGATACCGAAGAAGGTCCAAGAGCAGATACTTCGTTAGAAGTTTTAGCTAAATTGCGCCCTGTTTTTGCTCAAGGCGGAAGTGTAACTGCCGGAAATTCCTCGCAAATGAGTGATGGTGCGGCCTTTGTTTTGGTGATGAGTGAAGCAATGGTAAAGGAACTAAACTTAGAACCTATTGCACGTTTGGTGAGTTATGTTCCCGTTGGTGTTGAGCCTAGTTTAATGGGCATTGGCCCTATGGTTGCCATTCCAAAAGCCCTAAAACGCGCCGGACTCGACTTAAAAGATATCAATTTAATAGAACTTAATGAGGCATTTGCATCGCAATCACTTGCAGTAATGAGAGGTTTAAAACTAAACCCTGATATTGTAAACGTCAATGGAGGCGCTATCGCAATGGGTCATCCACTTGGATGCACTGGCGCAAAATTATCAGTTCAAATTTTTAATGAACTCCGTCGCAGAAAACAAAAATATGGCATAGTAACCATGTGTGTTGGAACCGGTCAAGGCGCTGCAGGTATTTATGAATTACTATCTTAACAATAAAAACCTATTTATATCTCAATTTAAACTTAGAAAAAATGAGTACAGAACAAACAAACAAAGAATTAATTAGAGGCGGACAATTTCTTGTAAAAGCAGTTGATTGCGAGGATATTTTTACGCCCGAAGATTTTTCAGAAGAACAACTGATGATGAAAGATGCCGTAAGAGAATTTGTTGACAGAGAAATTTGGCCAAACAAACCACGTTTTGAAAAGAAAGATTATGCCTTTACCGAAGAAATTATGCGCAAAGCAGGTGAACTCGGCTTTTTAGGCGTATCCGTTCCCGAAGAATACGGTGGAATGGGGATGGGTTTTGTAGATACCATGTTGGTTTGCGATTATATTTCGGGCGCAACAGGTTCATTTAGCACTGCCTTTGGGGCTCACACCGGAATAGGAACAATGCCTATTACTCTTTACGGAACCGAAGCACAAAAACAAAAATACGTTCCAAAATTAGCAACCGGCGAATGGTTTGGCGCGTATTGTTTAACCGAACCAAGCGCAGGAAGTGATGCCAACTCGGGTAAAACAAAAGCCGTTTTATCTAGTGATGGTAAATATTACAGCATTACAGGTCAAAAAATGTGGATTTCCAATTCTGGATTTTGCAGTTTGATGATTGTTTTTGCGCGTATTGAAAATGATAAAAACATCACCGGTTTTATCGTTGAACGCGATAAAAATAACCCCAATGGCATCACCATGGGCGAAGAAGAACACAAACTAGGAATTAGATCTTCCTCAACAAGACAAGTATTTTTTAACGAAACTAAAGTGCCAGTAGAAAATATGTTATCAGAAAGGGGAAACGGATTTAAAATTGCGATGAACGCGCTAAACGTAGGTCGCATTAAATTAGCGGCTGCCTGTTTAGATGCTCAACGTCGAGTGATTACAGAATCGGTCAAATATGCCAATCAACGCGAACAATTCAATACGCCCATTTCAAGTTTTGGCGCTATTCAACAAAAAATCGCCGAAATCACCACAAACTGCTGGGTAGGTGAATCGGCCAGTTATCGCGCTGCAAAAAATATTGAAGACCGCATTGCGCTTCGCAAAAATAATGGAAAAGACTCTCATCAAGAAGCCGAATTAAAAGGCGTTGAAGAATATGCCATTGAATGTTCTATCCTTAAAGTAGCCGTTTCAGAATACACACAAAAATGTACCGACGAAGCGATTCAAATTTTTGGTGGAATGGGATTTTCGGAAGATACCCCTATAGAATCGGCTTGGCGCGATGCGCGTATTGCTAGAATTTATGAAGGTACAAACGAAATTAACCGCATGATTAGCATTGGTATGATGATTAAAAAAGCGATGAAAGGCCATGTAGCTTTATTGGCTCCAGCTATGGCTGTTGCTAAAGAATTGACTAGTATGCCATCATTTGACCAACCAGATTATTCCGTTTTATTTGCCGAAGAAAAACAGATTATCGCCAATCTTAAAAAACTATTTTTAATGGTGGCAGGCCCTGTTTTGCAGAAATATGGAGAAAAAATTGACGAACACCAACAATTAATGTTGGCATCATCTGATATTTTGATTCAGATTTATATGGCTGAATCTGCAATTTTGCGTGCCGAAAAATTGGCTAAAAAATTAGGAGCAGATAAGGTTGAGGCACAAATTGCCATGGCGCGCTTAAACCTATTCTATGCCATAGATATTATTGAAACGGCTGGTAAACATTCAATAATTTCTTTTGCCGAAGGTGACGAACAACGCATGATGTTAGTTGGTTTAAAACGCTATACAAAATACGTTAATTATCCAAATATCATAGGTTTGCGCAATATTATTGCTCAAAAAGTTATTGCTGAAAGCAGTTATTGTTTTTAGGTAGGTTTAGGTTTAGTAAGCTGCTGCAATAACAAAATCCCGAGTCAATTGACTCGGGATTTTTTATGCTTATAGTTGAGAGAATGTAAAAATTAAAGTGTTTTTGGTGACTGAAATAACATAGGGGCAGGGTGGTTTGATTGTTTAATTTGCCTTTTATAAAATTTTATTTCTTATTTATTTCAAAACAATTAAATACGTCAATTCATTTTTAAAGGTTCAAAATCGGCAGTGTACATTGCTTTAATAAGTGGTTTATATTTGTTATAAGTTTTTATATGATAAGGGTGTTTTAAATAATTATCTAAACCCTGCTTGTCTTTAAAAGTTAGCACAATGCTATACCCAAAATTGGTAATGGTATTTCGTTCGTTGGATTCAATTTTTCCTATGGCTACATCTAAAACATCGGAAATGTCTTTAAAATGCAGAATGTCATTAATCATTTCAGTTTGGGGGGTATTAACATCATACTCTAAAAGTAATACGTGATAATAACCAGCTGGTTTTGTGTTGTTACACGAAACAAAAGCGAATAAAGTTGCGATAAAAAAAATTTTTTTCAAGGTTTTCATAATGTTAATAGTTTATAAGTGAGACAATGTAAAATAAGCTAAAACCTATTAAAAATAGGATTCCGAGCCAGCTCAATATTTTTAAACCAATTTTAGGATGCCATTGTGGCGGAGTGTGTTTGCTAGTGATTAATAAATAATTGGCTATGGCATAAAATGGAGCGGTTAAAAAGGAAATGATGGTGGCAACTTTTACCATAAAGGTCATGCTGGTAATGAGAAAACCGAGTATTAATAGGGTGCCAATAGATAAAAAGATAAGCCAAATTAAGTAGGTATTTTTAGGTGCTTTTTCAAAAAGCAATTCCGTTGTTCGCGCCATGGCCCTAGGTGAGGCATCTAATGTTGTTAAACTGGTGCTAAACATGGTTGTAAATGCTGCAATGGCGATGATAAGGTAAGCACCCTGCCCTAAATTTTTGGTATATAAAGTTATGAGTTGTTCCGAAAATTTGCTAGCACCGTCGCTAAAAGTTTCACCCGAACCATACATTACAAATGTGCCCAATGCAATAAAGCAAGCGCCTAAGGTAATGGTACCGATATAGCCAATATTAAAATCTAAAATGGCTTTTTTAGGATTAATTTTTTGAGTTTTACTTTTTTCTAGTGTCCAAAGGGAATGCCAAGCCGAAATGTCTAGTGGCGCAGGCATCCATCCCATAAAGGCAATTAAAAAAGCAATGGTTATTTTATTGTCGGGAAATACAGGTGTAAAATCGAACCGGTAACTAGTGTTTTGATAGGCGATAATCATGGCACTTATAGTGCTGATTGATAAAATGATAACAATGATTTTCATTAAATTATCGAGTAATCGGTATTTGCCAATCATTAAAATCAAGAAACAAACAAAGGTAATTAAAACACTCCAAATTAATGTATTATCACTAACGCCAAATAATTTGGTCGCTATTCCGGCAGTTACTATGGTTACCGCTGCCTGAATGGTAAACATGGTGGCAAAAGTTAATAGGTAATAAAACCACAACATACCTTTACCTAAGCGTTTATAACCGTCGATTAAACTTTCGCCCGTGGCGGCGGCATAGCGCGGACCGTATTGAAAAAAGGGATATTTAAAAAGGTGAACCAACAATAAAGCCCAAAGTAAACCCATTCCGTAATCGGCTCCAGCCCTTGTAGATTGCACTAAATGTGAAACACCAATGGCCGCACCGGCAAATAATAATCCGGGTCCTAGGGTCTTAAGGGTATCTGATAATTTTTCCATTTTAAAAAAATTAGTTGTTAATGATGATTTCGGCTAATAATTTTTTGGCACGAAGGAGTTTGATTTTTACATTATTAATGGGTTCATTGAGTTCTTGGGCAATTTCTTTATAACTTAATTCCATAAAAAATCGCAAATTTATAACTTGTTGATAATGTGGTTTTAGCTGTTTAATATAAGCTAATAATTGAGCTAAATTTTGTTCTTGGATTAATTTATCTACCGGCGATAGTTGTTCGTCAGATATTTGGTCAACTTCTTTTTGGTGTTTGTGGATAGAAATTAAATCGGGATTTTGTTTTCTAAAATGGTCGATATTGATATTCCTCGAAATGGTAAATAGCCAGGTTTCAAAACTAAATGCCGGATTGTAAGTATGGAGTTTGTCAAAAGCCTTTGCAAAGGTTTTGATGGTAATGTCTTCGGCTTCATCTTCATCTTCGGTTTTGCTCACCTGAAAGTTATAAATAGCTTTCCAATAATTATTTAATAAGGAGCTATAAGCAATTTGGTTGCCTTGTTTTGCTTGTTCAATTAACGCCAAAATTGCTTGATCTTCTACCAATGTGTGGGTTTTGAAAACTTATTGCCTATAAAAATACGCAATTGAATCAAAAGTAAAATAATTTCAAGAAAGAAACCCAAAAATACCAAATCTTTTTCTTGTAATTTTTTTGCCGAAGCATAAAGAATGAGATAGTAAATTAAAAATCTAATTCCGATTAATGGTAATATAACGAGCGGTTTAAAGGCAAATATTAAGACTAAAATCGATAAAATCCAAAACAAAAGTTGGGAGGTATAAAAAAGTCCCAATAAAAATTTATGAAAGGGTTTGTAAAAAGTAGCCGTAGAAACGTGACGTTTTTTTTGATTAATCCATTCTTTAAAGGTGGTTTTAGGTAGTGAAGTGGTAAACGAATCTTGCGAAATGCAAACAGCGGTATTAGCTTTTGTAGCCATTTGATTGACAAACAAATCATCATCGCCTGATTTAATTTTCATATGTTTTATAAAGCCATTTGCCTCAAAAAACAAGTTTTTTTTATAAGCCATATTTCTGCCAACACCCATATAAGGAACGCCGGCTTTGGCATATCCAAAATATTGAATAGCAGTTATAAGCGTTTCATAACGAATCAATTTATTCAAAAAAGTTTTGCTTTTTTTATAGCCACCATAACCAATCACAATTTGTTTATCATGGTTAAATTGGCTCGCCATGGCGCTAATCCAGTGTGTTGAATTTGGTTTGCAATCGGCATCGGTAAACAGTAAATATTCGCAAGATGCGGCTTTTATGCCAAGGGTTAGGGCGTATTTTTTGTTGCCCCAAAATTGTTCATTTTCTTTAACATCAACGAGCTTAATATGTGGATAAAGCATTAAAAAACTTTCGATTACCTCAAGTGTTTCATCCGAAGAATTATCGTTTATGACCACTAATTCAAAATTTGGATAATCTTGTTTAAAAAGAAGTGGAATTAAACGTTTTAAATTTTTTCCTTCGTTTTTAGCACAAATAATTACCGAAATGGGTTTGGTAAATTCTGGCGATGGTTTTGGTTTTGCCCAACAAAATAGGCTAAAAACGCCAAGGTAATAGCATAATTGTATCGCAATGACGCCATAAAAACTTAGGAGTAATATGTTTTGTAAAGTGCTGATAGTTATTTGTTTTCGCAGTTTTCGGGCAATTTGCCACAATAGCTGCAAGTTTCGCCGGTTTTGTTTAAATGAGGATTTTGGCTAGCACAAGTGCCAGCAAATTTGCCATCTTTTTTTGCCCAAAGTTTTATGGCAATTGCTGCAAATGCTAGGGCGAGCATTCCAATTGTAATTAAGATGAGTTTCATATAGTTTATTTATTGCAAATACTGAACCCCAAAATTACGAATAAAAGCCCAACTTTTTAAAGTTGGGCCTAATATTTAGTTAATCTTCGTTGTTTTTTATAAGCTCATTTTGAATATTGATTGGCACAGGTTCAAAATTTACAAATTTTGTATTAAACGAGGCTCTTCCTTGGGTTATAGAACGTAAGGTAGTTGAAAATTTATAGAGTTCAGCTAAGGGTGTTCTGGTAGTTATTTGCTGATATTTACCCAAACTTTCGAGTCCTAAAATGATTGAGCGTCTTGATTGCAAATCGGTCATGACATTTCCCATCAGTTCTTCAGGAACTTTTACAATGACTTCGTTTATGGGCTCCATTAACTTTGGATTGGCATTTAAAAAGGCAGCTTTAAAGGCGTGTGCACCAGCAATTTTAAATGAAATATCATTTGAATCTACCGGATGCATTTTGCCGTCAAATACCATGACTCTGATATCTCGGGCATAAGATCCCGTTAAGGGTCCTGTTTCCATAACTTCTAAAATGCCCTTCAAGATTGAAGGTAAATAACGCGCGTCAATAACGCCACCAACAATACAGTTATAAAAAACTAATTTACCGCCCCAAACCAAGTCAATAACTTCCTTGCCACGAATGTTAAAGCCTTCGGGCTCGGGCATACCTTCAAACCACGGTTCTATTTTTAGGTGTACTTCGCCAAATTGTCCTGCGCCACCTGATTGTTTTTTATGTTTATAACTAGCTGTAGCCGAGCGTTGAATAGTTTCTCGGTAAGCTACACGAGGCTGCTCAAAATGGGCGGTGATGCCAAAATTATTCTTTAGGGTCCAATCAATAATGGCTAAATGAAGTTCACCTTGGCAGGATAATATTTGTTGTTTGAGCTCTTTTGAATAGTTAAAATTAACGGTCGGATCTTGACTTTCTATTTTTCTAAGCACCTCATTCAATTTTTCATCATCTTTTTTATCTTGGGCGGAGGTGGCTTTTTGAATCCGCGCTTCGGGATAACTTATTGGTTTAATGGTAATTTTATGTTCTATTGGGTGAAGCGTGTCATTTGTTTCGGTAACTTTTAACTTTAAAGTTGCGCCAATATCACCGGCATGAAGTGATTCAACCAGTTCTCTTTTTTTGCCATCCATAATGAATAATTGGTTTAAAACTTCAACGTCTCCTTTTCTTGAATTTTCGAGTTTATCATTTTGATTTAGCGTGCCCGACATCACCTTAAAAAAGCTGATTTTACCCAAATTTGGTTCATACACGGTTTTGAAAACAAATAGAATGGTTTGGTCTTTTGGATTATAAAAAACCTCTTTATTTTCAACACTCAATTGTGGTTTTAAATCGGCGGCGGCTGGAATGACATTATCAATAAATCCCATTAGGCGACCGCTACCCATATCTTTTAAGGCCGAAACACAAAATACCGGAAACAATTCGTTGTTTAACATGCCAATTTTGATGCCTTTACGCATTTCATCTTCTGTTAAAGTGCCATTTTCAAAATAGAGTTCCATTAAATTTTCGTCATTTTCGGCCGCTTTTTCAATCAATTCATTGTGGAGTTTTTCAGCGAGTTCCTTTTGGTTAGCGGGGATTTCGAGCTTTTCGGGTTTACCGCCATCGGGTTTAAATTTATAGAGTCTCATTTTAAGCACATCAACAATACATTGTGCGCCGTTTATAACGATGGGGTATTGAATTTTGATGGCATTTTTGCCGACTAAGTTTTTTAAACTGTTAAAACTTTCGTCAAAATTTGCTTTTGGGTGGTCAATTTGGTTGATTACAAACACGGTTGGTTTGTTAAAGCGATCAATATAATTCCAAATAATTTCAGTGCCAACTTCAACGCCATATTGGGCATTTATGAGCATAATAATGCTATCGGCAACGTGCATGGTTGACGCGATTTCTCCTATAAAATCATCTAATCCCGGAGTGTCTATAATATTGATTTTATAATTGCGCCATTCGGTGTGCAGTGGTGTTGCATAAATTGAAGATTGGCGCTCTTGTTCAATGCTTTGGTAGTCGGACACGGTATTTTTTTCTTCAACACTACCGCGTCTATTCAGAAGTCCAGCTTCAAAGAGCATTGTTTCGGCCAATGTTGTTTTCCCGCTATTATGAGCGCCAACAAAGGCAATGTTTTTAATGAATTTTTCATCATATACCTTCATAATTTGAAAATTTAATGTTAAGAACGCTTAAAGTTACTAAAAATGAAAATATAATAAATGAATTTTTAAATAAAATAATTGAAATCTTTTTTTAGGGACTTTTACAATTCAAAAAAATCATAACGTTTCCTCAGGCACTTGCAGTGAGGGTGTTAGCTATGGCGAATTTAGAATCTTAAAAATGTTAAAATTATTGAATGGCCATAACTTTTATTTCCACACGCTGGTTTAAAATATTTGCTTGATTGGTATTTGAAGTGTCTATCGGGCGATTTTTACCATAACCTTGATAGCTAATTTGACTTTTTGCAATGCCTCTATCAAATAAAAAATAGGCAACATTTTTAGCGCGGTTAGTAGAAAGTTCTTGTGCGTAATTATCTGGTGGCAAAGTGTTTGTGTGACCGCCAACCTCAATTTTTACTTCAGGATTTTGTTTTAAAAACTTAAACAATTCCATTAAGGTGCGTTTGGCTTCTCTGGTAAGGGCATACGAATCGGGTTCAAAATACAAATTGGGTAAAGCAAAACGCTGTCCTATTTTTAATTGATTTGATTTGATGGTTTTTGAATCAAAATCTGCACTTTTTTCTACTTTTAAAACCTTGGTAACATCTTCTTTATTAATAGGCTCTTGGCGGATATTTGTTTGAATTTTATCATTAATAGTGGTTTGATTGGCTATTATTTGAGAATTGTTTTGGTTTTTAGTATCAGTAACTTGGTAGCCAATGCGCATACCATTCTGATAAAAGTTTGGTGCGGCATAAGCAATGCTTGTATTAACATTTTTAAGTACAGCTTTATTTATTACAAATTTTCCGTTGGCGCAATCTACCTCAAAATCGGGATCTGCAATTTCAAGATTGTTGATATTTTTATAAAAGGCTTTGGCATTTTGACGCTCTAAATTAAAGGTCAAATTATCAATGTTTGGTGTGTTAATGGTAACTTGTGAGCTGTCGGCATTGTAGCTAAAATCAGCGTATTTTAAAATGGCTCTTTTATTGGCAACGCTCTGAATGGCTTGATATTTATACTGATTAGTAACAATTGCCAATGAGTCTTTTAGCCTATTTTGATATTCTAAGGTAGTTTCAAACATCCCTTTCGCCGACCAGCTTTCAATACTTTTGGTAAAGTAATTATTTACCTCCTCACACGGACTCGACATATCAAGACTACCTAAAGCGGCTATGGCATCAATATCAGCACCAAAACGTTTATTGGGTTTATAATTGGTCATTAAATCGGTGATTCTAACAAAATAAAATTTATCGTAGGCTTGAACAAAGGCGCTAATATCAACCGAAGCCGAAATTTCGTTTACAATGCCCACGTTAATCCAATCTTTGCCATCTTTAGAGATTTCTACTTGTGTGGGTTCAAAAGTGCCACCTACTTCAAAAATGTATAAATCAGATCCGGCAACATCAATTAGTGCATTATCGGTAAATTGCACGGTTACACTTGCGCCATAACCCAGGGCATACATGTTAGAATCCGGTTGACCGATAATATAGTCTTCTTTTGTAAAAAAACGAGAAGCAGCAGGTTCTCCAGGAGTAGCGCCAACCAATTTATCGGCAAAAGCCAATGGGCCTAACGGAATGGTTACTTTGTGATCGCGCCAGTCAAAATAATAATTTTTTTGGGCTTGGGTAAAAGCAGAAATCAAACAAATAAACAGGGCGATGATTTGTTTTATAGGGCGATTGTTTGGGTTTATTTGCAAGGCTCTTTTTTTAGTTGAATGTAAAAGTAAAAAATAAAATTAAGAAAAAACATTGACTTCAATTTCTAAATCAATTTTAAAAGTTTCCATGACCGTTTTTTGGATGGTTTTTGCCAAAAACAGAATGGCAGTGCCACTGGCATTTCCATAGTTTACAAGCACCAATGCTTGTTGTTGGTGAACGCCGGCATCACCAATGCGCTTTCCTTTAAATCCGCATTGTTCAATAAGCCACCCTGCGGGAATTTTAAATTGATTTTCCGAAATTCTATAAAATGGGCAATTTTGATTTGCTTTTTGCATCGCCTTAAATTGGTTAAAATCAATGATGGGGTTCTTAAAAAAACTGCCACTGTTGCCAATTTCTTTCGGGTCGGGTAATTTTGAACGTCTAATTTTTATAATGGCTTGGCCTATTTGAGATAAATTGGGTTTTAAAATACCCTGAAGTTCTGTTTTTAGCGCGCCATAATCGCTATTTATTTGATGTTGTGATGTAGTCAATTTAAAAGTAACCTTTAAAATGACATACTTATTTTTTGCCTCAGATTTGAAAATAGAATCGCGATAACCAAATTGGCAATCGGCATTAGAAAAATACACTTTTTCCTTTGATTTTAGGTCTAAGGCTTCAACTTGGTAAATGGTGTCTTTTACTTCAACACCATAAGCACCAATGTTTTGAATAGGACACGCGCCAACGGTACCGGGGATGAGCGCTAAATTTTCTAAACCACCGTAATTTTTTTTGATGCACCACATTACAAAATCATGCCAATTTTCGCCTGCCATGGCGCTTACTAAAACACAATTTGGCTCGGCTGTATAAGCGGTTTGTGAAATGCCTTTTAAACCGATTTTTATAACAGGTATAGCTATGTCTTTTGTGAGTAACATATTGCTTCCACCCCCCAAAATAAAAGAATTGGGATTTTGAATTAAAGCTTCTTTTAAGGCTTGCTCTGAATCAATTTCAATAAACTGCTTGGCATTGACATCAATGCCAAAAGTATTGTAAGGTTTTAGCGATATGTTTTTTAAAAGTGTCATTAATTTTTATACACTTTTAAGGCAGCTTTTAAAACGTTAACGGCGCTTATTAAATCTTCTTTTTTAAGAACATAAGCAATGCGAACTTGGTTTTTACCTGTACCTTTGGTTGAATAAAATCCGCTGGCGGGCGCTAACATTACCGTTTCGCCGATAAGGTTAAAATCCTCTAACAGCCATTGTGCAAACTTATCTGTATCTTTAACAGGAAGTTGTGCAATACAATAAAAGGCACCTTTTGGCATACTTACTTTAACGCCATCAATCTTTTGCAAAGCAGTAATCAGGGTGTTTCTTCTACTCACATATTCGGCTTTTACCGCATCAAAATAATCTTGAGTGGTTTCTAATGCAGCTTCGCTGGCAATTTGAGCATAGGTTGGCGGACTTAAGCGCGCTTGAGCAAATTTTAAAGCGGTAGCCAATAACTCTTTATTTCGGGTAACGATGCAGCCAATTCTAGCACCACACATACTGTAACGTTTTGAAACAGAGTCAATCATAATGGCATGTTGGTCTAAATCCTTTTCGGTCATTATGGAGTGAAATTTTAAACCGTCATAGACAAATTCTCGATATACCTCATCGGCAATTAAAAATATATTGTATTTAAGAACCAAGGCTTTGAGTTGTTTAATTTCATCTTTTGTATAAATATAACCGGTCGGATTTCCAGGGTTACAAATTAAAATGGCTCGGGTTTTTGGGGTAATTAGTTTTTCAAAATCGGTAATAGGAGGTAAGGCAAAACCTTCGTCAATAGAAGATTTTACGGGAACAACATTTACACCGTTTAAGGTTGAAAATCCATTATAATTAGCATAAAAAGGTTCTGGAATAATAATTTCATCACCTTGGTCGGCAATACTTCCAATGGTAATAATAAGCGCTTCTGAGCCTCCAGTGGTTATAATTATTTCATTAGCTTTTACTTTTATGTGATGTTTGGCATAGAAATTTGCGAGCTTTTCGCGATAAGCATCTGAGCCTTCCGAGCGACTGTATGCTAATACTTCAAGGGTGTTATTTTTAACGGCATCTAAAGCTACTTGTGGTGTTTTTATGTCGGGCTGACCAATATTTAAGTGATATACTTTAATACCTCTTTTTTTGGCGGCTTCGGCATAAGGTACTAATTTACGAATAGGTGATTCAGGCATTGACTGCCCTTTGAATGATATTTTTGGCATGATTGATGACTTTAATTTGCAATGCAAAATTGCAAAATATATTTTTAAGAAGTCTTAAAAAGTCTAAGTATTTGAGTCGTTAAATTTTTACCAAATGTTTTTATTTTGCAGTAACAAATGCTATATTTGAATGTTTTAGAATTATAAATCAACCTGATAAATATCGGATGTTTAGAATAAGATTAACATTTATAATAACACTCTTTATAATTTGCCAAAACATCTTGGCACAAGACCAATTTTATATAAATAACAATAGTGATAAGTATGTTTTATCTTTTAAAATGGTAAATAATTTAATGGTTATCCCCGTTGAAGTTAATGGTAAAAAATTATCCTTTTTACTAGACACAGGGGTTTCTAACACCGTCATTTTAAATATCAAGGTAGTTGACTCACTGAAATTAAAAAATATCGAAAAAATTAAAATCCAAGGTTTAGGAGTAGGCGAATTTGTAGATGCCATCAAATCGACAAACAATAATATTATAGTTGGTAAAAACATCACCAATAAAAATCATAAAATATATCTGATTTTAGAGGGCGGAATTAACTTATCTAACAGAATTGGCGAAGAAATTCACGGCATTATTGGTGGCGATTTGTTTAAAGATTTTATCATTAAAATAAACTACAGCACAAAGCAAATTACGTTTTATAAACCAAACACTTATCATTATAAAAGTTGCAAAAAATGCGAACTATTACCCTTGAGTTTTATTGCCGAAAAGCCCTATGTTAATGTGGTAGCCAATTTTTCGGACACCATTTCCGTAAATTCTAAATTATTGCTTGACACCGGCGGTAGTGATGCACTTTGGTTATTCGAAAACAAAGAAGCAAAGATAAGCGTGCCACAACTTTTTTTTGATGATTATCTAGGGCAGGGATTAAATGGCAATATTTATGGTAAACGAAGCCGAATCAAAAGCTTGCAAATAGGAAAATTTGAATTGAAGAACATCACGGCATCTTTTCCTGACACCTTGTCATTATCACAATCTATGCGTCATTTCAGTAGGCGCGGTACCATTGGTTCCGAAACACTTAAGCGCTTTTATCTCATTATTGATTATCCTAATAAAAAAATCACTTTTAAAAAGAATTCAAAGTTTTTTGATGAAGAATTTAATTACAATATGAGTGGTATTGAAGTAGCTTATAACGGACAAATGTTGGTGAGTGAAAAGGTTATAAAAGATTTTCAAACTAGCTCGGGCAATAAGGTTTCGAATGCCGAAAGGGGCATTACCATTGATTATGAATACGGTTATGTTTTGAGCCTCAAACCATCCATTCAAGTTACCGATATTAGAAAAAATTCCCCCGCCGAATTGGCTGGAGTTCAGGAAGGTGACTATTTATTGGAAGTTAATGGCAAACCTATATACAGCTATTCTATTCAAGATTTGATGAGTCTTTTTTATGAAAAAGAAGGGCGCGAAATCGAATTGATAGTCGATAGAAATGGTTACCGTTTTAGCTTCAATTTTAAACTTAAAAAAATATTATAGGCCTATTTAGTTACTACAACGCCTTTTATAAAAATTGTGAATTCTACCGTTTTGGCATTAGAATAAATGGTGATATTTTTTTGAAAAGCCCCCACACGATTGGTATCATAATGAACTTTTATTTCTCCCTTTTTTCCTGGCATAATAGGCTCTAAAGGTTTTTCGGGAATGGTACAGCCACAACTTGAACGAATATCGCTAACAATTAACGGCGCATTACCAATGTTGGTAAATACAAAAGTTCTGTAACCATCGCTACCTTTTTCAATGTTTCCATAATCAATGGTGGTTTGGTCAAATTTAAATTCGGGCGAATTTTTAGTTTCGGTTTGAGACCAACCAACAAGTCCAAAAAATAACAGAATTAAGCTTAATTTTTTCATTGTATCTATTTTCATTGTATGATTTTTTAGTGCGATAAATGTAGCACAAAACTTTCAAAAAACAAAAGTACAATTAAAGTATGCTCGTTTTTATCTTAACTCGGATATAATTACATTTGCACTTATTTCAACAAAAAAAGCTTATGTCATTGCCAACACATTACAATCCTGAAAACGTAGAAGATAAGTGGTATGCGTATTGGATGGAACACAATTATTTTCATTCAGAACCCGATTCAAGAGTGCCTTACACCATTGTTATTCCGCCACCCAACGTTACCGGCGTGTTGCACATGGGGCACATGCTCAACAATACCATTCAAGATGTGTTGATTCGCCGTGCACGGATGCAGGGTTTTAACGCCTGTTGGGTTCCCGGAACCGACCATGCTTCTATTGCTACCGAAGCTAAAGTGGTTAATAAATTAAAGGAGGAAGGTATCGCTAAAGCGGATTTAACACGCGCGCAATTTATAGAACACGCTTGGAAATGGACTCATAAACACGGCGGAATTATTTTAGAACAACTCAAAAAACTTGGGGCGTCATGCGATTGGCAAAGAACTAAATTTACAATGGACGACGATTTAAGTGAATCGGTAATTGACGTTTTTATTGATTTATATAAAAAAGGATTGATTTATCGCGGTTATCGCATGGTTCATTGGGATCCGCAAGCCAAAACAACCTTGTCGGATGAAGAAGTAATTCATGTTGAAAAAAATAGCAAACTTTATTATTTACGCTACCAAATTGAAGGCTCTAAAGATTTTGTTACCATTGCCACAACCAGACCCGAAACCATTTTGGGCGATACCGCCATTTGTGTAAATCCTAATGATGCGCGATTTACTAATCTAGTCGGCAAAAAAGCCTTAGTTCCCATTGCTAACCGCAACATTCCTATTATTGCTGATGATTATGTTGATATGGAATTTGGTACAGGTTGCCTAAAAATTACGCCTGCTCATGATCCTAACGATAAACTAATCGGCGAAAAATACCAACTTGAAATTATTGATATCTTTAATGATGACGCCACTTTGAATGATTTTGGTTTGCATTATAAAGGTTTAGATAGGTTTGTAGCCCAAAAAGCCATTGTTAAAGAATTAGAAGCACTTGGCAATCTTGTAAAAGTTGAAGATTACAAAAATAAGGTCGGCACATCAGAGCGTACAGGTGCTATTATTGAGCCAAAAATTTCGGCACAATGGTTTCTTAAAATGAAAGATTTAGCACAACCTGCTTTAGATGCTGTGGTGAATGATGCGGTGCAATTAGTCCCCGATAAATTTAAAAATACCTATCGTTATTGGATGGAAAATGTGCGCGATTGGAACATTTCTCGTCAATTGTGGTGGGGACATCAAATTCCTGCTTGGTTTTATGCCAATGGCGTAAATGATTTTGTTGTTGCCAAATCGGCGACAGAAGCCTTAGCGCTAGCTCAAGAAAAATTGGGAAATAAAAATTTAAAAGAAACCGATTTAAGGCAAGAATCGGATGTTTTGGATACTTGGTTTTCGTCTTGGTTATGGCCAATTTCGGTTTTTGACGGCATACGATACCCTGAAAATAAAGATATTAACTATTATTACCCAACAAACGATTTGGTTACCGCTCCCGAAATTTTATTCTTTTGGGTGGCACGTATGATTATTGCTGGTTATGAATACCGAGGCGAAAAACCTTTTACTAATGTTTACCTTACCGGAATTGTCCGCGATAAATTAGGTCGAAAAATGTCAAAATCACTAGGCAATTCGCCCGATCCTATTGAATTGATGAAAAAATTTGGTGCTGATGGCGTGCGTGTTGGAATGTTGCTAACCTCACCAGCCGGTAACGATTTACCTTTTGACGAAGACTTATGCCAGCAAGGACGGAACTTTACCAATAAAATATGGAACGCTTTTAGGCTGGTAAAACAATGGGAAGTTGATGAAAAAATTCCACAACCCGAAGCTTCTAAAATTGCGGTTGATTGGTATCAGGCTAAATTTCAAAATGTGCTCATACAAACCGAAGATTCCTATAAAAAATACCGCTTAAGCGAGGCTTTAATGAGCATTTATAAATTGGTTTGGGATGATTTTTCTTCTTGGTTTTTAGAAATGGTGAAACCTGAATACCAACAACCAATCGACGCTAAAACTTATAAATCGGTCATCAACTTTTTTGAGGATAACCTGAAATTATTGCATCCTTTTATGCCATTTATTACGGAGGAAATTTGGCAACTATTCGAAAAACGATCGCCAAAGCAAGCCTTAATAATTGCCGAATATCCAAAACAAAGCGACTATAATAGCTTCCTTTTGCAGGAATTTGACATTGCTAGTGAGGTGATTACAAATATTAGAGCCATCCGTAAAGAACACAAAATTGCCTTTAAAGACACTATTAATTTAGCAGTTATTAAAAATTTAGACTTAACACCAACATTTAATGCGGTAATAAAAAAATTAGGCGCTATTGATGTTTTATCTTTTGTGGATGACAAAGTTGAGCAAGCGGTTTCATTTAGAGTTAAATCTTTTGAATATTTTATTCCAATAAAAAAAGTGGTAAATGCCGCTGAAGAACAAGCCAAAATTACCGAAGAACTAAACTATACCAAAGGCTTTTTAAAGTCCGTTCGCGCTAAGTTGGCAAATGCCCGTTTTGTTGAAAGTGCCCCTGCTCAAGTGGTGGCGAATGAAAAACAAAAGGAAGCTGATGCTTTGGCAAAAATTAAAACGCTAGAAGAAAGCTTGTCGAATTTGTAAAATTATTTGTTGGTTTTTTACAAAACGGCACGCACCTACAAACGGTATGCTCCTACGGAGCTATAAACGGCTTGCATCATTGGTTAAATCTATTTGTAAAAACCACACGCTTTTTTTTGCTCCGTAGTGGCTAACTGTTTGTAGAAAAAATAACCGTAACCCAACAAAAGCTCCGTAGGAGCGTGCCGTTTGTAGCTGTTAAAAATAATAAAGATCAAACCTCTAGCGCTTGGATTTGTTTATATTTTAAATTTATGAGCTAAGCCTATAAAAAAAAGACTGCCTTTTGAGCAGTCTTTTAGTTTTTTTGAGATTTGGATTATTTTTTTATACTTACAACCGAAGCTTCAATTAGCACATCATCCCAAGTTTTGCTGATGCCATCTTTACCTTTATGTAAATCAAAACAAGCTTTATTAAGGGAAGCAAACGCTTCAGTTACATTCCATTCTGGCAAATTCATCACACCAGAAAAGTGGATGGTATCACCAGCAGTTGTAAAAGTAAGTGGTAGGCTTTTAGTTACACCATTCATAACAACTTCAAGTGAACCCATTTTATCACCTTCAACATGAATAGTGCCATTAAGCAAACTTGTATTAGCCATAATGCCGAAAAATAAATCTTTGAGTTTGCCATCGCGTTCAGGATTATTGCTAAAAAGGCTACTAACCGGAATGCTAAATTGAAGGCTATCTAAAGCCAATTCAGCCGTTTCTGCCTGTTTAGAGTTAGTGATATTGATTGTTTTAAACACACCACTCACGGGCAATTTTTCGGTAGTTTTGTAGGCCGTCCATTTAATGGTTGCGGATGAATCTACCACTGTAAAACCAGTTTCAGCGGTTTTTTCAGAGTCATTTTTAGCGTTTTTGCAAGCGCTAAGGCTCAACACCATCACAGCGATAAGCAGGAATTTTAATTTTGATTTCATATTTATTTAGTTAATAGTTTCGTGGGTTATGCTTTCTACAATTTTAATGTATTCAATTTTAGCTTCTGTAATGCTAGTACCTTTGAGTTGGGTAAAGGCATTGAATTTAAAAGCATTTCTAATGTTTGTTTCATAAGATTTTTCTGGAAATCTAGGACGGTCTTTAGTCGCTAATTTATAATAAGCATACAAACGCAACATAACATCGGGTGGCACTTGGCTTTGGTTAATGGCCGATGCTATTTGATAGGCTTTGTCAAAACGTTCTTCCAAACCTTTCATAATACACTAGCAATAACAGTTTTACCTCCAATAGCTTTGTCGTTTAATTGGACGTTGATCTTAAAATTTAAGGGGACAAAAATATCTATTCTTGAACCAAATTTTATAAATCCGGCATCAGCGCCTTGAGAGACTTTGGCATTAGGTTTGGCATAGTTAACAATACGCCTAGCCATAGCGCCCGCAATTTGGCGGTAAAGAATTGGACCTACTTTTTCGTTCTCAACCACAATGCTTGTGCGCTCATTTTCGGTAGAAGATTTTGGATGCCAAGCTACCAAATATTTTCCGGGATGATATTGGCTGTATTTTACAATTCCACCAATGGGATAGCGGGTTACATGAACATTTAAAGGCGACATAAATATAGAGATTTGGCGTCGTTTATCCTTAAAAAATTCAGCTTCAAAAACTTCCTCTATAACAACAACTTTGCCATCGGCTGGAGCGAGAATTTGAGTGTCATCACAACTAATTACTCTTTTTGGATTTCTAAAAAATTGAAGTATCATCACATAACAAAATAAAATCAGAATTTCTAATACGTTTGTTTGTAATGATTGACCAAATAAATAATCGGTTGTTAAAATTAGCACCACGGTAATCATTCCGGCGATGCTTATTATTTTGAAGCCTTCTTTATGAAACATAGCTATTTAACGAGTTGAAGAAACAAATATACAAAAGGTGCAACTAAAATAAGACTGTCTAGCCGGTCTAAAAATCCACCGTGACCGGGAATGACTTTAGCACTGTCTTTTACGTGGGCTAAGCGCTTAAATTTAGATTCAACTAAATCGCCCATAACAGCTAAAATGCCACAAATATTTGCAAAAATAAACCAGTGAAGCATTCCTAATTCGGCCGGATAATAGGTTGACATAATGTATCCTATTATGTTTGTTGCCATAATGCCACCTATAAATCCTTCGATGGTTTTATTAGGAGAAATACGCTCTATGAGTTTGTGTTTTCCAATACTTTTACCAACAATATAGGCAAAGGTATCGTTTGTCCAAATTAGAATAAAGGCTGCAATAATAAGGGTTGGATTATAATTGCCATCAGAGGGACTATAACTGCTATGAATAAAAGGAATTCTAATTAACAAACCAAAAGGCAGAATAACATAAATAATACTCAAAACAAAATTGCTAATATCGTTTTTAGATATTTTATCATTTAAAAACATGAGTGTAAACGGAATGACCACGCTAATAATGGTTAAAGCATAAATAAAGTAACCTGGAAAATAATCAGTAAAGCTGATAAAAATTAAAACGGCAATTACGTAAATCCAATTTGAGCGATATTTTATAAGGTTTTTAAATTCTTTTACGCAAAGTAACATCAGTAAAAAAAATAAAGCATAATAACTATGCTTTGAAGAATAGGTTGAAACCAGTAGGGTTGCAGCGTAGATTAGAGCAAATACGGCCCTGATATAAAATTCCCTCATATTATAAATCTTCTAGCAAAAGGAGGTATAGGTTTTTGGCATTGTTATTACCATACGTCATAAAATTGGTAGAGGTGTCGTTTGGATTATAGTTTTTTATAGCGGTAATGTTGCTGGGAATGGTATTGTTTTGATAGCGGTTTTTGATTCCCGTCAAACTTTCGCCTTTATTGTTGACCAACTGGCTGGTTTTAGCAAAAACAATAAAATTTTGAGGTAAATCAACTAATTTATATTCCTTTAACTGTTTTGATGAAAATAATATGCTGCCATCTTCGGCGATAAGATGTTCGCAATTTGTAAAAAAACAATCAGCTTTATTAATGGAATCGGCAGCGTTAATTTCAAAGTTTTCCATCAATTTATGGAGGCTTTTTGAAAAGCTAAGCATATTTTGCCATCGCTCTTGATCTAGGATATTAACTAAATGATCTTTAATATCTTCGGTTGTTTGGCAATATAAAAACCGTCCTGATTTAGCGATAAAATTTTCAACAAACAGAACGTCTAAAGCCTTTGATTGATTAATCTCAGGCTTTGGCTCTGGTTTGGGGTCGGGTTTAGTTTTAAAAAAAATCTTTAAAAAATCCATAGATGAATCTTAACCGACCAAAAATACAAAAAACAAAATACTAATCTTTATTTTCTTCTAATTTTTCAGCTATTGTTTCAGGTTCAATAAGCTTTTTTTCTGTGAGTTCTACTTTTTCTTCCTCTTTAAAAAGACGTTCGCCAAAAATTTGTACCAAATCATCTCTAAAAATGACTTCTTTTTCTAGTAGTAATTCGGCTAAAGTTGATAATTGATCCTTGTGTTCTTTTAAAATATCAATAGCTCTTTGATATTGAATATCAATAATTTTGTGAATTTCTTGGTCAATAATTTGAGCGGTACTTTCGCTGTATGGTTTGGTAAAGCTATAATCGCCTTGACCACTTGAATCGTAATAAGTCAAATTTCCAATTTTAGGATTCAATCCATAAACGGTAACAATGGCGCGCGCTTGTTTGGTTACTTTTTCTAAATCGTTTAGGGCTCCAGTCGAAATTTTATCAAAAACAACTTGTTCTGAAGCGCGTCCGCCAAGGGTTGCACACATTTCATCGAGCATTTGTTCGGTTTGCACAATCATGCGTTCTTCGGGTAAATACCAAGCAGCACCTAGTGATTGCCCGCGCGGAACGATGGTAACTTTAACCAAAGGCGCTGCGTGTTCAAGCATCCAGCTCACAGTTGCATGACCTGCTTCGTGAAAGGCAATGGTGCGTTTTTCTTTTTTGGTGATGATTTTATTTTTCTTTTCTAAACCGCCAACAATGCGATCAACGGCATCTAAAAAGTCTTGATGAGCAACACTTTTACTGCCATTTCGGGCTGCTATTAGCGCCGCTTCATTGCAAACATTAGCAATATCAGCACCCGAAAAACCGGGAGTTTGTTTTGATAAAAATTTTAAGTCGATGTCTTTTGCGAGTTTAAGCGGACGAATATGGACGTTAAATATGGCTTCACGTTCGTTTAAATCGGGTAAATCAACAAAAATTTGTCGGTCAAATCTACCGGCACGCATCAAGGCTTTGTCTAAAACATCGGCGCGGTTGGTTGCGCCAATAACAATTACATTGGTATCGGTTCCAAAGCCATCCATTTCGGTTAAAAGTTGGTTTAAGGTATTTTCGCGTTCGTCATTTCCACCCGTAATATTGTTTTTTCCTCTGGCACGACCAATGGCATCAATTTCATCAATAAAGATAATTGAAGGTGATTTTACGGCAGCTTGTTTAAATAAGTCTCTTACGCGCGAAGCCCCAACACCCACAAACATTTCAACAAAATCGGAACCTGAAAGTGAGAAAAAGGGCACATCAGCTTCACCTGCAACGGCTTTTGCAAGTAGTGTTTTTCCGGTTCCCGGAGGCCCTACCAATAAAGCACCTTTAGGAATTTTGCCTCCTAAAGAGGTATATTTATCTGGATTTTTAAGAAAATCAACAATTTCTTCAACTTCTTCTTTTGCGCCTTCTAAACCGGCAACATCTTTAAAAGAAACTTTTACCTTGGTGTTTTGATCGAACAATTTAGCTTTTGATTTTCCGATGCTAAATATTTGACCGCCAGGTCCGCCAGCGCCTCCGCCTGACATGCGACGCATAAAATACAACCAAATCAAAATCAAAAAGATGAATGGAGCAAAGGTTAAAATGGTGTCAAATAGGTCGGTTTGCGAATCATTGTTGACATCAAAATCTAAATTAAATTTAGCTTTATTATCTTTAAGCGTATTTTCAAAATTTTGTAAATCACCAATTTGCATTTGGTAAACCGGATTTGCACTGTTAAAAAAGGGCGATGAAGTCAAATCTTTATAGATGGCTTTTTGAAAAGCTTCTTTTTTAAGAATGATTTGTGCCTGAGTTTTATTGACGATGACAATTTTTGAAACATCATTGGTTTGCAAAATAGTTTCAAATTCTTTATTTGAAATATTTTTTGAAGTAAAATTGCTCGATTTAAAGAGCATTGAACTCAAAAAAAGTATCGCTATTGCACCATAAATCCAGTTAATATTAAACTTAGGTTTTAGTTCGGGTGTTGGTTTTTTATCGGTCGTATTTTTTTTCGCCATTTTAATGGTGTTTTTTTAGTATTTAGAATCTATTGATATAATTTCGGCATCGCCCCAAAGATTTTCTATGTGATAAAATTCTCGGGTTTCTTTTTGAAAGATATGTACTACAACGTGAACATAATCCATCAATATCCACGAAGCATTGCTTTCGCCTTCTACATGCCAAGGTTTTTCTTTTATGGCTTTGCTGACAATTTTTTGAACGGAACCTGAAATGGCTCCAACTTGAGTATTTGAGTTTCCGTCACAAATAATAAAATAATCACAAACGGTATTTGCAATTTTTCTCAAATCTAAAATTTTTATGTTATTGCCTTTAACTTCTTCTATTCCTTTAATAATTAAGCTAATGAGCTGGTCTTGATTTTGTGTTTTTTTTGCCATTAAGTGGTTTAAAATTAAGCTACAAATGTATTAATTTTTATTATTAAACTAGTGTATATTTGTTTTCTATGTTTACAATTGTCAAACTTCAAGCCACTAATTCTACCAATACCTATTTAAAAGAGTGGGCTAAAAAATGCGTTTTAAAAAATGCTACCGTTGTTATTGCAACTATTCAAAATAATGGCAGAGGTCAGCAGGGTGAAACTTGGCAATCGGAGGCAGGTAAAAATCTAACCTTTAGTTTATTATACCGATTTAAGAAGCTTGCATTAAACGAACAATTTTATTTGAATTGCGCAATATCATTAGCATTATATGACAGTCTAGTCCCTTTTGTTAAAGATAAGTTAAGTATTAAATGGCCCAACGACATTATGTCAGACCACCAAAAAATAGGTGGAATTTTAATTGAAAATACTGTCAAAAGTGGTTTGATAACGCAATCGGTTATTGGCATTGGCTTAAATGTCAATCAGCTTCAATTTTCTAATAATTTGCCAAATGCAAGCTCTTTAAAATTAGTTTGCAATCAAGATTTTAATTTAGAGGTGATGCTTCAAAATATTTTAAAGGCTTTAGTGGATAAGTTTGAGCATATTGAAAGTAAAGATTTTATAAATTTAAGAGCGTCTTATTTAAAAAGGCTTTATAAAAAAGGAATTTTCTCAAATTATAGCGATGGCAATCAAATTTTTAAAGGTAAAATTTGTGATGTAAACCTTGACGGAAGTTTGTTGTTAGAACTCGAAAATGGTGAGCTAAAGTCTTTTATTAATAAATCAATCAGCTATCTGTGAGCTTAAATCGGTTTACAGTTTGCTCAAATTATCGGCTAAGGTATCGATGAATTTTTGCAGTGGATTTTTAATCATCATCGCCATCATCGCATTAAAATCACCTTCAAAATTAAGTCTTATATTTGAAGAGGCACTATCAAGTTCAACAATATCTGCTGTTAAGCTGAATGGAAATTTATCGCTAGCACTAACTAAGACAATTTTTGTTGGTTTTTCAAGCGAGCCCAACTTTAGTTTAATACTTGGCATCCCCTTGAGGGCAAAGATAAATGATTGGTCAAGCGCTTCAAATTTATCAATATTTTCAGGCATAATTGATTCAAAATTGCTGACTTCTGTCAAAAAATCGAATAGCTGATTGGCACTTTTTTTTACGGATACTTTAGGACTTTCTAATTGCATATTATTTCCAGGTGCTAGGGTTTAAACGCCATTGGTTTAAGGTTTCTAAATCTTTTTCTATAATATAATTGGTGTCAACGGCTTGCGCAATAAGGGTTTGATAATCGCAAAGGCAAGTCAAGTCAACTTTTGCAGCATTAAAATTTTTGTTGGCTTCCTCAAAGTTATAAGTAAAAATAGCCACCATTCCCTTGATATTAACGCCAGCGTCTTTTAGTGCAGCAACGGCATTTAAACTGCTGGCTCCGGTGCTTATTAAATCCTCAATAACAACAACATTTTGGCCTTTTTCAATAAAACCTTCAATCTGATTTTTACGACCGTGACTTTTAGCCTCCGGGCGCACATAAATAAAGGGCAAACCGAGTTCTTCGGCAACCAAAACTCCAATAGCAATAGCGCCTGTAGCAACCCCGGCAATCACATCGGGTTTGCCAAACCGCGCTTCAATTGCTGTGGCAATATTTTGACGGATAAAATTGCGAATACTCGGAAAAGAAAGGGTGATACGGTTATCGCAATAAATGGGCGATTGCCAGCCCGAAGCCCAAGTAAAAGGTTCTTGAGGTTGTAGTTTTATGGCTTTAATCTGTAAAAGTAGTTCGGCTGTTTTTTTTGCCGTATTTTTGTCGAAAATCATAGCGCAAATGTATGTAATTTTTTATAATGACAAACCCATTTTACTTGCTGAAAATAACAAAAAATGCAAGAATTTTAAAAGTTTTAATTGTGATAAAGTTGGTGTAAAAGATGCTTTAAATCTACTTAAAAACTCCGATTTAATGGGAGCTTGTTTTGTAGATAAATCATTAGAATTAGGGTATAATAATTTTGTTAAAAATTTTAAAATCATAGAAGCTGCGGGAGGTTTGGTTAAAAATTCTTCAGGCGATTTGTTATTTATTTTTAGAAATGGATTTTGGGATTTGCCAAAGGGAAAAATTGAAAAAAATGAATCGGTTAGCGAGGCCGCTTTGCGCGAAGTTAAAGAAGAATGTGGGGTATCCGATTTAAAAATTGATTCCTTTTTTGATAAAACCTATCATATTTATGAATATAAAAACCAATTTATTTTTAAGCTAACACATTGGTTTAAAATGACTACCTATTCAAACAACGAATTGATTCCTCAACTTGAAGAAGGCATTACAAAAACCGCATTTTTGGATGCTAATACGCAAAAAGTGGCCTTGAAAAACACCTATCCAAATTTAATTGAATTGCTTAAAAGGTATCAAACTTTTTAATTTACCCTAAAAATGGGATATTTTAAAAAGGCTTGCTCTTTATATTTTGAGTTAACATAAATATAATTGAGTTGAGCATACCAACTGGCAGCAAATTTTTCATCAGTTTTTTTCTTAGTTTCAAAATTGGCTTTAAGCTGCGGATTTGCTTTTAAAATATCTAGGGCTAAATCTTCAAAAACATAAGGCGAAAAGCCTTCCTTTTGTTGCAAAATGGTATCAAAAAAATTCCAATTAAAAAATGAATCTTGGGCACTTGGCTCTAAGGTTTCTAACACATAACGCGCACTATAAGGTTGTAGCGGAACATAATAGTCTCCTTTTTTAAAGTTAATGGTATCTTGGCTTGATGTTACTATAGTTTTGTAATGCAAATAATGACCTTCGTAAGGGTTATTTTGTGTTTTAAAATCGGAAATATGATAGACTTCAACAATAAAACTGGTATCATTTTTAAAAGGAATGAGCGCTACTTTATTCCGTTTTAACCGTTCAATTACAGGCCAAAACCCTTGTGGAATAACATAAGCTTTTGGAATGTTTACAAACTTATCGGGTTTAAAATTATCGTAATAATTTATGGGTTTTGTAAAAGGTTTAGTTCTGTCATATTTTAATCGGTCAAGACCGGTAATTTCACTTTTTAGGATGCTAGCTTCAAAACCTTTAAACTGTAAAGTGCTGGTTTTAGTGCTGTCAACCTCCCACGATAGTGGATAAGTTTTTTGCGCAAGCACGTCAATAAAGGCTTTTGCCCTGATTTTTTTTATGTTTTCGCCGTTTTGTTTGATAAAATTCAAAGCACTCATCATCAATTGATAAGTGGCTTCAACTCGTGGCTTATAAGCTTTTAACATATGCGTTTCAACCATCATACCCAAGGTGTTAAAAAGGGTTGTGTAACCGGTAGAATAACGAGGGGCATCCATAAATTGAGAAAAACCGACTTCGGGAACTTCATTATAAACATTCACATAAGGGGTAACTTCAATGCCCTTCAATTTTAAATCGGCTAACAAATTTGGCATCATCGTTTGGTGCAAATAAGCGCCTAATTCACCTCCCAATTTATTGTGCTGGGTAAATAAATGTGTTAAAGTATATTGATAATCAGCGCCATTGCTCACATGATTGTCTATAAATACATCGGGTTTTAGCAAATGGAAAAGCTTTGAAAACGATTGTGCATTTTTGGTGTCATTTTTTATAAAATCGCGGTTTAAATCAAAATTTCGAGCATTGCCTCTAAATCCATATTCTAATGGGCCGTTTTGATTGACACGCGTGGTACTATTCCGATTTAAAGCACCGCCAATATTGTAAACTGGAATAACAGCAATGACTATATTTTGGAATGAGTTTTTAAGATTTTTGTCTTGCACAATATCGCGTAACAGCATCATACTCGCGTCAATACCATCGGGTTCGCCAGGATGGATGCCGTTGTTTATAAGGATGACATTTTTATTGGACTGATTAATTTTATCGAAATCAAATTCCTTATCGGCATTAAAAATCACCAAATTAAGGGGAAAACCACTATCGGTTAAACCCAATGTTTTGAAGGTTATTTCGGGGTAGGTTTTTGCTAATTTTTGATAAAAATCAATCGTTTGTTGATAGGTAGCCGATTTTAAGCCGTTGCTCAATTCAAATTCAGTTTTAAAAGCAGGTGATTGTTGTGAAAAAAGATTGGCGTTAATTAAAAGGATGAGCGCTAAAATAGATTTCATAAAACCATTAGTTATTAATTTTTACTGCTTTTGGAACGAGTGATGACACATCGCCATGATTTCTAATAATATCTCGAATAATGCTAGAGCTGATAAAGGAATTTTCGGCGCTGGTTAACAAAAAAACGGTTTCAATTTTTGAGAGCTTTCGGTTGGTTTGTGCAATGGCTTTTTCAAATTCAAAATCCGCCGGATTGCGCAAGCCACGTAAAATAAAATCGGCATCTTGAGTTTTGCAATAATCAACGGTTAACGTGTGGTATTCATCTACTTTAATCTTTGGCTCTTTTTCAAAAGTTTTTTTGATAAAATCCATGCGTTCTTGCAATGAGAACATATATTTTTTTGTTGCATTTACGCCAACGGCAATGATAATCTCATCAAACAAAGGAATGGCGCGATAAATAATGTCAACATGACCGAGTGTTAGCGGGTCAAAAGAACCAGGAAATACAGCTTTTCTCATTATTTTTTAAATGTTTTAATATGTAAAAATAAGATAAATGTTGAATTATAAACTATAAATATTGAGTAACATCCAACATTAATTTGAGCCTTCAAGTGCCATTTCTATTGCATTTGTAAACAAATCGATTAAACTGATGCCGGCTGCACGTGCTTGTTGGGGTAGCAGACTTTCATTTGTCATTCCGGGAACGGTATTAATTTCTAAAAAATAGGGAACATCACCAACAAAAATAAATTCAGAACGCGAAAAACCCTTCATGTGCAAGACTTTATAAATTTTTTCGGCAACTAAATTCAAATTTTTCAATTGAATGGCACTAATTCTTGCGGGGGTAATTTCTTGAGATTCGCCATTGTATTTGGCAGCATAATCAAAAAAATCATTTTTACTGACAATTTCGGTTGGTGGTAAAACTAAAATTTTGTGCCGGTATTCAATCACACCAATCGAAACTTCCGTACCCTTTAAAAATGACTCAATGAGCACGTCGCTATCTTCGGCAAAAGCAATATTTAAAGCGGCTTGCAAATCGGCTTCTTGATACACTTTGCTAATGCCAAAGCTAGAGCCCGCTTGATTTGGTTTAACAAAGCATGGAAGGCCAACTTTATTGATGATTTCTCGGGTATTTACCTGGTCTTTTTTACTTAAAAAATAAGAAGTTGCCATATTAATACCGTAGTTTTTTAGCACACTCAAACAATCTTTTTTATTAAAAGTCAAAGCCATTTGATAAAAGGGAGCCGAAGTGTGCTTAATGCCGAGCAAATCAAAATAAGCCATTAGCAAACCATCTTCGCCGGGTGTGCCATGAATGGCATTAAAAACACAATCGAATTTTATTTTTTCGCCATTAACTTGAAAGCTAAAATCGGATTTATCTATTTGAAAGGCTTGATGATCGCTAACAACTTCCCAATTTTTATGGGTAATTTTAACAGAATAAGCCTTGTATTTCAAGGGGTCGAGATTTTGGTAAACTACGGCTCCACTTTTTAAAGAAATACCAGCTTCGGTGGAATTTCCGCCCATAACAATGGCAATATTTTTTTTCAAATCAGCTTGTTTTTGAAGTTGAACAAAAATACAAAATCTTTTACAGAAAATTAACCAAATACATTTTGCCATTTGGTGATTGATATTTATAAAGTATCTTTGTTAAAATTTATAAAATGAAGGAATTTATAGCCTATTTTAAAAGCAAAATGTTTTTAAGAACAGTGATTGGTATGGTGATTATATTAATCATTTTAAGTTTTATTTTGTCGCGTTGGTTGAGTGCTACAACCCGTCACGACGAAAAAATTCCAGTTCCTAATCTCGATAAATTAACTTTTAGTGAAGTTGAAAACATATTAAATAACCTCAGTTTAGAAGCAGTAGTTTTAGATTCATCTAGTTTTGATCCTAATTACCCTAAATTTTCGGTTACAGGTCAAAATCCGATGGCAGGTGATAGCGTAAAAATGCATCGAAAAATATATTTGACAATAAATCCTTCTGGGTTTGGTTTGGTTACCATTCCGAGAATTTTTGGAAAAACGCTGCGTCAAGCCGAGATTGAACTTAAAAATTTAGGATTGAGAATTGGCAACAGCCCTTCTTACATCCCCGATAAGGGAAAGGATGTTGTTCGCGGCATAAAATTGGGAGATCGTTCCTTATCGGAAGGTTCAAAAATTAAAAAAAATACCTTGATAAATTTTATTTTGGGTAGTGGCAATGATGAGCCTATTGACATTACTTATATTGATAGTATTGGCATTGATGATGGTAACTAAGAATAGTATGCAAGAAGAACTAGAAGATTGTGAACAAGACGAACTTTACGAACATTATAAATTTATAGCTGGCGATGGGCAAGTGCCTTTAAGAGTAGATAAATTTTTGATGAATTTTATTGAAAATGCTACCCGAAATAAGGTGCAACTAGCCATTAAAGCTGGGGGTGTTTTAGTTAATAATCAAACGGTTAAACCAAATTATAAAGTAAAACCTAAAGATGAAGTCCGCGTTGTTTTGGCGCATCCACCACACGAAAATTTATTGGTTGCTGAAAATATTCCGCTCGACATTGTTTTTGAAGATGACACCGTAATAGTTGTTAATAAACCCGCCGGTATGGTAGTTCATCCCGGACATGGCAATTACAGTGGCACATTGGTAAATGCACTGATTTATCACATCGAAAATTTGCCTTCAAATACCGATGACCGTCCGGGTTTAGTTCATCGCATTGATAAAGATACCAGTGGCTTATTGGTAATTGCCAAAACCGAATTTGCCTTGGCGCATTTGTCAAAACAATTTTTCGACCGCACCACCCAACGCTTATATTACGCCTTAGTTTGGGGTAATATTGATGAAGATGAAGGAACCATAACCGGAAATATTGGCAGAAGTTTAAAAAACCGACTTCAAATGAGTGTTTTCGATAATGGTGAATTTGGCAAACACGCCGTTACACATTATAAAGTAGTAGAACGTTTTAGCTATGTAACCTTGGTTCAATGTAAGTTAGAAACCGGAAGAACACATCAAATTCGCGCACATTTTAAACACATTGGTCACACCTTATTTAACGATGAACGTTATGGAGGCAACCTCATTTTAAAAGGTACAACCTTTACAAAATACAAGCAATTTGTTGACAATTGTTTTAAAATTTTGCCGCGTCAGGCTTTACACGCCAAAACACTCGGATTTACACATCCCATAACAGGAAAATTTTTGCAATTTGACTCACCCATTCCCGTTGATATGCTGCAATGTCTTGATAAATGGCGGCATTATACCATTAACCAAAAGGAGTAATCTTATATGAAAATAGTCGTTTCGCCAGCAAAATCTCTAGATTTTGAAACAAATGTTCCAACACAAAGATTTACCCAAGCTGATTTTTTGGCACAATCTGAGCGCATTCAAAACACGCTCAAAAAAAAATCGGCTAAAAGCTTATCAAAATTAATGACTATTTCAGAAAGTTTGGGACAGCTAAATTATGAACGCAACCAAGCTTGGCACTTGCCTTTTGATTTGAAAAATGCCCGCCAAGCTTTATATACCTTTAATGGCGATGTGTATTTGGGCTTAAATGCCTATTCGTTACCATTAGAAAAACTAGATGCCATTCAGCAAAAAGTAAGGATACTTTCTGGACTTTATGGACTATTAAAACCACTCGATTTAATACAGCCATACCGTTTAGAAATGGGAACTAAACTTAAAATTGGCACTAAAGAAAACCTTTATAAATACTGGCAAGAACCAATTTCAAAAGCCTTGAACAAAGAAATGAAGCCAAACGAAGTTTTGATAAACTTAGCCAGTTATGAATATTTTAAAGCCGTAGATACCAAAATTTTAAACCGCCCCATCATCACACCTATTTTTCAAGATTTAACCAAGGGTAAATTAAAAGTGGTGTCATTTTTTGCTAAGCGCGCACGTGGACTGATGCTGCGTTATATTATTGATAATGATATTGACACAACTGAGCCAATTAAAAATTTTAATTGCGAAGGCTATACTTTTGACAGCAAATTATCAAACAATTTACAACTTGTGTTTACCAGATAAACAACTTTTCGCCATTATCTTTAGCCGCTTTAAGTAAAAAAATATACAGATTATTAAAAAAATTCTGACACTCTGTCATTTTAAAGAGTATATCCGCTGACAAATCCTTGAAAATATTTGGATGGCATAAAGATTGTCATTAACACTTCAGTTAATAATAAACTGAAATAAAATTTAAAACAAATAGTATTATGAGTAAAATTATTGGAATAGATTTAGGTACAACCAACTCTTGCGTAGCCGTAATGGAAGGTAATGAGCCCGTAGTGATACCTAATGCAGAAGGAAAAAGAACAACGCCATCTATAGTAGGATTTATAGAAGGAGGCGAACGCAAAATTGGTGATCCAGCTAAACGTCAAGCCATTACCAATCCGATAAATACCATTTATTCGATAAAAAGATTTATGGGAAATAAATATACAGAAGATAAAGAAGAAATAGCACGCGTTCCTTATAAAGTAGTTAAAGGCGATAACGACACCCCTCGCGTTGATATTGATGGCCGATTGTATTCACCTCAAGAAATATCAGCAATGATATTACAAAAAATGAAGAAAACAGCCGAAGATTATCTAGGTCATAGCGTAAACGAAGCTGTAATTACGGTTCCTGCTTATTTTAACGACGCACAACGCCAAGCAACTAAAGAAGCTGGCGAAATTGCTGGATTAAAGGTGAGCCGAATCATCAACGAGCCTACCGCTGCGGCTTTGGCCTATGGTATTGACAAAAAAGGTAAAGAAGAAAAAATTGCCGTATTCGATTTAGGTGGAGGTACATTTGATATTTCAATACTTGAAGTTGGAGATGGTGTTTTTGAAGTATTGTCAACTAATGGTGACACACATTTAGGTGGAGATGATTTTGACCAAGTTATTATCAATTGGTTAGCCGAAGAGTTTAACAAAGAAGAAAGCATTGACTTGCGAAAAGACCCAATGGCTTTGCAACGCCTAAAAGAAGCCGCCGAAAAAGCTAAAATTGAATTGTCTTCAAGTCCTCAAACCGAAATAAACTTACCTTATGTTACCGCCACAGCAAGTGGTCCAAAACACTTGGTAAAAACCCTAACCCGTGCTAAATTTGAACAATTAGCCGATACCTTGATTAAAAGAACGATGGAGCCCGTAAAAAAAGCACTAAAAGACGCTGGTGTCAATATCACTGATATTGATGAAGTGATTTTAGTGGGTGGTTCAACACGTATTCCAATTATCCAAGATGAAGTTAAAAAATTCTTTGGTAAAGAACCACATAAAGGGGTTAATCCCGATGAAGTTGTGGCTATTGGCGCTGCTATTCAAGGAGGCGTTTTAACAGGTGAAGTAAAAGACGTTCTGTTATTAGATGTTACCCCTTTATCATTGGGTATTGAAACTATGGGAAATGTTATGACAAAGTTAATTGAGTCTAACACAACCATTCCAACTAAAAAATCGCAGGTATTTTCTACCGCTGCCGATAACCAGCCTTCTGTTGAAATCCACGTTTTACAAGGCGAACGCGCAATGGCAAAAGACAACAAAACCATAGGCAAATTCTTTTTAGATGGTTTGCCACCTGCACCAAGAGGCATTCCTCAAATTGAAGTAACTTTTGATATTGATGCAAATGGAATTATTAAAGTTTCTGCCTTAGATAAAGCGACAAATAAATTGCAAGAAATTAGGATTGAAGCCTCTTCCGGCTTGACCGAAGATGAAATTAAAAAGATGAAACAAGAAGCCGAAGCTAACGCTGATGCGGATAAAAAAGCAAAAGAAACGGTCGAAAAAATCAATGGTGCAGATGCGATGATTTTTCAAACAGAAAAACAATTAAAGGAATTTAATGAAAAATTATCAGCCGATAAGAAAAAACCAATTGAAGACGCTTTAGTAGAATTGAAAAAAGCACACGAATCTAAAGACTTAGCGCAAATTGATGCCGCTATGGAAAAGATAAATGAAGCTTGGAAAAATGCCTCAGAAGAAATGTATAAAGCCGAACAACCTAAGGGTAGTGCAGATGCTGGAGCAGATACCGGTGCAAAACAAGAACAAGCTCAAGGCAATGCCGGTAAAGCTGATGACACCGTTGAAGATGTTGATTTTGAAGAGGTAAAATAACCGAATTCTAAATAAATTTAAAGCCCACTCTTGCCAAAGAGCGGGCTTTTTTTATACTAATTATAAAATATATTTTTGACTATTTAAAGGTCATCTTTAAAAGATTACCAACCAGAACTCAATCCGTTTTGTAAAGCTAAATGATATTTATCAAGATCAAATTGATATAAATAAGGAGATCTATAGGCTCCACCTACACGTTGCTTTTTTGTAGGAATTAGCATGGCAAAGTTCAATATTTTACGTCTAAAATTACGGCGGTCAAGTGGTTTTTCTAAAATGGTTTCATAAACGGCTTGTAATTCGGACATCGTAAATTGTTCAGGTAATAAATTTAAACCAATGGGTTGGTAATTGAGTTCTTTTTTAAGGGTTTTATGAGCAGAATCAATTATTTCTTTATGGTCAAGAATCATTTCAGGGATATCTTTAAGAGAACGCCACTCACAAGATTCTGATAAATTATCAGGTGTAAAAATTTGTGAAGGCGAAAACGGAATTAAAGCGTAATAACCTACCGTAACAAAGCGTTGCTTAAACCAAATCAATGAATCATTATCTATAATTTTACTATTAAACAACGCATTAATATGAGCATCAGAGTTTCTTTTAACATCACCAAATAAATGAAATTGTCTTAAAAAGACGTTCTTTAACCCAGTTCGGCGTTTCAATATATTAGTAGCCTCATCATCAACATCTTTAGTTTGATCAACAAAACCTCCTGGCAATGACCATTTTTCAAAATTCTTCAATTTCAAAACTAATACTTTTATTTCCTTTTGATAAAACCCAAAAATAACACAATCGATAGATAGTCCCGGATGAAGTGTTTGATAGGTGATTAATGGCATTGTCATAAATTTAGGTTGCAAATTTAGCTAAATTAAAATATTTAATTATATTTGCGTCTTAATGACACAATAAAAAATTAATTATGAAAACTATTTTTAAAATTACCACTGCATTTCTTATGTTTTTGACTTACAATAGTCAGGCGCAAATCACTTTTAAAGATTTGAATAAAAATGGAATTAAAGATATTTATGAAGATTCAAGTGTTCCTGTTGAACAAAGAGTACAAGACCTATTGTCGCGCATGAGTTTAGACGACAAGGTTAATTTAGTAGTTGGCGTTGGGATGAACCTTCCTGGAGTTTCAAAAGCGCAAAAAAAAGATAAAGTTCCAGGAGCGGCAGGAAATACTTTTGAGTTGACACAATTGGGAATACCATCTGTTGTTTTAGCCGATGGTCCAGCTGGTTTAAGAATTGAACCGGTATTTGATTCTGTTACCAACAAAAAGCATTATGCCACGGCTTTTCCAATTGCAACCGTATTATCATCTACTTGGAATACCGAATTAGTTAATGCTATTGGTACCGCAATGGGAGAAGAAGTTAAAGAATATGGGGTTGATGTTTTGTTAGCTCCTGCAATGAACATACAATACAATCCACTTGCCGGAAGAAATTTTGAATATTTTTCTGAAGATCCATTTCTTAGTGGCTATATTAGTGCTGCCTATGTTAATGGAATTCAATCAAATGGAGTTGGCACCTCTATAAAACATTTTGTTGCCAACAATCAAGAAACAAATAGAATGATGGTTAATGATATTGTTAGCGAACGTGCTTTGCGCGAAATATTCTTACGTGGATTTGAAATTACTGTAAAAGAAGCAAATCCGTGGACCATTATGAGTTCTTATAATAAAGTTAATGGGACTTACACATCACAAAGGGGCGATTTATTAAATACTGTCTTAAGAGACGAATGGGGATTTAAAGGAATGGTTATGACCGATTGGTTTGGTGGTGATGATTCGGTTGCACAAATGAATGCCGGTAACGATTTATTGATGCCCGGAACGCCAAAGCAAAAAGAATTAATTTTAGAGGCAGTTAAAAATGGGAATCTCAATGAAAAGGTTTTAGATGAAAACGTTATGCGAATCTTAAACCTCATTTTAAAATCGCCTGTTTTTATAGATTTTAACTATTCAAATAACCCTAATTTAACCGCACATGCTAAGATTGCGCGTCAGGCTGCAGCCGAAGGAATTGTATTATTAAAAAATTCTAACACACTTCCATTATCAAATAATATTAAAAAAATTGCTGCTTTTGGAAATGGTTCTTACGAATTTATTGCAGGTGGTACTGGTAGTGGTGATGTTAATGAAGCCTATACCATTTCATTGGTAAAGGGTTTAGAAAACGCTAATTATAAGGTTGATGAAGAACTTGAATCACAATATTTAAAGTATATCGTTATTGAAAAAACCAAACTACCCAAAAAGGATTTTTTCTTCCAATTACTACCTCCTTTGGCAGAAATGCCTTTAAACAAAACTGAAATTACCAACAAAGCAAAGCAAACCGATATTGCATTTATAACAATTGGTAGAAATTCAGGAGAATTTCAAGATAGAAAAGTAACGGATGATTTCAATTTGACTGTTGCCGAATTGGAGATGATTAAAACCGTTTCTGAAATATATCATCAACTGGAAAAAAAAGTAATTGTGATTTTAAATATTGGCAATGTAATTGAAACGGCTAGCTGGCAAAATCTAGTTGACGGTATTTTGTTAGCATGGCAAGGTGGCCAAGAAGCCGGCAATGCCTTAACAGATGTTGTTTTAGGTAAAGTTAACCCTTCAGGTAAATTACCTGTAACATTTCCAATAAAATATCAAGATGTTTCTAGTGCCAAAAAATTTCCTGGTGTTGAACTTCCGGGTATAGAAACCGAAATAATGCCAGGATTTTCTAGAGGTAAAAACTCCGAAATTGTTTATGAAGATGGCATTTATGTGGGATACAGATATTACAACTCATTTGGTGTTAAAGTAGCTTACCCTTTTGGCTTTGGATTATCATATACAAGTTTTAAATATGATGATTTAAAATTGAGCGATACAAACTTTAACCAAAATCTAACTGTACAAGTTAGGGTAACAAATATTGGAAATGTTTTGGGAAAAGAAGTTGCTGAATTATATATTTCAGCCCCTGGCAAATCAATGGATAAACCAGTTTTGGAGTTGAAGGGTTTTGCAAAAACTAACAATTTAAAACCAAACGAAAGCCAAGTGTTGCAATTTAAAATCAACGCCAAGGCGTTAGCGTCTTTTGATACAAAGCGTTCTAGCTGGGTAATTGAACCTGGTAATTATGTTTTAAAGATTGGGTCATCAAGTCAAAATATTAAAGTGTCTCACAAATTTACTGTAGTAAATGAAATTATTGTTGAAAAAAATCATAAAGTATTAATTCCTAACAGAATAATAAATGAATTGAAACCAACAAATTAAAAAAAAGCATTTTTAACTTTTAGATACAAGATAATAAAATGTAAAGCTAAAATATAGATCCTTAATATTATAGGTTAAATTTAAAGCCCACTCTTGCCAAAGAGCGGGCTTTTTTATGCTTAAAAATGTCAAATTTTATCCGATGAATTAATTAAAAGCCAGAATCAATAAAACCGCTTACCATCTTTAAAACCCAACTTTTATCCGCGCATCAACAACTATAATTTGATCGTTAAAAGCAATTAATGGGTTTAGGTCAATTTCGGTAATTTCTGGATTAATCATCACCAAATTCGAAACCTTGTTAATGAGCGACGCAAAAAGGTCTAAATTGATTCCCAATTTACCGCGAAAACCTTTTAATAGGGGATAGGAATTTAAGTTTTCAATCATCACGCGGGCTTCAGTTTTTGAGATTGGAGCTAAACCAACTTGCACATCTTTTAATATTTCAACAAAAACACCACCAAGTCCACATAGAATTAGATGTCCAAAAGCACCTTCTTTTTTAACGCCAATAAATAATTCCGTTCCGTTGAGCATCGGTTGAATTAAAACGCCACTTGCATTTTGAATTTTCATCAATTGCTCAAAAGACTGGTTTAAAGTTTTTAAATTGTCAATATTTAATAGCACCCCATTGACATCAGTTTTGTGAATAGGGCCTACAACCTTCATTACCATTGGAAACTTAATATTATTTGTTGCAATTATCAAATCTTGCTTGGTTGCAACAATCACTTCTTTATTGGTGGGTATGCCAATTAAATCTAAAATAGCTATTACATTTTGAGGGGTTAAAAAACCCTGTTTTACTGGGTTTATAAAGGTTTTAAAATCGGTTTTCGCTAAAGCGGAAGTTGTTATGGTGTTAATATTTGGATGTGGTGTGTTAAAAACTTTTGTTAAAGCAGTTCCAAAAACTACTTCATCGTTAAATATAGTATGTCCTTTGGCAATAAATTCTTTAAGTTCAGCAGCCACATTAACAACCGAAGGCAGAATGGGATAAATTGGTTTTTTTGAGCTTTTTATATGCGCATCTAAAACCGTATAAACATCAAAAACATCTGTTAAACCTGGGCTACCAAAAATAACGGCAATGGCATCAATATTTTTAAATTCGGTTTCGCAATAATTCAAAATACCGTTTAATTGTTCGGCTGTTCCCGTTGCTAAAAAATCAATGGGATTAGAAACCGAAGCGCCATTAAAAAGCTTTTCTAAAAGTTTATCGGCAGCAATCCCTTCAATTTTTGGAATGTGTAAGCCATTTTTCGAAAGCACATCAGTTAACATCACCGCCGGACCGCCAGCGTGGGTAACAATAGCGATATTTTTTCCTGCTAAAGGTGGATACATAAATACTGCAGCCACATGAATCAGCTCTTCACGCCCGAAACACCTCACAATGCCTGCTTTTTTAAATAAGGCGCTTACCGCCATATCCGAATTTGCCAACGCACCCGTATGTGATGAGGCGGCGCGACTGCCTTCGTCAGTGCTTCCTGCTTTTATAGCTGCAATTTTACACCCCTTTTTAATTAGAGATTGTGCATGTTTTAAGAGTTTTTGTGGATTATTTATAGATTCAATATAAAGCAATTTTACTTGTGAGCTTTTTCCAAACTCAAAACGCTCATCAAAATGTTCCAAAATTTCTTCAATGCCAATTTGGGCACTGTTGCCAACGGTATAAATACTCGAAAACGGCAAACCTATTTGCATCGCTGCTTCAATGATAAAAACAGCCGTTGCGCCAGAACCCGAAATAAAATCAACGCCCTGCGCTTGTAGTTTTGGTATTGGTTGGGTAAAAACACCTGTGTAATGTTGATTGATTAACCCAATGTTATTAGGCCCTAGCAGGGTTCCGCCAACGCGATTGATGATGGCGACAATTTCGTGTTCAAGTGCCGCGCCTTCGCTGTCTTTTTCAGAAAAACCAGCCGAAAATATGATAAAACCCTTAGTGTTTTTAGTCTCTGCTAAAATTTTTACCGTTTCTAAAATATAAGGTGCGGCAATTGCAATAATTGCCAAATCAACTTGAGGAAGTGCGCTAGCTTGATTGACACATTTTATCCCTTGAGTAATTTTTGCTTTCGGATTAACCACATATAATTTGCCGTCAAAATGATGGGTGATGAGGTTGTTTAAAACTTGGCCACCAGGACTTTTTAAATTATCGGAACCGCCAACAACAACAATGCTTTTTGGCTGAATTAGATTTGGATGTAAAACCATACCAAGTTTATTTATAAAGCCTTATTTGTTTGTGATAAATTTTTTCCCTTTAAAAAGGCCTCAATATTTAATTCGGCAACGTGTTCACCTTTTGATAAAAAGAGTGTTTGGATGGCTTTTAAAATCACCTCATCAGATAGGGGTAATAATGACGAAGCAGCACCGAGCAACACCATATTGGCCACTTTTGAATTGCCCAAATCTTTGGCGCTTTTTAACGCATTTATTATTTTGTGGTTGCGATGTGTTTTAATTTCGTTTAAAACGCTTTTTAAATCGGGATAATTTTCAATATTTTCAAACGGATTTGCATCGGTAACCAACCAGCCATCTTGCTTTAAAAAAGGTAAGTAGCGCAACAATTCCATCGGTTCTAAGGCGATAATTAAATCGGCTTTGCCAGAGGGAATTAAATCCGAAAAAATTGCTTGGTCCGAAATGCGAACATGTGATTCCACAGCGCCGCCGCGCTGACTCATGCCGTGTATTTCGGATTGTTTTACATATAAATTTTGTTGCAAAGCGGCCGTGTCTAAAATGGCGGCAATACTCAAAATGCCTTGTCCGCCTACGCCGGCTAAAATGATATTTATTTTCATAATTACTAAGCTCTTTTTAAAACAAGTTCTTTGCGTTTATCCTTTTCGGGTTTCGATAAACGCACACAAGCACGTTGGGCAATAATTACCGAAATACCTTTGTAATACAGTTCTTTGCGGATAATTTCAACATTGAGTTCATGATTTTTAAACAAGGGATTGATAACAATAAGATGTTCTTCGGGAACACCCAATCCTTTGCAAATGGCAATTAAACGACCCAATGCTTGCGAATCTTGTCCGCCCGTCATCGCAACAGCAGAATTATCAGAGATGATTACCGTAATCGGGCTATTTTCATTGATGGCATCTAACAGGCCTGTCATCCCCGAATGGGTAAAAGTAGAATCGCCAATAATGGCGATGGTCGGAAACAACCCTGCATCGCTAGCGCCTTTAGCCATTGGAATTGAAGCGCCCATATCAATCAATGTATTAATGGTGTTAAAAGGAGGTAAGGAACCTAATGCATAACAGCCAATGTCGCCAAACACGTGTTTATCGCCAATTTCAGGAATTAAACTGTTGATGGAATCAAATAAATCGCGGTGGGCACAACCCACACAAAGTTCAGGTGGCCGGCCGGCTACGATATTTGGCACTTTAAAAGTGGTGTCATCGCTTAAACCAAGTGCTTTGGCTACGATATTCGGATTTAATTCGCCCGTTCTAGGAATTGTGCCACTTAAGCGCCCTTTAACCTTGGTGTCAATATCAAAATAATCTTTTAAGCGCTCTTCTATAATCGGATAACCCTCTTCTAAAACTAAAATGGTATCGCAAGATTGGTATAATTTTTTAATTTTTTGTTTTGGAACAGGATATTGCGATAATTTTAGGATAGGATAAGGACAAGCTTTGTCTTCAAAATTTTCCATCACATAATTAAAGGCTATTCCCGTTGTGATAATGCCAATAGAATGATTTTCTCCTTCAAGGTATTGATTAAAATTTGAAATTTCGGAGGCAGCGAGTAAATCATCTTGCTTTGCTACTAATCGGATGTATTGATCTCGGGCATAGGCAGGAATCAATTTAAAATTATTGGCATAATCGGGAACCGATAGTTTGTTTTCAATCCGCGCTTCTTTTGTCTCGATAACCGACCGAGAATGTGATAAACGCGTAACCATGCGCAGGATTACCGGCAAATCGTATTGCTCCGATAAATCGAATGCAAACCGCGTAATATCATAAGCTTCCTGCTGATTTGAAGGTTCTAAAATGGGCACTAAGGCAAATTTACCGTAAAAGCGTGAATCCTGTTCGTTTTGAGAGGAGTGCATAGAAGGATCGTCGGCAATAATTAAAACCAAACCACCATTTACACCCGAAATAGCCATGTTCATAAAGGCATCTGATGCCACATTTAAGCCCACATGTTTCATACAAACAAGCACGCGTTTACCGGCATACGACATACCTAAAGCCGCTTCGGTGGCTGTTTTTTCGTTTGTTGACCATTCGGTGTGAATAGCGCGTTCTTGTGCTAATTTTGATTTTTGGATGTATTGTGTAATTTCGGTAGAAGGTGTGCCTGGATAGGCGTAAACACCCGATATTCCAGCATCTAAAGCACCTTGAGCTATGGCTTCGTTACCTAAAACTAATAATTTCATTTGCGTTTTTTTGTTGCGTTATTTGCGCCCAAAAATACAAAAAATGCAGGGAATTAATCTATAAAAAGCGTATAGATATTTTTAAATTCTTAAATTTTAAAATACTTATTTAAGAATTTGTTAATTTATATTTGAGAATCAAACTGATTTTTTACAATATCAAAATTGCTTAAAATAGAAACCTATTTATTTAATACTAGAATCCCAGCTATTTTTTGCGCGTATGTTTTTGTAAATTTTAATGCCCATCATCAACAAAATGGATACGCCAACAATACCTACCAAACCAAAAATCCAACCAATTGAATTTTTAAGCACTACTAAAAATACGCAAGCAAACAAAATAATGGTGGCGACTTCGTTCCAAATTCTGAGACCAAAAGCCGAAAATTTAATTTCACCGTGGCTCATCTGATTGTAAATCAATTGGCATGAATAGTGATAAATATATAAGGCTAGCACAAAGCCTAATTTTATAAGCATCCAACCTTGAGTTAAATAGGCGGGGACTTCATATAACATCCAAAAAGCGAAGACACTCGCCAAAATTGCCGACGGCCAGGTGATCATATATAACAAGCGTTTGCTCATTAATAGGTATTGTTTGCGCAGAATAGCACTTTCTAATTCGGGTTTTTCTTCGGCTTCCTTAAAGTAAATAAAGAGTCGGATAATGTAAAATAAACCAGCAAACCAAGTGGTTACAAATATAATATGCAGAGATTTTAAATAAAGATAGTCCATAGAATTTCTCAGATGAAAAATCCAAAAATACTAATAAATAAGTTGTTAAAAAAAGGTGTAATAACTATAAATCTGTTTTTAAATTTATTTTTAATAGATTTACCAATTCTATAGTAATCCAAAAAAGCAACCAAACCAATGAAAACATTTACCATCAAAGAAATCAATGCGCTATTAAAGGGCGAATTGGTTGGCAATACGACTACAAATATAACAGGTCCAGAGGAATTAAAAAGGGCACGCAATAATCAAATTTCATTTATAGGCAGCTCAAAATATGTAAAGGAATGGGAATCTTCAAATGCTTGTGCGGCCATTATTAACGAAGATGTGAAATGTGAACCAAGCGAAAATTGCGCCTTAATAAAGGTTAAAAATGCCGATTTAGCCATGGCTAAAATATTAGAATTATTCGATCCCGGTTTGCCTGAATTTGACCAAGAAATTCATCCCACAGCAGTGATACATCCCACAGCAAGCATCGGAAAAGCTTGCAATATTGGCGCAGGTTGTTATATTGGTAAAGGGGTTGTTTTAGGTAATGGTGTGGTGTTATTTCCAAATGTTACCATTCTAGACGAAACAAAAATAGGTAACAACACCTTAATTTGGTCGGGGACAGTAATTAGAGAGCGCTGTGAAATTGGCAGCGATTGCATTTTTCATATCAATGTGAGTATTGGAGCCGATGGTTTTGGTTACCGCCCAAGTGATGATGGAAGGGGTTTGGTTAAAATTCCTCAAATAGGCAATGTAATTATTGGCAATGCAGTTGAAATTGGCGCTAATTCGTGTGTTGATAGGGGGAAATTTAGTGCCACAATTATTGGTGATGGTTGCAAAATTGACAACCTCGTTCAAATTGCACACAATTGCGTTATGGGTCGTTCGTGTATCATGGCGGGACATAGCGGTTTAGCAGGCTCTGTTACCTTAGGCGACGGTGTTATAATTGGTGGAAGCGCCTCAATTAAAGACCATGTAACGCTTCATTCGGGCGTGGTTGTTGGCGCAGGCTCTGGTGTTTTAAATGATGTTGAAGCTGGCAAAACGGTTTTGGGTTATCCGGCTCAAGATTCAAGAGAAATGCTCAAACAATGGGTAATGATGCGTAAACTTACTAAATAGTTAGCGCCCAATGGTCAATCCATTTTGCAAGGGTTTTTGCCCATTCGTCATCATCATTTAAGCAAGAAATCGTATTAAATTGTTCGCCACCATTTTCTATAAAGGAATGCTTGGCTTCAATACCAATTTCTTCAAGTGTTTCAAGGCAATCGGATACAAAAGCGGGGGTTACAATAGCTAAATTTTTTAGTCCACTTAAAGCAAAATTTTTAATGGTATCACTAGTATAAGGTTGTAACCAAGGGTCGCGCCCTAAACGCGATTGAAAAGAAACACTGTAAGTTCCTTCTTTTAATTGTAGTTTTTCAGCAACCAAGCGGGTGGTTTCAAAACACTGGTGGCGGTAACAAAAATCGTGAGCAGGCGATTTTGTTTGACAACAACTACCATCTATTTTACAATGCGATTTTGTGATATCCGATTTTTTAATATGACGTTCTGGCACACCGTGATATGAAAATAAAAGGTGTTTGGGTTTTAAAAGCTCCAATTCTTTTTTGATATGCTTACTCAAAACATCAATATAATCAGCCCTATAATAAAAAGCAGGTAAATGAGTTAGCTTGATATTTTTATATAAATCTGCTATAATTTTTTCAGCTAAAACCACAATGGTTTCAGTTGTTGCCATTGCAAATTGTGGATAAAGGGGTATCATAAATAGTTCGGTTACACCTTGTGATGCCAATTTTTCAATACCACTTTTTAAAGAAGGGTTTCCGTAGCGCATGGCTAATTCTACTGGAAAATTGGTATTTGCGCGGACTTTTTCAAGCAGTTTTTCGGAATAAACAATTAAAGGAGAACCGGCATCTGTCCAAACTTTTTGGTAAGCCTTAGCCGATTTTTTTGGTCGGGTATTTAAAATGATGCCTTTAACAAGTAGCAGGCGTCCCAAATAATTGATGTCAATCACGCGTTCATCCATCAAGAATTCGCCTAAATATTTTTTTACGTCTTTTGGATTTGGACTGTCAGGGGAGCCTAAATTGACTAATAAAGCGCCTTTTCTATTCATTTGATATGTTTTTATTTAAGGTATATTGTTTTGGTGTAATGCCAAATTTACTTTTAAAAGCCGAAATAAAATGCGTAGCAGAGCTGTAACCAACTTCATTGGCAATTTCATTTATATTTTGGCGATTTTGGTCTAATAATTTGCGAGCATGTTCCATTTTATAATGCAACAGATAAGTAAATGCGGGCATCCCGTAAAGGTCTTTAAAACCAATTTTTAATTTTTTAACATTCAAGCCAATCGCCTTTGAAAGACTTTCAAGCGAAGGTGGGTTTAATAAATCTTTTATTAAAAGCTCTTTAGCTTTTTTAATTTTAACAATCTCATCTGAATTTGCGATAAAAGGGCATTGCTCTAAGTCTTTGTTGAAGGTTTCGTTAAAATAAAGACTCAAAATTTCAAAAACTTTTCCGCGCACATATAGCGAATGGAAGTTGTTATGATAATTATTAGTGATTAATTGCTCAACACAATTGGCAATTTCAGATGAAATTGTCTTTGTTTCTAATATGGTTTGATTGGCATCAAAATTCTGAATAGGGAAATTGTCGGCATCAACATCCGAAAACAGCTCGTGAAAGTGGTTGACCTTTAGCAAAATGGCAACTATAGTTGTGTTAGGCTGTAAATCAAAAAACAAATTCATTTGATTGGCTTTAAAAAAAGTAAAACACGAGTTATAGGCTTTTAACTCAACCGCACAATGCGGCATATTAAAAGCAAGCTTTAAACTACCTTTTAAACAAAAGTAAAATTGTATAAAATTGGCGTCAATTGAATGTTTAATAGTGATTATTTCATTAGTGTTATTTTCAATGAGCATGACCAATTTTTTGTTTGTATCATTAAAAATGTAGGTAGGTTTTATAGCGCTATTTTCCATAATTTTTAAAAGCTGATTTTTATCATATTTTATTTTAGTGAAATTAACTATGTCTTGTATATATTAGCTTTACAAGGCAAATATAGTAAAAATAAATTAAATCTTTTGTCGCTATTAAAAGTTCTTTTACCGTTATTTTTATTTTTTATTTAGCTGTAAATTTGCAGTATCAAAATTGAATATCATGAACGAAGGTAATTCTTCAAAATTTTATAACATTGGTTTAAGTTACAAAAAAGCCGATGTAGCAACCAGAAGCAAATTTAGTATTTCTCCTGATAATCAAATCAAACTTTTAAATACTTTAAAACAAAAAGGCAGCGAAGGTGCGGTGGTTATTTCTACTTGTAACCGGATAGAAATTTTTGGTTTTGCCAAACATCCCTTTGAACTTATTGAAGAGTTGTGTAATTATTCAGATGGCACTGTTGACGAAATCATTAAAGTTTGTCATGTTTTTAAAAGTTATCAAGCTATTGATTATGCTTTTAGAATCGCAACGGGCTTAGATAGCCAAATATTAGGCGATTATGAAATTGTTGGTCAACTAAAAATTGCTTTTAAACAAGCAAAAAAAGCAGGCGCGACTAACATGTTTTTAGAGCGCCTTTTTAACGCCACCTTACATGCCAGTAAACAGGTAAAAAATAATACCAAATTAAGCTCCGGCACAACTACTGTAGCTTATGCAGCAATTCAATATTTACAAGAAAATTGTGAAATGCTAAACAATAAAAAAATGGTATTGTATGGTTTAGGAAATATTGGTAAGCATACCGCGCTTAATATTAAAGAATATATTGAGGTTAACAATGTGGTTTTAATTAACCGTACTTTTGAAAAAGCGCAACAATTTGCCGAAGAATATTGCCTATCAGCGCAAAAAGAAGAAAATCTTAAAGCTGAGTTGCAAACAACTGATATATTAATTGTCGCAACGGGTTCTAGTAAACCTACCATAAATTTAGAATTGATTCCAACTGATAAAAATATTACCATTTTAGATTTATCAATACCTAGCAATGTGGCTGCTGAAGTAGGTAACTTAGCCAATGTAAAGCTTATAAATGTCGATGAACTTTCTAAAATTACCGACAAAACCATCGCACTTAGACAAATGCAAATTCCCTTTGCCGAAGCCATTATTGAAGAAAATAAAAAAGAGCTTTTAGAATGGGTTGAAGGCAGAAAACATACACCCGCATTAAAAGAATTTAAACAATACCTTGAAGTGCTTCAAAATGAAGGTATTGATTATTACAAAAAGAAGAATCCTGATTTTGATATCGCTCAAGCGGAATTAATTACTTCTCACATCATTCAAAAAATTACCACTAAATTTGCCAAACATTTAAAACACGAAGACACCCAAATCGGTAATAGTATCGAATTGATTCGTAAAATTTTTGAAGTGGAGGTTTAACAATGGTTGATAAAATTATAAGAATAGGCACAAGGTCGAGTGAATTGGCATTGTGGCAAGCAAATTTGGTTCAAAAGCAACTTGAAGCCATTCAGGTAAAAAGCGAAATTGTAAAAATTGATTCAACAGGCGATTTTATATTAAATAAACCTTTATACGAACTAGGCGTTGTAGGCGTTTTTACACGCAATTTAGATGCCGCCCTCTTAAATGGCACCATAGATATTGCCGTACATTCCCTAAAAGATGTGCCAACGGTTTTACCACAAGGCATTGTTCAAGCGGCCGTTTTAAAACGCGCCAATCACAATGACATCCTCGTTTTTAAAGATAATTGTGAATTCCTTTCACTAGAAAACGCCACCATTGCTACCGGAAGTTTGCGCAGAAAAGCACAGTGGCTAAATAAATTTCCAAGTCACACCATTGTTGATTTGAGAGGTAATGTTAATACCAGATTAAAAAAGTTAGAAGATAATAATTGGAATGGAGCCATTTTTGCCGCCGCCGGTTTATCACGTATTAAAAAATTACCCGAAAATCACGTAAAATTGAGTTGGATGCTTCCCGCACCAGCACAAGGCGTTATCATGATTGCCACTTTGGCAGAGAATACTTTTGCTCTTGAAGCTTGCCATCAGTTAAACGATAAAGAAACCGAAATTTGTGCGGGCATTGAACGCGCATTTTTAAATACACTCGAAGGTGGATGTACCGCACCAATTGGCGCTTTAGCGCTTATTAAAGAAGATGAAAACAAGGTTCAAGAAATAAATTTTAAGGGCGTTTTATTTAGCCTTGACGGAAAGAAAAAAGTAGAAGTTAACCGCCTCTCTAAATTGGATGAGTGTCAAGATTTGGGAAAATGGTGTGCCAATGAAGTCCTTAAAAATGGTGGTCGGCGCTTGTTGTTAGATGAAGGCCTTAAAGAATCATTTGATTATCACATCTATTCAACAAAAGAGCTATCTAAACCGCAACAAGACTTATTTTTACCAAATATCAAGGTTACTTATAGCGATTTTATCCGCGTTAAACACAATCGTTTAAAGCCCGAAATCGCCAAAAAAACCTTCCAACATGTGGTTTTTACAAGCCAAAATGCCGTTGAAGCTGTTTTACAAAACTTTGCCGCAGCCGATTTGAATTTTACAAAAATTTATTGTGTTGGTCGTCGCACCAAAAAACTGATTGAAGATCGGATTGGAACGGTTTTTCATATAGAACAATCGGCTTTAAAATTAGCTGAATATCTGTTAACTCAAGTCAAAAATGAGGAAACAGTAACTTTTTTTTGTGGCGATTTAAGACGTGACGAATTACCCGAAATACTTGAAAAAAATAATATTGAACTTAACGAAATTGAAGTTTATAGCACCCAAGATAGTGCTACCACTTTAACTGAAACTTACGACGGACTCTTGTTTTTTAGTCCCTCAGCCATTCATAATTATTTAGCTGCTAATAAAGCTTCTGATATTTTGGTGTTTTGCATTGGCGAAACCACAGCAGCCGAGGCAAAAATTCACTTTAAAAATGTTAAATCAGCTAAATTGCCAACGGTAAATCATGTGATTGACCTTGTAAACGAAACTTTTAAATAAAATAAGATGTTAAGGACTAGAAGATTGCGCAAAACAGAAAGTATCCGACGTTTGGTTCGCGAAACTAAATTAAGTGTAGATGATTTTATTTATCCACTTTTTATTGAAGAAGGCGTGAATATTGCCAAAGAAATTAAGTCGATGCCCGGCATAAAACGCTATTCGATTGACCGAATAGATGAAGAATTAGATGAAGTGGTTACTTTAAACATTCCAGCAGTACTGCTTTTTGGAATTCCATCAGACAAAGATGATACAGGCTCCGAAACCTGGAATGACAAAGGTGTTATTCAGCAGGCTATCAAACATATAAAAGAAAAATACCCCAATTTATACGTCATTACCGATGTTTGCTTTTGCGAATATACCAGTCATGGCCATTGCGGAATTATCTGTGATAATGATGTTGACAATGATGCTACTTTGCCAAATATTGCAAAACAAGTTTTATCGCATGTTAGGGCCGGAGCTGATATGGTAGCGCCATCAGGTATGATGGATGGAACCATTCAAACCATTCGCGAAGCCTTAGATGGCGCAGGTTTTTACAACCTTCCTATTATGGCTTATTCGGTAAAATTTGCTTCGTCTTTTTATGGACCTTTTAGAGATGCTGCCGATTCAGCACCCGCTTTTGGCGACCGTCGCACCTATCAAATGGATCCTGCAAATAGGCGTGAAGCCTTGACCGAAGCAGGTTATGACGACTATGAAGGCGCCGATATTTTAATGGTAAAACCGGCATTATCCTACTTAGATTTAATTAGAGAAGTTAAAGATAGTACCAATAAACCCGTAGCTTGTTATAATGTAAGTGGCGAATATGCTATGATTAAAGCCGCTGCTTTGAATGGCTGGATTGACGGTGAACGCGTGATGATGGAAAGCCTTTTGTCTATGAAACGTGCTGGTGCTGATATTATTATCTCTTATTTTGCTAAAGAAGTCGCTAAGGTTTTAGCTCGAAAATAACTAACATTTTTATAAAGTTGCTTTTATAATTGATTTGTAAGCCTGAGCAAAGTTGTAATTGAACAATTTAAAACTTGATACCTGATACTCGTTACCAGCTACCAGCTACTAAATACTAAACTATGAATTTTAAAAAATCACAACAACTATACAAAAAAGGATTGGTTCACATGGTGGGCGCAGTAAATTCACCTGTTAGAGCCTTTGCATCGGTAGGAGGAAATCCATTGTTTATAAAAAAAGCTAAGGGTTGTCAAATTGTAGATGTAGATAATAACAAATACGTTGATTTTGTGCTTTCTTATGGACCAATGATTTTAGGTCATCGTCATAAAAAAGTTCAAAAAGCCATTCAAAAAGCATTAAAAAATGGCTATACTTTTGGTGCAAGTACCGAAAATGAAATTAAGTTAGCCGAGCTAGTTTGCGATGCGTTCCCAGGAATGGATAAAGTTCGCTTTGTAAGCTCTGGCACAGAGGCTGTTTTTAGCGCCATTCGTTTAGCGCGCGCCTTTACTGGTCGCGATAAAATTTTAAAATTTGCCGGCTGTTATCACGGGCATTCCGATGCCTTATTGGTTGCTGCAGGCTCTGGATTAGCGACTTTAAGCATTCCCGGAAGCAAAGGTGTTCCTAACGATGCCGTTAAAAATACATTGGTAGCCGAATACAATAATTTAGAAAGCGTTAAACAACAAATTGCAATTCACAAAGATATTGCCGCCATTATTATTGAACCAATTGGTGGAAATATGGGCGTGGTTTTGCCTCAAAATAATTTTTTAAAAGACCTGCATCAACTCGCCAAAGCGAATGGTATTTTGCTCATTTGTGATGAAGTGATGACCGGATTTCGATCAAAATTTGGAGGTGCTCAAGAACTGCTTGGCGTAACAGCCGATATCACCTGTTTAGGAAAAGTGGTAGGCGGCGGATTTCCGGTAGGCGCTTATGGTGCTCGCAATGAAATTATGGAGCTGGTTTCTCCTCTTGGCGCGATGTATCAAGCGGGAACTTTATCGGGAAACCCCATTGCAATGGCATCGGGAATCGCAACTTTACGCGAATTGAAACGTCAAAATCCGTATGCTGAATTTGAAAAAATTGGTGAACGATTGAAGGATACGATGCTAAATGCTGCTAAAAAAAATCACATTGATTTGGTGGTTAACCGATTCGGGTCAATGATAAATCCATTTTTTACTAAAACTGAAGTGGTCGATTTTAAAACAGCTCAAACCAGTGATACTAAAAAATTCGGAATTTTCTTTTGGGAGCTAATAAAAAACGGCGTGTTTTTGCCGCCATCACAATTTGAATCTTGGTTTTTATCTTCTGCTTTAAGCGAAGAAGCTATTAAAAAAACCGAAAAAGCAATATATGCTGCAATGAAAGCGGTAGCTGGATAGCTTTTAGCCTTTAGCTTTTTGAAAAATATTTAAAATGAGAAATTTTAGAAATTTTAGAAATTTGGAAACAAGGGATAGCGCTTGTAAAGCTAGTTTATGAAATGGTTAAATTGCTTCCAAAAGAAGAAAATTATAGACTAAGAAGTCAACTGTCAAGGGCTGTAGTTTCAGTACCTTCAAATATTGCTTAAGGTTGTAGTAGAAATAGTGAAATAGAATTTAAACGTTTTTTGGAAATAGCACTTGGTTCGTTATTTGAAGTTGAAACACAGTTAATAATAATTCAAGAACTAAATTTTGTAAAAGTGAATGATTTAATACAAATTATGGTATTGATTGAAAAAGAAGGAAAGATGATTAATACACTAATTTGTAAAATTAAAAATAACTAAAAGTCAAAGGCCAAAAGCCAGAGACCAAAAGCTAAAAATATGATAATAAACGATTTATATTTAAGAGCCTTAAAAGGCGAAACCGTTGAACGTCCACCTGTGTGGATGATGCGCCAAGCGGGCAGGTTTTTACCTGATTTTAGAGCATTACGCGACAAATACGATTTCTTTACACGTTGCCAAACACCCGAATTAGCGACGGCCATAACGATAATGCCTGTTAAACAAGTGGGTGTTGATGCGGCAATTTTATTCTCGGATATTTTGGTAATTCCACAGGCCATGGGAATAGAGGTGCAAATGAAACCAAATTTCGGTCCCTATATTCCAAATCCAATTCGCACTCAAAAAGAGGTGGATGCCATACAAATTCCAGATGTAAATTCTGAATTAAAATACGTGATTGACGCGGTAAAAATGACTAAATCGGAACTTAATAATGAAGTCCCGCTAATAGGTTTCGCTGGTTCACCTTGGACAATTTTATGTTATATTGTTGAGGGACAAGGCTCAAAAACTTACGATAAAGCCAAAGCATTTTGTTTTACAAATCCTGTGGCAGCGCATCAAATGTTGCAAAAAATTACCGATACAACCATCGCTTACTTACGCGCCAAAGTAAAAGCTGGCGTTGATGCGGTTCAGGTTTTCGATTCGTGGGGTGGTATGCTCTCACCAGTCGATTATCAAGAATTTTCTTGGTTTTATATCAATCAGATTATAGAAGCCCTAAAAGATGAAACACATGTCATCGCTTTTGCAAAAGGATGTTGGTATGCACTTGAAACAATGAGTCAATCAAATGCCGCAGCTTTAGGTGTTGACTGGACTGTAAGTCCTGAAATTGCTAGAAAATTGACGAATGGTAAGACTTTACAAGGCAATTTAGACCCAGCACGCCTGTTATCGCCAATCTCTGAAATTAAAAAAATGACGCATGCTATGATTGATGCCTTTGGAAAAGATAAATACATTGTCAATTTGGGTCACGGAATTTTGCCAAATACGCCGATTGACCACGCCAAAGCATTTGTTGATACCGTAAAAGAATACCATTTTAAGGGCTAATACTAAAATAATGAAAACAACACTTATTCAAAAATATAACATTCCAGGTCCCCGCTATACTAGTTACCCAACGGTCCCTTTTTGGGATGAAGCCGGCATTGCATTAAGCGACTGGAAAGAGACGGCTAAACGTGCTTTTAACGAAAGTAATGATGTAGAAGGAATGAGCATTTATATTCACCTTCCTTTTTGTGAAAGTTTGTGTACATTTTGTGCTTGCCACAAACGCATTACCAAGCAGCACAATGTTGAAACGCCCTATATTGAAACAGTTTTAAAAGAGTGGCAATTGTATTGCGATTTGTTTGGAGTAAAACCACGCATTAAAGAAATTCATTTAGGAGGCGGCACACCAACATTTTTTGCTCCAAAAAATCTTGAAAAATTGATAAAAGGCATTTTAGAAACTTCGGTAAAAGCTGATAATTTTAGTTTTAGCTTTGAAGGTCATCCAAATAATACTACAAAAGCTCATTTACAAGCACTCTTTAATTTAGGCTTTACGCGAAGTAGTTTTGGCGTGCAAGATTACGATCCTAAAGTTCAAAAAGCCATACACCGCATTCAACCATTTGAAAAGGTTAAAGAAGCAACCGAAAATTCTAGATCAGTTGGTTACGAGTCAGTTAGTCACGATTTAGTTTTTGGATTACCTTTTCAAACCGAAGATAGTATCCGCAATACCATAAAACACACCATTGAATTAAAGCCCGATCGCATTGCCTATTATAGCTATGCGCATGTGCCTTGGATTAAAGGCGTTGGTCAGCGCGGATTCGATGAAGGTGATTTGCCTAAGGATGATGAAAAACGGCATCTTTACGAATTAGGAAAACAACTTTTTTTTGATGCCGGTTATGTTGAAGTAGGAATGGATCATTTTGCCTTGCCAAGCGACACCCTGTTTGAAGCAATGAAAAACAAAACTTTACATCGCAATTTTATGGGCTATAGTGCCGGAAAAACTAAATTAATGGTCGGCTTAGGTATGTCGGCTATTAGCGATTCTTGGTATGCTTTTGCACAAAATGAAAAAACCATTGAAGATTATACTGAACGCGTTAACCAAGGTATTTTGCCCATTTTTAGAGGACATTTGTTAACAAAAACCGACTTAATTATACGCCAACACATTTTAAATTTGATGTGTCAGATGGAAACCACTTGGAATTTAGGCTTATCATTGCAAGTAAAACAAGAAATTATTAAACGCTTGCACGAAATTATTGAAGACGATTTAATAGAAATTACCGATACAAAAGTTATTGTAAAAGAATCGGGCAGAATGTTTATCCGCAACATTTGTATGGCATTCGATCTGCGCTTAATTGAGCATAGGCCCGATACAAGAATATTTTCAATGACCATATAATATTGTTTTCAAAATAAAAAATCCCCAAGCAATTTGCTTGGGGACTATGAAAAACCAATTCAATAATAATTTATTTTAGAAATGCCACAATCGGGTAATGTTAAAGCCGATTAAAATATCGCCATTGCCGACTTGATTTTGGTTAAACACGTAATTTCTTTGAGGATTAATACCTTTATAGTTGCTAAAAAACACTTGA